>Ga0209383_1000805_pt1 | contig 21026 bp, 19 predicted proteins | sample CoawatmetaG02DNA_FD_187510 | JGI IMG/M metagenome (GOLD analysis project Ga0209383, IMG submission 187510) | Marine microbial communities from the West Antarctic Peninsula - Coastal water metaG029-DNA (SPAdes) (version 2) | ecosystem: Environmental > Aquatic > Marine > Coastal ... | reverse complement strand
CATGGGCGTTAGACATTATAGATGTTGATCCAGTTAGATTTGGCCTTATCTTTGAAAGGTTTTTAAATCCAGAAAGAGTATCAATGCCAGATTTTGATGTTGATTTTTGTCGTCACAGAAGAGATGAGGTTATTGAGTATGTCTCCGGCAAGTATGGAAATAACCAAGTTGCACAAATTATCACTTTTGGAAAATTACAAGCTAGAGCAGTTTTAAGAGATGTAGGTAGAGTTTTGGGTATTCCATATGGTCAAGTTGATTATCTATCTAAATTGATTCCATTTGATCCAAATAATCCACTAACCCTACAACAGTCTATTGATAAAGAGCCTAAAATGTTAGAAGAGGCAAATAATGATAAAAAAATTGAGAGGCTATTAGATATAGCTCTTAGGTTAGAGGGACTAAAGAGACACACATCAGTTCATGCTGCTGGTGTAGTAATTTCTAAAGATGAAATATATAAGCATGTTCCTCTGTATAACGATCCAGACACTAATACTTTTTTAACTCAATTTAATATGCATGATGTTGAAAAAGCAGGGCTTGTTAAATTTGATTTTCTTGGCCTTAAAACACTTACTTTAATAGATAGCTGTATTCAGTTAATAGCAAAAAAAGATATTGATTTTGATATAAACAAGATTGATCCAACTGACAGTAAAACTTTTGAATTTTTAAGCAGCGGCGAAACAACTGGAATCTTTCAGTTAGAAAGTCCAGGTATGCAAGAAACACTTAAGCAAATGATTCCTGATTCAATTGAAGATATAATAGCGCTGGTTGCTTTATATCGACCAGGTCCAATGGAAAATATACCCACTTACATTGAAAGAAAGCAAGGAAGAGAAAAGCCAGAATATATTCATCCTAAAGTAGAAAATATTCTAAAAGAAACATACGGAGTTATTGTTTATCAAGAACAAGTAATGGGAGTAGCAAGAGAACTATCTGGATATTCAGACGGTGAAGCTGATGTGTTAAGGCGAGCTATGGGGAAAAAAATACCAAAAGTAATGAAGGATCAAAGAAAGAGATTTGTTAATGGATGTTCTGAACGAGGCATTAAGGATAATGAAGCTCAAAATATTTTTGATCTATTGGCTAAATTTGCAAGCTATGGATTTAATAAAAGTCATGCTGCAGCATATGCAATAATTGCATTTCAAACCGCCTACCTTAAAACACATTATCCACTAGAGTTTTTTGCAGCATCTATGACACTAGATATTAATAACATGGATAAACTTCCAATATTTCAACAGGAATTATCTAGAATGAATATTAATTTATATCTACCAGATATAAATACATCTGAAGTTTATTTTGTAACTGATAATGAGGGCATCAAATATGCTCTTGGAGCCATTAAAAATGTTGGCATTGAGTCTATGAAAGAATTAATTGAAGAGAGAAATAAGAATGGTATTTTTATATCATTTGATGATTTGTTGGGACGTGTAAGCGGATCTGTTGCAAATAAGAAAACATTAGAGGCATTGGCTTGTGCAGGTGCCTTTGATTCATTTAATATAAAAAGAGAAGATATATTTAATCAGTCTAATCAAATTGTTAGGGCTATAAAAGATTTTAATATTAAATCAGATAGTAACCAAGGTGATATTTTTGGTAATACAGAATCATTTAAATATGATTTTTTAAAAACTGAGTTATGGGATGATGCAACCAAACTCATGAAAGAATTTCAAATTATAGGTTTTTACTTTTCTGGCCACCCACTTGCTGCATATAAAGACAATCTTATTTCTAATAATGTAAGAGATTATATGACTATCTATAATTCAAAAGAATTACAAAATAGTAAAAATATATTAGTTGCTGGAACATTATTGGCTAAAAAAGAAAGAAGATCCGCGAGAGGTAATGCTTATGCTTTTTTAAATTTTTCAGACGCAACTTCAAATTATGAAGGCATTATTTTTGAGGCTAATTTAAGAAAATATCGTGATATGTTGATTGTTGGTCAATCCTATGTATTGGGTGCTGATTTCACAGATGACAATGGTCTAATTAGAGTCGAAGTTAAGAAAATTTATAATCTTGAAGACATAGTTAAATTTGAAAAGAAAACTTCTGATTTGCCTATTAGGAAAAATTTAAAAGTAGTAACAAACTCTATGACGGCAGTTCAGGCCATTAAAGAACTTAATATTCCTGATGGCAATGGAGCTATTTTGCTCATATTTAACAATCAAAACATCAAGATAGGTGAAAAGTTCCAAATTAATGATATATTAGCAGAAAAACTAAGAAAAATACCTGAGATCATTAGTGTAGATCTTTATTAGAAAGTAATTGAAATCAGGTCTTTAATCAGTTACATCATACCTCATAAATCACATGGCGATAGCTTAGGCTGTCCGGTCCCGATAAGGGTGTAAATGCTGTGCGAGGTTAACCGGAGAATACATTATGGAAATACCTAACTTTAATCTTAAAGAATTAATCGAATGTGGAGTTCATTTTGGTCATAAGACTCAAAAATGGAATCCTAAAATGGAACAATATATTCACAGTGTTCGTGAAAATGTTCATATTATTGATCTTACCCAAACAATGGGAATGCTTTCAACTGCATTAGATACAATTCAAAAAACTGTTGCCAAAGGTGGAAAAATTTTATTTGTAGCCACAAAAAAACAAGCGGCCCAACAAGTCGCTGATTTAGCTAAAGATACCAACCAGTTTTATGTAAATCATAGATGGTTAGGTGGTATGATGACTAATTATGCAACTATACAGAAATCAATCACTAAAATGAAAGAAATTGAGGTTTTAAAAACAAACCCAAATAACGAATTTACTAAAAAAGAAATATTAAAACTAACAAACAAACACATTAAACTTGTTAGATCTTTAAGTGGTATTAGTGAGATGCAAAAAGCTCCTGATTTAGTGTTTGTAATTGATACAAAGTTAGAGCACATTGCAATTGCTGAAGCGATTACATTAAAAATTCCAGTTATTGGAATTATTGATACAAATTGTGATCCAGATTTAATTGACTTTCCTATTCCTGGAAATGATGACTCTAGAAAATCTATTAATTTATATTGTAGGTTAATTAAAGAGGCTATCAACAATAGTGCTGGAGATATTTCATTTGAAGAAAATCCGAAAAAAACTGTTGAAGCAACTGTTGAAATAACAGATAAAAAATCATTTGTAAAAGAGGGAGTGTAATTAATGTCTGTTACCGCAAAACAAGTTCAAGATCTAAGAAAAATGTCTGGTGCTGGAATGATGGATTGTAAAGCTGCTTTAGCAGAAAACAATGCTGATCTAGATTTAGCTTTTCAATGGTTAAGGGAAAAAGGTATCGCTAAGGCACAAAAAAAATCAACAAGAGAAGCTAATGAAGGCCTTGTTTCAATTATGTCTAACACTAGTGGTACTGCTGTTGTCGAAATAAATTCAGAGACTGATTTTGTTTCAAGAAATAAAGATTTTCATGCTCTTGTTAAAAAAATTACACAAATTATTCTTGATTCTGAAGACAGCCCTGAAAGTGTTAAAGATGAAATTTCATCAATTATTAATGATGCCATAGGCGTTATTGGTGAAAATATTGTTTTTAAAAGATCCAGTTTTGTAAAAGGGAAGACCTATAATTATATTCATAATTCACTAGGTGATAACTTAGGTAAAATTGGTGTACTTTTAGATATTAAATCTGACCCAGAAATTGATTTAACTAGTCTTGGAAAGAATATTTGTATGCATATTGCTGCTACTGGTCCGAAGTCTTTGGATGAAAGCTCTTTAGATCCAGCTGTCATTGAAACTGAAAAAAATATTATTAAAGAGCAGCTTAAAGAATCTGGAAAACCAGATGATATTGTTGAAAAAATGCTTAGTGGTAAAATGAATAAATTTTTTGAAGAGGTTGTTCTTCTAAATCAAAAATATGTAATAGATCCAAGTGTGACAATAACAAAATTATTGGAAGAAACTGGAAATGCTAACTCATCAAAGATATCTATTAATTCATTTATTAGATATGAATTAGGCCAATAGTTAATAATGTCAAAAACCAAAACAAACCGAATTTTATTAAAACTTTCTGGTGAGGCTTTGATGGGCGATGATAATTATGGTATTAAATTATCTGTTGTTGATAGAATTGCATTAGACATTAAAAATCTGTCAAAAAAGAAAATAGATATATGTGTTGTTATAGGTGGCGGTAATATATTTAGAGGCTTGTCTGCATCTGCTGAAGGAATGGATCGGGCTCAAGCTGATTATATGGGAATGCTAGCAACTGTTCTTAATTCACTAGCGTTACAAAATGCTTTAGAAAAAATTAACGTTGATACACGTGTAATGTCTGCTTTACCTATTCAATCTATATGCGAAACTTATATTAGAAGAAAAGCAATTAGGCATATGGAAAAAGGGCGTATTGTGATATGTGCTGCTGGAACTGGAAATCCATATTTTTCAACTGACACAGCTGCTGCCTTACGAGCTGCAGAACTTAGTTGTGATGCTATTTATAAGGCAACTCAAGTTGACGGTATTTACAATAAAGACCCAAAAAAATTTAAAAATGCTAAAAAGTACGATAAAATAAGCTATAAAAAGTATCTTAATGATAATTTGAAAGTTATGGATTCATCAGCAATTACAGTCGCTCAAGATAATAATATTCCAATTATTGTATTTTCAATTGCTGAAATTAATTGTTTAATTAAAACTTATAATGGTAAAAACAAATTTACAGAAATATCTTAAATAATGTCCGATACAATTAAAGACGATATAAACAATCGAATGGATTCAAGTATAGCGAGTCTTAAGACTGAAATGAGTGGTATTAGAGCCGGCAGAGCATCTCCATCAATGCTTGATACAATTAAAATTGATGTTTATGGGTCGAAAATGCCTATTAATCAAATTGGCAACATTACAACACCTGAGCCTAGATTAATAAATATTGAGATATGGGACAAGGGAAATGTAAGCCTTGTTGAAAAAGCTATTAGAGAATCTGACCTTGGGATTAGCCCGTCTATTGAAGGCACTCTTATTAGATTGCCGTTACCCCAGCTTACAGAAGAAAGAAAACTTGAATATATTAAATTGGCAAAAAAAATCGGTGAAGCATCTAAAGTTGCTATTAGAAATATAAGAAGGGATGGCATTGAACAGTTTAAAAAATTAGAAAAAGATAAAGAAATTGGTGAAGATGAATCAAAAAAACTTCAATCTGATATAGAGGAAATTACTGTTAAACATGTCAAATCAATAGAAACTATGGTTTCTGAAAAGGAAGTAGATCTTTCTAAAGTATAAGATCAATGCCTTTATTAATTAAAAAAATTAATCATATAGCCATAATAATGGATGGTAATGGAAGATGGGCAAATAAGAATGCTCAAAATAGATCTTCTGGTCATAAAGCAGGTATTAGTAGCGCTATAAAGTTATGTAAATCTGTCGCTAAAAATAATTTAACAAACAATCTAACTTTATATGCTTTTTCTACTGAAAATTGGAAAAGGTCACCCCTTGAAATCAATCAATTATTTAAATTGATTGAAGAGACATATGAATTATTTAAAGATTCGGCAATTGATAATAATATTAAGATAAATCACTTAGGAAAAATAAACAAACTTCCAAAAAAAACTATTTCTATTATTAATAGTGCCATTAAAGAAACTAAAAATAATACAGGATTAATGTTACATGTTGCCCTTAATTATGGTGGGAGAAGTGAAATTATCGATGCGATCAATAATTCCAAGAAATCAAATATACAAATAAATGAAAAAAATTTTCATAAGTTTTTATATAATCCAAGCTTACCGGATCCAGATATTATAATTAGAACTGGTGGAGACCATAGGTTGAGTAATTTTCTTCTATGGCAATCAACATATTCAGAATTATTTTTTGTTAATACCTTATGGCCAGACTTTGATTATAGAAAATTAAAAGCTGTTACAAATAAATTTTGGCTCAGAAAAAGAAGTTTTGGAAAATGATTGATAATTTAAAAAATTTTTTTGATAAAAATATTTTAAATAGAATTATTACAGGTATTTTTTTTGTAATTCCTTTTATCTATTCTATTATACAAGGGGGCTATATCTTTATAATTTATTTTCTTTCGATTTTAGCAATATTAATTTATGAACTAGCCAATTCAACGATAGATAAGCTTGAATTTACAACTAGAGTCATATTACAAATTATTTTAATAGTTAGTATTTTTCATTTCATATTTTTAAGAATTACAAGTGATACAGGCATTGAATTTTATTTACTATATATTGTTATTTCCATATGGATATTTGATAGCTTTTCTTTAATTGGAGGTAAATTAATAGGTGGTAAAAAAATGTTGCCTAAAATAAGCCCAAATAAAACATATAGTGGTTTAATTACTGGATTTTTATTTTTGTTATTTTTTTCTTCTAGTTTTACAGTGCTAGTGGGTGATAATGATTATCTAATTATACTCATAACCTTGCTAATTGGTTTATTTTCATTTTTTGGTGATTCTATTGAATCTTATTTAAAACGTTATCTAAAGATTAAAGATTTTGGAAATATACTTCCTGGTCATGGTGGTCTTTTGGATAGAATGGACGCCTTCATATTAATATTTTTTGTTCATTTCTTCCTATTTAATTTTAATTTTATAAATTTATATGCTTAAAAAAAATATTGTTATTTATGGAGCAACTGGTTCAATTGGTAATTCAACTTTAGATTTAATCAGAAATAATAAAAAAAACTTCAATGTTGTTGGTTTAACTTGTAATGAGAATATTGATAAATTGATTGAAATTGCTAATGAATTTAATTGTAAAAAAATTGGTATTGGAAACAAAGAAATAATATCACAATATAAAAACTTACTAATGAATTATTCAGTATGTGTCGGCATAGATGAATTTTATGATTTAGTACTAGATAACAATGTTGATATAATTATTTTTGCAATTTCTGGTTCGACACCTTTAAAATTATTAATGCAACTTGCTAACTCAGGTAAGATAATAGGACTAGCCAATAAAGAATGTATTATATGCACTGGAACCTTATTTCTTAATCAGGCAAGTTCTTCGTCAACAAAAGTCATACCTTTAGACTCGGAGCACAATGCTATTTATCAATTAATAAAAAATAAAAATATTAATTCAATTAAGAATTATACCATTACTGCTAGTGGTGGTAATTTCTATAACTATGATTACGATGATTTAAAAAAAATTACTCCTGATCAAGCAATTACTCATCCAAAATGGAATATGGGAAATAAAATTTCTGTTGATTCATCGACGTTAATGAATAAAGGTCTTGAAATAATTGAAGCATGTTATTTATTCAATATAAATCCTGATAATATCAATGCATTAATACATCCCGAATCTATTGTGCATGGCCTAGTTGAGTTTAAAGATAGTTCTGTTCATGCTTTCTTAAGTCAACCTAATATGCAAATTTCTATATCGAGTGCTTTATTTGAAAAAAATGAAATAGATCTAAGTAGATTTAATTTAGATTTAAGTGTAATTAGTTCACTTAATTTCTTTAATATTGATAATAAAAAATTTAAGGCAATTGAATTAGCAAAGTTATCAATAAATCATGGCGGATTAGCGCCATCTATTTTAAATTATTGTAATGAAATTATGGTTTCTCTTTTCTTACAGAAAAAAATACTATTTACTGACATAGTGAGCAACAATGAAAAAATTATGAATAAATTTATCGATGATGGTAATAATGTAATTAATCCAACTATTGAAAATATTATTGATTCATTCAATATTATTGATGAATATGTCCTTTATGACGAGCTTATAATTCGTTAATTTAATTCGTGATTAAAGCTAAAATTTTATATATAAATGATTATGTTTAATTTTTTTAAGAACTTTTTTATATATCTTTCATTCTGCTGTTTCTCTCTCTCTTATGTTTATGCTGATGATTCAATTGAAATCATAAATGTCAATGGTCTACAAAGAATTAGTTACGACACCGTTCTTTCTTACAGTGATCTTGATCTTAAGACTATATATTCAGAGACATTATCCAATAGCGCTATAAAAAAGCTTTATGACACACAACTTTTTTCAGATGTTTCGATAAATTATATAGATGGTGCGCTTACTATTTCAGTTAAAGAGAATCCAACAGTTAATTTAGTTTTTTTTGAGGGCAATAAGTCAAAGAAAGATGAGGATCTTCTTGCCGAAATTAAGTTAACCGAAAGAACGGTCTTTTCTAGAAGTAAAGTTAAAGAAGATGTCAAACGTCTATTAGAGCTTTATCAACGATCTGGAAGACTGTCTGCTAAAATTGATCCATCGGTAGAATTGTTAGATAATAATCGTATCAATTTAATATACAAAATTGATGAAGCGAATATTATAAAAGTATCTAAAATAAATATTATTGGAAATAAAGCTTTTACTGATAGAGAGCTTAAGAGTGTTATGACAACGAAAATCCCTTCGTTGTTAAGATTTTGGTCATCTGGTGATCAATATGATCCAGATAGAATAGAATATGATAAACAATTAATTAAAAACTTTTACACTCAAAATGGATATGTAAATTTTTTGTTTACGTCATCTATAGCTCAATTAGTAAATGATAAAAATAAATTTGAAATTATCATGACGGTAGAAGAAGGGGATAAATATAATTTTGGTAAAATTAGTGTCAATACAAAATTTGCCAAACTAGATAAAGATATAATTGAAAAATCTTTGTCTTCAAATGAAGGTAATACATTTAACAGTGAAATTATTAAAGAATCTACTGAATTTATAAAAAATTCTGCATCTAGTTATGGTTATACATTTATTGATATTAACAATGATATAAAAATTAATGATAATGATTTAACTGTTAATATAACTTTCAATATTGATGAAGGACCTAAAGTTTACATTAATAGAATTAATATCAATGGTAATACAAGAACCATAGATAAAGTGATAAGACGCGCATTTACATTTAGTGAAGGTGATGCGTATAATAAGTTTTCAGTAGATTATGCAAAAGATAAAATTAAAGCCTTAAACTATTTTGAATCAGTTGAAACTAACGAAGTTAGAGTTGATGATTCCGATAGATTGGATTTAAATGTAAATGTAGTAGAAAAGAGTACAGGTAGTGCAACTTTAGGTGCAGGTTATGGAGATCAAAATGGATCAACACTTACTGCTGGTATTAGTGAAAGTAATTTTCTGGGTAAGGGGCAAAAGCTCAAATTATCAGCAAGTTTAGCTAGCACACAATCACTTTATGATCTTTCTATTACGGAACCTTTTTTTAATGATAAGGATTTATTGGTTAAATTTGATATGTACAATAAATTTAGTGATCCCTCTAATGTAAGATATGAAACTGAAAGTTTTGGTATTGGTTTAGCTTTAGGATTTCCTATATCTTATTCCAACAGAATTTCTGCCAATTATGCCTTAAAAACATCAAAAACAAAACCTGATGCCAATGCTTCTGCATACGAGAGACTTTTATCTGGCACGAATACAATTTCTAGTATTGGTTATGGTTTAACTATAGACAAAAGAAATAGTCCTTACAAACCATCAAGTGGTTCAATTTTTAGAATAGAACAAAATTTAGCTGGCATTGGAGGTACATCAAACTATTTGCAAAATAGTATATCTTATAAAAAATATAAAAAATTTAGTAAGATACTTACAGGCGCACTTAAATTAGATCTAGGTTCAATGAATGGTTATAGTGGAAAATATGCTCCAGTTGACGCAATGTTTGAACTTGGTGGTAAAAAATTGCGTGGTTTTAAACATGGAAAAATTGGACCACAACTGGCGGGCTCATTTACAGGTGGAAATTACTACTATTTGTCATCGATTGAAACAAATTTTGATTTACCAATTGCTGAATATGATATATCAAGTTCATTGTTTTTAGATGTTGGTAGTGTTTGGGGATTAGATAATAGGTACACTTCAATTGACGATAGCCATAAAGTAAGAGCGTCAATTGGTTTAAACTTAAATTGGGACAGTGTTATTGGCCCAATTAACTTTGTCTTAGCCGAACCATTTATGTCAGAAGTAACTGATACAACTGATAAATTTTCTTTTGATATAGGATATAATTTTTAAATGAACAATATAAACAAAAAAATATTTCACATTACCTTGTTACTAATAGTATTATTTGGTTTCAATTTATATGCTGAATCAACTTACCCAAATACATCTATAGCAATAGTAGACATTAATCTAATTTTATCAGATTCAAAATCTGCTAAAGATGCTACTAAACAATTTGAAAAAATTCAAAAAAGCATGGAAGTTGAGATTGAAGAATCTGATAAAAAAATGCTCGAAGAAAGAAATAGTTTGATTGAACAGCAGAGTGTAATTGCGCCAGAAGCATTTGAAGTAAAAGCCAAGGACTACGAAAAAAAATTACAAAATTATCAGGTTGATAAGCAGAAAAAGCTAAGAAAATTAGAGGGTGTTCTTCAAAAAGTTAGAAACGAAATACTTAATAATATTAAACCTATCTTAGAAGATTTAAGCAGTGAATTAGGTGTTACTGTAATTCTTGAAAAAAATTCTGTCATATTAAGTGCTAATAATATGGATATTACTGAAAATGTTATTAAAAAGCTTAATAAGAAACTACCAAAAATTAAGGTAAGCTTAGATTAAATTAACTTAGATGAGTTTCTATCATACTAATCTAAATATATGTATTGCTGATATTGCCGGTCTTTGTAATTTAGATGTTCTTAATATAGATGATAGTTTTAAATTAGTTTCATTTGTCAGACCTAATCTAGCTAGTTTTAATGACTTAACATTTTTTAGCTCAAACAAATACAGCTCAACTACTGAAGCTAAGCATATTATTACTAGTAGTAAATTATCTAATTATACTGATAATAAGGAATTAAATTTAATAAGTCGAAATCTAGAAATTGACATAGCAAAAATTTCAAATTTATTTTATAGGTTAAAAACGAAAAGTGAAATTTCAAAACTTAATAAAACTAAAGTTGGCAATAATTCAAATATATCAAAAAATTCAATAATTGATAATGATGTTTCAATAGGTGATAATTTTTCAATTGATCATTTTAGTTCTATTGATCATAGTTGCTCCGTAGGAAATAACGTTAAAATTGGAAAAAATGTATCAATTAGTAATACTATAATTGGTGACAATGTATCAATAGGAGACGGTACTAAAATTGGGCAAGCTGGCTTTGGCTTTTCTTATGACACAAAAAATATACCTTTTAAGATATTTCATATAGGACGTGTTATCGTTCAAAATGATGTAAAAATAAGTACTTGTTGCACAATTGATAGAGGTAGCTTTAACGACACTATAATTGGTGAAAAAACTTATATCGATAACTTAGTTCATATTGCTCACAATGTTGTTATTGGTAATAATTGTGTTATAGCTGGCCAGTGCGGCTTTGCAGGTAGTGCAAATATAGGAAACTTTGTACAAATTGGCGGTCAAACCGGAATTGGTGGTCATATAGTAATTTCTGATTACGTTAAAATTGCCGCTAAATCAGGCGTTATAAGAGATATAGGTAAAGGTGAGACTGTAATGGGATACCCTGCAGTAAGTATCAATAAGTACCTAAAAAATTATAAAAAATTGATGATATAAATATGAAAACTGAAGTTTTATTAGATGAAATAAAAGAATTAATACCTCATAGGGATCCATTCCTATTTTTAGATAAATTATTCAACATTGAAAAGTTAACAAGTGCAACTGGTTATAAGGTTTTTAACCCAGAGGAACCTTTTTTTAGAGGTCATTTTCCAGAAAAATCAGTAGTTCCCGGCGTTATTTTAGTTGAGATGATGGCTCAAACTGCTGCTGCCTTAATTGCTTATAGTATTAAGGATGAAACATTTGATAAAATTGTATATTTAATGAATATTTCTGATGCGAAATTTAGAAAACCTGTTTTCCCAGGTGATGAAGTATTTGCTTATGTTGTTGCCTCTAGATCTAGAGGTAGGGTTTGGAAATTTAATGGAATATCCAAAGATAATAAGGGTAATATAATTGCTGAATCTACTTGGAGTGCAACTATTATGGATAAAAATTAATGTCACTTATACATAAAACTGCTCTAATTGGTTCAAATGTTGTAATCGGTGAAAATGTTAGCATTGGTCCTTACTCAATAATTGAAGATAATGTTAAAATAGGTAACGATAATGTAATTAAATCTTCTGTCTTTATTGCAGGTAATACTGATATTGATAAATCTAATACATTTTACCCATTTTGTTCAATTGGTTCACCTCCACAAGATTTAAAATTTAATAATGAAGTTACTAGATTAGTTATTGGTAGTAATAATACATTTAGAGAGCATTCAACTGTTAACGTTGGAACTGATGGCGGCGGAGGCCTTACTTCAATTGGTAATAATTCTTTATTTATGATTGGTGCTCATATTGCACATGATTGTATTGTTGGCAATAATATAGTTATGGCAAATCAGTCTACTATTGCTGGTCACGTTATCGTAGACGATCATGCAATACTTGGTGGTTTATCTGCAGTACATCAATTTTGTAGAATTGGGTCTTTATCAATGATTGGTGGAATGAGTGCCGTTGAACATGATGTTATTCCATACGGACTTGTCACTGGAAATAGAGCTCATTTATTAGGACTTAATATCATTGGTCTTAGAAGAGCAAAATATTCTAATGAAACTATAAAAGATTTTAAAATAATTTTTGAAAAAATATTCAAGTCCAATGAAATCAAAACTGAATCTATTGCCAATGAAAATACCACAAATATTTTAACAAAAGAATTAATTAGATTTATTACATCTGATAGTCCTCGAGGATTATGCAGCTTTAAATGAAAAAAAAAATAGACAATCTAGCGTTAATTGGTGGTGATAATGACCTTCCTTTATTTGCATATAATTCTATTAAAAGAAAATATAAAAATTTTGTTTATATTGATATTTCAAATAATAATAACAATAAATTACTGAATAGTAAGCATGTATATAAGCTAAAAATTTTCGAATTAGAAAAATGTATAAATATATTAAAAAAATATAAGATAAATCAATTATGTTTTCTTGGCGATGTTAGCAGACCAAATTTTTCTAAACTGACGCTTGATAATATTCTTAGTAAATATATATCTAAATTAGTTATTGCTTCTAAGCTTGGTGATGCCAAGGTTCTAGATTGTATAATCGATATTTTTAATAATGAAGGTTATCAAACAAACTCATTTATAGACCTTTTTCCAAATGAATATATTTTAGATAAAGCTTTCTTAAATATATCTGAGGATGAAAAAAATGATGTTAATAAAGGTATTTCTCTACTTAATTCTTTAAGTAAATACGATAATGCACAATCATGTGTAATTTCTAATGGTTATGTATTGGCAATTGAGGCCGCTGAAGGAACAGACAAAATGCTTTCACGTATTAATTCCATTAAGAAAAAAATTTCAAGAAGTGTAGTGGAGGGAATTCTTGTTAAGATGCCTAAAGTCAATCAAAGTCTTAAAATTGACTTGCCAACAGTCGGTTTAACTACATTAGAAATGATGCATAAGAATAAACTGAATGTTTTAGCAATATCAAAGAATTCGACAATAGTGGTTGAAAAAATTAAATTTTATAAGGCCCTAATCAAATATAAAATTAAATTACACCTTGTTGATTAACGAGTATTTTTTGTAGATCTTTTTTTACCATAAGTAATTTTTTTGTTACCGAGGTATAATTGTCTTGGTCTACCAATTTTTTGAACAGGGTCTTCGATCATTTCATGCCAGTGTGCTGTCCAACCTGAGCTTCTTGCTATTGAAAAAATTACAGTGAACATTTCTGGTGGAAAACCCATTGCTCTTAAAATAATACCTGAATAAAAGTCAACATTTGGATAAAGTTTTTTATTAATAAAATATTTATCCTTTAGTGCAATTTTTTCTAATTCCATAGCAACTTCAAGCACTGGATCATTTTTAATTCCAATATGTTTTAGAACCTTTTTACATGTTTGCTTAAGGATCTTTGCTCTTGGGTCATAATTTTTATATACCCTATGACCAAATCCCATAAGTCTAAAAGGGTCATTTTTATCTTTAGCTTTTTCTATATACAAAGGTATATTTTTTTTATGACCTATTGTTTCAAGCATTTCTAACGCCGCTTGGTTTGCCCCGCCATGAGCAGGTCCCCATAATGACGCTACACCCGCAGCAACACATGCAAAAGGATTTGCGCCTGATGACCCAGCTAATCTAACAGTAGAAGTTGAGGCATTCTGTTCATGATCCGCATGAAGTATTAAAATTGTATCCATTGCCTGAGACATTACAGGTGAAACTTTATATTTTTCAGCGGGCACACTAAAACACATATTAAGAAAATTTTCTGCATACGAGAGCGTATTATTTGGCTGAACAAATGGCTGTCCTATAGAATATTTGTAGGCCATCGCGCCAATGGTCGAAGCTTTTGCAATAATCCTTCTTGAAGCAGTCATTCTTTGGTGTGGATCATTTATGTCTAATGAATCTTGATAAAATGCAGATAGTGCACCCATAACACCGACCATCATGGCCATTGGATGAGCATCTCTTCTAAATCCATTAAAGAACTTTAGTAGTTGCTCATGAACCATTGTATGCTTTGATATTAATTTATAATACTTGTTAAGCTGACTTTTGTTTGGAAGATCGCCGTATATTAGTAAATTTGTAACTTCTATAAAATCACTGTTTTTAGAGAGGTCTTCAATATCATAACCCCTATATCTTAAAATACCCTTATCTCCATCTATAAATGTGATGTCAGACTTACATGATGCTGTTGAGGTAAACCCAGGATCATAGGTAAAATGTCCACTAGTGGCATAAAGTTTTGTTATATCAATTACATCACTACCTTCGGAAGCTTTATAGATTGGCAATAAATAAGTCTGATTACCTATAATAAGTTTTGCTGTTTTGCTATTCTTTACAGAAGATTTATTTTTCATAATTATGCATATAAATAGCTGATTTATACAAAATTTAAAAGATATTTTAAAAAAAGGGCTTAAATCTAGTATTTTCTTAATAAGCCAATTAATTTACCCTGAACTTTAACTCTATGAGGAGCTAAAATACGTGTTTCATAAGCTGGATTGGCACTTTCAAGGGCGATACTTTGACCTTTTTTTCTTAACCTTTTTAAGGTGGCCTCAGAATCATCAACTAATGCAACGATAATATCGCCACTATCAGCATAGTTTGTTTTTTTGATTAATACAGTGTCACCACTAAAAATACCTTCATTGATCATTGAATCCCCTTCAACGGTTAGAGCATAACTTTCACCAATAGGCATCATGTCTTTAGGAACATCAATCGTTTCATCGTTGTGTTGTATTGCCTCAATAGGTGTACCAGCAGCAATTTTTCCGTATAAAGGCAGGGTAGAGACCTTATGGCTATCATCATGTTCAGATTTGCCATTAAATTTACCAATTATAAGATTATTTTTATTTTGATTTGAAATATCTATACTTGAGAAGCTATCTTTTATAACTTCTAATGCTCTAGCTTTGTGAGCTAAACGTCTAACAAACCCTCTTTCTTCAAGAGCTAAAATAAGTCTATGAATACCTGACTTAGATTTGAGATGCAAAGCAACTCTCATTTCATCATAAGAAGGAGAGACACCATTTCGGTTTTGAGATGTACTTATATAGGTTAGTAATTCTTTTTGTTTTTTTGTCAGCATAAGATAATTATTTATATGCTAATGTTCTATCAATGTTCGCTTTATGTTTCAATTACTTTAATCTTAACAATATCAATAACTTAAATAAATTTTATGAGTCCTTATATTAAAAGCGTTCTTATTTGTTCTTCTAGTGGATCTGATCTCATTAATGATTCGCCTATTAAAAATGTTTTTATAATAGAATTGTTTTTAATAAAATTAATATCTTCTTTAGTTTTTATTCCACTCTCACAAACATAAATTTTGTCTTTAATGGGTTCCGCAGTGAGAGATATAGAATTATTTATATCTACAGAAAAGTCATTTAAATTTCGATTATTAACTCCGATTAAATTAGACTTCATATTGATTGCAGTGTTCATTTCTTCTTTATCATGAGTTTCAATTAGTACATCAAGTCCAATAGAAATTGCCTCTTCCTCTAACTCTTTAGCCTCTTCTTTACTAAGCATTGAAAGTATTATTAGAATGCAATCTGCACCTAGCATCTTTGACTCATAAATCTGATATCTGTCGACTATAAAATCTTTCCTAATAATTGGTATTTTTATATTAGACCTTATTTGAAGAAAATCATTATTGGATCCTTTAAAATATTTTTCATCGGTTAAAATGGATAAGCAAGAAATTCCATTATCTTCATAGATATTTGCTATCTTTGTATATTGATTATCATTGTTAAATATTATTCCTGCGGATGGGCTCGCTTTTTTTAATTCCCCAATTATTGATATATCTTTTTTTAATATATCTGTGCTAATTTTATTTATAAATCCTATCGGGTTATATTTATTAGATAGATCAATTACTTTACCCAAACCATTTAATATTTTCTGCTGCTTAACGAATTTTTTTTTATATTCGTATATTTCTTTTAATATAGACATATTATAAATTAAATACCTTGAGTATAATTTATTAATTGATTCAATTTATTCATTGCCTCACCTGAATCAACAATTTCTTTGGCTATCAAATAGTTCTTTTTAATCATGTCAGGTGTCAATGTTTCGACATCGTTTAACGATAAAGCAAAAGCTGAATTTAATAATACAATTTCATAAAATGCATCATTAGTTCCACTAAAAATATCTTTAATTCTACTGGCATTATATAAAGCGTCGCCACCATTAAGTTGACGTTCATCTTGATTGATAATACCTATTGATGAGGCTAAAAATGTCGAAATATTACCACCTGGAGTAAGTATTTTATTTATGCCATTAATATTTATTTCGTCCATACCATTACCACCAGTCACAATTATTGTTTTTTTTCGTTTTAATTTTAAAAGAACTTCTCCATAAATCTTCTGTACATCTTCACTGTACACCCCGACAATTTGTGATTGAACATTTCCAGGGTTTAGTAGGGGGCCCAACATATTGAATATAGTTCTTATACCTATTTCCTGCCTTACTTTGCCTACATATTTCATTGCTGGATGATGGTTCGGAGCAAACATAAAACATATGTTTATTTCATTAATGCAATTCTCTAGTTGATAAGGGTCAGCTATAAGTTTTATATTTAATGCTTCCAATACATCGGCTGAACCACACTTTGATGTTAGCGCCTTATTTCCATGTTTAGCAATTGGTACTCCTGTAGCCGCAACAACAAAAGCAGTTGCGGTAGATACATTGAGTGAACCGATACCATCGCCTCCTGTTCCACACGTATCAATTGAATTAACTGGAACATTCACTTTAATCATTTTTTCTTGCATCACTTTTAATGCACCGATTACATGATTTTTATTTATACCATTTTTTTGTAATGCAATTAAATATGCACCTATTTGGCCTTCAGTAGCATTACCAGACATAATGACGTTGAATGCCTCAGAAGTCATTTCAGCATCCATTTCATTATTGTATGCAGGAGCAATAAACTCTTTCAAATCTTTAATCATAAATTTACAAAATTAGAGATTATTCTTTTTCCATGTTTCGTAGAAGTACCAATGCTCTCAGGATGAAATTGAACACCAAATAAAGGGTATTCATTATGCTCAATACCCATAATAACATCCACATCGTCATCTTTAGTAGTTGAAATAACTTTAAAGCAATCTGGCAATGTATTCGGTTGAATAACTAAACTATGATATCTAGTCGCATCAAACATTTTTGGAAGACCTTTGAGAATTATAGATTTATTGACATTTGAAACTTTAGAAATTTTCCCATGCATAATTTTTTTTGCTTGCACAATTTTTCCACCAAATACTTGTCCTATAGATTGATGTCCAAGACATACACCTAAAATAGGTAATTTTTTGTACAGATCTCTAATCACATCCATACTAATACCGGCTTCATTAGGAGTGCAGGGCCCAGGAGAAATAATAATTTTGGAAGGTTTAATATCATTAGTAATATCTTTAACTGTAACTTTATCATTTCTTAAAACTGACACAGTCTGACCAGTCTCCTCCACATAATGTGCTAAATTAAATGTAAAACTATCATAATTGTCTATCAATAGGATCATTGGTTATTACCTATAACTATTTCTGCAGCTTTAATCACTGCCATTGATTTATTTACTGTTTCCTTATACTCATTTTCAGCTTTACTATCATAAACTACACCACCACCTGCCTGCACATATAATTTTTTATTTTGCACTATTCCAGTTCTTAGCACTATACATGTATCCATTTCTTTCATAGATGAAAAATATCCGACTGCCCCAGCATAAGGGCCTCTTTTTGTTTTCTCTAGTTCATCGATGATTTGCATAGCTCGAATTTTTGGTGCACCAGTAACTGTTCCAGCTGGAAATCCTGCCATAAGAGCATCCATTAATGTTTTATCTTTTTTTAACTCACCTTCAACATTCGATACTATGTGCATTACATGAGAATATCTTTCAATAGTAAAGCTTGATGTGACTTTTACAGTACCAGGCTCAACAACTCTACCAACATCGTTTCTGCCCAAATCTAACAACATCATATGTTCTGAAATTTCCTTAGCGTCGTTTAAAAGATCTTTTTCGTTTTTCAAATCTTCTTTTTTAGTCTTTCCTCTAGGTCTAGTTCCAGCTATTGGTCTTATGGTAACCTTATTTTTTCTTACTCTGACTAGTATTTCGGGACTTGAGCCAACAATATTAAATTTAGGAAAATTAAAAATGTACATAAACGGAGATGGATTTGTCACCCTTAAAACCTCATATAGTTTAGTCGCACTATGTTTAAAATTCATTTTAAATCTATGACTTGGAACTATTTGAAATATATCACCACTTTTAATATATTTTTTTGATTTTTCAATATTGCTAATAAAACTTTTTTTTGTAATATTGGATTTTGTTTTTAACTTAGATCTTTTGGATAAATCAATTTTGTTTTTTTTATCTTTAAAGCTAATAATAAAATTTTGATCATTATTAATTTCACTTAAAACATTGTCATATTTTGCGTCACTTTTGTTATATGTTCCTTTTATGAATGCCTTAATAATAAACAAATCTTTTTGATGATTATCGTAAATATAAAGAGTTCTTGGATAAAATAACAAGCAGTCAGGTAAATCAAGGTTATTACTTTTCTTATTTTTAGATATTTCCTCTAAATAGTTGATTGCTTCATACCCCAAATAACCAAAAATACCCGAAGACATTGGGGGTAGATTTTTGGAGATTCTAATCTTAAGGCTTTCAATTAAGTTTTCTAAATTTTCAAATGGATTTTTTGAACTTTGTTTAATTTTATAAAACTTGTTATTTTTTTTCCTATAAAGATTTCCTATTTTATTATTTATTTTTAGAGTCAAAAGCGGATCAAATCCACATATTGTATATCTTCCTCTGTGAATCCCGCCTTCTACAGACTCATAAGCAAAACTATATTCATTCTTATCAACAATACTTAAAAAGCTATTTATCGGATCAATTTTAATACCATTAATCTTTTTATGAATTATAAAATCTTTATTCTTACTAAGTTTAATTTGAAAGTCTTTATTGCTTAAAGAGACCATTTTAAAGAAATAGATTATTTATATTATCGAGGAATAATTCATACTTGATATCGTTAGCAAGTTTATTTCTCATTATATTTTCTAACGATTGGTTAAAGCTAGTATTAATGTTTATATTTAGTTTTTTCTTTTCTGTATCATTAATCAAATTATCAGCAGGGTTAATATTTTTGATAAAAACTAATCCATATTGATCATTTAAATCTTTAAACATAGCGCTTGAATATATCTTGCCCTTAAAGATTTTATCCAATGTTTGCTGATTAAAAATTTCGCTTCCATTTCTTTTAATTCTATTTTTAACAAGTAATTTGAGCTTATTTTTATCGGCAAAGGCATTAAAAGTTTTTTCATCAGTATGTTTATATAAAAGCTCAAGTTGAGATATTTTAGAGCTTAGTTGTTCATTGATTTTCAATTTATCCAAATCATCACGTACTTTTTGTTTGATTTCATCAAATGCTGGAATAATAGATTCTTGAATGTCTATGGTTTCAACAATATAAATATCATCATTTTCTTCTATTATTAGGTCAGACTGATAGCCAGCATCACTTGCTAAAATAACATTTAAATCGTCAGCATTAATAACATCCAATAGATCATTGGCCGCAGCACTCACAATCTTCAATTTAAAATTTATTGCAATCTCATCTAAACTTGATCCTGTAAGATTTAATTCTTCAATTAAATCAATATTTTCAAGAAATAATTGATATGACCGCTCTTCTTTTAAATTTTTAGTAATTTCTTCTTTGGCCTCATTTAATGAAATTACTTTAATTGAATTAATATTATCCACTTTGATAGCCAAATAATTAAAATCACCAAATTCTATTGGATCATTAATAATACCAACCGAATTAGCAAATATTTTATTTGAAATTTTTTCATCATAATCATTAAATTTAACATCTTTAAGCTTAGATATAAATAATCCTTCCTTATCAATGTATTGACTTAGTTTTGCGGTATCATTCATTAGTTCTAATACTTTTTTTGATTGATCAAGCGAACTAGCATTAACAATTTCAATATCTCTTGTTTCTTGTTGAGAGTATCTGTCAATATTTTGATTGTAATAAAACTCAACATCTTCGTTAGAAATACTAATAGACGACGTAAATGATTTAGGGTTAAGATTTAAAAATCTAATTCCTACTATTTTTTTAGTTAGATAATCATTATTATTATCATCATAAAACGTTTTTACTTCATTATCAGTAATA
>Ga0209383_1000804_pt1 | contig 21044 bp, 21 predicted proteins | sample CoawatmetaG02DNA_FD_187510 | JGI IMG/M metagenome (GOLD analysis project Ga0209383, IMG submission 187510) | Marine microbial communities from the West Antarctic Peninsula - Coastal water metaG029-DNA (SPAdes) (version 2) | ecosystem: Environmental > Aquatic > Marine > Coastal ... | reverse complement strand
TAATATTTATTTCCCAATTCTTATTAAAATATAAATTTGCAGATAATATAGCTTCTTTTAAAATTGTTAATGGTCCGCCCTGTGTAATATTACATGCATTAATAAACAGTTTTTTTGTTTTTTTTTTCAATTTTTAATTATATTTAAAAAAATTTAATAATTTTAACTTTATTAGAATGTTTTTTACATTATATTTTATGAAAGCTATAATAAGAAATTTAATACTTGATAAAAAACCAAAGTTACGATTATCCTTTAAAGCTTTTGCGGACTCAAATATTGCTTTGGAAGGATTTGTTTTGCTAATTCCACAATTATCCATCTTAACCACATAATTATTGAAATATTTTGATTCAATATTTTTTCCAACTCTAATTAAAAATTCATGATCTCCACTTATCTTATAATTAGAATTGAATAATCCATATTTTTGAAATAAAATTTTTTTATGTAATGATCCAGGGTGTCCAATAACTATCTGGGATGAAATTTTTTTATAACTCCACTCCCTTCCCAAATCTTCAATAAATTTTCCATTTTGATCGTGTAAATATATTTTGCCACTAATAAAATTAATTTTTTTATCATTTGATAATTTTATTAAATCAGAAAGTGTATTATTTGAGTAAAATTGATCTCCTGAACCTAAAAAACATACCCAATTTCCAGTAGAAATCGTAAGTCCTTTATTCCACGCGTCATAAACTCCTTTGTCATCTTCTGAACAAGTATAATTAATTGAATCTTTGTAATTAGAGATAATATGATTAGTTTTATCATTAGAACCACCATCAATAATTATTAATTCTTTATTTTCATAAGATTGATTTAAAAAGGAAATTATTGTTTTTTCTAAATTTTTTTCTGCATTTAAAGTTGAAATTATCAGAGTAATTTTTGTGGTATTCATTTGTGATTTAATTATCAATTTTTTTTTATGGCTTCAATAAACATTGAGTCAAAACCTTTTTTTGGTACACCATCCATATTCACATCTAGTTCTTTAAATGGAAAATCATTGATTAATGATTTTGACTCTGATACTTCTGTGACATTCTTAAATCCAGCTAATTCAAGTAAGTTTTTAATTGAGTCTTTATCGTATATCCAGGCGTGTTTTTCTCCTAAGTTTGCTAATGAAAGGTTTTGATCTTTGAAATCTTTTGGTAAAAAACTTGAAATTAAAGCGCAATATTTTTTAAAAATAAACGATTCAATCTTATTATGCAGAGAATTTGCTTTGGGAATGTTTGTATTTTTATTAATTAAATTTTTAAAATCATAGCCTGTTCTTTTATATATATAGTCTTGTAATCCATAATCATTGTTTTTTTCAGCCTCTTCAAATGCTAATTTAAGTTTTCCACCTGGCACTACTCGCACAAATTGATCTATGATTGACGTCATCATAAAACTTGATTTTTTATTATCAGAAGAATTTCTCTGAAATATATATTCTTCAGCCATTTTTTTAAAATCAGGAGTTACCAATCTAATAATACCTTGGTTTTTTAATATTCTCTTGCATTCAGTTAAAAAAAAATTAACTTTATTTTCAGGAATATGTTCTATAAAATGACTACAATAAACTATGTCAGCATAATTATTATTTATAGGTAATTTTTTTAAAAGATTAACTTTTATAACACTATCTCTTTTTTGATAATCAAAATTTAACCAATTTTTGGATTTTATAAAAGTATTCCCGCAAGCAAGATTTATAAAAAAAATATTTTCAGAAGAATTCATCAATTTCATATTTTAATAGATATTCTTCCAGTGTAATCAGACGGTATAAGCAGTGGTTTTCTAACATTTTTTTTAAAATATTCATCTACTGCTTTTTTACATCCACCCCAATGTCCATAATCATCAATAATTAAAACACCACCTACAGAAAGTTTTGGGTAAAGCATTTCTAATTCTTTTTTCGTTGATTCATACCAATCAGTATCTAATCGCAAAACACTTATTTTTTCAGGAATATTTTTATAATCTTTTAATGTTTCACTTATATCACCTTTTATATAGTTTATTTTTGACGAAAATTTAAAACTATTAATATTTTCTTTTACATCTTCCAAAGATGCATAACACCAATTAGAATTATCATCTCTTTTATTATTATTATATTCAATAATTGCTTTCTTTCCCGTGGTATTTTCATAATCGTATTCAGTTGGTTTTGTCATTCCCTCAAATGTATCATATAGCCAAATATTTTTATTTTCATTTAGCTTATTAATTATTTGTAAAGCAATAATGGAGTTTCCTCCACGCCACACGCCACACTCAACAAAATCTCCCTCAATTTTAGATTGGCAAACGTATTTAGTGGCAATTAACGTTGCTATTAAACGAGATGGGGATGCCATACTTAAATCATTTTTAATTATAAAATTTATTATTTCTTTTTCATCTATTTCTAGCTCTAATAAATTAGGCATTTTATTTATTTTTTTTATTTCAAAGCCTAATGACAAGAAAGTTTTATTTATTATTTTTTTTATTATTTTCATAAATTGATCTTTAAATATATCGTAAAATTTTATCTTTTAATATGGTTAACAAAGAAATTTTTTTAAAATTATTTTTAATAATTAATCTAATTATATGATTGAAATTATAATTAATCTTTGGCCAAATTCTAATCATTTTATTATTAATCTTACTTTTATAATTTATATTACTTCTAGTATTTTCTCCTGAATTATCATTTCCAGAATTAAAAACATAAGAAGTTAATGGGTTTAGACAATAACCGTTATGCTCAAAAATTGTTGTCATCCAAAAGATAGCCCACGTATTCGTAGTTTTATTATAATTATTTTCAACTTGTTTCCAAAAATCATAGTGACCATCAAGATTAAAAATTTTTATTTTTTTTTCATCCCAATTTTTCATTAATTGTTTCGGATTTTTTTTATATTTTTTCCATCTATCACGCCAGGTACCCCAACCCCAGCAATTCATAACTTTCCAAAAAAAAACTTCTTCTTTTATTTTTTTTCTTTCTTTATAGCTTATTGGGTAATTCCATCCACTGATGTGCCAAATATTAGAATTTTTTTTATATTTTACCAACGATGTATTCATAAATTTTAGGAAGTATTTACTTGTCTCAATATCATCCTCAAGAATAATTGCTTTATTATACTTATTAAATATATCATCAATTCCACAAATAATATTTTTAGCTAATCCATAATTTTTTTTTCTTTTTATAATTTTAATTTTCTTAAAGCCTGAAATATTATTTATAATTTCTCTTACCTCATTAACTTTAATTTTATGTTGTTTATTCTTTTCGGCATCAGAATAAATAAAAAGCTCTGATGATTTTGCCAGATAATTTCTTTTTAAACAATCTATTGTTTTTTTTGTGTGCTTTGGTCTATTATATACAAATAGTACGATTGGAGCTAAATCAGAGTTCGTCATTTTTAATCTTTATTAGAGCAGCAATTTACTAAGTTCATTATATCTTATTTATAATCTAAAAAGTATTTAATTAGCTTTATTTCTTTTTTATATTCATCTCTATAAGGAGCAAACTTATTCTTAAATTTTATTATAAGAAATAAAAGATAACTCTGATTAACAAGTATATTAAAAATTAATAACCTAATCTTTTTCAAATAACTGTTAATTTTGCTAATTTCAATCTTCAATCTTTTACTTTTAATTATAATATCATTTAATTTTTTTTTTGTTTCATAAATATTTTTTACTTTATCCTTACTTAAAATTAGTTGAAATAAAATTTCAATAAAGTCTTTATATGCTGTTTTATTTTTTTTTATTGCAGAATAAAAAGGTTCAAAATTTTTATTTAGAGTCTGCATGTCTTTATGTTTCTGATGTAATAAGTATAAAGATTTATTAAAATAAACTTTCCCAGATATAATTAAATAATAAGTAATAAAATTTTCAAAGATTTGATGATTATTAATTTTATTCAAGATAGATTTTTGAATAGCTTGTTTAAAAATACTTCTTCTAACAATACAGTGCCACAAACCATTTGGGTTATTACCAAACTCTTCTAATCTCAATATTGCGTTATTTTTTTTAAAACCAATTGAATTGTAAAGTTTATTAATGCTATAAATATTCCCATAAGTACTTAATCGTTTATTTATATTATTTACTGAAAAATCGTAAACATCTCCTCTTCCACAACTATAATCTTCATTCTGATCTAAAAACTCAACTATTATTTCTAATGAATCTTTTAAAATAAAATCGTCGTTAGACATCATGCATAAATATTTGGTTTTGGTTAAATCAATTGAGTCTAGTATCTTTTTTTGGTATGCATCAATATTATCATCATAAGGAAATTCTGGTAATTCTAAATCAATATTTGGAAATATATCTTTAGATATTTTGTATCTTTCATTATTTATACTGCCATCTGCAACTATAACTTTTATATTCTTGAAATTTTGATTTACAAAGGTTAGCCAACGCTCTGTAAATTCTGGTCTTCCCTTAATTAAAAGAATGATTGTTAATTTATCTCCTAGCATATTACTTTTTAGGATGAATTAGATTGCTTTAACTGCAATATGGTTTTTTTAATACCTAATTTTATATCTCCTGTAAATTTAAATCCATGATTTATAAATTTTTTGTTTAAAACTTCATATGAAAGTTGGTTCATTATGTTAGTTTTTACAAATTTAATTTCTAGATTAGCCTCAAACTCTTTAATACAATTAATAATTTCATTTACTGTCGAATTGTTGGTTAGTATATTGTATACATCGTTATTAAATAAATCATTTTTAATAATGTAAGTAATTGAGTTTGCTAAATCTATTAAATCTAAATAAGGTCGTTTTTGGTTAAGCGCAGTCTCCCATACTGTTAAGGGCGTTTTCATTACGGCCTGCCAACAAAATTTATTTACTGCAGTATGAAATCTCATTCCAGGAGAAATACCGTATATAGTTCCTAATCTTAATATAATAGTCTCCAATTTATGTTTTTTAGACATATCTTTTACCAATTTTTCTTCCTTAAGCTTAACCTCTGCGTATGGACTTTGGGGTTTTAGTTCAGACTCTAAGCAATTTTCATCTACTGTAGATTTTTGTGTTCCATAAACACTTGCAGAGGACATTATAATTAATTTTGCATTTCTTTTGAGGCAAAACTGTAATACAGAATTTGTTGAATTATAATTATTTTCTTCAACCAAATTTTTCATTTTAAAACTTGATGTTGCATCTGTAATTGCAGCTAAGTGAATTACATAATCTACATCATCAAGTATATCCGATATATCTATTTTAGTTATATCTGCTTCTATAAATCTAAATTTTCCATTTTTTGGCAAATTAAATAATGAAAAATATCTTTGTGTTACAAGTGAGTCTATTGCAATTATATTAATATCCTTAAATTGAGATGGTAAGTTTCTTAAGAGATAAGAACCTATGTGTCCCAGGGCTCCAGTAATTACAACGTTCATATTTTTTAAATCATTACAAAATTGACTAGTATTTAGCTTTTAAATATCCATCTGGATGGCAAGTAATTAATATTTTTTCATTAATGCTTTTATCAATTTCAAATCTTTTATTAGTTTTTAAAAATTTCCTCATAGCTGTTTTGGGGCTATTTCCTGGACCCCATGGTCTTAATCTATGTTTTTGGGCTGGTGTGTCTTCAACTATTGTATCACCAACTATTATGTAATTTCCTTTGCCAACAAACTTTGTATATATTTCTAATTCTTTTAGAACATGGTCGTGAGAATGATGAGAGTCTAATATTATTAGATTGTTTTTAGAATTTTTGATAATTCTCTTGAGTTTATTAATTGTATTTTTATCTGTACTACTACCCTCTATTAAGGATATTCTTTTTGAAATTTTACCTTTATTTAATAATCTTTTTTTTAAGTTATCAGGAATAAATATATCTATGCCTATTACTCTATTTCCAGAATAAAGCTCTAACAAAGAAGCTCCAAATAAAAGTCCTCCTCCCCATGCAACACCTACTTCAATAATATTATCTGGTCTTGTTTTCCATAAAATATTTTCTAACGTAAGAATATCTTGAGGTAAATTTAATATTGGTTCACCCATCCAAGAACTTTGGTGGACCCATCTATGTTTATCAGCCTCTACCAAAACTGCTTTTGCTTTTTTTTGCAAGCTTTTATTTTTATGCATTTTTTTGGCTGCATTAAAATTTAATTTAACAAATTCTTTTTTTGAAATTATTTTTTTTGTTTTAATCATTATTTAAAATTTGATAATACTGATGAATAATAATTATTTATCCATTGAGTGGATACCTGACTTGTTACATTTTCTAAAGCAAAATGCAACATTTTTTTATTTTTTTTGGCTAAGTTTAAAAGTTTTGATCTCATATTTTTATCTTGTGGCAAACAAAGTACACTACTAATTAATATATCTTTAATGGGCGAGTTTAATATATAAAATTTCAAGTTAGGATAATGGTCTACTCCATGTATTTCTGTTTCCTCAATGATATTATAAAAAAAAAATTTCTTTGCATAATATGATAAAATTTCTCTTTGGATGGAATGACTACAATTTTCCATCAAAGGATTTTTTTGATACATAAAAAAAATACTCTCTTTGTATTTAGTTTTTCTTTTAAAGTAACTTTGAAACATATCATTTAATGATTTTACTCCTGAACTTTTTCCTTTTTCTAATATTCTAAAGTCAAATGAGATTCTGTTGAATGATGAATTATTTTTTTTAGTACCATGCATTGTAAGAGCATGAAAAAATAAAATCTCACCATATTTTATAATTTGTGGGCTAGAAAATTTTTTAAAATTTTTATTTGCATCAAATATATTCATTTTTTTTTTTTTAAATAAATCCATAAGTTGATTTGATTTTTTTTTATTAGATACCCACAGTGAATTATCTTTATTTGTATTGGTCATAGGAACCCAAACATTGACAACCTCTTTACCATGACCGTACATACCATCATTATGATATTCAACTGATTTTGAGGCTATCTTATGTATTCTAAAACTTGGTATTTTTTGATAATAAAAATTTTTTGTATCAAATTTTTTTGATATAATTTTTAATATTTTTTTGTAAATATTCTTAAAAGATTTTGTATTAGTAAAATCATATAATTTTTTATAACAAATAGGCAGAGTGTTATTTTTTATAAAATTATCAAAATTTTTTTCCTCCAAAAATGAGAGTAGTTCTTCTTTAATGTTAATAATTTTTTTATTAAAAATTATTTTTTCACCATCTGTTATTTTTATAGCCATTAGTTAGTCTCTAATTTTTTTTCATTAAATAAAAAATCATTTTTACTTAAAGTCATTTTGTTTATAAAATAATCAACATTTGAATTTTTTTCATCGATTTCTATATGTGTTATAAAATTTTCTTCTTTTTTATATAAATAAATTTTGCTTAAATGACTAAAGCCAGATTTTAAATGAATATTGATTGTAACCTTGTTAAAAGATAAAACTCTTAAATAGATCTGACTCAAATTTAAACAATTAAAACACCATCTTAATATTGATCTTTCTGAATAATATATTAAATCTTTGTGACCACCATGATTTCCTCGCATCATATTGTCTAATTCACAACTATGATCTGTAGCATCTGCAATACCTATATGACCAATAAGATTATTATCTTTACCATATATCAAAAAAAATAATCTCCCCTGCTCATTTACCGAGACATTTTTTAAATAATTAAATGTTAGTTCATAACTTGGCTCAAACTGAGTTAAAAAATAACGCATCGCTCTTTTTCGCCATCTAAATATCTCGCTAACAACATGGTTGTCTTTAAGTGCCCATTGACCAATAGGCACTAGCTTTCCAATTTCTAAATTATTATTATCATAAATAGTAAGACTTTTTTTTAGAGCATCATCATAGTGCTCTTTTTTGTATTCATTAATTTTAAGCATTTTGTTTTATAATATGGTTTATTTTTTCATTTATTATATCTTTAATTGAAAATTTAGGTTTCCACTTTAAAATTTTTTTTGTTTTTTTTGAATTCATTCCAACTATTGATGGCTCAAAAAAATTTTGATATTTTTTGTGTACAATTTTAATTTTTTTATTTCCCTTGATTAATGTAGGTATCATTTCAGATAATTCTTTTAATGAAATTGGTTTTGTACCTACCACATTATATATAGAAAGGCATTTTTTGTATGTTTTTAAAGTTTCTATATTAGCAGACACTACATCATTAATGTGCACAAAAGAAATTTTGTGTAAAGGATCACCATAAATTTCAATTTTGTTTTTAAATAAAGTACTTTTTACCATTTCTTCTATTACACCTGGTGTATTGTAAGCCATTACCCTTGAATATCTAAATATATCTACAGAAATATTATTTTTTTTTTGCCATTCAAGCAAATATTTTTCTGCCATTAATTTTGATAATCCATAAAAATTATATGGATTAGGCTCACTAAATTCATCAGAGTTTTCTTTATCAAATTCACCATATATTTGTTCTGTAGAATCGAAGATAAACTTTTTAACTTTTGATTTTTTTACTAAATCTAAAATTTTAATTAAGTTTTCAAAATTAATTTTCATATATTCATCAAAGTATTTCAGATTAATACTTTTTGGACCCCCAGTAATACCTGCTCTATAAAATATTACATCTATATTTTTTAATGCTTGATTTAATTTTTTTTTTGATCCTGCATCAGCTATGAAAAAACTCTTTATATTCTTTTTAGATTTAAAATATTTTATTGGTTTAATTTTATCAAAACAAGTAATCTTATATTGATCATCTAGTGAATTAATTAATGAGCGGCCGAGAAAACCTGAGCTGCCAATAATAAGGATATTCATATTTTTTTTATAATTTCTACTATTGTATCATCCAATCTATTAACTAAATTAAAAGAATACATTGAATTAATTTTATTATTAGAAAATAGCTTATCTTTTTTTTTATTACTATCATTGATTTTAAGAATTTTGCCACTGTATTTTGGAAAATATTTTAGAACTTTTTTTACAAAAAAATTAATACTTATAAATCTATTAGAAGATAGATTGTAAATACCTTGTTTATCCTTCATTATTTTTTGCACAACAACAGATAAATCTTTAGTGTGAAGTAAGTTTAAATTAATCTTATTGCCATTAATTATTTTTAAATCTTGATTACTTGATATTTTAAAAATTATTTTTTTTATAAACCTTTTAGAACTAATGTTTTTTGAATATATGTGTCCAAACCTAAAACATAAAAATTTAATATTATTTACTTTTGAATAAATACCAAAAATTTTTTCTTGCATAAACTTACTTAATGCATATCCAGAGTCAGGGTTTGTTTTGGACAATTCACTAATTTTTTTTTCTATATTATTTCCATAAACTGACATGGATGAAGCTAAAATAATTTTTTTAATTTTAAAATTTAATTTATTAAGAATTTTTATTGGTGAATAAACATTTATATTCTTACATTCATGCCATTGTGAGTTTAATTCGGAATAAGGCACTTGACTTGAAAAATATATTAAATAATCAATTTTTTTTTCTTTTATTTTTCTTAGATTTTTAAATGTAGACTTATTTTCAAGATCTAAATAAATATTTTTTAATCCAATTATTTTATTTCTTGAAATATTATAGATATTATTTTTTTTTGATAAATCGTATATTAAATATTCTGAAGCCAAACTTGTACCACCAAAAAAAAGAATATTTTTATTTATCATAAATTTAATGTTGCTTTTATCTGTTAAATAAGATTATTAACATTTGTAATGTTTCTTATATATTAAATTTATTTTAATAAATGATTAAATCTATTTTAAAATTGTTAATTCCACCTATAATTTTTTTATTAATAAATAAATTTAAAAATAAGTATTTTGGTTATTTATTTTGGGGTCAATATAGCAACCCTCAAGATGTTGAGAATACCAAAAAAGATAGCAAATATTTAACAGAAACCCAACATATAGAAAGTTTAAATAATTTTTTAGAGGAAGATAAAAAAAATATTAATTTCAACTTAAGAAGCTCAATATTGCCAATTTTCTTATCCGATAAAGATAATCATAATTTTAATATTCTTGATGTAGGTGGTGGTTTTAATTCTTGTTATAAATATATTAAATTTTCAATTAAAAAAAAAATTAAAGTTACAGTTTTAGAAAAAAGCGAAATTGTTGATGCTTTGAAAAAATATCATAAGATAAATGATGATGTTTTATATCTAAAGAAATTGCCTTTAAATTTAAAACAATTTGATATTTTATATTATGGCTCTTCTTTTCAATATTTTTTACACCTAAAAGATATTTCTAATAATATTTTGGCAATTAAACCTGATTATATTATTATTACAGAATCGGCATTTACAAATAACGAAGAGGATATTTTTTCCTTTCAGGTTAACATGTATCCTTCAAAAATTCCTTACAAAATAAACTCATTTAGTAGAATAAAAAAAGAGTTTGAAAATATTGGATATAATATAATTTATAATGCTAGAAGAAACTTAAGAAAACACAGACATGTCAGTGAAGATAAAATTTTTATTGCAGACTTAATCTTTAAAAAAATTTAGTTCTAAAAACTTTTACTTTTTAGAAAGGCCTCATAGTTCCTAATATATTCACTTTCATCATATTTTGCATCACATAATACAGTTAAAATCGACTCATCAGTTAAATAGGTTTGTTTTGACCAAATATTTGATGGTATTAAAACCCCTTTATTCGGATCAGATAATGTATAATTCTTTTTAATCACTCCATCATCACATTCGATTTCAATCACCCCTCTAGTACAAATCATAATTTGTGAGTGTTTTTTATGTGAGTGCTCTCCTCTAATTGCTCCTTTTGGAGCAATTATTTGAAAAACTCTTCTTATTTCAAATGGAAAATATTCGTCATCCATTACTATCAACACACCTTTTTTTTGATCTTTAAATGTAGGGAGTTCAATTATTGATGTATCATCTATTGTATTTTTTTTCATAAATTATTATTTTCTTTTCAGAATGCTTTTTAAACTTTTTGAATAAAAATCTAGGTGATCTTCATTTAAATTTAATGCACAGGGTAAATTAACACCTTTTCTTGATATTTTATAACTGTTCAGGTTTAAACTTTTATAAATATTTTCTTCATTAAATGCTGGTAACGAAGATAATGGATAAAAAAAGGGTCTTATTGGAAGATTAATTTCATTCATTGCTTTTAACAGACTGTCTCTATCAAGTTTATGAGAATCACCTAAAATTAGTGCTGTGGCCCAAACACTATTATAAGTTAAGCTATCTTCAGGATTAAAGTAAATATCCTCAATATCTGATAACCTTTCTTTAAAGCCATTCCATATCCACCTCTTTTTTTCAACTAACTCATCTATCCTTTGGAATTGTGCAAGACCTAATGCAGCCTGTATATTGAAAGGCATATACTTAAAAGTAACCTCTGTATTGAAATATGTGCCTGGTTGTCTTCCATGATCTCTAAGAAATTTACACCTATCATATAGCTTTTCATCATCTATTAATAGCATACCACCTTCACCAGTAGTAATTGTTTTGGTTCTATGAAAACTAAATGTAGAGCCTATACCAAATTTTCCAGCTCTTACTCCATTATATTTTGAACCTAAGGCCTCTGCAGAATCTTCAATAAGGAATATATTTTTACTTTTACACAGGGCTTCTATTTCTTTATAATTTGGCATATTTCCATACAGATCAACAACTATTACTGCCTTAGTTTTTGCTGTAATTTTTTCTTCAATAGTTTTTGCAGATAAGCACCAATTATTTTTATCAATATCTGCAAAAATTGTTTTTGCTCTTAAATAAGTAATTCCTGCAACCGACCCTACCCATGTGCAATCAGGAACTATGACCTCATCATCATCACTAATTCCGATTCCTGCAAGCAGTAAATGTAATGCTGTAGTGCAATTAGGAGTCATTAATGCAAATTTTCTATTATGATAATTAGAAAAATCTTTTTCAAATTTCTCCACATAATAATAGGCATCTTTTCCATACCAACCATTTTTTACTGCATCCATTACAGTGTTTACTTCATGATCTGTAATAGAAGGCCCAGCCATGTATATTTCATTTTCATTCATAATTTATTTAACAAATTTATTAATAAGATTTACAATTTTTTTTGTTTCAGAAAGTTTAAGTTCAGGGTAAATCGGTAGTGAAATAATCTTATCTGATATTTTTTCTGTGACTACAAAGTTTTTATTTTTAAATCTATTTAAGTAGAATGGTTGTAAATGAACTGGTCTTGGATAATGAATCCCTGCATAAATTCTTTTTTTTTTTAAATATGAAATTAGTTTTTTTCTATTAGAGCTAATACATACATATTGATGAAATACATGGGTAGAGTTCTCTCTCAACTTAGGAGTTGTAAGAATTTCTTTGTTTAAATATTTTGAATAATAATTAGCAATCTTTCTTCGCTTTTCATTATCTACATCAAGTTTCTTTAATTTAATTCTTAATATTGCCGCCTGTATTTCATCTAATCTAGAATTTCTACCGAAGCAATTACTATCAAATTTTTTAATCCAGCCATACTCTCTAATCATTTTTATTCTTTTTTCTAAAGATTTATTGTTAGTTGTAATTATGCCCGCGTCTCCAATTGCACCTAAATTTTTAGTAGGGTAGCAGCTAAAAGTCCCAAGAATACCAAATGATCCTAGCTTTTTACCTTTCCACAATGCCCCATGAGCCTGCGAAACATCTTCTATTAAATGTAAACCTTTCTTTTTACATACACTCAATACCTTGTCTAGATCTATTGATTGACCATAAAGATGAACACATATAACTGCTTTTGTTTTTTTATTTACAGCTTTTGCAATTTTATCTGGATCTATTGTGTAATAGTCTTCCTCTATATCTATTAGAATAGGATTAGCACCTGTAGATTCTATAGCAGAAACTGTGGCGTTAGCTGTGTGGGATACAGTTATTACTTCATCTCCGAAGCCGATACCTAAGCTTCTTAAGCCTATTTCGATAGCATCAGTTCCATTGGCAACACCAATACTAAACTTGGTGCCAATAAATTTAGCAAATTCATTTTCAAAATTAGAAACTTCTTTACCTAAAACATATTGTTTTGAATTTAAAACTGTGTTGAGAGATTTTTGAATATCTTTCTTATAAGTTAAATATTGTAAAAATGGATTTGAACAGTAAATCATTACAGTATCTTTACATCTGGAACATGAGTTATCCACTTTCTATTATTATCCATAGTAAATTTTTTTTCTTTTAACATTATTTCTTTCATATGGTTCCAGGCAAAAAGAAATGAATAATCATATTTACCATTATGAAAATCTTCCATTGGCACGATTGGGATATGCATTCCAGGCGATCTTTTACCAATTTTAATAGGTGTAGTGTCGCAAATTGCGTTAATAAGATCTTCTCCAATTCCACAATAATTTAGTATTGTTGTGCTTTTTGATGTTGCTGCATAGCCAATGACTTTTTTAGTTTCTTCTTTAAGTTTATTTAAAATTTCTAAAAGATTTTTTTTTGATTTTTTGCAATTATCATCAAAATGTTTAAGTTTTTCATAACTATCAAGACCTTGCTCTTTTTCCTTATCTATTATTTTTTTAACATTATCTGAGACTTTATAAGTATTACGATGAGCAAGAACATATCTCATTGAACCTCCGTGAGTTTCTTGAGGAATAAGATCAATTAACTCCATGTCATATAAACCAAATAAATGTCTTACTGAATGAGCTGAAAAAAGAAATACGTGCTCATCATAAATTTGATCATAAGAAGTTTTTTCAATGATATCACCTAAATATGGGTCTTCAAAAATAAGTTTTCCCGTATTCGAAAGTAAATTTTTTATATTTTTAGCAACACTTTTTATGTTCGGTATATGACACATAACATTTGCTGACAAAAAAAAATCTGGTTTGCCATGACTTTTAATAATTTTGCTAACAGTTTCTTCAGTAAAAAATTCTTGGATAGTTTTTATTCCTAATTTTTCAGCTTCTCTTGCTACATTAGATGAAGGCTCAATACCTATATTGGATATTCCTTTTTTTTGAAAATTTTGAAGCAAGATTCCATCATTACATCCCAATTCAACAACTAACGATTCTTTTGAAAAATTTGATGATTTAATAATTGATTCATAAAATAATTTAAAATGTTCCTTCATGTGATTTGAAGTACTTGAATAAAAAGCATAATTATCATGAAACATAATTTCTGGAGAAGGTTGCTCTATTAATTGAAACATTTTACTTTCCTCACAAAACCCAACACTCATATCAAAAAAATACTCTTTCGAATAAAGGTTTTCACTCAAAAAACCATTTCCTAGGGGTTGTTTACCAAAGTCAGCTATTAAGTTTAACGGTTTATCAGATATTCTACATTTTTTTTTGTGCATATTCACTCCATTATTTATTAGTAACTTTTTATTTTAAATGTTGGTTATACAAATAGTGAACAATATTTAAAAAAGTTTTAGAATTAAATTCAACATTTGATAAATTATTTTCATATGTCATATGATTTAAGTTTTTGTTATAAAAAATATTCTCACTTAATGACAATCTAACTGTTTTTTTTTGCAAACCAATATTATATATTGCATAATTGTTAATATAAAGAATAAGATCAGATATCTGTTCCTTAGAAGGTGGAGACCAATTTTTTAAATTTAATTTCATTATTATTTCTTTATAATCATTTTTTTCATGCCAACACTTTAAAAAATTATAATTATTGATCCAAGGTCCATTTTTCCATCCTATCATAGGTTGGCCAAGATAAGTCATTTCTTCAGCAATTGTACCAGATCTTGTAAAGCCATAAAACTTTGCTTGTTTTGATAATAATACAATTGAAGAATTTTTTCTTAGGAAAATAACTTTCTTATTTTCTAAATATCGTTTTATCAACTTTTTATTAGCAATAAAATTTCCTGGATAATTAATTATATCAATATTGGGATGTGTCTTAATATAAACTTTTTCTATTTCATCATTAAGCAAGCAATGGTCTATGGTAAATGTTGTCCATTCATAAGTACTTGTGAACCTGTCTTCATATCCATCGCTATATTGAGCATCATCATAATTTGGTGTAAATATTATAGAATTAATCTTTTTACTAGAGATGTTTATTTCATTGTCATAGATATCAAATATTCTATCATTCATATTATCATTCGAAAAATTTTTTTCTAAAAAAGTATCAACTACTTTTTCAGGATTAAAAAGTTTATTTTTAAAATAATTTTCATAAACTTCTTTTGAATTATTATGCACATTTGGAATAGGGGCTTCATAGTTTGATTTTTTATGTTCTAAATTATCTACAATTTTATATTCGTCAAATCTATTATGTATATCAATAATTTTAACATTATTTTTTAAAATTAATTTTCTTGTCCATATTTCATGAATATACCAGGGTTCAGTAGAAATTATGTATACTTCATTATAATTTTTCAAATCTAAATGATCAGATAATTCACAATAATAAATGCCTCTTGTTAAATTAAAAAATAATTGAAAGCTGTTTTTTAACTCACCTCCAAATTTTGTAGCATGAGTTCTTAAGGTAAAAGATGCAACTAAATCTCCAATATTAACATTTGAATATTTTAAGGTTAAAAATTTATCTGTTTGAAATTTCAAGTTTTTAAAATTTGAAAAGTATAGCCTTAAAGATTTTATGATTGCGGTAAATAATAAAAAATTTTTAATTAGATAATTAAATTTATATAATCCAATATTCATTTGATAATTATTATAATTAATTAAATATTTTTTTCCTTTAAATATATTGTTAAAAAAAGAATTTTTATTTTTTTCTAATTTTTTTTGAGACAAGATTTTTTTTAAAATTAGAATAATTTTTTTTAAATTTTTATTTTTATTATGTTTAGTATCTAAAAAAAAATTTAAAGCTTTAAGGATAAAATTCAACAAGACACTTGGGGGGAAACTAAGTAAAGTTTTTAAAAAAGAATATATGGTGTAAACTTTGGGATTAGGAAGTAATCTAATATTAATATCTAAAGAATCATTTTTATCAATTCTAAGTTTATATTTGTTTAGCCACATAGAAGCAGTAATTAAATTAAAAGTAGTTCCTGCTAATGGATATGCGGTTGATAAAATTAATATTTTTTTTTTCATTAATTTTTATCAATTAAATTTATGTGTATTAATAAAAACAGGTAAGTAAGAAGATGTAAATCCTTCTTTAAATAAAGAAATAGTTTTTTCTTTTGGAGTCGGTTTAATTTTATTCGTATCAAGACTCTTTCTACCTAATCGGTAAAATTTTATATTTCTTCTTTTCATTTCTTCAATTGCTTTTAATTGCACTAAATGTCCTATTGGATGGTTAAATAATTCTCTATTATAAGCTGCAACAGCATATTCACACTCATCTTTGCTCAAAAAAAACAAGCCAACACCCACTAATTCATTTTTATTATCATAAGCACAAGATAAAAAAGATTCGTTTGTATTTATTGAGTTGAATAATATTTCCCAACTTAAATCTGATCTTGTTTTATAGCCCGCTGAAATAAAATGAAGATTTTTAAATGCACTAAATGTATTTAAATCTTTTTGAGAAATTATTTTACTACTCCAAATTTTTTGGGCTTGTGTTATGCTTGATTTTAAACTTTTTCGTAATTGTTTTAAAATTTCATCCATATCTTGGGAAAGATTTAAATACATATCATACTCTACTACTGTTCTAGTAATTGTATCCAAGCTAAGTGCTCCCCAGCTACTTAATATTTTAGCATTTAAAAATGTAGACTCACTTACCGCATCTTTATTTAAAAAAGTTCTATTACTTAATAATGTTAATATTTCATTATATAGTTTTTTTTTTATTTTCTTGTTAGCGTTATTTTTAAAAATTGGATATAACATGTTTTGTGAAAACGATTTGAGCTCATTATTTTTGCTGACTAAATTTAGACTGATTGGCCAAACAGCTAAAAGTTTTTTTTCATGGAAAAAAATCATTGAAATATCTTCACAAAATTGATTGTTTCCATTAAAAATTTCAAGCTGAAAATCTAACCACAAATTTGTATATTTTATCGGAACATACTCTAATTGTGAGAGCGATAAATTCCATTCATTTTTATTTTGTGATCTTAAAACAATTTTAAAATCGCTATCTTTTATAAATTTTTCTATAAACTTGTTTTTCATTTAGCAGAGTTAAATTATAAATTTTATCACACTTTAGTTTGATGCTTTTTTTAAGTAATAAATTACATAATCTTGTTCTTTTTTAGATAAATTTGGATAAATTGGAATACTAATTATTTTTGAACAATAGCTTTCGCAAATTGGAAAATCTCCTTTTTTAAATCCAAGTTTTTTATAATATGGATGTAAATGAATAGGAATATAATGAACATTTACTCCTATCTTTTTAGACCTAAGATATTTAAAAATTTTTTTTCTTTCTTTTTCATTTTTAGTTTTAATTACATACAAATGATAACTACTATAATTATATTTATTAATTTTAGGTAATTCAAAGTTAGTAAATTTTAATTTATCGTTATATCTTCTTGCAATTTCATTTCTTTTTTTTACAAATTTATCTAAATTATCTAATTGACTAAGTCCTAATGCAGCATGGACATCACTCAGTCTAAAATTATATCCTAGCATCTGTTGTTCATAATACCATGGGCCATTATTTTTATTTTGCATTTTGGATTGATTTTTAGTTATTCCATGCGTTCTCAGCATTGACATTTTATCTTTTAATCTTTTATTATTAGTTGTTGACATACCTCCTTCACAAGTTGTTATTATCTTTACTGGATGAAAACTAAACACAGTGATATCTGACCACTTACAGCTACCTACTTTTTCTTTTAAGTAATGTGCACCTAAAGAATGTGATGCATCCTCAATAATTTTAAAACCATATTTATTTGACAATTTCCATATCTCTTTTTGATCTGTTGGCTGTCCTGCATAATGAACTGGTATCAAAATTTTAGGTAATATATTTTTTTTTTTTGCATTAATTAATTTTTCTTTTAATTTATCTAATGAAATATTTCCTGTATTAACATCAATATCTACAAAATCTATTTTTGCTCGACAATGTAATGCACAATTAGCTGAAGCGACAAAACTATTTGGAGAAGTCCATAAAGTATCCTCTTTCGAAAGTCCAAGTGCCAAACAACTAATTAATAATGAACTTGTAGCACTATTCGAGGCAACAGCATATTTTGCTTCTACTTTTGATGCCAAGCTAGTTTCAAATTTATCAAGAACTGGACCCTGTGTTATAAAATTAGATTTTAAGACATCGACGACTAATTTTATATCTTTTTTACTAACGCTTTGACGGCCATATGGTATCATTAATTTGATTTTAAAATTTTTTTAATATCTTCTTTATTTAAAAAATGTTTATTATTTGAAGAACTGTATTCAAAATCTATTGGGACAAAAACACCCTTTTCTCCCAAAGAATCAGTTTGATAGGATTTTTTAACATAATCTATCTCTATACTTGGTGTTATTACAAAATGATTTTTAAATTCAAGTGTAAGATGTGAATCATCTGCTGGACACATAACCTCATGAATTTTTTCACCCGGTCTGATGCCAATAACTTTATGATCTAGGTTTGGTGCCATTACAAATGCAAGGTCAGTAATTTTTAATGAAGGTAGTTTTGGTATAAAGATTTCCCCACCAATCATTCTTTCAAAGGATTTTATTACAAAATTTATTCCTTCGTCTAGAGAAATCCAAAATCTTGTCATCCTTATATCAGTAATAGGAATATATTTTTTATTTTCACTAATTAGTTTCTTAAAAAATGGTACAACTGACCCCCTAGAATTAATCACATTACCATATCTTACAACTGAAAACTTTGTTGGATGATTAAATCCAGCCAAAGTATTGCCAGCAATAAATATTTTGTCTGAAGCAAGTTTGGAAGCACCATACAAATTAATTGGATTTGCTGCTTTATCTGTAGAGAGAGCAATTACTTTTTTAACATTATTATTAATTGCTGCTTTAACTAAATTTTCTGCACCATTTACATTTGTTCTGATGCATTCCATAGGGTTATATTCTGCCGTAGGAACTATCTTTAATGCTGCAGCATGCACAACAAAATCAACATTTTTCATTGCCATCAGCAGTCTTTCATAATCTCTTACATCTCCAATAAAAAACCTCAAATTGCTATAATCTTTAAATTCATTTTCCATATCAAATTGCTTCATTTCATCTCTAGAATAAACAATTACCTTTTTGGGCTTATAATTTTTTAAAATATTACGAACGTATTCCTTGCCAAAAGAACCTGTTCCACCAGTTATTAAAATAGTTTTATCTGTAAACATTTTTATATTTATTTAAGTTAATTTTTTATAATTTATTATTTATATTGATATTATACATAGAATAAATCTGCCAATTTAATTTCTAAGCCTTTTTCGTCTTTATTTGAAATTATTGGTTTTTCTATTAATGGCCAATCAATATTTATATCTTTATCATTCCAAATAATTGTTCTTTCATCATTTTTTGAGTAATAATCTGTAGCTTTGTATAGAACTTCAGTATCATCAGAAAGTGTTAAAAAACCATGAGCAAAACCTTCGGGAATCCACAATTGATGATTATTTTCTGAAGAAAGCTCTACACCAACCCATTTCAAAAAATATTTTGATTCTTTTCTCAAATCAACTGCTACATCAAAAATTTTACCCTTAATAACTCTTACTATTTTACCTTGTGGTTGTTTAATTTGGTAATGAAGTCCTCTTAAAACATTTTTTTTTGAAGAAGTATGATTGTCTTGAACAAACTTCTTTAATCCCACAAAAGATTGGAACTTATCTTCTCTAAAACTTTCACAAAAAAAACCTCTTTCATCTTGGTGAAATTCAGGCTTGATTAAAACTATATCTGGAATATTTAATTTTTTAAAATTCATGTACAACTTTTATTCTATAGTGTCTGATTTAATTCTTTTATACTTCCATTAACAATTTCATACACTATATCACAATTCTTTAGAGTATTTATTCTATGAGCTATTATTATCATAGTTTTATCTAATTTATTTATTATTTTAATTATTTCTTCTTCAGTTTTTTGATCTAAAGCACTTGTTGACTCATCAAAAACTAATACCGATGGTTCATTAAATAAAGCTCTAGCTATTCCAATTCTCTGTTTTTGACCTCCTGACAATCTAAGGCCTCTTTCACCCACAAAAGTGCTAACCCCATCATCTAAACTTTGTATAAAATCTTCTAAATTAGAATATTTTATAGCATTCATTAATTTTTTTTCATCGATCTCACTTTCTTTAAGTCCAAATGCAATATTATTTTTTAAAGAATCATCAGTTAAAAAGATATTTTGTGGAACATAACCAATTTGTTTTTGCCACTCATAGAGATTTTGATTCACATCAAAACCATCTACGAAAATAGTTCCCTTTATAGGTTTTAACAAACCCAGCATCAAATCAACTAGAGTACTTTTACCTGACCCCGTATGACCTACAAGGCCTATTTTTTTTCCTTTTTCAATTTTAAGATTTATACATTTTAATATTTGAGACCTGTTCGGATAATTAAAGGACAAATCTTTAACAGTAATATTTTGGGTAAATTCAAAATTTTTTGATGGTGAATTTGGAAACTTTATATTTTTAACTAAATCTAATTCTTTACTTATTAAATCTATAACAGGCTTATTATATCTTAACGCTTGAAAACTAGATAATATTTTTGTTATAGATGGCATTAATCTAAAGGCAGCAACGCCGTAAAGTCCAAGTGTTGGTATAATATCTGAACTATAACCTGTTGATTGTCTTATAGAAAAAATAACAAAAGCAGACATTATTACAATTAATATAAATTCAAAAAAAAACCTTGGTAAGGCTCCTAAAAAACTAATTCTTTTA
>Ga0209383_1000803_pt1 | contig 21055 bp, 18 predicted proteins | sample CoawatmetaG02DNA_FD_187510 | JGI IMG/M metagenome (GOLD analysis project Ga0209383, IMG submission 187510) | Marine microbial communities from the West Antarctic Peninsula - Coastal water metaG029-DNA (SPAdes) (version 2) | ecosystem: Environmental > Aquatic > Marine > Coastal ... | reverse complement strand
CATGATGGTCTTGATGAAATCTCTATTTTTGCAAAAACAGAGGTAATTGAAATTAATAAGAAAGACCTAAAGAAATTTATAATAGAACCAAGGGATTTTCTAGAAAAAAATTATGAATTTAAAGATATAGTTGGTGGCGATGCAGAATACAATGCAAGTAAAATTATTGAGTTGTTTGAAGGAAAAGAAAGCGCATTTTTAGAGATTGTTTCCTTAAATAGTGCAGCTGGGTTAGTAGTTATGAATCAAGAAACTGATCTTTTGTCTGCTTATAAAAAAGTCAAAAGTCATATTCTTAATGGTTCAGTGATGAAGAAATACAAAGAATTGAAAATATGAATATATTGGATGAAATTATAGTTAGAAAAAAATTAGAGATAATTGAAGATAAAAAAAAACTTCCTCTGAATGAAATAAAAAATTCTATTAATAAGAATGATTTCAATTTTAAAAAACAGCTAAATAAATTTAAAGAACAGAATAAAATTGCAATTATAGCAGAGGTGAAAAAAGCTAGTCCTTCTAAGGGAGTGTTTGTTAATGACTTTGATCACCTTAGTATTGCAAATCAATATCTTGAATCAGGTGCTGCATGCCTATCAGTTCTAACTGAAAAAAATTATTTTCTTGGTAGTAAAAAATATCTTCAGGATATAAAAAAAAAAATTAACCTACCTATTCTTTGTAAAGATTTTTTTATTGACCCTTATCAAGTTTACGAAGCTTCTATGATTGGAGCAGATTGTATTTTAATTATTCTAAAATCATCTAATGATGAACTAGTTTTAAATCTCTACGATGCTGCTATGGAATGTGGTTTGGATTGTATAATTGAAGTTCATGATGAGGATGAAATGGAACGTGCAATCAAATTTGAAAATGCAATCATAGGAATTAACAACAGGAATTTAAAAAGTTTTAAAACAGATCTAAAGACAACAGTAAATATTTGTAAAACTTTTAACTTGGGTGAAAAAACATTAATTTGCGAAAGTGGCATTAATAACAAAGAGGATATCAATTATATTTTTGAAAAAACCAAAATTTCAAATTTTCTTGTTGGTGAATCACTCATCAGATCACCGTCAATTTATGATAAAATGAAAGAATTGATCGCCTAGAATTGTTGTATACCAACAATAATAATCTATTGTAAAAAATTAAGAACACTTGTAGAACATATTTGTACAGGTTTTGTTCTATGCTTACAAAAAAACAAAAAAATTTATTAGTTTATATCAACGAGAAGTTGAAAAGTGATGGTGTCTCACCCTCTTACGATGAGATGAGAAAGTCGTTATCATTGAAGTCAAAATCTGGGATTCATAGACTTATTTCTGCTTTAGAAGAGCGTGGCTTTATTAAAAGACTAGCTCATAAAGCAAGAGCGTTAGAGGTGGTAAAACTTCCTGAAAATGCTAGCGTAAAAGACCTTTTTAACAATTTTACCCCAAGTTTGATTAAGGGTGGACTTGATGATCTTAAAAAAACAAAAGAAAATTTTATTCCTTTAATTGGAAAAATTGCAGCGGGCTTACCTATTGAGGCAATTGAAGAGCACCATGAGGATATACCGTGTCCTCCTGGAACGAAAAACCCAGATGATTTTTATGCACTGAAAGTAGAAGGAGATTCTATGATCGACGCGGGAATTCATGATGGAGATACTGTAATAATTAAAAAAACAAGCACTGCAGAAAATGGAAAAATTGTAGTGGCTTTAATCGACAATCACGAAGCTACTCTAAAGAGGTATCGAAAGAAGTCTAATGCAATCGCTCTTGAAAGTGCCAATCCAGCGTACGAAACTAGAATATTCGGCCCTGAAAGAATAAAAATTCAAGGCGTTTTAAGCTCTCTTTATAGAAACTTTTAATCAGTTAGTGTAAACATCACTACTGATGAATAATAAAATTGTAGTTCGATTCGCACCTTCCCCTACTGGTCCTTTGCACATAGGTGGCGCACGTACAGCTCTATTCAATTGGCTTTTTGCAAGAAACCACAAGGGAAAATGTCTATTAAGAATTGAGGACACTGATAAAGAAAGGTCAAAAAAAGAATATGAAAAACAGATTTTGGACACTTTGGATTGGCTAGGTATCAATCCAGATGAAAAACCATTTACTCAAAGTTTAAACTTAAAAAAGCATGTAGAGATTGCCGAGACGTTACTTAAAAATAGTAGCGCTTATAAATGCTACTGTACCACAGAAGAATTAGAGCAAGAAAAAAAAAGTTTTAGAGAAAAAAATTTACCGTATGTTTATAGTAGAAAATGCCGAAACAAAGGAGAGGCAAAAGGACCTTTCATAATAAGATTCAAATCAAATCAAACTGGAACAGAAGAATTGGATGATTTAGTTCAAGGGAAAATTACCATTTCCAATTCCACCATTGAAGACTTTGTTATTATAAGAACAGACGGAACTCCAACTTACCAGCTCTCTGCATCTGTAGATGATTTTTTAATGAATGTAACACACGTGATTAGAGGTGATGATCATAAAATAAATACGTTTAAGCAAACTCAAATATTTAAGGCTATGAAGTGGCCCGTTCCTAGATATGCACATATCCCTTTAATTCATTCAAAAGAAGGGAAAAAGCTATCTAAGAGAGACGGTGCTGCAACTGTTGAAGATTATGAAAAAATAGGAATTTTGCCAGAGAGCCTAAGAAACTATCTTTTAAGACTTGGATGGTCCTACAAAGACAAGGAAATTTTTTCTTTAGAAGAAAGTATCAAACTATTTAATTTAGGTGGAGTGGGAAAATCACCCTCCAAATTAGATATGGATAGAATTTTATCAATTAACGAAACTTATATGAAGAATTCTGATAGAAAAAAAATATTTGAAAATTTCTGTGATTATACTAAAAAATTTAAAGATCCTATCGACAAAAAGTTCCTTAAAAAAATTGAAGATAATTTCCTAGTCTTCTTAAATAAGGCAAAGACTTTAGAAAATATTTATGAAAATGCTAAATTTATTTTTAATTACAAAAAAATTGAATTCAGCGACCTAATTTCAGAAAATGAAAAAAAAATAATTCAGCTTTTTTTACAAAAAATAGATAAAGTTTCCGACAGTAATGTTGAAAAAATAAAAGCTATTATTGATGAAATTATTGTAGAAGAAAAAATTAAATTTAAAGATTTTGGACAACCTATAAGAATTGTTTTAACAGGAACTAAATTTGCCCCATCCATTACAGATATTATTCAATCTCTTGGGATTGATGAGGTAAAAAGAAGAATATCCTTGTATCTTTGAAATAGACATTTTTAAGCAAAACTGATATTTAGACCCATCTTATGAGCAAGAAAGCCACTATATCTATTGACGGTAAAAATTATGATTTTCCTGTTCTTGAAGGAACAGTTGGACCAGACACCATAGACATCACAAAGTTATATGCACTAACAAATAACTTTACGATCGATCCTGGTTTCACATCAACAGCAAGCTGCGAATCTTCTATTACCTACATAGATGGAGATAAGGGCGAATGCTACTATCGAGGCTACCCGATGGATGAACTTGCAGAAAAAAGTACTTTTTTAGAGGTTGTACACTTGCTATGGAATGGCTCATTACCAACAAAAGATGAGTGGTTTGAATATTCAGAGGCAATCAAAAACCACACAATGGTACATGAACAAATGAAAAGTTTTTTCAATGGATTTAGAAGAGGCTCTCATCCAATGGCAATACTAACATCTGTGGTGGCTGCTATGTCAGCTTTTTATCCCGATTCTACTGATGTAAATGATTTAGAGCAAAGAAAAATTGCAGCAAGACGTATGATAGCAAAAGTTCCAACTCTTGCAGCTATGGCTTATAAATATTCAATAGGTCAGCCATTTATATACCCTGACAATTCTTTAGATTATTCTGAAAACTTTCTTCAGATGACTTTTGGTGTTCCAGCAGAAAAATACAAAATTAACAAGGTTTTATCTAGAGCTTTGGATAAAATATTTATTCTTCATGCCGATCATGAACAGAACGCATCAACATCTACTGTTAGATTGGCAGCGTCCTCTGGTGTCAATCCTTTTGCCTCTATATCATCTGGATTTACTTCTTTGTGGGGACCTTTGCATGGTGGTGCAAATGAAGCTGCATTAAATATGTTGAGAGAAATTGGAGATGTTAAAAATATTCCAAAATTTATAGAAAAAGCCAAAGATAAAAATGATCCATTTAAGCTAATGGGCTTTGGTCACAGAGTATATAAAAATTATGACCCTAGGGCTAAAGTCATGCAAAAAACTTGTCACGAAGTTCTCACTGAAATAGGAAAAAAAGACGACAAGATTTTACAAGTTGCTCTTGAACTTGAAAAAATTGCATTGAAAGATGATTATTTTATTGAAAAAAAACTTTATCCAAATATTGATTTTTATTCTGGAATAACACTAAATGCCATGGGATTTCCTTCTACAATGTTTACCCCCTTATTTGCAGTAGCAAGAACAGCTGGTTGGATAGCTCACTGGAAGGAAATGTATCTAGACCCAAAAAACAGAATAGGTCGACCAAGACAACTATACATTGGTGAAAAACCTAGAAAGTTTTTAGAATTAAAAGACCGTAATTAAAGATAACTTTTCACTATTTTGGCGATTAGTTTACTAGAGTTATTTTTGGTAATCTTTTTTATAATTTTTTGATAATTGGAGACATTGAGAGTTCTTGCTTTTTTATTTTCAATAAACAAAGAAACTTTTTTAAAAATACTTGAAGCATTACAATCAGATTGAATCAATTCTGGTATTAATTCTTTATTTGCAATTATATTAACAATATTCGCAAATTTAACTTTCACAAATGGCTTAATTAAAAAATAATTAAACCACGAAGTTTTAAAAATAGTAATTAATGGAGATTTGTTTTTGCAAATATCTAAAGAAATAGTTCCAGATTTAGCTACAGATAAAATAGATTTTTTTATATAGAAGTTTTTTTTATCTTCTGCAGATGAGGTAAGGAATGAAATATCCGAAGGTAGAAAATTTTTTACAGATTTGGTGTGTTCAAAAGAAACTGGAAAGTGAAATAAAAAAATATCAGGATACTTAAAGTTAATTTCTTTAATAAGGTCTACAAATATAGGCATAAAAGTCTTAATCTCGGAACTTCTACTGCCAGGACAAAGGGTAATAATTTTTTTTTGTGAATTAATCGGAAATGTTTTATAAATAATTTTTTTTTCAAAAAAAGGATGGCCCACGTATGTGTTTTTCATTTTCCATTTGGAAAATAATGAGGCCTCAAATGGAAAGAGTAATAGCAAATGATCTAAAAACTCACGAAAAACCAGTACCCTTCTCTCTCTCCAAACCCAAATCGTTGGAGCTACCAAATGAACTATTCTAGTTTGGGGTAATTTTTTTTTAATTACACTGTGAACACGAAAGCTAAAATCTGGAGAATCAATAGAAAAAATAACATTAGGCTTAAATTTTAAAAGATAACTAATTGTTAAGTTTATTTTTTTTTTTAAAAAAAAAACTTTTTTTAAAACATCCGTAAAACCCATAACAGATATTTCTTTTGAATTAAAAAGTAATTTAATACCTTTTTTTTTAATATGATCAGATCCAATAGCTGTAATATTAAAATTTTTACTATTGAAATAAGGAATTATATTAGATGCTAACTTATCACCTGAAGATTCACCCGTTAGAATAAATATTTTTTTTTTCAATTTATAACCGTTATAAAAAAATTATTTTTTTTAATTAAATTTAAGGACTTTTGCTGATCTAAAAATATGTTTTGATTTTTTTTTAAAGCTATTCCACGTAGCCCAATTTTAATACAGTTACGTATGGTGTTGTAGCCAATGGTTGGAAGGTCTACTCTTAGATCCTGTATTTTTTTGGGTACTTTAATTAAAACTCCGGAGGGCACTTTATTGTTAATTTTTTTCATAATACTGAATGACTTAAAAATCATTTCATCTGTACCTTCAGCAGCTTCAATACCTACAACCAAGCCCTTGTTAACAATAATGGATTGGCCAACATCATATTTTTTATTAACATGGTTCAAAATTGCTTTTCCTTTTTCTATATCTCTAGAATCCTGTTTAGACAATTTAAATTTATTCACAAAATTTTCAGCTAAAAGTTCAGGTAAATATTTGGTACATGAAACAACTTTCATGTTTATTTGGTTTAAATAATTAATTACAAAATCAAGAGCATGAGAGTCTCCTTTTTTTAAAGATAGAATAATTTTTGGTAATATTTTTAAAGTACCAAAATCTATTTTTATATCCTCTATTCTTGGTCGTATTACTCTTCCTGCCAAAATCACTTCTTTGCAATTATTTTTTTTTAACGTTTCTACAATTTTAGAAAATTGTGAAATATTAAAATTATAAAAAAAATTTTTAGATATTTTTTTTTTAGTAAGATTTATCGCTATAAATTTTATTTTTTTTTGTTCTAATTTTTGAATTAAAACTTTTGGTAAATTACCATCTCCAATCAAAAGTCCAATCATTAGATCAGCGGTACACAAAGCTGTTTATTGATATTTTTAGACAGGAAATCAATCAGGTCAATTACCAAAGGATTATGTGATGCTTTAATAGAATCCAGGTTGCTTCTGTCTTTGAAAAAAATTTTTATAGTGTCTCTATATTCAGTAATAACTTTAGTGTCATAACCTTTTCTTTTTAACCCTACTAAGTTAAGATTTTCAAAATAACACCTGTTTCCCATTGCTAGAGTATAAGGCAAAACTGACTTATCTACTCCAGTCATTCCACCGATCATTGCACCTTTTCCTAATGAGCAGAATTGCTGTACTGCAGAATTACCACCGATAATTACCTCGTCATCAACAAAGCAATGACCAGCGACTGCAACACTATTTGCTAAAATAACTGAGTTTCCGATATTACAATCATGTGCAATATGAGACCCAATCATTAAAAGACAGTTATTTCCAACCTTAGTTATTCCATTATCCTGAACAGTTCCAGTATTTATTGTTACATGCTCTCTAATTGTATTGTTGTTTCCAATTATCAGCTTAGTTTTCTCTCCTTTGTATTTTAAATCCTGGGGGCTAGTCCCAATGGATGCAAATGGATAGATGGTGTTACCTGAGCCAACAGAAGTAACTCCCTGTATGTTTACATGATTCATTACCTCGCAATTTTCTCCAATAATCACCCCTTCTCCAATTTGACAAAAATTACCAATTGTTGAATTTTTTCCTATTTTAGCGTTTGGGTGAATGACTGAACTACTATTAGTCATCTTGTCTATCTGCAATCGTAGCCATCCACTGGGCATCAGCCATTACCTTGCCATCAACAGTAGCTTTACCAGAATACTTCCATATTTTGCCTTTTATTTTATTAACTTTTACATCTAACAATAACTCACATGGTGGCATTATAGGAACTCTAAATCTTGCTTTATCAATCGTCATTAAGAAAACTAGTTTATTCTCAAATTCTTTAGGGTCAATGCAGTGGGCTGACAATGCTGCTGCTGTTTGTCCAAAAGCTTCCACTATCAAAACCCCTGGAAACACAGGCTGTCCAGGAAAATGACCATCAAAAAAAAACTTATTAGAAGCAACATTAATATGACCTGTTGCAGAAACCATAGGAACAATATTTGAAATTTTTTCAATCAAAAGCATCGGTTCTCGATGCGGTAGTAGTTTTTTTATATCACTCAGGTCTAAAATTTTTTTCATTATTTTATTTGTTTTTTTTTAGAAATTTTTTTAATGATGTAGCTGGATAACCCATTACCGTTTGGTTGTCTTCTATATTTTTTATAACTCCACTTTTTCCACCAATATTTACATTATTTCCAATTTTAAGATGTCCAGAAATACCTGCTTGTCCTCCTATAATTACATTATTACCAATTGTTGTGCTTCCAGCGATACCAACTTGACCGGCAACTATACAGTCTTTACCAATAGTAACATTGTGAGCAATATGAACTAGGTTGTCTAGAAAAGTTCTGTCATCAATGATCGTATTTTTAATAGACCCTCGATCAATCACACAGTTAGCTCCAATTTCACAATCCTTTCCAATAACAACACTTCCTAAATGCGGAATTCTTAGACATTTTTTGTCTATAAACTTAAATCCAAAACCTTTTTTCCCTAAAATAGAACCATCGCCAATGTGTACATTGTTGGAGATTTTGGAATTCTCTATAACAACATTCGATCCTATTATGACCTCATCGCCTATGGTGCAGTTTTCTTTAATTGAAACATTGTTTCCAATAAATACATTTTTTCCTATTTTTACATCTTTTTCTAAATAAAGATTAATACCAAATTTTAAAGTTTTGAATTTTTTATCAATTTCTTTTAAATTTAATTTTTTATTAGAAACTTTTGAATAATAACTATCTGGATAAAAAAAATTTGCAGCTTTAATAAACTCTATTTCTGGATTTTTGCATACAATTGTGATTATATTTTTTGGAATTAAGCTTTGATATTTTTCGCTGGTAAAAATTACAGATGCCTTTGTTTTTTGTAGCTGCTTCAAGTAATTAATATTAGAAAAAAAAGATATCGTATTTTTTTTTGCCAAAAAAAGATCAGCAACATCTAAAATCTTAATATTTAGTCTTTTGTTTAAAGTTGCTCTCAAATCAATTGCTTTAATCAATTGAGTTAAGGTGAGCGATTTTTTTTTCATAACCTTAAATTAAAAAACACCACCCAATTTGAAATTAAATTTTTCTATCTTGTCAGAAGAGCTTTTTTTAATTGGTTCAGCGTACGATATGGCTATAGGTCCGATTGGAGAAAACCAAGAAAAACCCAGACCAGCTGAAGATCTAAATTCATTTGAGTCATTGGCAGAAGACGCAAAATCAGTTCCCCACACGCTTCCCGTATCTAGAAAAATATTAGTTGAGGAATTCCAAGATTCCGGCAAGCCATTTGGAACTGTGCTTGAAAAAGAAGCTGAATAGGAATAGTTACCTCCTACATAATCATTTTCAACTTTAGGTCCATAAGATCTAAATTTAAAACCACGCAACTCATTTTCAGATAAAAATAAGCGGTCACTAAGTTTGATGTCCTTACTGCTTTCAAAAGAATTTATTGATTTAAGTTTATAACGAATTGTGCCAGTGAAAGATTCATTAAATTTGTTATAAAATGATCCAAAAATACTATTTTGCAAATAGGGAATATCAGAACCTAAATGGGCAATATCTTGCCCAACCCCAAAAATATATCCACCCTCTGGTTTGTATTTTTTATCTCGTTTATCTTCTGTGACAGAATAAAAAAACTTATTAGTAAAAAATTCTCCATTTCTTTTTTTAATTAAGCTAGAGGCGTCTCCAGCAGCTGTTAAATCATCTATATCCAGTGAAATTCCATAGTTTAAATTGATATCCTCAAACCACTCAAATCCTGTTGAAACATTAGCTCCAATAAGTCTGTTTTCATATCCAGATGTTTCGTTATCGTATTTTGATATGTAAGCTCCTGTTTTTAATAAGTTTCCAGAATTAGCAAAGTCTGGGTTTTTAAGAAAAACATTAGTAGTCACACTTTCTGTTCCCAGGCTAGCCACCACTCCAAGACCAAGTCCTTTTCCTAATAAATTATTTTCTTTAAAATTAAAAGAAACGTTCGAGCCATTTGTGCCTACGCCAACCCCAGCACCAATTTCACCAGTAGGAGATTCGGTAATTTTTATTTCAACATCTACATTGTCGCTACCACTAATCTCACTTTTATTTATTTTTACATCCTTAAAAAAACCTGTTGCTTTAAGAGTGTCAATGGAATTTGAAATTTTCAAATCAGCAAGAAGATCCCCTTCTGCAAAATCGATATTATTACGTAGAACTTTCTCTTCTGTAAGAACATTGCCGCTTATAACAATATTCCTAATATAGGTTTTCTTTAAATTTTCATTAATAAAAAAATCAATACCTAGGTTATCAGTATCTAGTTGCCGAATATTATAAGCTATAGTTGAGTTAAGGTTGTTCTTATCGAGATATATTGAAATTTTATTTTGAATTTTTTTCAAAAAATTGAAGCTATAAATTTCACCTTGCAGTGAGTTAGTAATTTTTTCAATAGACATGACATTAGATTTAAGCAAAATATTTGATTCGTCATTTATTTTTATATCTTTTATTGAAAATTGGTTGCCGGCATTAATTGTAAAAACAATATCCGCGCTAGAATCGTCTATAACTTTAATTGATCCGCTGGGTATTTGAATATTGTAGTAACCTCTGTCCAGATAGTATTCTTTAAGTAAGGTTATATCATAATCTACTCTTTCAGATGACGGTGTATTGGAACTAGAAAAAAAACTAAATAAATTTTTTGGTCTCGAGTTTATCGCTGAAAGTAATTTAGAATTTTTAATTTTTTTATCTCCAATAAAGAAAATATTGTTAATAAAAAATTTTTTATTTAAAGCAACATTAAAAAAAACATTTATTTTATCTGCATTTGGCTTAACAGCTTTGTAATTAACATTGCTCTTAAAATAACCCCGTGATCTTAAAAAATTAGATATTTTTGTTATATCGGAATTTAAGAGTGATTCAGAAAATAAATTATTTTCTTTTAGATTAAGAACATCTTTGATTTCATTTAACAGGCTATCAGACTCGATACCTTCTATAAAGATATAATCGACTATTGGATTTTCAACCAATTTTATAAAAATTTTCTTATTGTCAAAAAAAATATCTACAGATGTGAAAAAGTTGCTTTTAAAAATTTGTTTTTGGTATTCATTTAAGTCATTAGAATTTGCCAGATTTCCGTTTAAACCTAAAAGACCGATAATGTTACTTGAGGTAATTTTCTTATTGCCCTGGATTACAATATTTGAAATTTTTACATTTTCAGCAAAAAGTGAAGTGCTTAATAATAAAATTAAAAAAGTAAAAACAATGGAAATATTTTTTAAAACTTTCATAATTTGTCAGCTACAAGATTACCATATTTTATGATTTTACTTATATCGTTAGTATTGTTAACTGTTGTTTTTTTGCAATAAAGCAAAATGGTTTTTTGATTGAATATTTTTATCAAATTTGTGACAATTTCATAGAAAAAAATTTGTTTATTCATAAATTTTTCAACCAAATTATCATTTATAACATTGAATAATATCCAGGCAGTGTGCCCCAATTTAAGAACCTTATAACCTGTCTTTAATATTTTAAATTTTGATAATTTTACCTCGTCGAAATTTAACTGAATATTTTTTTTTGATTTAAAAAAATTATTAGATTGATTCTTAAATTTATTTTCAAATATAGAATTTCTAATTGGTATGATCATTGTAGTGTCATGCATTACCATATGGACAAGACCATTTTTAAAAACAACTGCAGAATGAACCTGAGACTCTTCATGAATTTTTATTTTCAACTTATTAATGGGGATGTTAAAAAGAACATGCGCCTCTATTAACTCAAAAATTTTATTACACATAGTAGCGGAATCTACAGAAATTTTACCTCCCATACTCCACTTTGGATGATTTGTAACTTTAGCAATACTAGAGCGTAAGTAAGAACTTTCTTTTTTTTTTAAAAATGGTCCTCCTGAAGCTGTTAAAAAAACAGAATCAATTTCATTCAAATTTTTATCTTTGATAATCTGTTGAATGCAAAAATGCTCCGAATCAATAGACGTAATTTTGCAATTATTATCTTTAGCTTTTTTTAATAAAATAGAAGCTCCGCATACTAAGCTTTCCTTGTTGGCAATCAAAAGCTCTTTTGAATTTGTGGTAAAAAAAAAAGCAAACTTAAGTCCTGATAGTCCCGGAACACCCAAAATGACCTTATCTAATTTAGATTTAAATTTTTTTTGAAAAAATAAAAAATTATTAAAAAAAATTATTTTTTTTTTAAATTTTTTTAACTTAATGGAATTGTAGGACTTAACATTATTAATAAATACGTATTTAGGACTGTATATTTTTATTTGATTTGTAATTTCTTTCAAATTTTTATCACAAACTAACAATTCAATATTAAACTGGTTTTTATATTTTTTGAATATTTTTAATGACGTTTTGCCAACACTGCCAGTGGAGCCTACAACTCCAATATTTATTTTTTTAATAGACATAACTTTTCAAAAAATATGCAAATATCATAACAAAAATCATCCCATCAATTCTATCTAAAAGACCGCCATGTCCGGGGATTAAATTGGAATAATCTTTGATATTATGCTTTCTTTTTATGAATGAAAAAAACAAATCTCCCATTATAGTAATTATTGATAAAAAAAATTGAGATATAGAGATCGTCAAGGTATATTCGAATCCTTGCCCAAATACAGATGGAATTACAAATGCAAATTGTGACAGGGCTAAAGAACCAAGTAATCCTGAAAAAGTTTTTTTAGGGCTCCATTTGCTAAGAGATGGTCCTTTGAAAGTATTACCAAATAAATACCCCCCTATATCGCTTAACCAAACAACGAGTATGATCCATAAAAAGTAATAAAAACCATTATCAGAATTCCCCCTAACACCTAAAGTGGATAACAAAAATATAAATATTAAAAAAAATAAAAAAATATAGAAAGTTTTTTTTTTTGTAAAAAGAAATTTTAATTCATATAGAGTAATAGCAAAAAGCACTGAGAGAAAGATATGAAAAAAAATATTATTGATATAAGCAACCCATAAAAAAAGTGGCGCCAAAACTAAACTACTTATTGTCCTAAGGGCAAAATTAATCATTAATACCACCAAAATTTCTTTTAATTTTTTTATACTCTTGCAGAATTTTTTTAAAATCATTCTTATTAAAATCCGGCCATAATTTTTTTAGAAAAAAAATCTCAGTGTAAGACATTTGCCAAAGCATAAAATCACTAAGCCTATTCTGACCTCCAGTCCTAATAAGTAACTCGGGGTCAGGAATGTTTTTAGTATAAAGATTATTTTTAATGGAATCTACTGTGATTTTTTTTTTTTGATTAATGGATTTTTTAAAAGATTCAATTATTTCAATTTTGGAACTATAATTAAATGCAAGATTAACTGTGATGTCATAATTGGTAGAGGATAGCTTTTCTACTTTTTTAATTTTATTAATAAGTTTTTTACTTAGTTTTTTTCTCTCACCAATTGATTTTATTTTTATTTTTTTTTTTATTAATTCGTTAATATTTTTATCTAAAAACTTCTCCAGTAAACTAAATAAAAAAACAACTTCTTTTTTAGATCTTTTCCAGTTGTCTAAAGAAAAAACAAATAATGTTAAAAACTTAATTTTATTTTTTTTTGCAAAATCAATTAAAGATGAAATATTTTTCAAACCCTCTTGATGACCAAAATTTCTTGGCTTATTTCTTTTTAATGCCCACCTCCCATTACCATCCATAATGATAGCAACGTGGTTAATTTGGTTCATACCTTGATGATTTCTTGTTCTTTTTCTGATATTTTTTTGTCGACCTCACTAATGAACTTATCTGTTATTTGCTGAAGTTCATTTGAGAGCTTAGTATTATCATCCTCTGAAATTTCTTTATTTTTTAATAGGTTTTTTAATAGATCCATACCTTCTCTTCTAATATTTCTTATAGATATTTTTATTTTTTCAGACTGATTTTTTACAATTTTTATAAGATCCAATCTTCTTTCTTCTGAAAGCTTTGGGACAGGGACTCTCACTATTTGACCGTCAACTGTAGGATTGATATTTAAATCAGATTCTCTAAGAGCCTTATCTACAAATTTTACATTGGCCGCATCCCAAACTTGAACTGTCAACAACTGAGATTCTGGTGTAGAAATAGTTGCAACTTGATTGATTGGCATTTTTTGTCCATAGACTTCAACTTTAATCAAATCTAACATAGATACATGCGCTCTGCCTGTTCTTATAGTTGACAAGTCTTGTGTGAGACTCTGAATAGTATTTTGCATTTTGCTTTCAAAAGAGATGAGTTTTGAATTCGTACTCATAGCTAGGCCTAATTAGTTAAATCTTTAACTTCATCAGCAAAATCTGATTTTTTAATCTCAATACCTTCACCAACTTTATATCTAACAAAATCTTCTATTAGAAATGAGGACTTACTTTCTTTTACAAAACCGTCAATTGCCTGCTGCACTGTTAGCTCAGGGTTAATAACCCACTTCTGTCCCAATAGTGTGTTGTCTTTAATAATTTTAGAAACTTTTCCGAGAATAATTTTCTCAATCATCTCTGGCTTTTTCCCCTCTGTTAACAATTGTTCTTTCATAATTCTTTTTTCATTTTCTAAAAATTCTTGACTAATCCCCTTTTCATCTAATGACTGAGGGGACATAGCCGCTATGTGCATACACAGCTGGTTAGCAAAATCTTTGTTTAAATCATGATTGTTAGATGTGTAAGACAAAAGGACTGCCAACTTACCAGAATTATCATTTTGCTTATTATGAATATAAGTAGATATTTGAGACTTGTAATCAATATTTTTGAATCTTCTTATTTTGATATTTTCACCAATTTTTGCAATTAAATTTACCAAGGTTTCTGAAACGGTTATATTTTTATCAGTCTTCTTCTCTTTTAAGGATTCTAGATTATCTGATTCTAAACAAAGACTTGAAACCTTTTCACAAAAATAATTAAATTCTGGGTTTTTTGCAACAAAATCTGTTTCAGAGTTTATCTCTACTATGGATGCTGTGTTTGGAGATTTAACAACAGTAATTAAGCCTTCTGCGGCACTTCTGTCAGATTTCTTTGCAGCTTTTGCAATTCCTTTTTTTCTTAAATGCTCAATTGCCAAATCGATATCTTCGCTATTCTCAGAAAGGGCGTTTTTGCAATCAACCATTCCTGCACCTGTAAGGTCGCGCAATTCTTTTACTTTGTCAAAAATGCTCATGAAAAAATTAATTAATTAACTTTTTATCAATTTCTAAAGATACTTCAGGTTTTGATTCTTGCTTAACATCCGATGCTTTTGCAGAAACATTTGATTCTTGATCTTTATCTAAACTCATTTTTGATTGTGCATCTAGAATAGTTTTTAATGCAAGATCACAATATAAATCTATAGATCGTCTGGCATCGTCATTGCCTGGAATGGGAAAATCAATAAATTCTGGGTTTGAATTGCTATCTACTACGGCAACAATTGGAATATTTAATTTTTTTGCTTCTAGAACTGCTAAAGATTCTATGTTTGTATCTATAATAAAAATCATATCTGGAAGTTTTTTCATATTAGCAATTCCACCCAATGACCGATCTAATTTTTCTTTTTCCATGCTCATCTTAATAAGCTCTTTCTTAGTAAATCCGGTATCCTCCAACTTTAGATCTTCTTCAATTTTTTTTAATCTTTTGATTGACTTGTTGATTGTATTCCAGTTTGTTAACATTCCACCAAGCCATCTATGATTTACATAAAAATTATTTGTTTCTTTTGCTACATTAGCAACCAATTCTGAAGCTTGTTTTTTAGTCGAAACAAAAAGAATTTTTCCATTGCTAGATGCGCATCTATGTAACTCTAAAAGAGCCTTGTTCAAAAATTCTAAGGTTTGAGATAAGTCGATAATATGTACTGAGTTTTTTTCTCCAAAAATAAAAGGTTTCATTTTTGGGTTCCATCTAAAAGTCTTATGCCCCAGATGTACTCCAGCTTCTAAAAGGTCTTTAATTGTTACGCTTGGTAAGTTCATATAATATTTCCGGTTAATCCACCGAAGAAACTACCTTTTCAGGACCGGGGGCTTACGCCATTTTCTTCGTGCGAAATTTTTAAGATCTTATAAAAGAATGAAGATTTAAATCAAGGTTATTAATTATTAATTTTTGTTAAAAAACCTTCATTTTCAATGGTTTTGATCGATTCTAAAGTAACATTTCTTTTTTTTTTGAGGTTAAAAATCATTTTTTTACCATTATCGACACAAGATAGGGATACTGCTGTTTTTCCATCCTTAGACAGCTGATTTTTTAGGATTCTAATATCGTTTGGCGTGTTGATTGAAACATCGAGATTATCTATTTTCTTTTCAGAAATATCATTAATTAAAAAAATTTTTGTAACATTCGTTCTTTCAATTCCACTTTTGAGCATTTCTCTTTTAACATTTATTAAAAAAGACTTTCCTGCAGACAGCTTTTCTCTATTGGTAACCAACACTTCTGAAAAAATAAAAAATTCAAACATTCTACTTAAATCGCTAAACTTAACTATTGCAAAAGGCATACCCTTTGCGGTTTTTTTTTCCTGTATAGCCATGACTGTGCCTGACAACATGCATTCGTTGATATTTTTATTATCTGAAAAATTTTGAAATTGAACAACGCTATAATTGTCTAAAATATGCTTATAATTTTTTAATGGATGTTCACTAACAAAGAAACCAATAGACTCGAATTCTCTTTTAATTTTTTCAGGCTCATCCCATGCTGGGTGTTCAATAAAATTAATTTTAAAATTATCATTTGTCTGAGATTCAAATAGATTAATCTGATCTACCTGAATATTTTCGTCATAACTCTTTGATTGCTTTATAATTTCTGGAACATTCTCATAAAGTTTACTACGATTTTTATCAATACAATCAAATGCACCTGCTTTGATAAGACCTTCAAGTTGCAACTTGTTTATGTCCTTACTGCTTACTCTCTTAAGAAAGTCCTCCATGGATGAAAACTTTCCACTCTCCTCTCTCTCCTTGATAACATTAGATATTGCGTCAAATCCTACCGCTTTAATTCCTGATAATGCGTAAAAAATTGTATTATCCTTTGGAACAAAATCTGCAAAACAATGATTGATACAGGGATTGTGTATTTTTATAGAAAGTCTTTTTAGTTCTTCATAAAACTGATTTAGCTTATCCGTATTAGACATCTCCATGCTCATAGATGCTGAAAAAAAACTTAAAGGATAGTGTGTTTTTAAATAAGCAGTTTGGTAAGCTATTAGAGCATATGCTGCTGCATGACTTTTGTTAAATCCGTACTGGGCAAATTTTTCTACTAATTGAAATATATAAACAGCCTGCTCTTTTGGAATGTCATTTTTAATAGCACCCTCAATGAAGTCTTTTTTTTGTCTATCCATTTCAGCTGATTTTTTCTTACCCATTGCTTTTCTTAAAATGTCTGCTTTTCCAGCTGAAAAACCTGACAAAGCTTGAGCAATTTGCATAACTTGCTCTTGATAAATAATCACACCATAAGTTTCTTTTAAAATACTCTCAATTTTAGGATGAAGGTAATCAGGCTCTTCCAATCCATGTTTTCGATTATTATACGCGGGAATATTTTGCATGGGACCAGGCCGGTATAAAGCTACTAATGCAATAATATCTTCAAATTTATTAGGTATCATTTGTTTTAAAACTTCCCTCATGCCGGCGCTTTCCAACTGAAATATTCCCATTGTCTCTCCTGAACTGAGAAGTTTAAATGTTTTGCTGTCGTCTAGAGGAATTTTTTCTATATCTAATTTTTGATTATCTTTTTCTATTAGCTCAATCGTTTTTTTAATAACAGTAAGCGTTTTTAGTCCTAAAAAATCAAATTTTACCAATCCAGCTTGCTCGGACCAGTTCATATCAAATTGGGTAACGGGAATAGGAATACTTGAATCGTGATCTTTATACAGTGGAACTATTTCTGTTAAATTTTTATCACCAATTACAATTCCTGCAGCGTGGGTTGCAATATTTCTAAATAAACCTTCTAACTTTAAAGCTAAATTAATAAGTTTTTCAATCGTTGGATCTTCTTTTTGTGCCTCTTGCAGTCTTGGTTCAATGGCAACAGATTCTGCTAGCGTTAAGGGTCTTGAAGGATCGAAGGGAATCATTTTAGATAACTGATCTACTCGGCCATACGGCAAACCTATAACCCTACCAATGTCACGCAAAGCCATTCTAGCCTGAAGTTTTCCAAAAGTAATTATTTGTGCAACTTTATTTTCGTATTTGTCTTTAACGTAATTAATAACTTTATCACGATCTTCTTGGCAAAAATCTATATCAAAATCTGGCATTGAAATTCTATCTGGATTTAAGAAGCGTTCAAAAATCAAACCGAATTTAATAGGATCAAGGTCTGTTATTGATAAGCACCAGGCAACTAATGATCCTGCACCAGATCCTCTTCCTGGTCCTACAGGAATGTTGTTGCTTTTAGCCCACTTGATGTAGTCCGATACAATTAAGAAATATCCTGAAAATTTCATTTTAGAAATCATCTCAATTTCATAATTCAGTCTTTCTACATATTTTTGTTTTGTTGCGAGCTTTTGCTCCTCATCAACTATATTAATTAAGATAAAATTCTCAAGTCTGTCTTCCAAGCCTTTATTTGCATTAATTTTAAGTTCGTCATTAACATTGGAAGATTCTGTATTAAAATTTGGTAGCATCGGCTTACTAGTTAAAGGTCTGTAGTTACATCTAAAAGCTAAATTTTTGTTGTTTTCTATGGCTTCTGGTAAATCGGAGAAAAGTTCTGTCATTTCAGAATCTGATTTAAAATAATGTTCTTCAGAATATCTTAGACGCTTAATGTCATTTACGTAAGTTTTTTGACCAACACAAATGTAAGCATCATGAGCTTCGTACATGTCTTTTTTTAAATAAAAAACTTCGTGCGTAGCTATTATTGGAATAGAAAGTTTTTCACTAAAATTAAGAAGTTGAGATTCTAAGGCTTGCTCATGAGATTCATTGTGCCTTTGTATTTCCAGATAAATATTATCCTTAAAAGACTTTTGAACTTTTTGAAGAAGAAGTTCAGAATCTGAAATGTTATTTTCTAATATAAGAGCGGATAGTAAGGAGCGGCTTGCTCCCAACAAAACTATCAAACCATCAGAATTGTCAATTAATTCCTGGATATCGCAATGAGGGTCTTCGTTTTTTTTTATAGACAGGTAAGAACTTGAAGAAAGTTTTAACAAATTTTTATAACCAGCCTTATTTTTGGCTATAAGAGAAATTTTACCCATCTTCTCCAGATTATTTTCTGAGAAAGAAAAATTTATTTGAGTGCCTATAATAGGCTGGCATCCTACTTTTGAAATTTCTTGAGAAAATTCCAAAACACCACACATATTAAAAGAGTCAGAAATACCTACTGAAGAAATATTATTAAATGCGCAATGCTCTGCTAGATCAACAATTTTTAAAGCACCTTCGCATATTGAATACTGAGTATGAACTTTAAAGTGATTAAAATGATTATTTTCAGTCATTAAGAATCAACTTTAACATTGCCATCTGATAAAGTTAATCTTAAATCTGTTTTGTTGGCTAAATCTCTATTGTGGGTTGCAATTACAATCAAACGATTTTTTTTTCTTAATTGAAACAGGTAATCCAAAACTAGATCCGCATTTTTTTGGTCTAGGCTACCTGTTGGCTCATCTGCAAAAATTAATTTTGGTTCATTGATAACTGCTCTAGCAATAGCAACTCTCTGCTGTTCTCCTCCAGACATCTGATAGGGAAAATGATTTACCCTATTTTCCAATCCAAAATCTACCAGCAGTTTCTTTGCTAATATGTTTGCATTTTTTTTATCATTAGTTTTGCAAATGTTTGCAATAGCTACATTCTCTAGTGCTGTTAAATCTGAAATCAAATTATTATTCTGATAAATTATAGAAATTTCATTTCTTCTATAAATGGTCATTTCAAAATCTGACAAGCTAGTAAGGTCAGTATTGTTAAATTTTATTACACCAGAATTTGGCTTATCTAGGAGTGCCAAAAGGTGCAACAATGTACTTTTTCCTGAACCGGAAGGGCCCAATAGAGAGACAATTGAATTATCTGCTAATGTTAAATTGAGATCTGACAAAACATTTATTTTTTCATTATTGTCTGTGTAAGATTTGCTTAAAGTAGAAATATTTAAAAAATTATCAGTCATATTTTAAAGATTGGATTGGATTTATTTTTGAAGCTTTAATCGATGGAATAATTGATGACAAAAAAGTAATAGCCAGAGCTATACCAGAAATAGCTAAAATAGTTGGGATGTTAATCTCACTGGGCATTTTGCTTAAAAAATATATTTCTGCTGGAAATATTTCTATATTTAAAACATTGCTTAAAAAAATTCGTACACTTTCAATATTGTAAGAAAATAAAACACCCAAAACGACGCCAAACAAAGTTCCTGCTGCTCCAATAAAAGATCCTGTTATAAAAAATATTTTATTTATTGATAGGCTGGAAAAACCGATTGTTTTTAATATGGCAATTTCTTTTGTCTTGTTTTTAACAAGAATTGTTAGTCCTGAAACTATGTTAAAAGCTGCAACTATTATAATTAAAGTTAAGATAATAAACATAACGTTTCTTTCTACCAACAAAGCATCGTAGAAAGTTTTGTTATTATCAATCCATGAAAAAACTTTAAATTTATTTTCCTCTAAAAGATCTTTAACTTTTTGGGCTTGATCAGGGTTATTAAGCTTTAATTCTATATTTTTATTAGCACCTTGTTTTTTTAAAAAATCAGGAGAGCTTTCTGCATTTATCAAAATAAAGTTGCTATCAAACTCATAAATGCCAGAATGAAATACCGAACCTACAACAAAATCAAATTGCTCTGGAATGTTTCCAAATGGGGTACTTTCTGTTGTGGAAGATAAAATTGTAATCTTGCCCCCCACCGTAACACCTAAATCTGCTGCAAAATTAGAACCTAGGGAGGCATAATTTTTTTCAAAATTTTTTAATTCACCTTCAATAATGCTTTTTTTAATTAGCTCATCAGATAAAAAATCATTTTTAGTAATTGCTCTAATGTTGGTTCCTTTATTTATTCCCTGGCTAATAACTAATCCTTGAATACTATAGGAAAGGTTTATGCTTTGATAATTAATTTTATTCTCACTCAAGATTCCTTCAATTTTTTTTTTGTTCTTTTCAAAGCTATCGAATTCATAAATTAAAATGTGTGGCTGAAATAGCAGGAGCTTTCCAATCAAGTCGGATCGAAAACCATTCATAACAGACATGACAATAATTAAGGTAGCTACACCCA
>Ga0209383_1000800_pt1 | contig 21089 bp, 28 predicted proteins | sample CoawatmetaG02DNA_FD_187510 | JGI IMG/M metagenome (GOLD analysis project Ga0209383, IMG submission 187510) | Marine microbial communities from the West Antarctic Peninsula - Coastal water metaG029-DNA (SPAdes) (version 2) | ecosystem: Environmental > Aquatic > Marine > Coastal ... | reverse complement strand
TTTTTTCTTTTAGGAATACCTATTGCTATCTTGGCGCCACTTATAAGTTATGAGGTCAATTTTGTGGACTTGTTCTTGTGTTTTTGTGTTGGGGCTTGTATCAATAGCTTCAGATTCTACAAAACATATATACAATAACGAGCTTATATGAAAAATAGATTAAAAGAGCTTCGTGCTGACAGAGAACTAAGTCAGAGTGCGCTTGCCGAAATTTTATCTGTAAGTAGACAGACAGTTAATTCTATTGAGAATGGTAAATTTGATCCCTCGCTTACTTTAGCAATAAAGCTAACGCACTATTTTGAGATGCCGCTAGATAAAATATTTACTTATCAAGAGGAATAGAACAAAACAGATAATTAAAGGAAATAATTAACATGGCAAAAATCATCATTACACAATCAATTCTCTGGGCAGCAGCAATTATCAGCACTGCTCTAGTTGCTCCTAGTGAGTCAGGTTGGTTGCTTTTAAGTGTACTAGCAACAATATCAATAGGTACTCTAAAAAATGGAATCAACTCTATCAAAAATGGGCAAGAGGAGTGATGTACTGATCGAAATCTAATCAGTGACCGTCGAGTAGAACAGAACAGTGAATGAAAGAGAGGAAATTATGGAAGGATTAGCAGTAATGGGATTTATTTTTGGTGTGTCAGCGCTTAGCAAGGTGCTGTTGCTTGAAAAAAAACTTAAAGAAAAAGGAATCATCAAAGAAAATCACGACAAGTGAATGCTAGAGTCAATTAAAACTAATGTATTGCCCTTTGTTTTAATGGTGACTGTGAATTAGGTGTAGACCTCACCAAATTTATTATCTATAAAATCATCCCAAGATATTGATTCTTGTTTGATAAATCCTTCGGAAGATATTTTCCCATTTATATACATATCCAAAACACTGCAAACACCTGATGCTGTAGTTCTTTGAATAGCACTAAACCTATCATCGCCATAGATCTTCTTTAAATAGGTTTTTTCTTGAAGAATCCCGTCTATTTCTCCGATTACCTTTACAAAGAAAACAATTACATCATTTGTTGTTCTTGGAACCTCTTTATCAAAAAGCTTTTCTAGTATTTCTTTATTCTTCTTTAAATGAAGGTCATTAAAAAGAAATCTCATATGATTTAAATGCCCAGGATATCTAATTGTTTTATATGAGAGGTTGTCTACCTTATTTTCATAGGTCTCACACATAGTTGCGCAGCCACCACTGGTATTAAAAGCCTCATAAGCCTCGCCTTCTATTGTTAGCTTTTCAGCTCCCTCTAACGGCAATACCTTTATACTTTTTCCTTCATAAATAGCATCGGCCTCATTGCAATACTCATTAATTAGGCCGTTAGTAGACCAACTTAGGTAATAACTCATTTCATTATTAGTGAACCGAGGAAGCGCCCCTACTCTCATCATGACTTCATTAACCTTATCAAATTTTTTCATCAGGCTTGATGCGCAAATATTTATAGCCCCTGGTGCTAGACCACATTGAGGAGCCATAACGCTTTTAGTTTTTATGCTTCGAATAAATGATGTTGTTTCTACATCTTCAGTTAGATCAAAATAGCCAATGCCCATTTCAGCAGCAACAGTGCCTATATTTTTATTAATAGCAAAAGGTCCAGCGGAAATTACAGCATCCACACCAACAAGAAAAACTCTTACTTGCTCGATATCTCTAGCATCTAAACCTTCGGTAATATCTCCATGCTTAATTTCATAATCTTCCTTGAGCAATTCTTTAATAGCCCATCCAATATTTCCTTTTCCAATAATTGCAATTTTAGCTTTCATCAAATTCTACTCCCTGGGCAAGAGGAAGATCCTCTCCGTAATTAATAGTTGCTGTAACTCTTCTCATGTAGGCTTTCCAAGCGTCTGAACCAGACTCTCTTCCGCCGCCAGTGTCTTTCTCTCCACCAAAGGCCCCGCCTATCTCTGCACCACTTGTTCCAATATTTACATTGGCTATTCCGCAGTCGCTTCCTTCTGAACTCAAAAATAACTCAGACTCTCTCATGTCATTTGTAAAAATTGAGCTGCTTAAACCTTGCTTTACATTATTCTGCATTTCAATTGCGTTAGTGAGGTCTGTAAATTTCTTCACATACAAGATTGGCGCAAAGGTTTCATTCAACATTTCGTCTTCTATTTGTGAGACTTCAACAATTGCTGGCATGACATAAAACTCTTCTGGGTCTCCAACTTCTAATCTTTGACCTCCGTGAACAGTTACATCTTTATTGCTAATTGATTCTAAAACCCTTTGCATGTCGTTATAACTTCTTTCTGAAATTAATGGTCCTATTTGGTTTGAGGAGTCAGAGGGGTTTCCAATTTTAAGAGTAGCGTAATAAGCATGTAGCTTCTGCATGAACTCTTCATAAATATCTTCATGAACAAATGCTCTCCTTAAACTTGTACATCTTTGCCCAGTTGTTCCACAAGCTGAAAAAGTAATACCTTTGACTGTTAGGTCTAGATCAGCAGTAGGACAAATAATTGCTGCATTGTTGCCGCCCAACTCTAATAAAGTTCTGCCCAGTCTTGCTGATACTATTGGGGCAAGCTCTTTGCCCATTTGAGTACTGCCTGTTGCAGATATGAGAGGTATATTGGTATCTTTACAAAGAGCTGAAGCTTCTTCATTGCCGCCCTTTAATAATAAAACAAGATCTTTATGCTCTCCGGCAACTTCATCCCAAGCTTTTTTAAGGGCATCTGCGCATCCATTTGAGTGAGGACTTGGCTTCCATATAATACTATTGCCGCACACTGATGCCAGACAAAAATTCCATGCGAATACTGCCATCGGAAAATTAAAGGCTGTGATACATCCAACTACACCAATAGGCTGCCATAATTCTTGAAGCCTATGATCTGGTCTTTCACTTGGCATGGTGAGGCCATATAGCTGCCTACTTAAGCCAGTAGCAAAATCACACATATCGATGGCTTCTTGGACTTCTCCCTCAGCCTCAGAAACAATTTTTCTTGCCTCTTTGGTAATAACTTTTGCAAGCTCGGTCTTCTGATTTCTTAATTCATTACCAAACTGCCTAATAAACTCTCCTCTTTGAGGGGCAGGAACTAACCTCCATTTTTGAGCAGCTTTTGTTGAGGCTGCAACAAGCTCTTCGTGACTATTAAACTCCATCTATATCCTCCCGAGATATTTTTATAACCTGATAAATTCCAAAGATACCAAAAAGAACAACATAGGCCATATAGAATTTTAAAACCAAAGGATCTTCAATAGAATCAACTATAGGATTGCTAGGCGGCAGTCTTTGTAAAATCTCTGCTGTTGTTGGAAGCATGCTAAAGAATACGGTGCCTGTTAAAGCAAGTTGTTTGAAATAAACTGTTAAAAAACCAAAAATATTAAACCTCTGTAAGGCTAATGCGAAGAATACTGCCAGAATTGTTATTACAGAAAGCCAATGAGCCGTATTGAAAAAACCCGTTGCCCCATATAAAAGAAATGATGATGCGCATGTAATTACTGTGCTAAGCAAATAAAAGTTTGCAAGCTTAGTATCCATGAAAATAAATCTATCTCTTATCAAGAGGTAGAGCCCAATAACGATAGCAGCTATTCCAAGAATAGTATGAAACCAACCAAGATAAGAAATTCCACCAAACATAAACATAGCCCCTGAAGTATATTTATCTATTTTACTCTATTTAGAGGTGAAGGTAGTTGAGTATGTTTATGTTGACTAGAAAATCTTATGTTTGCCCTGAAGTATTTCTAGATACATTTTATGATCGCCTATAAGGCTCCACAAGGGATATTTAAAAGTTGCAGGCTTGTTATGCTCTACAAAAAAGTGGGCAACCCAGGCAAACCCATATCCGGCTAGTAAGGAATAAAGTAAGAAAATAAAGTTGAAGGTCATAAAGAACCTCACATATAGATATATTGAGATTGTTGTCCCTATGAAGTGCAGAAGTTTGGTGTACTTATTATCGTGTTCACTTAAATAATAAGGATAAAAATCTTTAAAGCTTGTAAATCGTTCCATTGCTAATTCTCCCTGTATACAGAGTCTACAATAACTCTATTTATTTGGTCAATTGACTAAATAAATAGAGTTATCTAAAAATAGACTTAACTTCTCAGGGGTTAGCCTAATTGTTTGTTACTTAGGCGCCGACTCTGGTTGGTATTTATAATACCCTTCAACAGGAATCATTAGATGCGCATAATCAGTCCCGGCAAACATCACATAGGGTGCCCCAGTAGTAAAATCAGTTGAAAAGTTATCTAAAGATGAAGGATCTTTAGGCATTAACATTAAATGAGGTCCAGATTCTATCCATTGCCCAGGAGCAGAGTCTTTCTTATTAAATACTCCGGCAGTAGTGTTATCTTCTCCCATATCTCCGTTAAGCATCCACATATAGCTATCTCTTTCCATATTTGGCTTAGTACCAGACATATAACCCATCATCCACTTCATTCCTTCATCATCATGGCAAACAGCCATAGCTTCGTGAGCATCTTTCCAACCATTTTCAGGAATAGGTCTTGGGTTGCCACTCTGACAAGTCCATCCGTTAGACCCGCTTCTTAAAACTTTTCCAGAAGTGCCAATAATAGTTGCGCTATTGCCAATAAATGCTGGTGCAGCAGAGCTGTAAGCTTCTATTTGCCAGTCTGCAGAGTTGCCCATATGCTCATGGTCTGCATGACCCATTTCATGGTGTCCTGCTGAAATAGCTACTGCTACAAATAAGGTTAATACTGTAAATAATTTTTTCATAATCTTCTCCATTGAATAATTTGATTCAATTAAATTATATATAGTAAAAGTCCTAGAAGGAAATATACGCTACTCTAAAGTGGTGCCTATAAGTTAAACGCATCGATTTGGTTAATAACACCTGCTTCTAAAAAATGTTTGGAACGACATTCTCGATAGGGATCTGCTCCGTATGCTGGGTTGCCAACTAATATAGATTTTGGCTTATTGGTTTCAAACATCCACCTAGTTCCTGTTTCCTTAGAAATAAATTTATAGGAGATATTTACGCTTAACCTTGTTGTGCTTGAATTGACGGGCTCAAACTTTATATTTATTTGTCCGTCTAATAATGATTCAAAAATTCTATAGATATAATCTACATATATTTCATCATTCATCATTCCGCAATCAATGTACTTTGAGACATCATCTGATCTAAAGGTAAACATCATCTCACCTAAGGCTTTATCTTCAGCAGATAGCTGATATAAATCATTGGAGATTAAACTAGCTATATCCCATAAATCGTCGAATGGTTTATTTATTACTAGGCTGTTTTGAAAAGAATCCTTACTAATTGGGGGAATGTATTTATTAACTTCGGCTGGAGGCTGGCAAGCGATTAAAAAGAAAATCGGTATAAAAAAGATAATTCTCAATATTCTTATATTCATTTTTTTTAAAGCGTGGTTAGGTCGTATTTATTTTAATGATAAGCAATCATCTGACAAGACAACACATTCAAAAAGTTTCCTAGTTTTGATTAATATCTTTTGCTATCGCTCTAAACATAGCCATATGAGCTGCTTTTGAATACTCTTTTTCAGCTGTATATCTATGATTAGATGAGGTCTTGGCTATTACAATATTTGTAAGTGGGTCTACGTATATATATTGGTTATAAACACCCGCAGCAGTATAGTCAGTATCTGGAAATCCAGGTACCCACCACTGCAAACCGTAACCCCACGGACTAGAAGATAAATCACTCTCTCCTGGCTTTAAATGCTCTCCATCTGTGTCATAAGAAGCCGCAACCCAATCTTCTGGAACAATCTGTTCTCCGTTCCATACACCCTTATTAAGGAAGAGCTGCCCGAACTTTGCATAATCTCTAAGCGTGGCATTAAGACCGCCTAGCGCCATCTCCACACCGCTACTATCAACGATATAATATGCTTCGTCTTCCATGCCAATTTTGTTCCAGACCTTCTCATATAGATAGTCCTTTATAGGCATGCCTGTAACTTCAGCAAGAAGAAACCCTAGAACCTGAGTATCAATACTTACATAGTGATGATACGTTCCTGGTTGTCTTGAGCGCTTTAAAGTCTTTGCAAAATCCCTAAAAGAAGAACCTTTAGCTACAGCTCTTCCAAATTTATTAATATCAGAATTTGGATCTGCATAATCTTCATTAAACTCAACACCGGAGGACATTTGAAGAATATTTTTTATTGATACTCCCTCATAGCCCGTTCCATTAAAATCAGGTAAATACTTGGTTATAGGATCTTCTATGCTATCTATCAGCTGCTCCTCAAGAGCAATCCCGATCATGGCAGATAGGAAAGATTTAGAAACAGAGAATGCTATATGTTTTGAAGTCGATACATTACTGTTCCAATAATTTTCATAGAGCATGTCACCTTCATGAAGAACCATAAGCCCATCAGTTTTAAAGTGAGCCAGCGCCTCTGCTAAGTTCTGCTCCTTTCCCTCAAATAAGAAAGTTTCAGGCAAGTCATAATCTTTGGTATTAAATTTATAAGGCGATTCTGATGAAGGAATAGAGTCAGAAACAAGAAACATTTTATCAATGTTAATAAAATTATCAGCTATTTTTTCCTCGTCATATAGATTGCTTAAATGATACAACCTGGTGATTTTAGGACTGTAGAAAATACCTGTAATTATCAAAACTACGGATAAAATGATTATTAATAATTTTGTCATGGATTTAAGTTACCATATAAAAATGATAAATCTAAATAAATTAGACGGCTTAATGTTTCTAGTTGGAAGATCGTTTCTTGGTATATATTTTCTTCTTCCTGGCATCCTAAAAATATTTACTTACTCTGAAACTCTCACATTAATGATTTCAAAAGGCGTGCCTCTAGCATCCCTTGCATTGCCAATAACAATAGTTCTTCAAGTTGGGCTAAGTCTCCTAATTATTGCAAACAAACATCTAAGAATAAGTGCTGTAATATTATTTGGACTTACAATTTTAATAAATATATTTATTCATAATTTTTGGGACCTATCGGGAGACCCTTCGTATGGACATGAAATGCAAAACTTCGTAAAAAATACAGCTATTGCAGCTGGCCTTCTGGTCTTAGCCACAAAGGACAAAAGCTAATTTATTTTTTTAAATAAAACTATATTTTTAGATGGAATTTCACAACTCCATCCTCTTTGAGAAGCTATAACTTCAAACGTCTTTTCTGAATAAAAAACTACATGAGTAGGATCTCGCCTGTAATACCATCTATCAAATGCATCTTCAGTTGTAATAAAGTCGGTCATGACTCCAAGCCAGGCACCTGGCAGAAGTAATTTATCTAATGTTTTGAATTCATCACAAGGGTTAAAAAAATGCTCAACTGTTTCGGTACAAGTTATAAAGTCATACTGCTTTGTGAAAATATCCTGATTTGGAAAGAAGAATGGATCATATAGATCTACCTCAAAACCATCTGACTTCAGCATATCCTCTAAAGCCGGTCCGTGGCCACATCCAAAATCAAGACCTTTGCTATTAGGAGCTAACTTTGACTTTAATGGATCTGATAGTTTTGATAAAAATTTTCTATACCCTGGATCATCGATAATATTTTTGTGTTCTAGGTAGCGACCTTTTTCTGTTTCCTCATCAACGTAGTGAATAGTATCTAGAAACTTTGCTGCACACGTATTGCACTTCCAATGTTTTTTTTCATCAGATGTATAAAAATCTTCAATAAGGCTGCTTTCGCATACTATGCAATTATTCATTATCTTGTTCCTTGGTTTTGATCTAGCGGCTGTGCGCTCCAATAATAGCTACTTTTTTTATATGTAAGTGTTTTTACCGTATTCTCTTTAGCTTATAATCTTACATCTAAATTAGATAAAAAGATTAAAACAAGTCTCTACAAAAACTCCAATCATTTGCACTTATGGTAACAAAAAAAATAGAAAATCCTGCTGATTCATTTGATAGAACACTAGATCAGGTTGTTGAATTACTTGAGAGTGAAGAACAGCAATTTATATACCTAACAGGTGCTGCGGGAACTGGTAAAACTACTCTTATTGAGAGGGTCGTGGATGAATGTTCGCTTAAAAAAATGGTGGTTGCCCCTACTGGTGTTGCTGCTTTAAATATTGGTGGGAGTACTATTAATTCAGCATTTCGTATTGGTTTTGATACCTTCCCTGTAATACAAGAATCTAATGATCCTAGATTTAAAAAGTTATTAAAGAAGCTAGAGCTTCTTATTATTGATGAGATATCAATGGTTAGAGCTCCTATGCTAGACGCCATATCTGAGACGCTAAAGGTACATCGAAATTCATCTGAGCCCTTTGGTGGTATCCATGTGTTAGCTTGCGGAGATCTCTTTCAACTACCTCCTGTAGTTAAAGACCATGAGGTAAATGCTATTGATGAAAAATATGAGTCAGTTTATTTTTTCAGCGCCATGAGCTACAAAGAAATAGAAGCTCCTTCTTTTTTTGAACTTACTTACTCATTTAGACAAAGTGAGGATAAGAATTTTTATTCCTTATTAAATAATATTCGTTTAGGCAATGATCTAGAAGAGTCGATCGATAAAATTAATAGAGCTTGCTACAACCCAGAATTTACTAATGAATCTTCTATGATCATCACAACAAGAAAGTATCGTGCTGAACAAATAAATGAAGAGATGTTAAATTTAATTGAAGGTCCAGCCACTGCTGCAAAATCAGAAGAGTACGGCGAATTAAATGAAAATGATTTACCTGCTCCTCGTATTCTAAGAATAAAAAAAGACTCTAAGGTTATGTTTATAAAAAATGACAGTGAGGGAAGATGGGTTAATGGAACAGTCGGTGTAGTCACAAATTGTAATGATAAAAATAGAAAAGTTATAAAGGTTAAAGTTGGAAAAGATATTTTTAAAGTTAAAAGAGAAGAGTGGAATAAAGTTAAATATGTTTACGATGAATATCATGACGAGATGGAGGAAGAAGTCGTTTCATCTTTCAAGCAGTTTCCTTTGAAGCTTGGGTGGGCAGTAACTATTCATAAAGCTCAAGGCCTGACACTAGAAAGTTGTTCTATAGATTTAGGGCAAGGAGCTTTTGCAACAGGTCAGACCTATGTGGCTCTTAGCAGGTGCAAGACTCTAGATTCTTTAAACTTATATCAAGAGCTTCAGGTTCGTGATGCTTTAGTTGATTCGGCAATCAAAGACTTTCACGCAGAAAACTTTATATAGATCTATCTCTTAGGAAGAGTTCCCATATGCTTGCATATTATGCCAAGCATTATCTCATCAGCTCCTCCACCGATTGAGGTTAAACGTCCATCTCTAAAAGCTCTTGAGACAGGGGTATCCCACATATATCCCATACCTCCCCAGTATTGAAGGCAGCTGTCTGTAACTTCTCTTCCTAGTCTTCCAGCTTTTAACTTAGCCATGGAGGCTTTCATTGTTACGTCTTGGCCATTGATATAGCCCTCAACTGCGTCATAAACAAGTGATCGCAATGCTTCAACCTCTGTCTGTAATTCAGCCAACCTGAAATGAACTACTTGATTATCGAGTATGGATTTTCCAAAAGCCTGTCTTTGACTTGTGTATTCAATAGTATCTTGGATGACTTGGCCAAGCATTTTTAGTGCACCGGCTGCTCCATAAATTCTCTCTTCTTGAAATTGTTCCATCTGATATCGGAATCCTTTGCCTTCTTCTCCAATCAGGTAACGTTGAGGCACCCTCACATCATCAAAGAAAATTTGAGCAGTATCCGAAGACCTCATTCCAAGCTTATTAAATCTTTCAGATAAGCTTATTCCGGGCAGGTTCATTGGGACAATAATTAATGATTTGTTTGAGTGAGGATTTCCCTCTCCTGTATTTGCTAATAAGCAAATAAAATCAGCTTGCGTTGAATTGGTAATCCACATTTTTGTGCCATTGATAATATAGTCATCACCATCTTTTTTTGCTGTGGTTTTAATAGCTGATACATCTGAACCCGCTGAGGGCTCACTAACCGCAATAGAGCAAACCATATCACCACTTATAGCTGGCATAAGAAAATCTCTTCTCAATTCATCGCTGCCATGCAGGGAGAGAGAAGGAGTAGCCATATTAGTTTGAACTCCTATCGCCATAGCTACACCGCCACTGCTAATCAGGCCAAGCTCTTCAGAAAAGACTGTCTCATAGCTATAATCAAGACCCATGCCTCCAAACCTCTCTTCTCTTGAGATGCCGAGCAAGCCAAGGTTCCCCATTTTTTTAAACAGTTCGTGGGCAGGGAAAATTCCCTCTTTCTCCCATTCATCTGTATATGGATTAATTTCCTTTTCAATGAAACTGCGGACAGTATCAGCGATCGCTATGTGGTCTTTATTTAAAATCATTATCTTTTATAACAGATAAGTTTTATTTTTTGAAGTCGATATGTAACTCAAGATATTTACTCTTTGTAAGATAGTTGTCGGAGTAATAGTATTTTTAAATACATAGAGTAAAAAATCTAATCTGGTAGCTAGTTTTTTAACTAATTTGATATGCTAATATTGAAGGGAAATAATGAGGGGGGTCTCATAATGAATATACCATCAGCAAGTCAGCCACTGGCAGGCCTAGAGGTTATTGAGCTATCTAATATGATTACATGCTCGCTTGCCGCCATGACAATGGCCGCACAAGGAGCCGCAGTAATTAAAGTTGAGCCTCCAGTTAATGGCGATCAAATGCGTCCATTGGGCACTCAAAAAAGTGGCGTCTCAGGATTCTTTCACAACTGCAATCGGGGCAAAAGATCATTGGCCATAGATCTTAAGTCAGAAGCTGGAGTTGAAGCTGTAAAGAAATTAGTCGCTCGTGCTGATGTTCTTCTTCACAATTATCGACCTGGTGTTATGGATAGAATCGGTCTTGGATCAGATGTTCTACGTAAGATAAATCCAAAATTAGTTTATGTGGCTGTAAGTGGTTTTGGTACCAAAGGCCCTATGGCAGATTTTCCAGCTTTTGATCATGTCATACAGGGTCTTGCAGGATTTACTGATTTACAGGCTCCGGATGATGGTAAGTTTGATTTTATTCGTACCTTTATTTGCGACAAAGTTACAGCCTATACTGTATGCCAGGCAGCTACAGCTGCACTCCTGGCAAGGGCTAGCACTGGTAAAGGGCAGCATATAGATATTTCAATGCTTCATGCATGTCTGGCATTTATGTGGCCAGATGGGATGATGCATAAGACATTAAAAGACGAAGATAGATTTGAGATGTCTCCTGGTTCAGATTATTTTCAAACCATAAATTACAGTGACGGAGCGGTTGCTGTAGCTCCCCTAAAAGATACTCACTGGGAAGCTCTCCTGCCAATGCTTGGTTATCCAGAGCTAGTTGGTACAGGCCCTTATGCCTCAGTACCTGCTCGCATGACTAATATGAATAAGATTATGCATGTCCTAAAGAGTCCACGTTTAGACATAGGCGTAGAAAAAGCTATGGAAATACTAGTTGCTGCTGATATCCCCTGCTCACCTTGTGTAAAGCGTGAGGATCTAGAGGGTGAAGAGCAGATTAAAGCTATTGGCGCTTTGGAGACTTATGTCACAAAGGCTATGGGGAAATTAACAGTTCCGACTCCCCCAATCTTATTTGAAGGTCAACCAACCTCTCAAGCCGAACCCAGCCCACTCCTCGGAGAACATAGTCGAAGTATCCTCAGTGAATTAGGCTGGAATGAATTATCCATTGATAAGCTAATTAATGAAGGAAGTGTCGCTGAAACAGAAATAAAAATAATATAAAAAGTGAAAATTAAAATAATATTCACTTGGAGAAAAATATGGCAAACTTCAATTCATATTAATCTTGAAAGGTGTCATTATGAAGTTTAGTGAGTTTGCAGAGTCTAGAAAAAGTGTCCGAGGATTTTTGGACAAACCAGTTCCTAAAGAGCTAATCGAAGAAATAATTAATGGGGCTAAATGGGCTCCCTCTTCCTACAATACCCAAACTTGGCACATCCATGCTGTTGGCGGTGAAGTTCTTAATAAAATTAGAGAAGGCAACGTGGAAGAAACAATGGCCGGAAAACCTCATGTGCGAGATTTTCCATACAAAGAAGATTATGAAGGAGACCATAGACGAAAACAGATTGATGTTGCGATTCAACTATTTGAGGCAATGGGAATCGAGAGAGAAGACAAAGAGAGAAGAATGGATTGGATGCTTAGAGGATTCCGTCAGTTTAGTGCCCCAGTCTCATTGGTTCTTACTTATGATAAATATCTTGAGCCTGCAGCAATTACTCATTTTGGTCTAGGCTCTTTGGCTTATGGAATTGTTTTATCTGCATGGGAGAAGGGAATCGGATGTGTTATTAATGGTCAAGGAATAATGCAATCTGATATTGTAAGAAAGCATGCAAATATACCTGATGATCAAAATATTATGATTTGTATTGCATTGGGATACCCTGATAAAGATTTTGCTGCCAATGATGTTCGTTCAGTTCGAGCTGATAATAGTGAATTTCTTACTTATGTTGGATTTTAAATAGGACTTTTTTTAATCCATCAATTGATATGAGCATTCCTTGATGAATGGCATCTGCAAATATTTCAGGTTCTATTTCAGTGGTCCATAAGAATTTACAACTAGCTGCATCTATCGAAGATATCTGCATTGTTGCTAAGTGATGATCTAAGGGGGTTCTCGTTTCTATTGCCGAATACTGCAATCTCATAGCATCGTTATCAAGAAGTAATATTTGCTCTTTAACCTTACCCATACCTTCCATTTCAAAAACTCGACAATCGCCCTCTAACGTCATTTGATCGATGGTTGGCACCCAATCACAACGGCTAACATCCGATAAAATATCCCATAAGCTTTCTGCTGGGCAATTAAAGATAATTTCTTCTGTTAAAGTTTTCATTTAAGATTTTTTAAAAAGAAGAGTCATTCTATCGCTCTCTCCTATTTCTAAATACTTTTCTCTATCAACATCCTTGAGTCTAAGATTAGGTGGCAAGGTCCAAACGCCGCCTGCATGATCTGTGGAATCTTTTGGGTTAGCATTAATTTCAGACTTAGCGACCAGTTCAAAGCCATGTTTCTTAGCCATCTCTATTGCATGCTCTTCAGAAACATAACCACTTTTCTTCATTGCCTCCATAGAAGTTCCAGGCCTGGCTCTATGTTCAACAACGCCAAATAGCCCTCCGGGTTTTAAAGCTTTGTAAGAATTAGAAAAAATTAAGTCCATCTCTGCTCCAAGCCAGTTATGAAGGTTTCTAAAAGTTAAAACTGCATCAACGGTATTTGGTTCTGCTAAGTTTGAATTTATGGCTACCATTTCAACGTTATCAAACATAGAATTTCCACTCAACTTTTTCTCAAAGTTAGCTCTACTTCTTTTGTAGTAAGCTCTTTCTGAATTAGGATCAAAATGAGCGGCTATAAGTTTTCCAGGCTCATGTAAAAAATTAGCCAGTATTTCTGTATACCATCCTCCACCTGGGGATAGTTCAATAATTGTCATGTCGGACTTTATTCCAAAGAAGCTTAGTGTTTCCAAGGGATGTCTTGAGGAATCTCTGGCAGCATTTTTTGGGTCTCGTTCCTCGCTACTTACCGCCCTCTCTAAGTCATGAGAAAAAGCCATAGGTATGAAAAGTGAAAGTAAGAAAAGTGAAGTTATTTTTTTTATATTCATAATTTAATAATACTATAAGTAGAGGGTTTAAGTTCTTTCTTGATTGATTCTAGATTCTGGAGGTCCAAAGATTTGGTAGGATATTTGTTTGAGACCTTTAGCATGTTTAATGTCTTTGATGATATCCATCCATCCCATAAAAGTTATTTTAACTGGATTAAAAGTATCTACATTTTTAACTAAGCCATATTTAACCGGTGCTTGTTCTGGCTCAAAAGTTCCGAACATCCTGTCCCATACAATTAATAAATTGCCATAATTTTTATCTATGTATTCTTCGTTGGAGCCATGATGAACTCTGTGATGAGATGGGGTATTAAAAATCCACTCTATTGGCCCTAATTTATCTATGATTTGTGTGTGTCCTACTATTCCCCATAGAGTACTAATGACACCAGCAATAGCTATGATTGTTGGATCAAGACCAATTAAAGGTAGGACTATAAAGAAGGGAATCTTTGAGACTGGTCCAAGCCATGCTTGTCTAAAGGAGACTGCAAAATTCATCTCTTCACTTGAATGATGATTCATATGAATAGCCCACAGAAAGCGAACACGATGAGATATGCGATGATAAATATAGAAGACTAGGTCGATCAAAACAAAAGTTATTGCCCATATTGCCCAAAGAGGTAGCATTTCTACTAGATCAAAAAGCCTAAACTGATAAAGATAAAAGTGAAGACCAAGGGAAACTCCTTTAACTAAATAAACTACAGAAATATTTCCAAGCAGTAAACCTATGGTGCATAAGGTGTCTCCTCTTTTATAAAGAGATGTATTGTTCAGATTAGATAAAACCACTTCAATAAGAATCATGGCAAATACTATAGGGACTCCGATAGCATAAACTTGATTGATAGTTAGCTCAGTCATTTAGAATTTATTCAATGTATATGCTCGATGAGAAGAGTTGGGACATTGTGGGTATGAGAGTTTATCGTTGCTACAAGAGTTTTTTCTTTGATGCCTGCTTTGATTGGCGTTAGATCAACACCTTCATCTAAAAGTCTTTTATGGGTGGCTTTTATACTTTCAACCTCCCATGCTAAACCCCACAGCTTGTCACTTGGCTCTTTATCATCTTTTTTTTCTATAACTTCGATAGTTGTTTTATTAAATCTAAAAAAAAGCATTCTGCTTTTCCAAGCATCAATGGTTTTGTCTAACGCCAGTCTTATATTGAATACGTCTCTATAAACATTTATAAACCCATCTGCATCATTAGTGTTAATTACGACATGGTCTAGCTTGCTAACGGACGAGGGTTCAAATTTTTCTGGCAAAGGAAGTCTTCCTTCGGTATGTTCGATGATGAATGAAAATAATCCTCTTGTAAGTTCTGGGGGAAGAAAAAGATTTTTCCATTTTCTTATTTGCTTGTCTTTAAAGTTAATCCCCTCTCCGTCAGATGGCTCTGCAATACTGAAATCCTTTTCATGCAAAGAGCTTGTAACTTTATTCATATCATCTGTTCCAAGGACCATACCAATTAAACCTTCACCACTATCTTCTAAGTAATGATTTACAAGAGCCGCGCCAAGACCCTCTCCCTTAACTGCAAGAAGCTCAAAGTACGTATTTTGAAAATTAAATAGCACATTGGCTGTGCCTAACTCTTTGTGCTCACCCTTCCATACAGGGGGCATGCCAAATATTTTGGTATAGCTTTCCTCTGCTTTGTCTAAATCCTCAACAGCGATAATAAGATGGTCTAGGGCATTAATCATTACTAATTAACAGGTAGGTTTTGTTGTAAGAAAGCGAGCATATTTCCACCCATCACCTTTCTAATCTGCATATCGCTTAAGCCTAACTCAAGTAATTCATGAGTTATAGCTACAAGCTCTGAGCTGTCAAAGCCTGGGGTAATAGTTCCATCAAAATCTGATCCTAGCGCCACATGTTCAACACCAATAAGCTCAATCCCATAAACAATAGCTTCAGCAACTGACTTTGGAGTGTTGTCACAGACTGCTCCATCCCAAAAACCAACACCAATTAATCCACCTTTTTTTGCAATTGATTGCATTAAGCCGTCACTAATATTCCGAGCAGATTCGCAATATCCGTTAAAGCCTGTGTGGCTAACAACAATTGGTCTATTGGTAATATCCAGAACATCTTTGGCAACATTTTCAGAAGAATGAGAGACGTCAATAATAATATTTAAGCGAAGCATTTCAATTATGGATTGCTTTCCAAAATCAGTTAGACCTTGTCCAGTTATGCCATGCAATGATCCCCCAAGTTTATTATCAAAAAAATGATGCAGGCTCATCATTCGGAATCCTTTGTCGTATAGCCGTTCTATATTATTTAAGTCCCCATCTAAAGCATGAGATCCTTCAGTGCCAATAAGTCCTCCGATCAGTGTTAGATTTAATTCTCTTTTAGCCATGAATTGCTTCAAGTCAGATTGGGACTCTATCAACATAAAATTTTCAGAATCTCGAAGTGATAAATCTCGAATTTTTTCAGCCTGAAAAATTGCTCTTTCTGCAAGACTTGTCCAAGTTTTAATTGGCCAACCTTGGACAATAGCTAAAGAAGTGATGTTATCCCTTGCTGCCGTCTCATTGCTGTCATAATTTTGACCAGAAGGTGATTTAGTTACCGTTGTGAACATCTGTAGAGCTATATTTCCTGTCTGCATCCTTGGTATATCTTCATGCCCATAATCATACGTCTTGCTTAAATCTCGATTCCATAAGGCGCTATCTGAGTGCCAATCTCCTATTATTAATGTTTTGTGTAACTCTTTAGCTCTATCTGAAACTACGAAAGGTAAATGATCTGAAACTGGGTTCATTTGTTTATCAAGATAGGCGGGAAGGAAAATTCTACCCAATAGAATTAATACAAAAACGAAAGAGACGAGTCCTAAAAATATTTTCTTCATATGTTATTAATTAAACCTGATGTGTAAAAGTGTTTTTCATTTCTTAATTTTAGTGATGCTATTTTCTGTTTTCTATTGATTCGTTTATCTCTTTCGCGCAATCGCTGGCAGCAGACTCAAAAAGAAAAGGAAAAATGGCATGGATAATGCATTTAACTCCAGTAAACATCATCTTAAAGCCATAATACCCAGCGGTAATCATATGTTCTAAATATGACTCATTTAGGGACTTTGGATGGTTAGTAAATGCTTTGAAATATTTATTCATCTTAATTTATTCTAAATTACTATTAGCTTTTATTCCACTGAGTAAAGATATTTATAAATGTAACCTTTACTTCCCTTAAGATTGGTGTTAATTTGGGTTTATATTTTTTAACAGAGTTATTATGGAATTAGAGTTGATAGGTGAAAATGCTGTAGATATATTGGTTCCTTTAATAGGAATGTTGACTCCTGTTTTTATAATTTGGGTTATTTTTTATTACAATACTAAAAGTGACAAAGAAAAATATGGAGCCATGGTTTCAATCGCTAAAAGTTTAGAGAATCCATCTGATGTTAAAGATCTATTAGAAAGTTTTAAAGAAGAAGTAAAAAAACCAGTAGACTATAGAAAAAGTGGTTTTATTACTATGTTCGTGGGCTTAGGGTTGCTTCTCTTTGGGGTGATGAGTGTTGATTTCTTAATGGGAGTTGGGCTTTTAGTTATATGCATTGGTTTGGGTTCTTTAGTCGCAGGATATGTCTATCCGAACGAGGGCGGTGAAATAGATGATGCGGTTCAAAAGTACGAAGACGGATAGATAGTAATTTAATGGGCAAGGATCATAAAAACCTTTTAAACAAACTTGCAGAACTTCGCATGGCCGAGGGTTTAACGCAGCAGGCTCTTTCTGAGAGGGCAGATGTCTCTAGAAAAAGTATCAATGCTATTGAAAATGGGATTTACGTTCCATCAACCGTTTTAGCTTTAAAAATTTCAAGGATCCTTAAGTGCAAAGTTGAGGATTTATTTATACTTCCAAGTTCTTAAAAGAGACGTGAAGGTAAAAAACCACCCCTGTTAAACCTAGTCGACCACTGTCAAGTAGTACAAATCAGAGAATTAAAGAGACAAACATATGAATAAAAAATTATCTAAAAAGTTTTTGTTATTAATCTTTACATTTGTGGTGTCGTCACACTTCAGCATGCTTAATGCATCAAATGACATCATGATGAGTTATGATTTTTTTGACTTCAAAAAAGTTAAAGCATCTGCTGGTGTTAAGGTGAATATAGAAGCAAATAAAGATTTTTTAGTAGTTGCGCATACAAATGATGAAACCGATTTAAATACTCTTAAAATTTATAAAAAAAATAAAACCCTACATTTACAAAGGGATTGCTCTAAAAATTTTTTCAAAATATGCAATGGCGAAATTGTGGTGAACATATCAATGCCAAAACTTACTTCAATAGACTCTTCTTCTGGGAGCAGTGTTTTTGCCAGAAATATTTCTTCAGATGAATTCGACTTATATGCATCCAGTGGTGCTGAAATTCAAATAGAAGTTCAGTGTGAGAATTTATATGTGAAATCATCTAGTGGAGCAGAGATTATACTTGAGGGTTCATGTGTTTCTTCAAATATAGAATCTTCTAGTGGCACTGAAATAAATGCTAAAAAGTTTAAAACGCAATACTTAACAGCAAAAGCAAGCAGTGCAGCAGAAATAAATGTTGAGGTATTGAATAAGTTCACAGGCTCATCATCCAGTGGCGCTGAAATAAATATTTATGGAGATTCATTAATAGATATAAATGATATTAAAACCTCATCTGGCGGCAAAATAAACAAGAAGGGTTAGTCTAAATAAATGAAAAAATATACACTCATATTGTCATTATCGTTCTTATTAATAAGTACAAATGTTTTTGGTGCAACTAGCATACTCGGCTATTGGTTAACGGGCGGCTCAATTGTACAAATCGAAAAGTGTAATGATTATGTGTGTGGAAAGATTAAAACAATTTTTGTAGAAGAAGGTGTTGATCCAAAACAGTTGCTTGATGATAAGAATAAAGATAAATCTCTTAGATCAAGGACTCTTGTTGGAATTAATATTTTAGATAATTTTTTAATAGAAGATATAAATCAGAGAACGTTTAAAGGCGGGAAAATTTATGATCCAAGGAGCGGTAGGACCTATAAATCTAATTTATATATTAATGATAATGGGACCTTAAGCGTTGAGGGGTGTCTTGCATTTATATGTAATGGCGAGGAATGGAAACCCCTTGAGGTAACAATTAATGCGGATGGTACTTCGGAAGCTGTTCTTAAAAATTCTCTTTAAAGGTGACAACATACTTGTAAAATTAGATTAGAATATTTCTATGAATACAAATATGAAATATAGAAATCTTGGTAAATCAGGCCTTAAGCTTTCAGAGCTATCCTTTGGGTCCTGGGTAACATTTAACAAACAGGTCGACTCAAAATTAGCAGAAGAAATGTTTGGAATTTGTCTGGATGCAGGTGTCAATTTTTTTGATAATGCAGAAGGATATGAAAGAGGCTTGTCAGAAATTGTCATGGGAAAGGCATTACATAGCTTAAACAATCCCCGAGACTCCTATTGCGTTAGCTCAAAAGTTTTTTTTGGTGCTCATGAAAACCCTACGCCAACTCAAATGGGCCTAAGTAGAAAACATATCACCGAAGCATGTCATCAAGCCCTAAAAAGACTGCAAGTTGAGTATCTTGATCTTTATTTCTGCCATAGAGCCGATCCTGATACCCCTATTGGGGAAACAGTTTGGGCTATGCATAATTTAGTTACTCAAGGAAAAATATTATATTGGGGAACTTCTGAATGGACAGCAGACGAAATTGATCAGGCATACACCTTTGCTATAGAAAACCATTTAACACCTCCAACAATGGAGCAACCCCAGTACAACTTATTAGACAGAGATAGATTTGAAGTTGAGTATGAGCCTGTCTTTAAAAAATATGGCATGGGCACTACAACATGGTCGCCTTTGGCATCAGGAGCATTAACTGGTAAATACTTAGACGGTGTTCCAAAAGGCTCACGAGCGTCCTTAGAGGGATATGAGTGGCTAAGAAAACATATGATCGAATCAGATAGGGCTCAAGAGAGAATGAAAAAGGTTTCTAATTTTATAGAGTTAGCGGGTCATTACGACCTAAGCCCTTCTAAGCTTGCTATAGCTTGGTGCTTGTTAAATGAAAACGTATCAACCGTAATCCTTGGAGCATCAAATACAAATCAGCTTAAAGATAATTTAGGCGCATTAGATTATTCAGATTCTTTTAAAGACGATGAGCTAATTAAAAAATTAGGAAATATTTAATAAGGTAGAAAAGAGAAATGAATAAAAAAAAATTAGGTAAAGAATAATATGTCTATTTGGAATGACTTATCTTGGGTTGAGGGAATGCGAACCCCTGGCTTGTCATTATTTTTTGAAAATGTCTCCTTGTTAGGCTATCCAATCTTTTTAATTTTATTTATCTCTTTTGGTTATTTTTTTTGGTCTCCATCAAGATTTTCTCGTATAGCCATGTTGTTATTTATTTCTGGCTTAATTAATAGTTTTTTAAAAGACTTCTTTCAAGATTCAAGACCTCTGATTGAGTTAATGCTAGATCCTAAAGTTGGAACATCTTATGGTTGGCCAAGCGGACACGCTCAAATAGCTGTCACTTTATGGGGACTGCTGGCCTATGAACTAAAAGAGAAGTGGGCGACAATTGGGGCAACGCTATTAATTTTACTTATCGCCTTTAGCAGAATGTATTTAGGAGTTCATGATTTAGGAGATGTCGTTTCGGGTCTTATAATTGGATCTATCATTCTTGGCATTTGGCACTTTGCAGTCATTCATAAAGTATATGAATCACTAAGCGCTAAATCCTGGATTGCAGTAATAGCATTATTTCAACTTATTATTTATTATTTTTACCCAGTCCATGAAGGTCATGAAGCAAGTGTATGGTTTCTCGGGGTGATGATGGGTTGGTATGTTGGATTCTCAGATATACATTTTAATCCAGGGCATGTAAAAAAATTCTTTTTATCACTCGTAAGTATAGTTATTGTTTTTATCGCAATGGTCTCAATAACTGAGCTTGAAGCTAGCATTCAGGTGACCGGCTTACTGGGTGTTGTTTATAGTTATATGTTGGGCTTACTTTTCTCTATTCTGGTCACTTGGATTATTCCAAGATTTTGGAGATTTCTTAATTTAGCTTCTTAAAAAAGATATCACTCTAGCAATTAATTGATTATCTGGAGAAATGCTCCAGAAGGATTTAATTCTTTTTCCAGCTAGTTTTTGGCTTTGATCCTGTTTTTTTGTCATATGGCTTATTTGCTGAATTGCCACTTGGTCTTCCAGCTCCGCTTCTTTCAGGTCTTCCGGCTCCACTATTTGGTCTTCCGCCACCGTTGCTTGGTCTTCCAGCTCCGC
>Ga0209383_1000796_pt1 | contig 21160 bp, 37 predicted proteins | sample CoawatmetaG02DNA_FD_187510 | JGI IMG/M metagenome (GOLD analysis project Ga0209383, IMG submission 187510) | Marine microbial communities from the West Antarctic Peninsula - Coastal water metaG029-DNA (SPAdes) (version 2) | ecosystem: Environmental > Aquatic > Marine > Coastal ... | reverse complement strand
TGTCTCGCGTCTACCTGCTTCAGGTATCCACCGTGCATAGCGGCTCTTGTGTATAAACTGTTGGTACTGATCCATTCTTCTTTTCCTTTAAGTTGAGTGTGCTAGAAAAGCACCTACTCCAAAACATACGGCACAGAATACCACATACATAGCTGCGTGTCTAATAAAATCGTACATCAGTCTTCTTCAATACTGTCTATAAGTTTCTGCAAGTACCACTGAGCTTTCTTTGTGTCCTCTAAAGCTTTTCCCTTATAGGACATCCTCCAAAGATATTTGAGGCAGTTACCTTTTAAGTAACCTTCAAAGGCTTCAACGGACATGCTTGCCTTGATAGCTTCGATACATTCTACACCACCTGCATTATAATGTGCTGGCTTGTTAACGACATCTTCGCTATGAGCTTCAAGCATTCTGTTATCCATTCTGTCTTGCTCTTCTTCTGCTGCTTCAACATAACGATTGATTATGGTATCGCGGTGGTCGCTCTCTCTGTTACGTATCCTATCCCAATCAAATCTTGTTGCGTCATTGAGTCTGTCCATCTGTAGTTTCCTTCTCATACTTGTTTTTAGTCAGCAAGTATTGCTTAGTTGATTTTAATTTAGAAGTCGAAGTAATCTTTTTAAACTTTTTCTTCCTCTCAAACCTATCGCGTCTTTCATCTTTGCGAGTACCTTCAGTCATCGAAGGTTTCTCTCTTCTCCGCATTGATCCAGCTATCGGGGATACTATCTTCGCTATACCATCTGAAGCCTTTGGAACTTGCCCACTCTCCGTGAGATCGTTTTGTTCCGTCCTTGCGTCTAGTGGCTTGTGGCATGGGGGCGCTAGGATTAGCAAACAAGAACACCAGCTCCACATCGTCCGGCAACACCTTGCTTATCCACACGTACTTGCTGTACTCCGCGAAGTCCCAGAACCTGCCCTTAGCTTCAAGCAGAATCTTCTTGCCGTCTATCTCTTTAACAAAATCAGGCTCGTACTTGTGATCAATGGTGTACGTTACCTTGTCTGTGTGGAAGCTCCAGTTATCTAAGATGCCTGAGTGAAGCTCGTACTCCCAGTTAGAATCGTAGCCCTTGACTACGTCCTTCTCTACTGGGCGCTTGACGCGGGCTTTGCGGTATCCTTTCTTAAACTTTTTCAATGTATCTGTGCCTCTCTGCGTTCCAGCTCTGCTTCAACGACCATCTTTAAATCATTTAAAAACAGAGAATCAATTTCAGTAATAGAAGAATCGGAGTTGAAAAGAAAACTACCGACTGCAATTATCATTTGCTCTATCGTTAGCCCGCAGGTCGTTGATTCACTTTCCACGTTATCATCTCCAAATTAACATCTTCGATTTGAATGGCTGGGAATATTTTGAGGAGCTGAATGATCTTCTTCTTGATCCACTTAGGGTGATACGCATTTAAAAACATAGTGCGTCCTGCCATGTAGTGAGTTTGCGTAGGCAGGAAAGATTTGTACGTTTCTACGGTGATCTTAGATGCCTCCTCCTCTTCCAACAATCCTTTGAGCCACGACACCAGCAATGTCGTAGCATGTTTTTCTAGCCGCTTGCTGCGTCTTCTATTCATAGAAACTCTTCCACTTTAGGTTCAACTACTACTTCAGTAAGGTAAGTGTAGCCGTTTGAATATTTAAATGTCCGTAGACCTTGTCCATCATTGGAGTCTTTGAAGCATTCGTGCTTGTACTTACACCAGCCACAGCCTTTAGCTATCTTCATGTTGCCTTTCTTGCCATCTGGTACTGGAGCGTAGCATAGTGCAGGAGGAACAGCAAGCTCTAACGCAGGAAGAAGCTCAGCTATTGTGGTATCTATGTTGGGCTTATCCAGATCATCAGGAAGAAACATGCACAGCTCACCGCTCTCTTTGTTTAGAACTAAGAACCCACCGTTGTCTGTACCCTCTGCCTTCTCATAGCCAGCAAGCTGACCTAAGTAACCGAAGGGATCGTCCTGCGCTAGTCTACCGTCACGGAACTTATTGAATGCAAAGCGAGAGGCGGTCTTAACATCAACAACCTCACCGTTTATCTTGCAGTCCATGTGTCCGGTGATGCCGTTCACTACAACCTCTTTCTGTTCGTCAGTGACTGTGTGTCCAGCCATGCGAACTAGCATCAATACAATCTCTTCTAGCAGATGACCGTACAAGAACTTGATTTGTGTAGCACCGTCAATGCCACCTCTTCCTTGCGGGTCTCTCTTCTCGTACCAGAGTTGGCGCGGAGGCTTACCGACATTGGACATACGCACAGTGAAGTCCGTGTTCCTTTTACGGGGAGTAGCCCAGTCCATGAGCGCAGCTCTCATCCCCACCATAGTTTTATCTATGTCTGCTTCAGTCAAGGGCAATGCCGTGCCATCCGAAAGACCTTCTAGTTCTTTGTATATGTCAGATACTACTGTTGATAGTGTCATCGTTCTCGCCTGTATATGCTTGTATAACTTGTTTAAGTGTAGAGGTGTTACTTTTAAACCACTCTCCTACTCTCTCTATGCCTGACTCATCTAAGACTGCGTGGATACCTTTCTCTGCTTCTCTGCGATCTTCAAAGTGCTTGCAGTATTCTACCCTATAGTCTCTCATAGGTGAAGAAGTTTGGAAAGCACTGCACCTGTCATAAGCATCAATAGCCATGCCTACTTTCTTCCAGTCCTTCCACGCTGGGTTAGAGATAATATATACATAGCCAGTAGGGAAATAATCAAAGGCTTGTAATGCTTTATCGCCAATGTGTTTAGCTATCATGCGAGAGCCTGCTGTCCCAGCCTTGATGTGGTTACCGACCCTTACTCTATCCACGCAGGGCTTGCACTTATAGTACTGCTTAGCTGGAAAAGAAGGATACCAATTTGTAGGTACAACTAATTCATCTTTACATTCTGTACATCTTTTAATTGTTGTAGAATTCATTATAGTATTCTCCGGTTATATTTTTAGGTGTGAAGTCATAGTCATCTTCAAAAGTTCCTAGCTTCAGCGGGACTACTTCTTTGTCCCCCGTATATACTGTCATGTGTCCTGACAATAAATATATACACTGTATTAAAACAATTTCAGCGGTTTGCATTACCCGTACAACGGTCATGGGTGATTTTCCTCGCGGAAGCCTAAAGATACCTCCTGTAGAAGTGTTGTATTTTAAGTGAACGTAGCTTGTAAGCTCTACTACTTCAGGTTTAATGGGTTTCACTCCAGTTATCTCCGATCTTATAATCCCCATCTAGAGGACAGTTAAGGTTAAAGTCTTTACCTGCTTGAACGATAGCTTGAACACCTGCCTTACCAACGTCTACTGCGTCATCAAGGTGACACTCAATCTGCCACTCATCGTGTACGTTAGCTACGAACTTAGCGTCCCAACCCTGCTTCTTTATTTTCTGATCTAGAATAATCAAAGCCTGCTTCATCACGATTGCTCCTGCTCCCTGTAGCAGAGTGTTCAATGCAGCATGTTCTGATCGGACAGTTAGCTTGCGACCATCTAGTGCTTTAACGAATCCGCTTTTAGCTTCTCTTTGTACTCGTCCTGTAAGAGCTTTAAATGATGGGAGATTATCAAAGAATGATTGTCTAAGCTCTTTGCCACCTGCTCTACCTCTTGCAGCCACTGAGCCGAGTTTTGCATCTCCAGCTCCGTAAAGGAGGGCATAGATGAAAGTTTTTGCCTGATCTCTTGATTCAAGTCCTGCAAGTTTTTGATTAGCGGTGTGAATGTCTCCGTTAAGGATTTCATTTGTATAGCCCTCGTCATTTAAATAGTGTGCCAACATTCTTAGTTCCAGACCTGACGCATCAATACCTACAAGCCTATAGTCTTCTGGCACAGTCCAGCAAGACCGACAGTCCTCGCCATATGGTGACTTGCTGCTAGGAATCTGAGCCATGTTAGGATGTGAGTGAGTCATTCTAGATGTCACTGCACCATTAGGATTAACGTAGCCGTGTACTCTACCAGTGTCCTCGTCTAGCTCCTTGATCCAACTCTTAGTCTGGGCTAAACGCTTCTGGAACATAAGGTATCTAGCAATCATTGCAGCCTGTGGAATGTTCTTAACCCTGCTGAGTGTTGCCTCATCTACAATAGGCTGACCTGTTGGTGTATGTTTCTTAGGCTTCCAGCCAAAACCAATTAAGTAATCGCCAATCTGCTTACGAGAACCTAAGTTAAAGGGCGTGACAGTATCTCTAGTTACAGGTGGACTGCCGTTGGTTAGACCCTTGACCATCTTTGCGTACTCCTCAGTGCTGAGTCGAACACCGCTACCGTGCTGATCCTTAGCTGTCTTAGCTATTGCTCCTGCTTTTGTAAGCTGTGGAGTAAGCACCTGAGTTGTGATCGTGGGGGTGAACACCGTCTGTACTTCTGCCTCTAGATCGTGGAGCTTAGTTTCAAACATAGCCATAAGACTCATTACTTTCTCAACGTCTAACACAAAACCATTAGTGCGTTGCTGGTCTACAATCTTAGCCACTGCATGCTCTATCTTTACTGACTGTGGTGTAAAGCCACGGCTCTCAACCTTCAGTGCTTCATACACTTTGGTGTTGAGCAGTACATCGTTCTTACAATACTCCAACATCTCTGGGCTGTAGTCTTCCCACGCATCTTCTTGCTGTCCGAAGTCACCCTTCTTAAAACCTAAGCGATAGCCCCAACCCTCTAGTCCGTGGTTGCCTTCACGGGTAGGCTTGAACAAACGAGATAGCACTAGAGTATCTACGATCTTCTTGTTGAACAGGTCTACGCCTCCTAGCTTCTTAATTACTGGGATGTCATAGCCGATTACGTTGTGACCGATCAGCTTAGTTGCCGCAGATAACATGTCGTAACCTTCCTGTAGCTGGGTGTTGTCGAATGTAAATACATCCAGCGTGTCTACGTCTTGAGCGACAATGCAATGAATCTTTGTCGGGTCTAAGCCGTCTGCTTCTATATCAAATACTAGATTGCTCATTGGGAGTAGCCTTCTTTCAATTGTTTTTCTTTGCCCTTGTCTTTCCAAATGTTGTCAGGACTTCGTTTATCTTTCAGCATCTCTTCGTAGTACTCCGACATAGCATCGAACTCTATAGCTAGAGCCATGCCAGCCACTGTATACCACGCCCAATCAAGTATCCCGACAGGTCTAAAGAGTGTTTTGTTTCTAGCTATGATGAAGTCGTTAAAGAACTTACCATGCTCCACCATACGCGATTCATACACTAGGTCAGGCACTGTTACTCTGAGATCACGCAGCACTTCATCAAAAGCGTGTAGCCCAAAGGGTGTTTTATTACTCATATTATATCTCCATCGAACTGAGAAGCATCATAGTCATCTGTCTCTCTAAGCCGTCCTGTCCGTCCATCGTACAATAAACTACACGCTACTCCAACATCACCAGTGTATCGGGACTTCAACACCCTGACCTTAGTGGTCGATGCTTCTATCTCATCTTCTGATTGTTGATTGCGCTCCAATGCTATGACGCAGTCAGATAGCTGAGCAATACTCTGCGATCCTCTGAGGTGTGATAGCCCTGTCTCGATACCGTTCTCATGTCCACGGTTACCTTCAACTCTACGAAGGTGAGACACTAGGATCATACCGCAGCCTGTCTCCTCTACCATCGTTCTAAGGCGATGCATGATGCCGTCAATAGCTTTACGTTCATCGTTCTCTAACGTAGATAAGACGAGCATGTGGAGGTGATCTACTACTACCCACTTACAGTCTAAACCAATGATCATGTAGCGTAGCTTACTAAAGATGTCATCTAGATTGTTGACACCGTGGTGTGCATGTATCCACACACGACCTGTGTTTTCTCCCATGAATACTTTCTTGAAGCACTCGTCCAACTGGTCATCAGTGAACTCAGCCTTAACACTATCTAGGTGAAGCTTAGCGTTAGCCTCCACTGCCATGATACCTTCAGCAGTACGCGACCAGTTCTCTTCCAGAGCAACCACACCTACGTTGTCCTCGGTATGTTCTATCAGCCAGTGCTCTATCTCTCTGGTAACAGATGACTTACCTAGACCTGTACCGCCAGTAAGAGTGACCAGCTCACCCGCTCTGAGACCTTCGAGCTTCTTGTTGAGACCATTCCACGGATACGGGATGGCTGTTTTCTTTTCTGTCCTAAGCTTCTGATATGCACCGAGCTGCTCAGATAGATTCAACACGCCTGCTGGCGTATAGAACTTAGCATCCCAGAAGGCACTGACGTATGCAGCATGTCTACCCTGACGTAACATATCGTTAGCGTCCTTGTAGTCCACAGGCATGGTCATTATCTTAGCTTTCTTTGGGGTAAGTAGCTTTGCAATTGCTTGCGCTCCTTCCTTACCCGCCTTGTCGTTGTCGAAGTTAATGACAACAGAGTCGAACGACTCAAGATACTCAAGGCTATTCTTAACATCACGAACACCTCCTTGTGCTCCTGACTTTATAGATACTACGGGCCACTTGCTACCCTGCATTTCATACGCTGCCATCGCATCGCATTCGCCTTCGGTCAAGGTAATGGTCTTGCCTCCAGCTTTGAATAGATTCTCTCCAAACAAACCTACTTCTTTCTGACTCCCTGTCCACGCAAAGTTCTTGTCTTGCTTACGTATCTTAGTTCCGGCATGCTCATGTCCGTTGAAGTACGGATAGTAATGCTTATCAATCTCATTGCCGTTCATCGTAGACTTAACGCCATACTTCTTAGCAGTAGCTAAGCTTATCTTGCGGTCAGTCAGCTCGTTGAAGGACGCAGTATGATCCTGTTGCACTGCTTGTGTTGCCGTCTGAATCTTATTGTTTCTTTGATACTCTTTAAATTCCGTTACGGTATCCGCTCTTTGTACTTCCGATGTACTGTAGTCTTTAAAAAACGTAGTGCAACTGAAACAGTATGCCGATCCGTCTTCGTTGATCCCCACTGCATCTGAGCTGGAGCATTCTGTACAAGGCTGTTGTGTTTTAACAAATGCCATTGCTTTATTCCTCTATAAGTGTAGCTTTCCCTGCTACTATAGCCTCTTCCTTTAGGTGGGGTTTAAGTTTGTCCATCAGTGTAATACCTGACGCGCTGTATAGTGTTGAAGTTAGTTGTGATTCTTTAAGTCTCTTAGTATTTTCGGAAAGGACAGAGAAAATACTCTGCCCCTCCGAAGATAAGAGATCGACATTATAATAAACACCGTCCATCTCAACTGTATTCATTACAGTTCATCCTCCATGTCACTAATTAGTGCCTCAAACTCTGAGCCATCAGGTGAGCCAACCTCAATGAGGTCGATGACTTGCATGGCTTGAAAGTCTAAGCCGTAGAAAGTCTTGCCCTTCCACTCTGACTGCCACTCTTTGTACTGCACCTTAACAGTGGAGCCGTTGCCGATGCGGGCATCAAGCGGGTTCTTATGTGCATCCACTAGCCGTGGAGCCTGTCGCACCATCCCGTTAGGGCCGTTGACTTTACGCTTAATCACAACTGCTGGGCCTTCATCCATCTGCTTGATAGTGAAGCCGCGTGATGCAAAGTCATCTGCCACTGCCTGATCTACAACTAAGTTAACCGAATACACTGGCTCGAAAGTAGTGTTCGGGGTGGTTACTGCTGCCCAGTATGCTGCGCCTTGTAATATTGCCATGTTAATATACCTATTGGTGGGTTGATTGAAGCTGGAGCGTACCACATGTACGCCACTAATGTCTAGCTATTTATTTCCTAGTGTGTCGCGGTCAACAATGTCTTCTTCTTTAATGAAGATACCATCGACCATCATTCCCTTGCGATCTTTAATGTCCTGATATGCGTGATCAATACAATCCTTCAGTGACAGGTTGTGCCTGACAGCGATATTAACTAACACCACAATGATGTCACCGATGTCATCAATGGGTGTCTGCCCTTTACAAATACTATCGGACAGCTCACCTAACTCCTGTATTAATTTAAGCACCTGATCCTTGTCGCTGGAACCGTGTATCAAGTTCCTCGCTACGTGCCACGATACTACGTTCTGAATTGAAAGCTCTATGCCCCTGTTCTCTTCTTGCATGTTAATCCTCCCTCATTCCTAGCACTGTGTCGTACTCAGTCTTATCAATGATGTATTGGATGACCGCCTGCTCCCGCACGTTGTACATGGAACACGCTGTCTTCAGTGGAACCTTTCCCTCAGTAACATCTACTGCTGCCTTAGCTGTAGCCATAGACTCAGGGCTAGGATTACCTTGTAAGCTCTCAGCAAACATACTCACCTCAGAGTAACGCATAAATAATAACAGTGAGTACTACACCGGACGCAAAAATCAAACCATTACGAGCAGCTAGTGTTAGACGATGGTTGAAACGGTGTGCTGCCCTGTCAAGTGCTTGAACCGTCCACACCTTTAGTCTCAACGAGATGTTTAAGCAGGCCGACTTCATCCATTCGATGCTTTCGTTTATCTTTTCTTTCATGTTGAACCTCTTTAAATTGCTGGTTAAAAATGCGATCAAAATTGTCGCCATAAGTTTTACTGTCCTTTACTCTAGACCTATCACCTTTACCGCCATGTGTTGGGTCAGTCATCATGCACTCTCCGTATAACAGATGCCAAAACTAATTAGGATGAAGGGTAAAGATATAAGTATACCCTCAAACTCTGCGATCTCTAAGTCTTCACGACCCCTCCTGCTTATCCAGACAGGCCGTGAATTAGAGAACTCTATGTCAAGTCCCACCCCATTTCTAAACTCAATGGTTAGGGACTGCCCAAATAAATTCATTGTCATACTATGCCGCCTTCATTAGTAGGTTATTTTTAACAGCATCGCGTACTACCTGCTGCCTGTCGTTCTGTACTGACGCTATGTTCGCTGCTCCTGATGAACGGACAGCACCAAAGTGCGTAGACCAATCAGTCAGTGCATTATACACAGCCCAGTAGTTAGTACCTAAACGCTTTCTATATACCTGAACGTACTTGTTCCAGATATATTCTAAGCTGCTACTTTTTCTAGGCATATCTGATAGAACCATATCGCCCTGCGTGATCCCACTTTCTATTAGACTTAAAGCTGAGCTGCACTTCAACGCCCGTGCAAAGAATTTAAATGCCTCCTTGCTTGAACACTCTGTGTTATCCCACTGCTGCCACAGGTCTCTCTCATTGTGGAATGTCTCCAATGACCGCGTGATGATACGACCGCCCGCCTCAATGTCCAACGAACGTGTGTGCTTAGCACGATACACTGCTACCTCACCACCTACAAAGACTTGTAAGTTTGTACACGCACTCTGAATAGCTGCTGCGCTAATCATAAACGGCCACGTACCATCGAAAGATGAGATAGATAACAGGCTCAGTGATGCGCTGTCACCATCGCTGGTTCTATACGTGTGCTCTGGCAATGTGTATTGCACAAAGGTTCTCGCCCCATCGTGTGAAGTACGTATCTGCTCACGCATCTTGTTAATGGCAAGCCCGGATCGCTCAATGACATTGCGGGTAACATCAATCTGATGCTTAGGAGCTACCGCCTTGTAGCCGTGGCCGTGGATACCTAACTCACCACCAGTATCGGTGCGATAGATAACAGACTTAGAACTAGGGAACTCTGTGCCGTCAGCATAATAAACTAAGGGTGATGTAGCTATATCAAAGTCGGCTGACCCGTAACCCCCATCCCTTATGGCTGTAAGTGCTGTGTTGTTTGCAAACATCGGTGTAATATTATTCATTTCAATCTCCAAGATGTACTTTATGTACAAAGTTATTAAATTAATTTCGATCCTGAGTTGACAACATCCTAATCACTATTATAATAGCTACTAAGTTGCTGAGTCAACCATATGTTTAAACTATTTAATTGTTCACTTATGGAACAGCTACCGCTGGAACTACTTCTCCACTAATGTAAACATCTTCTAAGTCTTTAAAGGTTAAAGTATCTTCTAAACATCGCTTACATAATTGTTCACTGTGGATATGATCAACATAATCATTAAGGCACAGTGAACAGTTTAGAATCCGTCCGTACTTATCCGATCTTATCGTCATCTTCTACTCCCTCTATGTCTGTTACTATTTCCACGGGCGTTACCTCCACTATATGTTTGTTGTACTTCGGGTAACTTCGGTTAACTCCTGCGAACTTCAAAGCTTCTTCGGGGGTAGACGCGGCTACATCAATGTAGTAACCGCTCACTTCTCCCATCAGCACCTTGTATGTCTCTATCTTTTCTTCTGTGTCTATTGGTTTGAAGCTCACGCCTCACCTCCTAGACGCTCAAGGGCTGCTTGTTCTTCGAGGGCTTTGTGTGCCTTGCTCAGCAGTCGCATCTCTTTACTGAGTGCCACCGCACCGCGATCACTTAGCTCCACGTTGTTTAGATCATCCAACACCCCTTCGAGTGCCACTGATACCAGCTCTAACATAATGTCTGTCTCGTTTATATTTGCAGTTGTCATAGTGTTGCGCCCCTAATATTTTTGCGTAGCCATTTATCGGATAGTATTTCTTCTCTGTGCTCCAGCCTAACCAAAGGCGCAGCGGGTGTGGGTTGATGTAACATCTCGTCAGTGACATACAACTGCCGCGACAGCTTACTGTGTAGCCTTTTGTAGTCACGGCCTAAAGCCTCCGCATATTCCCACATCGTGTAGCCAACACCCGTTTGCAGCTTAGGGTTACACCCCTTATACACCAGCCGCTTAGTGCTCTTCTTTGATCCCATCATCTTTGGGTTCTCCTAAATAAGTTATGATGTAGTATGGGCTATACACCTGCCCAATCTTGTGTGCATCTTCTAGTGTTGAGGCGTACTGAGTACAGCCTGATTCGTCCCAATCAATTGCCCACATAGCTATCTCTCCACCGTTACTTTAAAGTCTACCGCATCTATCTCATTGCGAACTGCATCGACAATGAATTCTTCTAAGCTATCTCTCACTACAGATATAACATCTCCATAGTCTATATCTTCATTAGCTTTTTGCTCTAAGTCAGAGATGCGATACTCATGGTCATCGCCCTGACTGTCAAGAGTTTCAGTTAAACTCTCAGCGTCATGCATACTGGATTCTACTTCTTCTACACTAGACTCTAATGACTCTAAGCGTTGAGATATATTGATTTGGTTCAGGCCATCAAAAGAATTATCTTCATCGAGACCCATCACCTTCCGCTCTAACTCTGCAATTCTATTAGCATCGCGGATATGTATAGCTTCTGCCTCACCATAGAGATGGTGCAGCGCCTTGTTCTCTTCTTCTATCTGTTTAACATCCTGCATTAGTTGTTCTATCTTCAACCATTTCGGATCACCTGTCTCTGATGATGCTATCTTCGCCATTACTCTATCATCTACCCATGCTTCTATTACTGCGATTAAAGTTTTCATAGTTTGTATCTCCAATTAGGATTTAGTTTTAACCAACAGGCGGCACAAAGGTACAGCCCTTTCTCTTTTACATCCGCTGCTTTGCCGCAGCTACACTTTGTCATATCAATTTACCCTGTGATTTCAGCAGCCGAGTGTTGAGACCGCAGCTAACATCAATCACATCCATAAGAACCTTGCGATCCTTGCCGTCAATCGGCATCGAACAGACCCATGCATACAGGTCTTTAAACTCTTTGATGTCCTTTACTGGAACTTCTGACAGCCTCATGGCTTCACTCTCCGCTTACATATAGGGCAAGGCTGCGTCCAGTCTCGTTGATCAGGGTGCAGACAGTACCGTGTGCGCTCATCGTCAGCAAACCTGTACCCACCGCCTGTCTTAACGTGGCGCGGCTTAGTTGTTATGTATTTCTGTTCATACTTTGTAAGTAACATTACTTAATCCCTATAAGTAGTTATAAAATTATGTGGCCCGTATCGGCACGGTGGGCCAGCCCGCTTTCATAGGATGTAGGAATCACCCCTGCCTGTAAAGATTGTACGAGCGAGGTCGTAATCCCATTCTTCTGGGTAGTCGCTCAACTCATGGGCTGCCTGTATACCTGCCAGCTCGCTGTCACTGACAACCTTCGAGGCATTGCATACGCTGTCAGTCCCGTATATGCCCTGACGTAGTATTTGAAACACGCGACAGCCTTGTAATTTAAATGCATTGGCTGCTTGCATATAGCCCATGCCCTCGACATCGTGCAGTGTATCGTGCTCCCACGGCTCGCCACAGTGGGCGCAGTATAAATCAAACATGATCGTGCTCCCCTTCTGGGTTAATTAGTGTGACGGCTCGCACCAATAGACAACAAGCATCTTCAACATTCCACATCTCTTGTAGCTCGTCATCTACATCGTCACCGTCTGCCCACTTAATGCGTAGGTCATCGTGAAAATCTTCTAGCTCAGAGCGTAGGTTATCTATGGCTGTTGCCAGCTTTTCTCTTTTACTTGTCATGGTCTCTATTCCTTATAAGTAATTATAACTATTGGGCTTACCCGCCCACCGCAATCACATCGGGATCAACAACAAACCCGCTCGTATCTTTTTTGGCCTTGCCTTTCGCCAGTAACCCGACCACCACATGCCCAGATCGGAGGTTATCCAGATCGCTTTTGTCCCCATCAATAACCTCTCTCCCCATATAGTGAGTCGGTAGTCTTTTGCGGAACACTACCGCCATCGGGTAGCCGTCTGGCATTTGCTCTACCTGCTTGCGATAGGAGGGCGCTCCGCTATAACTAAACATAAGCTTATAGTTTGCTGGCGTTTTGCCCAACCGCTTCACCCGTTTTGTGTAGTCGTAAAACTTCAGGTCTGGAAAATCCTGCGGGATTTGGTGGTTCTCCCATGCAATATCGCTAATGGTATTGAGTCGCACCACGCCCACCGATCCGGTACGCTTGCAAAGTTTAGCAAAGTTAGTCAGCTCTACTCGCAATTGCGCTAGGAAACGCACCTGATCAAAATGGTAGTAGTCGGTTTTGGCTTTGCGCCCCGCCCTTACATTGCTAAACGCCCCCATACCTGCCGACTCTAGGCAACCCGCCCGACAACCTGCCGCCTTACTAGCAGGACAGATAACATCGTCCGGCAGTAGTGATAGCGATGCGACCCGCGTTTGTGCCTTTTCTTTCTTTTGAGTCTTTGCAATTTTGGTATTGCTTGCACTTGTAGATAATAATTTTTTCATTGTCTCGATTCCTATAAGTAGTTATAAGCTGCCAAATAAAACGGCATATATTCCAGCCACCGCTAATACGGCAACCCCTGTTATCCATAGACCTAGTGATATTGTAGTCATTAGCTCACACTGTTTATTCATTCGCTCCCAATCCTTTTGGCGCAAGTACTTGTATGCGGCTTCGATCCCCGCTTCGCGTATATCGTTATCATTTTGCATGGTTTAGATTCCTTATAAGTAGTTATAATATTTGAGCCGCCATGTTGGCGTGAAGTATTGTCCCGATAGCACTAGCAAAATATGCCAGCGGGATCATAGCCAACGCGATAGCCAAAGCCAAAGCCATCTCTCGCCTAATTTGCCGCGCACGTTTGCGCTGCCTGTACGATTTTTTACGCATAGTCTTACCCTTATTTACAGTTAAAAGTATATTTATAAATCCTATTGCATGGCGTTAACCATGCGACAGGATTGGATATATACCTTACATGCTTGCCGCGATTGCCGCGATTGCGATCTTAAAGGTTGCGCGTTCCTTCACGCACTTGGAAGCTTTTAGCAATGCTCGCAGGTGTTCGACAGCGTCGCCGTTAGCGGTAGGCTGCACCGGTGCGTTTAGATTAGCAACCATCTGCGAGCTTTCGCCTTCACCGCCACCATTTCCGCCTTTATTGCGCGGCACAACATCTACCAGTTCGCCGTCTTTAACAGTGAGTGCACGTGGATTTTCTTCACCGTTCGCTTTTTTGACGCGCTTCGAGAGCGTGTTGAACTGGGTGCGAATTGAGGCCACTGCCTTCTCATTATGGGCGAGAGCTTTGAAAAGTTTAACAAGCACATCCCGCGCCTTAATATCCTTGTTGATAATCCATGCTTCGAAAGCTTCAATTAGTGCCTCCTGCATTTTGCCTTTGTTGTTAACACCGGCAACCCAACCTTTCGCAAGTGTAGGTATAGTTTTTTCGTTCAATAATAAAGTAGTAGTGGCCATGTTCGTATTCCTTATAAGTCGTTATAAATAAAGTTAAATGAATTTGTTTTTTCAACGTGCCTAATATATTTGGTTGCACGTTCAATGTAAATATTATTTTTGTTTTTAAAATGACCCAAATGCGATAGTTGGTCACGTGACTGAAATTGCCTATCGGGTCATATGTCGTTTTCAGGTAAATTGTCGCAAATAGATAATGCTACCTTTTATACACCAATTTTTTGAGGGTCGATTTTGGGGGGATTTGAGGCGTTGTTGCATGGCGTTTAACAGGGCTAGAAAGCTTTCTAAGCTAGTTTACGGAAACCAATACTCAGGTATTCTTAAAAATTAAATAGATTAGGAAGGCCAATAGGCAGCTTAAAACGAATACGTCAGTCGTTATGCCAATAGTTAAACTGGTTAAAAACTGATCAATTTCAGAGGTTTTAAAGAATGTCAATGAGTTTTTGCAGGGAGTGAGGATATATATATAAGCTATTGAATTTATGGAGCCTTTATAACTAAAAGGTATAAGTCTTTAAAGGTCTCTAAAGTCTTACCAGATTGGAAACTAGCTTGCAATAAACTTCTGTGACTTCAGAGTCTTTAAAGATTTTGTAGTTTTGGGGGTTTTGTGCTAGTGATTGCGGCTGAGTAGCTTTTTTCGACTATAAAAAGTAGCAAGACTAGGCGGGGTAGGAGACCATAGCCCCTCCCCCCCATATGTATACATGCTTATACATTTTGAAAGGCTTTGGAGTGTACACCAGTTAGCGCGGCAGCTTCAAAGACTTCAAAGGGTGTGGAACGGGTGGAGCATACTAGATATATATAGATGTAACCCCGGAGGGCTTATAAGTATTATAGTTAGATATTGAGCTTTTGTCAAGCTAAATCGTAAATAAACACGAAATAAACTTAATTCTACTTGACAAAACCCCCATACGACTGTATAATGTAATACATGACTACCACTAAAGAACTAACAACTAAACAACAGTCCTTCCTTGATAGCCTAACAGCATGCGGTGGAGACACACAGCTTGCAGGAGAGATGGCCGGATACGCCCCTACCAGTATTAATAGCGTAGTTAAAAGCTTAAAGACAGAGATACTGGACTTAGCTACAAACATACTAGCGCAGAGCGCACCTAAAGCTGCTCTAAAGCTCGTACAGGTCATGGACAGTGCAGAACCTATCCCACAAGCTAACATGCGTATACAAGCAGCACAGACCATTCTAGACCGTGTAGGCTTAGGCAAGACAGATAGACTAGATGTTACCGTTAATACTGCTGGTGGTTTGTTTATACTTCCCGCAAAGGTGGAGACAGTAATAGAAGGTACTTATGAGGAGGTCTAGTAGTACTATCCCGTTTGGATACGAACTAGATGACGCAAACATGGAGCTGCTTACTCCTGTCCCAGAGCAGCTAGAAGCCTTAGACAAAGTTGCAAAGCTAATAACCGATCAAGCACTAAGCTTACGCGAAGGTGCTTTGTGGTTGGAGTTTGAAACTGGACGTAAGCTATCGCACATGGGCTTAAAGAAGATAGTAGATAAGCGCAATGGATAGCAAAGATTGGGATGTTAACCCCGACAACTACGCAAAGGATGATAGCGGAGAGTTCATACTCAAAGTAGATGGAACCCCGCGTAAGAAGTCAGGAAGAGCCAAAGGTTCTAAAGGTCGTGGATACACATTCCACTCCGAGACCAAAGCTAAGATGGACGCGAAGCGGTCTGTGCGCGAAAAACAAAAGAAGATGCAAGCAGCGCAGAACAAAGTAAACAGTTACAAGCAGTCCATCAAGACAACAACAAAGACATTAAACAAGCTCGAAGACAAAAGCCACACAACTGGCAACGTCTTAGAAGCTCCAGAGCTGAATGCACTCCCCGCAGCCTTAGCACAAGAGGTTAAAGAGGACGTTATCTTCAAGGCCAACGAAGGCCCACAAGAAGACTTCCTCGCAGCAAGCGAGACAGACGTTCTGTACGGAGGAGCAGCAGGAGGCGGTAAGTCCTACGCCATGCTCGTAGACCCGCTTAGATACGCTCACAGGGCTGCTCACAGGGGTCTAATCATAAGACGCTCTATGCCAGAACTACGAGAGCTTATAGACAAGAGTCGTGAGCTGTACCCAAAAGCCTTTCCGGGCTGCAAGTACAAAGAAGTAGAGAAGCTGTGGAACTTCCCCAGCGGAGCTAAGATAGAGTTTGGATTCCTTGAGCGTGATGCAGATGTATACAGGTATCAGGGACAAGCATATAGCTGGATAGGGTTTGACGAGATCACACACCTACCCACAGAGTTTAGCTGGAACTACTTAGCGTCACGGCTACGAACTACAGATTCTGAAATTGTACCTTACATGCGTTGTACAGCAAACCCCGGCGGCATCGGGGCAACGTGGGTAAAGAAGCGTTACATTGATCCACAGCCTGCTAACACTTCTTTTGAAGGCGCTGATGGTTTAACAAGAAAGTTTATACCAGCACGATTACAAGACAATCCTTTCTTAGCACACGATGGACGCTACGAGAAGATGCTAAATGCTTTGCCGCCTACACAGCGTCAACAGCTACTAGACGGTAATTGGGATGTTGCAGAAGGTGCAGCATTCACAGAGTTCAACCCTATTGACCATGTCATAACGCCTTTTGAACTGCCCCTGCACTGGGAACGTACAAAGGGAATTGACTATGGTTATGCATCAGAGAGTGCTTGTGTGTGGGGTGCAGTTGATCCCAGCGATGGCACACTGATCATATATAGAGAATTGTATAAGAAAGGATTGCTCGGTACTGAGTTAGCAGATATGTTAACCAATATGGAGATGGACGATCCTTTCAGCGTAGGTGGAGTTCTAGACACAGCCTGTTGGAGCAGAACTGGAACCACAGGCCCCACAGTAGGTGAGACACTGCAACGAGCAGGCCACAAGCTAAGAAGGGCTGACAAGAATCGCATACAAGGCAAAATTCAAATCCACGAATACTTGAAGATCACGCAAAGCGGTAGGCCACGAATCCAAATATTTAATACTTGCCCGAACCTGATACGCGAACTTCAAAGTATTCCTCTGGATAAATCTAATCCCGAAGATGTTAATACACACGCTCCTGACCATGCATACGATGCACTAAGATATTTGATCATGGCAAGACCGCGTATTAACGACACAATGAGTCAGATGAGACAGCTAAGCAGAGAGAAACATTTCGAGCCTATTGATTCGACTTTTGGATATTAAAACAAACCCATAATTAAAAAGAGAGAATAAATATGTCAACAGCTACAGGACAAGTAAACATCCGTAAGAACATCAATGACGCAGCTATCGCTTCAGATGTTCGTCTTTTATCAGAGCGCGTAGGCGCAGAAGTAACCGTAACTACAGCTACTATTGCTGTAACAGACGATACACACACTGACGTAACCTTTGTACAGCCTGCTGGAACAATCATCCGTAACTTGATTGCTACTCCTGCTGGCAACCTCGTTACTGGAGGAAGCAGCGGCAATGACGTAGACTTTAGTTTAGGTACGGCTGCTGGTGGTGGTCAAATTATTGCAACTGAAGCAATCATGGATGATGGCGGCTCTGCTGTAACATGGGCTGCTAAAGCTCCTTTGTATTTGATCAAAGAGTCACACGGTCATGCAGCTAACCAATTTGTTACTACTTCAGTAACTGCTGGTGTTGTAGGCGGCCCAGCTACTTCAGAAGCTATTGTAATTGCAAGCACTCTGTACTCTGCTGTTGATCGTACATTGCATGCGCGACTCACTCCAATTGGTGCTGACCTCGCTACTGCCGCAACAACTGTTACATACACCGTTCAGTTTCAAGCTATCTAAGTTAAATCAGTAATACACCTGCCCGATTCTTAGGATGACGGCAGGTTTTTCTGGAGAACAAGAATGAAAAAACAAAAGTATAGTAATGGTTCTTTAGTTGCTAGAAAAGATTTCAAAGGTGTTGGAAGTATTACAGGTTCTGCACAAGGCAATCAAAACTACACTTCTGGAAGCGTTACAGCTAGAACAAAAATAGGTGGAGCAACAGTTTCCGCAGACATGTTTAAAGATTCTAAAGGTACTACAGGCTCTAGTTACAGCATTAACAAGCAACTTCCAAAGAATAAGTCAGTAAATGCTTATAGTAATAAAGGCGGTAGCGGTGCTTCTGTTTCAAAGACATTTAAGCGTACTGGAATTACAGTAAGGGCTGGAGTCAATAAAAACGCTGGCGGTCAACTTAGCGGCAACATGAGTATTCAAAAGCCCCTCTAAAGGAAAGTTAAATGAACGAAGAAAATACATTATTCGATAACGCTAACGAACTCTACTTTAAATCTGTAGAGGGAGAGAGCGGTCTAGAGATGAATCTAGAAGACGATGTGCGTTCTCGTTTTGTAGGCTTAGTAATGGATCGCTTTGCAGATGCTGAAAGCGCAAGAGAACACGATGAAGCAAGATGGCTACGAGCCTACCATAACTTCCGTGGACTATATGGAAAGAACGTAAAGTTCAGAGAGTCAGAAAAATCTAAAGTATTTATCAAAGTAACTAAGACCAAAGTACTAGCAGCATTTGGACAGTTAGTAGACGTTATTTTTGGAACAGGTAAGTTCCCAATAGGCGTTAAAGAAACACTTATTCCTGAAGGCGTTGCAACGTATCAACACCTTGACATGACTCCGGGCATTGAAACAAGCCAGAGCGCACCAAAGCCTCAAGAAGAAAAGAAAGAAGAAGTAGACCCTTTTGATGTTGGCTACGAAGGCGATGGCAAAGTACTAAAGGCTGGAGCAACATTCTCAAGCGGTGAGTCTGCTTTTGAAGAAGCAGTTAAGAAAGGAATAGAAGAAGGCAAGTTAAATTTTGCTAACGGCCCTTCTCCTGATCCTCAAGTATTAGAAATGTCTCCGGCTAAAGATGCTGCAAGACATATGCAAAAACTTATTCACGATCAAATTGAAGAGTCTAATGGTTCTTCAGAACTACGGAATGCATTATTTGAAGCAAGCTTATTCGGCACAGGAATTGTTAAAGGCCCATTTAACCACAACAAAACTATTGGACGTTGGAACAAAGATGAAGAAACTGGCGAGCGCAATTATTCTCCTCTCAATGTTCGTGTTCCACGGATTGAATTTGTCAGTATATGGGACTTCTTCCCCGATCCCAGCGCCACTACGATTGATGAATGTGAGTACACCTTCCATCGCCACAAGCTTAATAAGTCACAGCTAAGATCATTATCAAAGCTACCATACTTTAACAAAGACGCTATACGCGAATGTTTGATGATGGGGCCAAACTACACAGAGAAAGACTACGAGCACGAGCTGAAAGACGATGCTAGAACAGATGACTATGGTTCTGGTCAGTTTGAAGTGTTAGAATATTGGGGAATCATGGACGCACAGTACGCCCGTGAAGCTGGAATGGAACTTCCAGATGAAGTGGATGATTTAGATGAAGTACAAGTTAATGCATGGATTAGTAATGGCAAGCTACTCCGCTCAGTTATTAATCCTTTTACTCCATATAGACTGCCCTATAATGCCTTTAGTTACGAGCGTAACCCTTATAGCTTTTTCGGTATTGGTGTGGCCGAAAATATGGATGACTCGCAACAAATAATGAACGGCCATGCACGTATGGCTATTGATAACCTTGCACTGAGTGGTTCCCTTGTATTCGATGTTGACGAATCTGCTTTGGTGGGTGGACAGTCAATGGATATATACCCCGGCAAGGTGTTTAGAAGGCAAGCAGGGATGCCCGGACAGGCGATTCACGGAGTGAAGTTCCCTAACACATCACAAGAAAACATGATGATGTTTGACAAGTTCCGTCAGCTTGCAGATGAACAGACAGGTATTCCTAGCTACTCTCACGGTCAAACAGGCGTACAGAGCATGACACGAACTGCTTCTGGTATGTCTATGCTACTGGGTGCAGCAAGCTTAAACATTAAGACAGTCGTAAAGAACTTAGACGATTTCTTGTTGAAGCCTTTGGGTCAAGCTTACTACCAGTGGAACATGCAATTCTTTGAAGGCGATCTGGCTATTGAAGGCGATTTAGAAATTAGAGCAATGGGTACTAACAGCCTGATGCAGAAAGAAGTACGTAGCCAGCGATTGACTATGTTTCTTCAGACCGCACAGAATCCTGCCATTGCACCGTTCGTTAAAATCTCTAAGATCGTTAGTGAGCTTGCTTACAGCCTTGATCTTGATCCCGATGAAATACTTAATGATCCTGAAGAAGCTGCGATCATGGCCCAAATTATAGGAGCACAGAATGCTGGACAAGCAAATGGCAGCGAGGCTGTCCCCGCTGGTGAACAACCCGGAACTATGGGTGGCGTTCAAGGAGCACCTCAACAACCTCAAGATGTTGGAGTTACAGGCACTGGTGGTGGCAACATCGGAACTGGAAATGTTCCGCAAGCAGGGGAAAGTGAGTTCTCTGGGTAATTTAGAACAGCTAAAAGAACAAATAAAAGAAGCTAAACAGAGAATTGAGGACTAGAAAATGCCAAAAAGTTTAATGAAAAAAGAAGACATGACCATTCAAGAAATGGAAGCAAAGAGTCAAGCGTGGATAGATAAAGATAACGCTGCTAGAAAACTAGATGCTCCTTTTTCAAAAGAAGAAATAGAAAAAATGGATGAGCAACACGCTCAAGACGAAATGGATCGTAAGATGAACGAAGGCTACAACCGCTCACGTAAGTCTATGGGTGGCAAGATGAAGTATGCTGAAGGCTCAATGCTTATGCCACCAGAAATGGAAATGGAAGAAGACATGCCTGTCGATACTTACGACAACATCCCAGAAGACGAGATGGCAGCCGCAGAATCTTCACAGCTTCCAGACGATGCAATGGAAGACAGCTACCTAGAGTTTGTACTTACTGAATCTTTAGAAGCAGATGATCAAGAATATTTAATGAGCGTTCTAGAAACAGATGAGCGTTTAAGCAGCATCTTTGACAAAGTTATGGATGTCGCAGGAGAATTCTCAGGTGAAGGGGAAGTA
>Ga0209383_1000794_pt1 | contig 21184 bp, 18 predicted proteins | sample CoawatmetaG02DNA_FD_187510 | JGI IMG/M metagenome (GOLD analysis project Ga0209383, IMG submission 187510) | Marine microbial communities from the West Antarctic Peninsula - Coastal water metaG029-DNA (SPAdes) (version 2) | ecosystem: Environmental > Aquatic > Marine > Coastal ... | reverse complement strand
ATCACAAATAGCAACATAGTATGTTTGGACAAAGCTTGTTATCAGGCGCTTTTGGTGGCGCGGCGTGTACAACAGACACAGATCAGTTATTTACATCAGATGTAACAGCTACATCTATAGCTACATACCAGTTAAACAATGCTACAACTTCTATTCCTAGCAATACATATCCTGGAACATTTACAAATGCAGCGTATGCAACTGGTAAATTTGGTAATGCAGCTTCTTTTAGTGGGACTGGTTATATTCAAACAGGTCTTTCTGGATCAATATTTAACACAAATACCTTTTCTATTTCGTTTTGGTACAAAAGAACTACTTCTAGTCAGTTTGAATATATATTAGGAACAACTGACACTGGTATTTTAAATGGATTTGCAATTGGAGTTTATGATTCTAGTGGTGGATATAGGTTTGATATTATAACAAGAAACGGGTCTTCTACTTTAGGAAGATATCAAGGAGGTGGAAATGTATTAAATGTATGGACAAACATAGTGATGTCAGTTAATAATAACGAATGGACATTTTACCAAGATGGTTCGTTAATGAGTGATAGATCAGGTTATACTCAACCAATGGATGGTGACACATATAATAACTCCAATCCTTTATATTTAGGAAGAGCAGGAGCGTATGCCACTGAACCACTGACTTCATCATATTTAGACCAAGTAAGAATTTTTAACACAGCTTTACCACAAGGCGCTGTAACAGCTTTATATAACGAAACAGTTGCAACATCAAGTTCAGCTAGTATTAATTATGTAGATGTTAATCCTAATAGTATTGCATACTACAAAATGTCAGATGCTACAGATCAGCTTGGTAATTACAATGGTACAGCTACTAATGTAAACTTTAATACTGAAGGTAAGTTTGGATTTGCTGGAGCATTTAATGGTAGTAGTTCTAGGATAGGTTTAGGCACTAACAAATTTAATAGTTTAACTAATCTTACTTTTAGTTGTTGGGTTAATCTAAATAATGCTCCATCATCTTATGAATATCTATTTGACGGATGGGATTATCAGAGTGGATCATCTCGAGGTTTTGGTGTTAGAATTAACTCAAGCGGAAACGTACAAGCAATATCAGGTTTTAGTAATTCAACATCAACTAACACCTCAAGCGCAACTGTTAGTTATGGAAATTGGACTCATATAGCAGTTTCTATAACGCAATCTAATACCACTTTTTCTATAAATGGCAATACTGAATCTACTCAAAGCAATAACGGTTTTGATTTTCACACAGGCACTACTTATAATTTAGGTGCATTTATATATACAGGAAGTGTTTATGAATATTTTTTAGATGGAAAATTAGACCAAATACGTATATACGACTCAGCTTTATCAGCAGCTAATGTAAGTAAACTTTACAATGAAATTGAATGTCCAGCAGCTACTGTAATTAATAGTTTTAATACTGCTTTATATTCAGGTAATGGTGGAACACAGTTAATTTCTACAGTAGGATTTAAACCAGATTTTGTTTGGATCAAAACGCGAAATTTACCATCAAATCACGTTTTAACAGATATAGTAAGAGGTGAGCAAAAGGCTTTGAATTCAGATCTAACTGCTGTTCAAGGTAATCAATCGCCTTTAGGTGTTCAGTTTGAATCAAATGGCTTTACTGCTCTTGATAATAGTGGAGGCGGAGCAGGTATTAATGGAAATAGTAAAACATACGTATCTTGGAATTGGAAAGGTTCAGGAATAACTGATACAAATACAGATGGTACTATAACAAGTAGTGTATCTGCAAATAAAGAAGCTGGATTCAGTGTTGTAAAATATACGGGAAATGCTACTGCAGGCGCTAAAATCGGTCATGGACTAAGTTCTATTCCAGAATTAATAATTGTAAAAATTATCGATGGAAGTAATAATTGGTGTGTTTATAGTTCAGTAATAGGAAATACAAAATATTTACGATTAAACTCAAGCCAAGGAGAGTCAACTGCAAATGATAGATGGAATAATACTACCCCAACTTCAAGCGTATTTACAATTGGTAGTGATGGGGAAGTAAACAGTAATGCCAATGACTATATAGCATATTGTTTCGCATCAATACCGGGTTACAGTCGCGTAGGTTCTTACATCGGAACAGGAGGTAGCCTTACTGTGTACGTTGGATTTGAACCTTCTTTTGTTATGATAAAAAGAACTGATGCTAGTGGTAATTGGGTAATTGTTGACAACAAAAGAGGAAATGGAGACAATAGATTATATGCAAATTTAAATAATGCAGATGATGCGGGTCAAGGTGAATCATTTACTTCAACTGGTTTTTCTCCAAGAAATAGTAGTAATAGTGATACAAATATTTCAGGAGGAACTTACATGTACCTAGCAATAGCTTAAATTAAATAAAATGAGTGATAAAAAGAAATCTTTTAAAGATACAGGTGTTGGACGGTTTTTAATCGAAAAGGCACCGAGTATTCTAGGGATGGTCGGTGATGCAATATTGCCAGGGAACGTAATATCAGAACTAATTAGCGGTAACTCAAGTTTATCTGAAAACGATAAACAAGTTGCGCTAGAGAAATTAAGAATAGAAAGAGCCGAAATAGACGGCACAACCAAAAGATGGGTAGCAGATGCTCGAAGCGGAAATTGGCTTGCATCCAATGTTCGTCCATTGGTTCTTGTATTTTTAACAATATCATATGTTATAGGGTGGTACGCCGGCTATTCACTGGAATCAGTAACTTCACTTTTAACTATAGTCATAGGAGGCTATTTTGGTTCTCGCGGCGTAGAAAAAGTATTTGGAAATAATAAACATAAAGAATGATACAGGATTTGAAGATCTTTGGAATAAACGTAGGAGCTGTACTATTTTCGTTCGCACCGGAAATAAACACAGTATTACAGACAATAGTTTTATTGTTATCTATAGGATATACTATATTAATGATAATAAAAAAAGCACAAGAATAAAATGAAATATTTTAATGAGAACAATAAACGAAGCAATTATACATTACAGCGCTACACCAGAAGGAAAACCGTTTGATGTTGAAGACATTAGAGACTGGCACGTCAATGGTAATGGATGGAGTGATGTAGGTTATCATTATGTTATTAAATTAGATGGAACTGTTCAAGAGGGTAGACCTATAAGTAGAACAGGCGCACACTGCAAAGGACATAATAGACGTACAGTAGGTATATGTTACATAGGTGGAAATATTAAAAAAGGAAAAGACACTAGAACAGAAGAACAAAAAGATGCATTAGTTATGTTACTTATTGATCTTATAAAAAAATATAATATAAATAAAATATCAGGTCATAATCAGTATTCAACTAAAGAATGTCCTGGTTTTGATGTACCAAGTGAGTATTCTCACTTAATATAAAATTAAATTAAATGGCAAAGTTAATAAGAAAAATAAGTATTGGTTCTGATTATAAGAACGAAGCAATGCATTACGCAGTAGGTCAAGAAGTATATGGTGGACATAAGATTTCTGACATACTAGAAGACGAAGGATCATATAAAATATTTATAACTAAAAACAAAGAGATATTGCCGTGGAAGCATTTCAATTCTAACATGGCAGTATCTGTTGAATATAATTTAGATTATTAATGCAAGCACTATTTGACTATATCATATCTACTGAAAACCGCTATAATAATGCGGTTAAAATCGACGAAAAAGAATTAATTGTTAATACTGAAATTACAGAACGTGACCATATTTTTGTTAACCGTATCGGTACTGTTATTAGTTGCCCTGTTTCGGGACAATCATTAATAAAAGAAGGTGATGAAGTTATACTGCATCATAATGTTTTTAGAAGATGGTTTGATTCCCATGGAGAAGAAAGAAATTCAGCTAGTTATATAGCTGAAAATGAATACTTAGTAGCTAGCGATCAAATATACGCTTATAAAAGAGATGGCGATTGGGAATGTTTACCAGAATACTGCTTTGTTAAGCCTTTATATAAAGAAGATGAATGGGCTCTTAGAACTGATGAAAATTTATCAGGGGAGTTAGTATATATAAATAAAGAATTAAGCGATCTAGGACTGTCTAAGGGTTCTATAGCGGGCTTCACACCTAATTCAGAATATGAATTTAATATAGAGGGCCAAAAACTTTATAGAATTTTATCAAATCAAATATCAATTAACTATGGATCGAAGGCAAAGAGTAGTTAAAGCAGCTGAAGTTGCTTTAGTAGAATTAGAAAAAGTTATAAGACAAAATATTGATTTAGTTGAACTAGATCCAGAAAAAGCCAAAACAGCAGCTCAAGCAAAATGGGTTGCTATAGAAGACTCTTTAAGAATTATAGAAAAAATAGAAGAGTTGTCAGATAAAAAAGAAACAAATAAAGAAGTTAAAACTTTTTTAGGTGTTGAAAACCGTATTAAATAATGTACAAACAAACATTATATACAATAGAAACAAAACATCTTCTTGATAAGAAAGTTAAGCATACTAATAAACATAAAAACTTTAATTATGGATATAATGAAGATTTAGATTGTGTTATTATAAGTAAAGACGGAACACTAGGAGATATATATAATATACAAGGTCTTAAGGTAGGATTACCTAAAACTCCAGATAAAGTAAATGGAGAGGATCTTGATAAAGCTAAACAGGTATTTAAGATACCTAATAAGCCAGAATCTTTAAATAATTTAAAAACCATATATGATTTTCAAAACTGTCAAGAAAATATTAAAGAAAAGTACTATGGTTATATTGATAGCGAATTCAATTATCGTGATGCTGGCTATTGGTTCATGTGCAACGGTTCCGCGAACTACATTACAGGATCGCACTATGTATATCTCACTTGGACAAAGATCGACGTTGGATCACCTGATTTTAGGCAGGCAAACAGAATTTTTTACTACTTTTGGGAGGCGTGCAAGGCTGATAAAAGATCTTACGGAATGTGCTACCTCAAGAATAGACGGTCTGGGTTTAGCTTCATGGCGTCATCAGAGACAGTCAATTTGGCAACCACTTCCAAGGACTCTAGATTTGGCGTTTTATCTAAAACTGGAGCGGATGCAAAGAAGATGTTTACAGACAAGATTGTACCCATTTCAATCAACTACCCGTTTTTCTTCAAACCAATACAGGACGGAATGGAACGTCCCAAAACAGAATTATCCTATAAAATTCCTTCCAAAAGACTTACCAGAAATTCCTTACAAGAAACCAGTAAAGAAGAGAAGAAGCTGGGAACCGGACTGGATACAACAATCGACTGGAAGAACACGGGGGACAACTCGTACGATGGGGAGAAATTACAACTCCTTGTCCACGACGAATCGGGTAAATGGGAGAGGCCCGACAACATCCTCAACAACTGGAGGATCACGAAAACGTGTTTACGATTAGGTGCAAAAATTGTAGGTAAATGTATGATGGGATCAACATCTAATGCGCTAGCAAAAGGTGGTGATAATTTTAAAAAATTATTTTATAATTCAGATGTTAAAGATAGAAATCGCAATGGCCAGACTACAAGTGGATTATATTCTTTGTTCATACCTATGGAATGGGGCTACGAAGGATTCATTGATAAGTATGGATACCCTGTCTTCGATACACCACAAGAAGCGGTTGAAGGAATTGATGGGGAAAAAATATTCAACGGAGTTATCGAGCATTGGGAAAATGAAGTCGATGGTTTAAAAAAAGATAGTGATGCTTTAAATGAGTATTATAGACAATTTCCAAGATCAGAAAAACATGCTTTTAGAGATGAAACAGTTAATTCTTTATTTAATCTAACTAAGATATACGAACAGATTGATTTTAATGAAGAGATGACTATGGCTGGTCATGTTGTTCAAGGTGCTTTTTCATGGAGAAATGGAATAAAAGATACTGAAGTAATTTGGACACCAACTAAAAATGGAAGATTTATAGTATCATGGATACCACCTAAAAACGTACAAAACAATACATTAATAAAACAAGGTGTAAAATATGCTGGCAACAATGGCTTAGGTGCTTTTGGCTGCGATTCATATGATATATCTGGAACAGTAGGTGGAAGAGGTTCTAATGGAGCTCTTCACGGTTTAACTACATTTTCAATGGTAAGTGATATACCTAATAGTAAGTTTTTTTTAGAGTATGTTGCTAGACCACAAACTGCGGAAATATTTTTTGAAGATGTTTTAATGGCTTGTGTTTTTTATGGCATGCCAATACTTGCTGAAAATAATAAACCAAGATTATTATATCATTTCAAAAGAAGAGGTTATAGAGGTTATTCTATGAATAGACCAGATAAATTAATAGGTAATTTATCAAAAACAGAATTAGAACTAGGTGGTATACCTAATTCATCTGAAGACATTAAACAGGCGCATGCCGCTGCTATTGAATCATATATAGAAGAATACGTTGGTAGAAAAGAAGAAAACCATGGAGATATGTTCTTTCAAAGAACGTTAGAAGATTGGGCTAGATTTGATATATCAAAAAGAACAGCATTCGATGCATCTATAAGTAGTGGACTTGCCATAATGGCTTGTCGCAAACATTTATACCGGCCAAGAGCTGAAAGAGTAGTTAAGAAACTTGATTTTGCATTTTCTAAATATGAAAATGGTGGATCAAGAAGTGAGATAATAAAATAAATATGGCAAAAATACAACCAAAAAGTTACGCATTCCCTAGTCAAGCTGTTTCTGACTCTGTTAAAAAAACCAAAGAGTATGGTTTATCAGTAGGTAGAGCTATTGAACAAGAGTGGTTCAATAAAGACAATGGTGGGGTTAGTAGATTTTACAACTCTAGAGAAGAGTGCCATAGGCTTAGATTATATGCTCGTGGAGAACAGTCTATAGCTAAATACAAAGATGAATTTGCAACTAATGGAGATTTATCTTATTTAAATTTAGACTGGAAACCTGTGCCTATAGTCCCTAAGTTTGTAGACATAGTTGTCAATGGTATGCAAGACAGATCTTTTAATATAAAAGCTGTTGGCCAAGATCCTTTATCTACAGGTAAAAGAACAAAATTTGTTAATGATGTTCAGCAAGATCTTAATACGGCTGATTTATTAGAAACTATAGAAGGTAAATTAGGCGTATCAGCTCGTAATTTTGCAACAAACGAATTGCCAGCAAATACAGAAGAGCTAGAACTTTACATGCAATTAAATTATAAGCAAGGTATAGAAATAGCAGAAGAACAAGCGATACAAAATATATTCAAATCAAACAAATACGATTTAATAAAAAGAAGAGTAGATTATGATATAGCTACAATAGGCATAGGATGTGCTAAACATGGTTTTAATAATACGGATGGTGTCGTTGTTAGTTACGTAGATCCAGCTAATTTAGTTTGGTCATATACTGAAGATCCTAATTTTGAAGATTGTTATTATTTTGGTGAAGTTAAAAACATAAAAGTTAATGAGCTTAAAAAAGAATTTCCAGATTTACCTAATCTTGAAATTGAAGAACTAGTAAAAAAAGGTTCTAATTGGAATACTTACAATACGTATAGTCCTCAAGACTATTCAGTTAACGATGGACTTTCTCAAAATAATACTTTAACAGTTTTATATTTTAATTGGAAAACATGGGAACACGATGTTTATAAAATAAAAGAAGTTGCAACTGGAGGTAGCAGAGCTATAGAAAAAGATGACTCTTTTGATCCTCCTGAAGAATCAGTACATTATGAAAAAGTAAAACAAACTAGAGAGGTTATATATGAAGGAGTTTTAGTTTTAGGTACTCAAGAGTTACTTAAGTGGCAGAAAGCTAGCAACATGGTAAGACCTAATTCTAATATGAATAAAGTCATGATGAATTATGTAGCTAGTGCTCCTAGGATGTACAAAGGTGTTATAAATTCATTAGTTGCAAAGATGACACCTTACGCTGATTTAGTTCAATTAACACACTTAAAATTACAGCAAGCAATACAAAGAATGACACCTTCAGGTGTTTATTTAGATGCTGATGGATTAGCTGAAATTGATTTAGGTAATGGTAACAACTATAATCCTCAAGAGGCTTTAAACATGTACTTTCAAACTGGTTCTATAATAGGTAGATCATTAACAGTAGAAGGTGATCAAAATGCTGGTAAAGTACCAATACAAGAATTACCAGGAAGTAGTGGAGGACAAGTGCAGGTTTTAGTAGGTGCTTACAATCAGTACATACAAATGATGAGAGATGTAACTGGTCTTAATGAAGCTAGAGATGGTTCTGATCCAGATCCTAATTCATTGGTTGGTGTTCAAAAACTAGCAGCAGCTAACAGCAATGTTGCAACTAGACACATATTATATAGTAGTATGTTTATAACTACATCATTAGCGGAGGCTATATCATTAAGATTTAAAGATGTTTTAGAATTTCATCCTACAAAAGAAACTTTAATAAGTGCTATAGGACAATTTTCAGTAGGATCTCTTGAAGAAGTTAAAAATTTAAATTTACATGACTTTGGTATATTTATAGAATTAGAACCTGATGTAGAAGAAAAAGCTCTTTTAGAAGCAAACATACAAATGGCATTGTCTAAAGGTGATATATTCTTGGAAGACGCTATTGACATAAGAGAGGTTAATAATGTTAAACTTGCTAATCAATTATTAAAATTTAGACGTTCCGCTAAACAAAAAGCAGATCAAGCACAAGCACAGGCCGCTAGTGCTGCTCAAGCTCAAGCTCAAGGTCAAGCTCAAATAGCTATTGAATCAGCTAAGGCAGATGCTGAACAAATAAAAACATCATCTAAAATACAATATAGAAAAGCTGATGTTGAATTTGAAATAAGAAAAATGGAACTTGAGACAAGATCTAAAAAAGAATTAATGCAATATGAATTCAACTTAAATGTTCAGTTGAAAGAATTAGAATTAAAATCTCAAATGGAACTTGTTGATAAAAACAATGCAACGTCTTTACGGAAAGAAGCTATGAAAGTAGATGGTAAAATAAGCGGTGCTCCAAACACAGACAGACCTGTTAAAGATTTTGAATCAAAAGGAAATGATGCCTTAGGTGGTTTCGACATGGGTAGATTCGAAGCATCTTAAAATTAAACAACTATTATATTTTATAAAATTATGGAAAACAAAATAGAAGGAAAAATTGATGTTAAAGTTGTAGACGGCGGAGACGACGTTATTATAACTCCTCAAGAAAAAGAAACAGCTGTATTAGATGCAGCTGTAGAATCAGGTGAAGTTGACAAGCAATATGGACTACAAGAAGATGGTGTCTATAAAGTAAATATGGACAAACCGCCTATAAAACAAGAAGAAAATGCCATTCCAGAGCGAGAAACAGAGGAAATTCCTGTGGGCGAACGAACCGGAGATAGCCAAGAAGTGGACGGCGAAGTACGGGTCGAATCCATTGAAGAAGATAATTCCAAAAAAGAAGAAATAAACGAAACAATAGAAGATTCTCCATTAGAATTAATAAAAGATGAAGATGAAACTAAAGAGAAGGAAATAGAAGAAAAAGTTATTCCTTCAGCTGAACAAGAAATAGTACAAGAAAATAATTTACAAATGCCAGAAGGTGTTGATAAGCTTATTAAGTTTATGCAAGACACTGGAGGAACAGTAGAAGATTATTCTAAACTTAATAGAGATTTAACTAAAATTGACAATGTCAGTTTAATTAGAGAATTTTATGAGTTTACAAAACCTCATTTAGACAGAGAAGATGTTGATTTTTTAATGGACAAAAACTTTTCTTATGATAAAGAAATCGACGAAGAGTCGGATATTAGAGCTAAGCAATTAGCTTTTAAAGAAGAATTATTTAATGCGAAAAATGCTTTAACAAAAGTAAAAGAACAATATTATACAGATCTTAAGTTAAGAAAAAGTAATGATATTGCTCCAGAATATAAACAAGCAGTTGAGTATTATAATAAACAACAGCAATTAACTAAAGAAGAAACAAAATTCAAAAAAGATTTTACAACTAAAACTAATAATATTTTCTCTGATAATTTCAAAGGTTTTGATTTTAACGTTGGAGATAATAAATATAGATTTAAAATAGAAAATCCTAAAAAAACAAAAGAGTTTCAGTCAAATATTAACAATTTTTTAAACCAATTTGAAAGCGATGGAAGTGCAAAAGACGTGGAGAAATACCATAAAGCAATATTTGCTGCACAAAATTCAGACAAAATAGCTAATCATTTTTATGAACAAGGCCGTGCCGATGCCATAAAAGATTCAGCTAGAAAAGCTAAAAATATAAACATGGATCCTAGAAGCGATGCTTCTTCAATTGTAACCAAATCAGGTGATAAAATTAGAGTAATATCAGGCGACTCTACAGATAAATTGCGAATAAAATGGAAATAATAATAACAATTTAAAATCAAAACAATATGGCTTTTACAGCAGGCATACCAGCCGCTTTACAACCAACCCAAACTAAAGCAATGTACGGTGGAAATTACATTAATTTCACTGATGCAAACTTCAGTCAATGGACACAACAATTCTTACCAGATGTATATGAAAAAGAAGTAGAACGTTACGGAAATCGTTCTATCGGATCTTTCTTACGTATGGTATCAGCAGAAATGCCTTCAACTTCCGATCAAATCATCTGGACTGAGCAAGGTAGATTACACACTCGTTATGCTAATGTAGCACCTCAAGGAGCTGCAGCAGTTATGCCAGCAGCAGGAGCAGCAGCAGCAGTTCCAGTAGCGGCAGCAGCCGGTGGAATACTTAATTTTAATGTTCCTATAGTTCAACCAGCTAGTACAGGTTTAACTACAGCTCCAGCCAATACAATCCCTGTTAATTTTAGAATAGGACAAACTGTAATGGTACAAGTTCAAACTACTGCTACTTCAGCAGTCGGTGGAACTGGATCCGTTATTAAAGGTGTAGTTACTAACGTCGGCGTAGGCGGTGGTGCAGTAGGAGAAGGACAAATGTTTCAAATGCAGGCTTATGCTCCTCATCCAGTTATTGCAGCAGCATCTAGAGTTACAGCAATCGTTTATGGTTCTGAATTTGCTAAAGGTACAGGAAACTTTACTGAAAAGCTAGATCCAGGATATGCAACTTTTGCAAATGCTCCTATTATTTTAAAAGAAAACTATCAAATCAATGGTTCTGACACAGCTCAGATTGGTTGGATTGAAGTTACTTCTGAAAATGGTGCAGGCGGTTACTTATGGTACGTTAAATCAGAACATGAAAATAGACTTCGTTGGGAAGACTATCTTGAAATGTCTATGGTTGAAGGCGTGAAGAAAGTAGCAGGTGGTGCAAATATTGCATTAGGTACTTTTGGAGGTAGTTTAGCTGCTCAAAATGCTCGTGGTACTGAAGGTTTCTTTGAAGCTCTTGAAGCTAGAGGAAACGTATATCAAGGATTTGGTGCTCAAGCAGCTGCAGGTGCAGGTGCAGGTGCATTAACAGACTTTGACAATGTACTTAAACAATTAGACAAGCAGGGAGCAATTGAAGAAAATATGCTTTTCTTAAATCGTGAACTTTCTTTAGAGATTGATGACATTCTTGCTATGCAAAATGGTGCATACCCAGGCGCAGCAGGTGTTGCTCATGGTACATCTTATGGTGTATTTAACAATAGTGCTGATATGGCATTAAACTTAGGATTCACTGGATACCGTCGAGGTTCTTATGACTTTTACAAAACTGACTGGAAATATTTAAATGACTGGTCAACTCGTGGAGGTTTTGGAGACATTGAAGGTGTATTAATTCCAGCTGGAACTTCTACAGTTTACGATCAACAATTAGGTGCTAATATCAAACGTCCATTTTTGCACATTAGATATAGATCTTCAGAAACAGAAAATCGTAAAAACAAATCTTGGATTACAGGATCTGTTGGAACCGCTTCTCCTACTTCTGATATTGATGAAATGAAAATTAACTACTTAAGTGAAAGATGTCTTATCACTCAAGCGGCTAATAACTTTGTTTTATTCAAAGCTTAGTATTTTTAACTATAGGATACGGGCTCTTCGGAGCCCAGTATTCTTATTTTATATTATTTAATTATGACAACACAAGAAAAAAGTTCAAGTATTTTATTTGAAAAAAACTGGGAATACAAAGATAGAATATATGTTTTAGCTGGAAATCATTCTCCAGTAACTTATACTATTCAAACAAAACACACTCCTAGAAAACCTTTATTATGGTTTGACGAAGGATTAAAAATAAATAGAGAATTAAGATTAGCTACTAATCAAAAATCTTTATTTGCAGATGAACAACAAGGTTTTTCAACTTTAACTCATGTTATATTTCAAGATGGTGTACTTAACGTACCTAGAACTGAAGTTACTATGCAAAAAATGCTTTCTTTATATCACCCTTTGATAGGTAATTTATGGATAGAAGCAGATGCTGCTAAAGATGCTGAAGATGAAATTGATTTATTGGAATTTGAAATGGAAGCACTAAATTTAGTTCAAACTTTAGATATAGAACATTTAGAAGCTATAATGCGTACTGAATTAGGTAGTGCAGTTAGCAACATGTCTTCAAGAGAATTAAAAAGAGATGCTTATAGATTTGCAAAATCTCAACCAGCTTTGTTTATTGAAATATCTGAAGATGAAGATATTAAATTAAGAAATTTAGCTAATAGAGCTGTAGAACAAGGTATAATTTTATTAACAGATGATAACACAGTGTTTAAATTTGCAAACGGTAAAAAAATACTAACAGTTCCTTTTGAGCAACATCCCTATGCTGCTTTATCTCAATACTTTAAAACAGATGACGGAGTTATGTTAATGAAGTCTCTAACTAAAAAGCTTGCATAAAGCTTACCTGATGTAAGGTGAGAAATTAACCTTGCATCAACTAATTAATGATAAAAATAAATTAATGGTAAATATAAACAATGTATACCAAACTGTGCTTGTTATATGTAACAAAGACAATAGGGGATATATAACGCCTGATGAATTCAATAGACTTGCAGACCAAGTTCAAAATGAAATATTTGCAACGTATTTTCCAAAATCAGCGGCTTATGCTAGTAATACTTTTATGGAAAGTGATTTTTCAAATCCTAATACATATTTAGAAGAAAAGATAAATGTTTTTTATAAAGAAGAAACTTTAGTTAAAAATTCTGGCAAGTTTACATTACCAACTGATTTATACAGAATAGGTGTTCCGTCAGTAAACAATATAGTTGCCGACTTAGCATCTCATGATGATATTAAATATATAAATTTATCACCACTAACAATTCCCGTGGCTACACAACCTGTATACACTATGACTGGAGATTCTATAGCAGTTTTTCCAAGTACCGTAGTAGATGGTGTTAAATTAGATTACATAAAAATTCCTTTAAGACCGAAATGGGGTTATGTTGTAAATGCAACAATACCTTATTATGATCCAACTTTATTTGATCCAGCAGCTGATAGTTATGATGTAGCTGCTAAATCATTAAATTTTGAATTACATCCTTCTGAAGAAAATAATTTAGTAGTAAGAATATTAAACTACGCAGGTGTAGTTATAAAACAACAAGACGTAGCAGGATTTGCACAAGGTAAAGAACAACAAAACGCAGCACAAGAACAATAATGGCAATATCAAGAAGACCTTTAGACGTAGATAATTATTCCGCTTTAGACGGTGGAAATGGTTTGGCAATCCCTGGTTACTACAGGAGAACAAATCTTAATGATATAATAAATAATTTTGTTATAGCTTATATTGGTGATGGAAAAGTTTTAACTAAAATACCTAGGTATGAAGTTGCTTTTTGGGCCCAAAGAGCTGTTCAAGAATTTAGTTATGATGTATTTCATTCTGAAAAAGCAATTGAAATACAATTAAATACAACGAGACAAATGTCTCTTCCTTCTGATTATGTTAATTACATAAGAATATGTTACACAGACAATCAGGGAATTCAAAGAACAATATTGCCAAGTAATGTAACAAAAGCTAATAAAGGTGTTGCACAAGATAATAATTATCATTATTTATATGATAACGATGGCAATATTATATTTGCTGAAGAGTCAGAAACAATACAAAGATTTCAAAAAAGAGGTGCATCAGTAGCTGAACAAGAAGCTAGAGATTACTACAATGGTTATTTTTATGATGATAATTTTGGATATTTTGGAGGCAGATATGGATCAACTCCTGAATTTCAAAACACTAATGGAACTTTTGTTTTAGATTTAAATGCAGGTCAAATTTATTTTGATTCTAATTTTACTAAAGATACAATAATAACTTTAACCTATATATCTGATGGTTTAGGTGAAAATGGTAACTTTGATAATGTGTTAGTTCCTAAATTAGCTGAAGATGCTGTTTATGCAACAATGCTTTATAACTTAAGTAAACTTAGACCATCTGCAGCAGGCGGAGTTCCTCTTTATAAAAAAGAAGCTTATGCTAAAATGCAAAATGCTAAAATCAGAATAGCAAATATGAAAATAGCCGAAATGACAAACATATTTCGTAATAAAGCTAAATGGATTAAACACTAATAAATTAGTATGCCAGAAATTAAAAGAATATTTAATGTCGGTAAAATGAACCGAGATTTGGATGCTAGAATAGTACCACCGGGAGAATACCGAGAAGGTTTCAATGTAAACATTGGTCAGTCAGAAGGTTCTGCTGTTGGTTCAATAGAAAACTTATTAGGCAATGAGTTAGTTGCTCAATGTGGTTTATCAGGTAATCCTGTTTGTATAGGTTCGTTAAGAGATAATAGCACTGAAAAAATATATTTTTTTGTAACAACAAATTCAATATACAATGAAACAAATACAGGTAATCATGGTATATATGAATATGACCAAAAGTCAAAACAAACAACGCCATTATTAATTAATCAACAATTAAACTTTCACACTAGCTTTCCTGTAACTGGATTAAATATAGTTGATGATTTATTATTCTTTACAGACAATAGAAATGCTCCAAGAAAAATAAATGTAATAACCGCTAGAAACAATACTAGCTACTATACATCAACTCCAAGTGTTGATAATTTAATATCAGTTTGTAAATTTGCACCATACGAATCTCCAACTTTAATATCGGCAATAAATGATGCAAGTATATCTTCTACTTTTTTACAATTAAAATTAGTAAGATTTTCTTACAGATGGAAATTTGAAGATAATGAATACAGTACATTAGCTCCATTTACACCTACTTGTTTTTCTAGATTAAATCAAACAGATACTATAAGCGCTGCTTTAGGTAATTTTGGAGAAATAGAAACTTTTATTAATGCTATTAACAAAATTCAATTAAGAATACCTACACCTCAAGGTTATGGCATATCTAATGTAGAATTAATATATAAAGAATCTAATTCAAGTGCACTGTATGTTGTTGAAGATATAGATGTTACAACAGAACCTTTTGTGAATTTTACTTATTCATCTATAGATCCTTTTAGAACACTACCTCCTGATCAGTTAACTAGAGTTTACGATGCTGTACCTAGAAAAGCACAAGCTCAAGAAATTGGAGGTGGTAGATTAATTTATGGTAATTTTTTACAAAACTTTAATATACCACAAATAGCTTTTAACATAACTAGAACAGGTGATACTTCAGCTAGAAATAGTATCCTATCTAATCAATCTGTTAAATCAAGAAGAACGTATCAAGTTGGTATTGTTCTTGCTGATCAGTTTGGAAGACAATCTCCAGTTATACTATCAAGTTCAGGTGTTGACACTATTTTTATAGATCCAGATACGGGAAACGCTTCTTCAACAACTGCTTTTAATGCTTTAAGAATTGCATTCACAGATGTCACACAAATACCTTCATGGGCTTATTCTTATAGAGTTGTTGTAAAACAACGTGAGCAAGAATATTACAATTGGATTTCATTAATTAGCGGTGCTAGTGAAGTAGAAAGATTTGGTGATAGTATTAATAAAATACCAAGAGATCAAACTGCCGTTATACCTCCAAGCACGGCAGCTACAATATCTCCATGTAATGTATCTGTTTATCCTAAGTATATAAATGGAGGTAATGTTTACACATCGCCTCAGGCTAATTTAACTAAAGTTCAGTCTATAGGAAATCCAAGTGGAAAAGCTAAAGTTAGTACTTTTGATAATAATGGAAATACTATATCTGCTGGCTTTTGTGTTTTTGAAACAGAACCAGTTGATTCAGATTTAGATATTTTTTACGAAACATCTACAGGTGGATTAATAAGTGAAATACCAGCTTCAGCTATAGATATAGATTTTTTTAATTGTATACTATTAACTTTTGATCCAGGAGGATCTGGTAATGATCATATTGAAATAAACAGAATAAAAGCAGGTTTTAACGAACCATTTTTTGACATAGGCGTTAGAGCATTTGTTGTTCAAGAAAACTTTACAGAAGAAAGAAGAGATAATACTTTAATACACTCTAGTGGACTTTTAAATTCTCGTACTGGTATTAACTATATAAACCAATTCAATGAGTCTGAAGGCGGCTTAACAATATCTCTTGATCCTTTAGATGGATCTATACAAAAGCTATTTACAGACGACACGCAAGTTATTGTGTTTCAAGAAGACAAAGTTTCTAGATCACCTATTGATAAAGACTTTATATATACAGCTGAAGGTGGCCAAATACCTGTAACTAGTAATTCTCAATTTTTAGGTACAATTGCCGCTTACCCAGGTCAATATGGTATTGCTAAAGATCCTCAGTCATTTGCATCATTTGGATTTTCTAGATATTTTACAGATAAAAATAGAGGTGCAGTATTAAGATTAAGCCAACAAGGTATAGAAGAAATATCAGGTGCTGGTATGAGTGATTTTTTTAGAGATGCTTTAAAAACATCTACACAAATAATTGGATCATTTGATGAGTACAGCAGAGTCTATGAATTAACTTTAATAGGCGAAGGTTACGATAGTAATCCAGATACTAACTTAGCTACAGCATCTGATGGATATTTATCTGTATCTTTTGACGATAGATCTAATGGATGGACTAGTTTTAGATCATTCAAACAAGAAACAGGTATATCTTTAAACAATACCTTCTATACTTTTAATGGAGGAGATTTATGGCAACATCATAGTGAGAACGTTACTCGTAATAATTTTTACGGAACTGGTACAACTGAGTCTTATGTTATACCTATATTTAACGATGCTCCTTCTGTTGTTAAGCAATTTAATACATTAGATTATGAAGGCGATACTGGCTGGGAATTAGAATACATAGAAACAGATATAAGTTCAGTTGGACCAATACCCGTAGCAGCAACTACATTTACTACAACGTTGCAATTGACAGGCGCAGCTGCAAATTCTATATTTGCTGGAGCTAATACAGTTATAGCTAAAGAAAACGCAGTTGTTCAATGGGCTATATTTGTAACTCCTTTAAATTCTCAATTTGCTTTCACAAATGTAAATCAAGTTGTTTTAACTCAAGCATCTGGAAGTAGTTTAACGGTTACAAATCCAAGTGCTATAACAAATGAAGAATTAGTTTTCTTAGTAAATCACACTGTTGGAAGTAATAATAGTATTCAAACATTGAATATAACAGGTATAGGACCGCCATTAGCATTTACAGTTGCATTATTAACTGTTAACACACAAGAAACAATAGCTTTAGGTGGAATAACTCCTGCTTCTCAAGTATTTAATACAGAGGGCGGTAATGATGTTATATTTACTACAACGGCACAAAGTAATCATTATGTTTTAGAAAGCAATATAACTGTAAATACAAGCGGAATGCCTGCTAGTGCAGCTATAGGATCTGCAATAGTAACAAGAATTGGTAATAATTTACAGTATAAGTTTCCAGTTACCGTTACTGACGCGGCTACGGCTGGTATAATAACAGTTGGTGGTACCGCTACAGAAGAATATCAATTAATATGGAGGCAAGGTAATGTACCAGTAAATGCATTAACTTCAATGACAACTCCAAGTGGAACTGCTATAAATACTTCTTATTATGTTTCACCATTTGCCAATGCGAGTACAAGAACAGTAACAATAGTTTACACTTGTCTAGCCACTGAAGTTTTAACTACAAATAGTTTTAGTATTGCTTATGATGTTTCTGGTACTACTGGTACTAAAGATTTAGATAATTTTAATAGTGCTACAAATACTGGTGGTGATGGTATATTAACTATTACGCGTACGGTTCCTGTGTTATTAGCTAATACTGAAGCAACTCCAACTCAATCTGGAGCAGGCGCCGCAGTTGCAACGTTAGGAGCAATACCAACAACAATAGCCTTACCTAAATTAGGAACTAATGTTAATGTTCCTAATACATGGAATGTAGACGGAAAAGCTGATCCAATTGGTAATCCATCTTGGATTAGTTTAGGTGGTGTAGGTCCAAGTACTCAAATATTAACACCTGGTTCAGCTTTTACAGTTGGTGCAACAGAAAATAACACTGGAGCAACTAGAACAACAACTATAGTAGTTTCTAATTCAAATACAAGAATTACACCTGCTATTAGTAATATAACAATAACCGTAACACAAGCAGCAATATAATATGGCAAATTTAGTAACTTTACCTTTTATAAAAAAAGAAGGCAAATATTTTGCTCCAATAGCTTCAGAAGAACCATCATTTGTGGTTGTTTCTGGAGCAGTTGTTGCTAATGGAAATCAAATAGTAAGCGGTATAAAAGGTGCTTACGCAACTATCAAATTAAAACTACCAATAGCTAACGCTAGTGTTAAAAAAGAATTATTTGCTTTAACAACACAGTCAGTCTATTCGTCACAGTAAAATTAAATTATATTATATGAAATTACAAGTAAGAAAACTACAAGAAACTGATTGGGAATTTTTACCAAAATGGTGGAAATCATTTAACCAAACGCCTTGGCTAGATGGAGAAAATTTTAGAGATTTTCTTCCAGGAGCGTTTGACGTAGGAGATTATGAAGAAAAAAGATCAGGATTAGGTGGATTTATGGTTTGTAAAGGTGAACATCCAATAGCAGCTATGTGGTTAGGTATGACAAATTCAAATTGTGCTTTACCAACAGCAGCTATATCAGATGTTAGTTATAGAGATGATGACAGAAAACAAGCTTTGCAATTATTGACAAATTTTGTTTCAAATTTTGCTAAAGAATTAGGTTATAAATATGTATTTGGATGGGCTCAAGAAGGTTATATGCTTGAGTACTATTTAGAGGCTGGTTACGAAAAGTGGGATACGCCTGCCTACGAGTTAATAAAGAAATTATAATGGGAAACAAAAAAAGAGATAGAATTGCGGCTGGAAATGTTGCAGCCGATACTAGAGCTGAAAATGAAGGCGATTTGATAGAAGCTCAAAATGCTTATGATCTTGATGAGCAAGCACTTAGAGATTTTGAAGTTGAAGATTTTTATTCAGGTCTTAGTGCTAGTACAATAGATACAGACCAATTAAAAATGCTTAATCAAGTTGGTGAAGATGGTCTTCGTGATTCTGACTTTCGCGGTAAAGCTGCTCAAGCTAAAATGGCTAACTATGCTCAAAACGAACGAGCTACCGCAGAAGGTTATACTGGTAACACATATTCAGCGGGCAATACTAATGTTGGTCAACTTCAAAGAGGTGCAAACACTGGTCTTAGTAATGTTTTTAATAACCTTCAAGTTTCAACAGCTGGTGCTGAAATGGCCGCTCAAGAAGCAGATCAATCTTTAGCAGCATCTCAAGACTTAGCTGCTCAAGCTGGTACTGGTGCAGGTGGCGCAACTGCTTTAGCCGCTGCTGCGGCCAAATCTAAACAAGGTATTGCAGCTGACATTGACAAACAAGTTAAGTCTAATGAACAGTTGAGAGCTCAAGGTGAACAAGGTTTACAAAGAGATTTATTAGCTCAAGGTAATACAGCTTCTAGTTTTGACTTAGGTCAATCTCAGTTCAATGTAGGGCAAACAAATACTCAAAGACAATTTGGAGCTCAATCTGCAAATCAAGCTATGCAATTTAGTGCAGGAGCAAGAAATCAAGCTAGTCAATTTAACGCAGGTCAAACAAATCAAAGAAATGCTAGCATGTTTAGCGCTGAAAATGATTTAAATAAATTCAATGCTGGTCAATCTAATGCAGAAAGAATGGCATCATTTGGTGCTTTACAAAACGCAAATGCAGCAAATGCAGGTGCTTTTAACAATGCTTTAGCTCAAAATTCTCAAACTCAAACTCAGTTTGATTTATCACAAGCACAAGGTCAGACTCAAGCTAATGAAAATCAGTATGGACAAACTAATGATTTACTTAATCTTTCCACAACTGAATTAAATAATCTAAATGAAAGTGATGATGCTCTCTCGCAAATAGAAGCAACTGGAGACGCTGCTAAACAAAATCAAAGAAGTTTACCTCAAATCCTTGCAGATCCATTTAATGTAACAAAAGCAATGACTGGAAACACCATGTTTGGCAATTAAAATTAAACAAATAAGTATTTAGTATGCAACAATATAATCCTAGAGAAGCATCTAGAAAAGACAATCCTGAGCAACAGATAATAAAAGCCGCAAGAACTGTAGAATATGACAGACAGTTTAAAAAATCAGCTGAAGATAAGTTAAATCAAGAAAACCCTACTCCTCAAGGCGTTTTTAGAGTTCAAACTCAAGCTGTGGCTAGAAATATAGTAGAACGCGCAAGTAATCTTGTTAATGAAAAAAACAAAGGAGATATAAGTAATGGTGAATTTGCTGCTGACATGGCTATGGTTAATCAAATGGTTGATAATCTTGGTAATTTTTCAAAAACAGTTGAAAAAAACTTGGCAGCATACAATAAAGCTTTAAAAGATGGTACTTTATCTTATGGTATGGATCAGCATAATGAAGCTGTATTACAAGCTATAGATAAAGGCGATGTAAAATTAGCTTTAGACGAAGATGGTAGAGTTAAAATGGAAGGTAAAGCTAATCATTCTGGTAAAGGAAAATTTGATGTTAATATTTATGATTTTACAAATATACCTTTGCCTGTTGTTAAGATTAAACCTATAAATACTTTAGTTGATCCTTACGTTCAAAACTTAGGTTTAGATGAAAACGGTATACCTATAACTAGACTTGATGAACAAGGACAACTTATATACGATTCAGGAGATTATGGTGAGCATGAAAAAGAAGTATTAGGTTTTACTA
>Ga0209383_1000788_pt1 | contig 21274 bp, 40 predicted proteins | sample CoawatmetaG02DNA_FD_187510 | JGI IMG/M metagenome (GOLD analysis project Ga0209383, IMG submission 187510) | Marine microbial communities from the West Antarctic Peninsula - Coastal water metaG029-DNA (SPAdes) (version 2) | ecosystem: Environmental > Aquatic > Marine > Coastal ... | reverse complement strand
ATGGTGTTCAGACTTTAACAAACAAAACTTTAACCTCTCCAGTAATATCAAGTATTGTATCTGTTTCTAATGGAAACATATCTGTATTACCTAATGGATCTGGTAAAGTTTTATTAGATGGTAATGGATCATCAGGTGGTATTTCTGTATCTGATGGATTAATAGATATTAGAACTGGTACTGGTGCAGTATCAAAAGTTAAATTTTATTGTGAGAGTTCAAATGCTCATGCACAGACTTTACAAGCACAACCTCACTCAGCTAGTAGTTCAAGTGTTTCAACTTTACCAGCAGCAACTGGAACTTTAATTGGAACTGGAGATACAGGAACTTTACCATTGGGTGCTATAAATATTGATGGTGGAACTGACGTTGGTGCAGACTTAACTACATCTGATTTAATTATAGTTGATGATGGAGCTGGCGGCACAAATAGAAAAGCAGCATTATCAAGAATGATAACTTTAGTACAAGCTAATATAGACGACCCAACAGCACTTGCAATTGCTTTAGGTTAATTAAATAATAATAGGAGAAAATAAGAAATGGCAAACACATTTAAGACAGTAACATTTACAGCAGAACCAGCTAGTGCTGGGACTCCTTATGTTATGTACACAGTAGCATCTAACACAACAACAGTAGTTTTAGGATTGGTACTTGCAAATATTCACACAACTGCTGTTACAGCAGATGTTTACTTAGTTAGTGATACAGCAAATAGAAATGGTGCAAACAATGTAGCAAACGGAGCATCACTATTAGTAAAAGGTGTATCTATTCCATCTGGAAGTTCTTTAGAACTTTTATCTGGTGGAAAAGTTGTTTTAGAAACAACAGATGCTTTAAAAATAGATTGTTCTGTAGCTGATAAATTATCAGGCACACTTTCAATAATGGAAATTACATAGGAGAATTAAATGGCTTATATTGGAAAAACTCCAACATCAGTTCCTTTAACAAGTTCTGATATTGCAGATGGAATTATATCTACAGCTAAAATAGCAGATGATGCGGTAATTGCTGCTAAGTTGGGTGTTGGTGCAACTAACGCTCCAATTTTTTTAGTTAAAAGTGCTGGCAATGGACAGGCTTTAAATCATGCTACACACACTAAAGTTACTGATTGGGGTACACCAGTAATAGATACTGCTTCTAATTGGGATTCTACTAATAATAGATATGTATTTGATACTGCTGGAAAATATTTAGTTCAAGCAAGTTTATATTTTGTGATTGCTGCCTTTAATAAAAGATTACAAATGAGTGTAAGAAAAAATAATTCTCCTGATTTTCTTGCTACTGTATCTAGTGGAAAAAATAACTCTGCAAATGTAGCTTATGTAAACACATATGCAGCAACTAATTATTTAGAAATATTTGGTTATCAAGACCAAAGTTCTGGTAATATTACTATGGCTACAGAGGCAGTTATGACATTTTTAAGCATAACTAAAATTATAGAATAGAGAAAACTATGGCACAACTAAGTACAAAAATAAAACTCTACGCAGCAGCAAATGGTGTTGCTTCCGTAGATTTTCAAGACAATGTAAAACTACAAGACGATGGCAATGGAGCATTTATTTATGAATGGAATCTTGATATTGCAGAACCTACTGCTGAACAATTAGCATCATACGAAACTGCTGGTAACACAGAAGAAGCAAATAGTATTGTGCAATCAACTAGAAGAAATGCTTACGGAGATATTGGCGAACAGCTAGATGAGATTTATAAAAATATAGATACTTGGAAAGCAAGAATTAAATCAATCAAGGATGCAAATCCAAAAGGATAAATTATGTATATAGGCAAACAACCAATCATAGGAAACTTTCAAGTCTGCGATGCAATCAGTACTGTAAATAATCAGGCAGCTTACACATTACAAGTAGGCGGAGCAAATGTATCTCCAGAAACAGTGAACAATATGATTGTCTCTGTGAATGGGGTAATTCAAAAACCAACTGCAAGTTATACTGTAGCAGGTTCTACGATTACCTTTACTAGCAATCTAGTTACTGGCGATGTTATAGATTTTATTCAGATACTAGGTTCAGTTTTAGACTTAGGAACACCAAGCGATGCTACAGTTACTACAGCTAAGATTGCTAATGCAAATGTTACAACAGCTAAGATTGCTGATGGTGCTGTAACTGGAGTTAAAGCAAGTGGTTTAAATACACCATCATTTTCAGTGTTTAAATCATCCGCACAATCTATTCCAAATGCAACAATAACTAAAGTAACTTTTGATACAGAAGATTTTGATACAGATAGTGCATTTGCTTCAAGCAGATTTACAGTTCCAGCAGGTAAAAATGGAAAATATTTGTTCTACACAAAATTACAAAGCGATTCTACATCTGGAGAAACTGTTAATGTTTATTTTTATAAAAATGGCTCTAGCTTTGTAAAACATAGACAGTCTATTCATGCTAGTAATAGAAGAACTTTCCAAGCAACCGCAATTTTAAATTTAGCTGCTACAGATTATGTAGAAGTTTTTAAAGATCAAGATGGTGGTTCAGCTAGAAATATAGATGGAGATGGAAATAGAATAAGTTATTTTTCAGGATATAAATTAAGTTAAAGGATAACCAATGGCTCTGATAACTGTTTCTAACAATTCCCTGACTGCAATAACTGCTGTACCTGCGTCTGTACCAACAGGTGCTTTAACCTTAATTAAATCCATTACAGCTAGTTCTTCTGCAAGTATATCCTTTGTAAATGGTGCTAGTGGAGTGGTGCTAGATGATACCTACAAGTCGTATGTATTTAAGTTTATTAGTATGCACAATGCAAACGATGCAGCTGATTTTCAATTTCAAGTAGATACTGGAGCTAACACTAATTATAATCAAACTATTACCTCTATGGGTTTTTTAGCTGAACATAGTGAAGATAATAGTGCTAATACTCTTGCGGCTGCTGGTGGTTCAGCAATTTTACACCAAGAAACAGTTTTTCAAGATTTAGGCAGGTCATTGGGAAATGACAACGACCAATCTTTAAGTGGAGAGTTACATTTATTTAATCCAAGTAGCACAACTTTTGTAAAACATTTTATAGGAGTTATAAACGAAGCTGGAACAGATAATCAAAGTGTACAAAGAGTTATTGCTGGTTATATAAATACGACAACAGCTATAACCACAATTCAATTTAAAATGGATAGTGGAAATATTGATTCAGGAATCATAAAATTGTATGGAGTTAAATAATGGCACTCATTAAGCACAATAACAATTCCATATCTAATGTAACTTCCTTTGCACAAATACCATCAGGAACACCAATTTTAATATCTACCCAAACAGCTTCTGGTTCAGCTTCTATTAGTTTTACAGGAATAGATAGCACCTATGATGTGTATCAGTTTGAGTTTATTAATATTCACCCAGCAACTAATAGTGCATATTTTCAAGTTAATTTATCTATAGATAATGGTAGTAATTATAATGTTACAAAGACTACAACTTATTTTCATGCTTATCATAACGAAGCTGGGGATGACAGTGCTTTAGAATATGACGCAGCAAGAGATTTAGCACAATCTACTTCTTATCAAGATATAAGTTATCAAACAGGAAATGACAACGACCAATCAGCATCAGGAACTTTACAACTTTTCAATCCTTCTAGTACAACTTTTGTTAAACATTTTATAACAAATATAAACTCTTATAGTGATGTTTCAGGCACAGATTACACAATAAATACCTATGTAGGTGGGTACGGAAACACCACATCAGCAGTAGACGCAATTCAGTTCAAAATGTCATCAGGTAACATAGATGCTGGAATAATTAAAATGTATGGGATTAAATAATGGCATTAACTAAATTAAATAATATATCAGTAGAAGATGTAACTAGCATACCAGTTACTTTAGGAGACATGACCTTAGTATCTAGTACCACTGCATCAAGTTCTGCTAGTATTACTTTTACTTTAGCAGATTACAAAGAGTATCAATTCTATTTTGTAAATATTCATGCTGCAACAAGTGGTGCTGAATATCAATTTAATTTATCCATTGATAGCGGCTCTAACTACAATGTAGCCAAAACAAGCACCGCATTTGAAAGTTATCATATGGAAGATGATAGTGGTTCTGGTTTAGTTTATCAAGGTAATGCAGATTTAGCACAAGGAACAGGCGACCAACAATTATTTAGAAATTTAAATACAGCTAATGATTGTTCATATTCAGGTTCTTTGAAACTTTTTAACCCTTCATCTGACACTTTTGTAAAACATTATATAGCTAGAGGGAATGGCTTTAATACAACTCCACTCTCTGATGATTTTAATGTAGCAGGATATGCGAACACCACTAGTGCAGTAGATAGAATAATTTTTCGTATGTCATCAGGCAATATAGATGCTGGAAAAATCTTGATGTACGGAATTAATTAACAAACAATAATAGGAACAACATGGCACATAAAATAATAAATGGAATACAAGTAGAACTGACACCAGCAGAAGTTACTGCTATGGAAGAACAAGCGGTTGCTTGGGAAGCTGGAGCATTTGACAGAGCTATGGCTGATTTAAGAAGTAATAGAAATAGACTTCTTGCTGCAAGTGATTGGACACAACTAACTGATACTACTTTAACATCATCTGAAAAAAACAAATGGATGAACTATAGAACTGAATTAAGAAATTTAACTAATGGTATTACTACTGTTGAACAAGCTAATAATGTAGCAATGCCAACAATTCCAAATGGCTAATAATTATAAATTTAAAGGTGTTGCATTAGCAACCACAAACGAAACATCCATATTAACAGTACCTGCAGGATCAGCTATTATTATTAAATCTATTATGGTTAGTAATAATACTGCTAATACTCCTACTGTAAATTTAGATATTAACGATTTATCTGCTAGTGAAGAATACACTTATATAAAAACAAATGCTTTAGTGGCTAACACTTCTGAAGAATTTTTGAACAAGCCACTTGTTTTAGAAAGTGGAGATATTTTAAAAGCAACTGTTAGTAGTACCGACTCTATTCATATCAATATATCTTATTTAGAAATATCGTAATAAAATATGGAATTAGTAAGTATTCCTGAAGCCAAAATAAATGATGTTTGGCCTTTAGTAGAAAAACCTATTCAAGAAGCATTATCTTATTCTGGCAATCATCAAGATAGCCAATTTGTGTATGATACTTTGCAAAACAAAAAATTTCAGCTTTGGATTATTTGGGATCAAAGCAAACCTACTACCCAAGAAAAATATCATGGGTTAGTTATTACAGAGGTCATTCAAAGAAAATTAAAAAAGGTTTGTCATATTTATATGATGACCGGCAAACAAAGACAAAAATGGCAACATCTTATAAAAGTTATTGAAAATTTTGCTAGAGATCAAAAATGTGATTTGATGGAGCTTATAGCCAGACCAGGATGGCAAGTCATCTTATCTAAATACAAATATCAAAGAACTCATGTAGTTCTTGAAAAACCAATAAACAACAAGGAGAAATAAAAATGTCATTCGGAGGAGGAGGCAGTGGTGGTACACAAACAAAACAAGTAACCCCATACGCACCAGCACAACCAGCATTAAATCAGATACTTTCTGAATCTGGTAATCTATATAATCAAGGAGTAGCAGCATCAGGATATGTTGCACCTACAGAACAAACTCTAACAGGTCTTGCACAACAAGAAGTTATGGGTACAGCTGCTCAAAATGAATTAGCAGCAACTCTTGGCGGACAATATTTAAATCCATTTTTGTCTCCCTTAATTCAAAAAGCAGGTTCAGATATTTATGGTTCAGTTGCATCACAATTTTCTGGTGCAGGTAGAACTCCAGGTTCTCCATTAATGCAAAATCAAGTAACTAGTCAAGTGGCTCAAGCTGCATTACCTATGGCTTTTAATACTTATGAAAATGAAAGAGCTAGACAATTAGGTGTAGCATCACAAGCTCCAAGTGTTTTACAAACAGGCCAACAATTAGAAGCTTTGCAAAGACAGCAGCAGTTAGCTCCGTTTCAATCATTACAACAATATGCAGGTTTAGTGTCCCCTATTGCTTCTGGTTTCCCAGTTCAAGCAGGATCAACTAATACGCAAACTAATCCATTAACAGCAGGAGCTGGTGGAGCTTTATTAGCTTCTTCAATGGGCTTTAATCCCTTAGTTGGAGCTGGAGTAGGATTGTTAGGCGGTTTGTTATAATGGATAAAATTAAAAAAAAATATTACGACTTTCAAGTTCAAGTCAAGGAAAATCCAACTAAGCATATTCTTGCATTGTATTTATTATTAATCATTTCAATTATTTTTTAAGGAGCAGACAATGGGTTCAAGCAGTGGTTCAGGTACTGGCAGTTCTAGCAGTGCAGTAGCAGATGCAGATATAGATAGAGCAGATGAACAGCAAGGATATTCACAAGCAGAAGCAAATGCAGCAGGTGTAGATACTAGCCAGGATAGTTCTTATGGTGGCTCATCAGATACAAGCACTTCTAGTCAAGCCCCTGATTCAGTTCAAGGAAGTGGTGCAAATGTAGGAACAAGCACAGCTTCAGGACTTACGGATGGGATTGACTATGATACAACTTATAATGCAGAAGATGCATATTTTTCCCCAACACAAGAAGATCCAAATGTTGGAGAACAAATAACAGATTTTATTAGAGGTGGTGGATTAATTGGTTTAGGTATTAGAGGATTACAAGATGTTCTAGGTACACAACCCAATCAGTTTGCAGGAATTACCGGAGAAGATGGTATTGGAGAAGGAGATTATGTTTCCACACTTGATGATTTTACAGAATCAAGAGGTTTGGGAACATCTTATAGTGGTTTAGATACAGAAAATCAGGCTTTTATAGATAAAGAAGCTTTTGATGCTGGTTATAGAAGTGATTCTTTTAATGATCTTTATAATACTGGAGATACCTCTAATTTACAAAATTTAAACCAAACGGAATCAGATTTTGTTAAACAACTTATACCTCAAGCTCCATTTCTAGTAGGAGGTGGAACTGCACCAAAATCTATGGTCAATGAATATTTTTCTAATTTGCAGACGCAGCAGAATTCAGGAGGAATACTAGACAGATACAATGAAGCTAAAAGTAACATTAGCGGAATTCTAGGAACAAACAATCAGTTAGGCGTATCTAACTCAACTAACTTTTATTACGACTATTTAACTAAACAAGGACTATTATAATGGCAGAAAATTATTTTCAAGGACTACTAGAAAAAATAAAACAAAATTCAACAGGACAAACAGGCCAATCTAGTTTGACTTCTGGCTTATTAGGAAACCCAGATTCTTTAATAGGATTTGGTTTGTTGCAAGGAGCAACGCAAGGTAAGAATGTGTTTGAAGCTGCTTTACCAGCAATAACTCAAGCTGCACAAATTAAAAAATTACTTACTCCTAAGACTAAGGCATTAAAACAAGCATTTGATCCTAAAACAGGAAAAGCAGTATTTGCAAGTGATTTGGAAATTAAACAAAAAGGATTTGTACCAATTCCAAAAGCACCTTTGGTAAAAGTAGATGCAGGAGAAACTGCTGAACAAAAAGGAATTGGAGAAGTTTTTGGAGGTAAGTTTAAAGAAATCAATGAAGCAGGAACTTTGGCAAATAAAACTTTAGGAACTTTACAAACTGTGTCCACTTTAAATCAAGTTAAAGATTTAAAAACAGGTTTTTTAGGAGAGTTTAAATTAAGTGCAAACAAATTGGCACAAGATTTAGGCTTAGATATTAATATACAAAATGTTTCTGCCGCAGAAACTATGAGTGCAGTAACAGGAAAATTGGTATTAGATGGATTGGCTAATTTTAAAGGTGCTATATCGGATGGAGAAAGAAAATTTGTTAAAGATATTAATCCAGGACTATCTATGTCAAGAGAAGGTATTAATACTCTTGTTGGTTTGCAAAAAAGAGGATCTAATATTACCCTTAAATACAATGAAGAAGCAAATGATTGGGTGGAAAGAAATGGTGGGTTATCTAAAAAAGATAAAATCACTGGAAAAAGTTGGTCTAGTTTTACTACAGAATTTAATAAAAAAAATCCTTTAGTAGATGATAAACAAAGATTAACTTTAACCAATTTAAGCAAACAATATTCTCCTGAATATTTAAACGGAAATAATGTTCAAGAAATTGAGGGAATAAAATATGTAAAAATAGGAAAAAAATATTTTAAATTAAAATAAAGGTTATTTATGGAAGTTACAGATAAAAAAATTATTGAACAATTTGAAAAACAACAACCAAAATCCAATGCTCAAATTACAGACAGTGATGAAATAACAAATCCTACAATTATTAAAAAGTTTAATCAACAAGCTCAAGAACAAACTGTTACTGCCAAAGTTATGAATGGATTGGGTGCTGTAAAAGATTTTTTTACAGGAACTAAAACAACAGAATATGCTGAATTACCTGAAATTGGTTCTGCTACCGGTTTAAGTGGTTTTCAATCTTTAAAAATAGGAGCAGGTCTTTTGATTAATCCAAATCAAAAAGCACAAGCTGAAATAATACAATCTCAAGTTCCTGGAAGTACCCTTATCAAAGATAAATTTGAAAATATTATTGTTAGTATGCCTGATGGTAAAAGCTATTATTTAAACAAACCTGGAGCTTCTTTACAGGATGTTTTACAGACCACATCTCAAATATTAGCTTATATTCCTGGATTTGGAATGGCTGCAAAAAAAGCAGGAACATCGGTATTAAAAAAAACCCTTTACACAGGTATTGCTGGTGGTGCTACATCTGTTGCTCAGGATATTGCAACTAAGCCACTAGGATCTGAAAGTTACGACCCTACAAGAACTGCAATTAGCACATTAATACCTATTCCATTTGAGGGATTTATCAATCCTATTGTTAAAGGTACATGGAAAAAAATAGTTGGCAATCCCCAAATGTCAAAAACAATTACAGAAACAATAAAAGGAAAAAAAACAACTAAAGTAGTTTTAACTCCAGCAGGAGAAAAAGCAGCTAAAGCAGCAGGTATCAATCCTAAAGAAATAAATGAAGATTGGATAAAAAGTTTTTCTTCTGAAATGGGTAAGGGTGTAGAAAAAGAAATAGCAGCTACTCAAGCAGGAGCTGGAGAATTTGGTTTTAGATTATCAAGATCACAAAATATTGGAGATGAAGAAGGAATTGCAGTTTTGTTTGATGCCGCAAAAGGTTCTTATGGTGCAGAATCTCAAAAAACTGCTCAAACATTTTTAAGACAACAAGGAATAGACATTGAAACATCTACAAAAAATTTGCTTAGTAAGTTTAAAAAAGGTCAAATTGCAAAAGAAGATTTAGAAACAGCAGGACAAAATGTATTAAATGCTGTTCAAAAACAATTTCAAAAAGCATCTGATGATGTAACAACTGCTTACAATGCTGTTGATAAAGACGCTGTATTTAATGCTCAAGAAAGTAATATAAATTTATTACCAAGCTCTGTACAAAAAGCCATTAAAGAATCAACCGATATTATTGATAAAGAATTAACTCCAGCAACAATTAGGGCAACTCAATTTGTAAATAATTTTGTTAAAAATATTAAAAATACTAAAAAGAAAAAAGTTTCAGTAACTACTTTTGGAGAATTTGAGCAAATGAGAAGAAAAATACAAAGCTTATTTCCTGCTGCCAAAAATGCTACTGACAAAAAAAATCTTACAGCTATTCTTAATGAATATGACAAATTCTATGATGACGCAATAGATGCCGCACTGTTTAGTGGAGATCAAGTTGCTATTAATTCTATAAAACAAGCAAGAATTTTATATAAAATTAAACAAGAAAAATTTGGAGTAAATCCAATTAAAAAAAATGGTTTTAAAATAGATGATAGAGCTGGAAAAGTAATTCAAAAAATATTAAATGATCCAGATGTATCACCCTTAAACACTATTGATTATGTTTTTGGAAAAGCTCAGTTGGGTTCTCAAAATGGATCATTAACTGTTGTTAGAAGATTAAAAGATGTGTTTGGAATTAAAAAAGGGGAAACTGTAGATAAATTTGCACAAAGAAGTCCTGATTTTCAATCTTTAAGAACAGGTGCATTTGAAAAAATAATAAGAGATTCAAGTAGAAATGGAATTTTTAATACAAAAAAATTTACAGATTCATGGGCAACTGCAAGACAAAAATATGATTATTTATTAAAAGAATTATATTCTCCAGATGAGGTTAAATTAATAGATAGATTTGTTAGAGAGGTAAGAAGAACTGTTGATGGAAAAGATTTGGTTAACGCATCAAATACTGCATCTGCCTTATCAAGAATAATGCAACAAACAGGTAGAGCATTGTTTGGTATATTTGGCTTTAAATTTGCAAATATTCAAGGCTTACTAGCTGCTAGAGGTTTATTTGATAGAACAAAAGATTTAGCTAGTCAAAATCAAGCTAAAAAATTAATTTCTTCTGAAATTGCATCTACTCCATTTAAACAAGCTGCACCTAAAACAACAGCAGTAGAAAATGCAATTATTAATCGTCAATTACAAGAAATGAAAAATACAAACCCTAAGGCCGTACCTGCACCTAGAGGTGCTGTGCGATAATATTATGGTTAGCCAATCACAAAAAAACTCAGAGGAAATAATAAAGATACAAGGCGAACTTAATTTAGTTCATCAAAAAATAGATACTATCAAAGATAACCACCTAGCGCACATAGACCAAAAAGTTAGAAAAATTGAAAAAATATTATGGATCTTACTAGCGACAAGTCTAGCATCCATCTTCAGTCTAGTAAACACACTACTCCTAAATTAAGCAAAACAATCATTGGTGCAGTTACAGAATATCAAGCTGTAATTAATTTAATGAATGAAGGTTACATTGTTGCGACAGCAACTGAACCTCATAGTTTGTTTGATCTAGTAGCAGTCCATCCTACTACAGGAAAAATTAGATTGATTGATGTCAAGACTAAATCTTTTCGTAAAAATAATAATTACGAAATTTGCAGAACCCTAAATGAAAAGCAAAAAAAATTAGGGGTAGAACTATTAATTATAGACATGAGGAAAGATGATTGAAAAAGAAAAAACAGAAAAACAAAAATACGAAGATGGAACATACTTTAAATTGTTTAAAGAAATATTAAATCATTTCCCCTCCCCTGACCAATGGGAGGAAGTATTGCAAAAAAAATCTGAACCATCTCCTAACAAACCAAATAAAAAAAAATAGTATGAGCGATTATTCTGATTTACAAAGAGAGATTAAAAACCATGAAGGATATTCTTTAAATCCTTATCAGCTTGAATATAAAAATGCTGATGGAGAATACATAAAAGAAAATGTTTTTACCGGTGGCTATGGTCATGTGTTAAAAAAGGATGAAGTTGCTCCTACTACCGAAGAAGGTTGGGAGGCTATATTCCAAAAAGATTTTAATATTGCTTTAGAGGGTACAGAAGCATTGTTACAAGATTGCAAAAATATTAACCCTATTGCCAAAGAAGTCATTATTGAAATGTGTTACCAAATAGGAACTTTTGGGGTATCAAAATTTAAACGATTGTTTCAAGCTCTTGCAATACCTGACTATGTGTTAGCAGCACAAGAAATGACTGACTCCAAATGGTTTGTGCAAACACCATCCAGAGCTAACAGAATGGCAATCAAGATGAGGAACTGCACTATATGATATGGGGATTAATAGGAAAAACTTTAATTAGTCATACTACTAAAGCTTTATCAGCTCACATTGAAAAAAGAGAAAATAAACAAGTTGCAGAAATAGAAGCTAGTAAAGAAGTTCAAAAAACTCAAATAGAAAATTCTGGATATAAAGATGATTTAATTCTTTTATATTTTTTAGCTATCTTTGCCTTACCTCTGTTTGGAGAAACAGAACGATTTTTAAACTGGGCTAAAGTATTAGCGGCTCTGCCTTCTGAAATTTTTTATATTTTTGGAGCAATTGTAGCTGCAAGTTTTGGCATAAAGATTTCTAGCATATTTAAAAAATGACTAAAGCCTCAAAGGTTAATGACTTAACAGTAGAGTACAGGCATCAAATTCAATTACTAAAAAATGAAATAGAGAAGCTAAGACAAATTATTCAAGAAAAAGACAACATTATAAAAAGGTCTTTAATAAAATTAGAGGATGCAACTAAGGAATGAAGGGATCTAAATTAAAAATGGAGAAACTAGATGGTTAGAAAAAATACTAAAAAAGTTCCAAAAGGTTATCATAGAATGCCAAATGGCAAACTGATGAAAGATTCAGTTATGAAAAAAATAAAGAAAAAATACTAATGGTTAAACCACATAAAAAAAAATGGTATGTGGGAAAATGCAAACATTGCCTGGAGAATTTATTTAATGATGATTCTTTTGTATCTTTTGCAGACAAGACTTCCTCTCATTATAGCTGCATGGAAAAAGAAGATTTAATAGAACAAAACAACAAGGTAACAAAAAATGCTTAAAAAAATTATAAGAAAAATCATGTGCAAATTATTTTCAATCAAAGAATGTTCTTGCAAAAAATTACAGTGCAAAAATAAAAAGTAATGAGTAGGAAAACTAACACAGCATTGATCGCATTGTTGGGTACTATTCTTATGGGGTTAGCAACTTGGACATTGATTACACTGATAGAACTTTCAACAATTGTAGCTATGCTTAAAAGTGAGATGATGTCTTTAGATAAAGTTATTGGCAGAATATATTCTCATATGGATAGGTTAGCAGACAGATGAACATTGCAGAACTATTTAAAAAAAATATTATATTAGTACCAGTCATTGCCTCTGTTTTGGTCGGAACATTTACAGGAGTTAAGTATGTAGTCAATCTAACCGACACTATTAATGCTTCTGAACAACACATTGTTAATATGGAAAGAGATTTAGGTGTTGCTCAAGATCAAATTAATGATTTAAAAACTAGACTTGGTAAGGCTGAAGCTACATGGGAAATGGCAGAAAACTTATATGAAGTTTTAGCAGATAAAGTTAGGGAGCATGATTATGATATTAAGGATCTTAATCGTTAGTTTATTTTTATTTTCTTTCAAAGCAGAAGCTAGAAACGATTATCTTAATGATGGTGCTTCTAGGTGTGGAGAAGTAGACCTTACTATTACAGGCAGACAAGACGATTATAATCAGAACGATAGCGCCTTTAATGATAACAACAGAAACTCAGAAGAATTAAGATTAACTTTTAGAAAATATTTAGGCATTGATTGCAAAACCTCAAAGCAAAATGCCAAGCTTAAACAACAATTAGAGCTATACAAAAAGTGTGGTTCGGTTAATAAAAATTCAGCTCTAGAATCTAATAAAAATTTTTCTGAGTTAATGCAATACTGCAAAGGCATTGGTGCTGGAGAGAAAACTAGACCCACTGGTTCTTTATGGGAAGATTTAAAAAAAAATTATAAAAAAGAAAATCCCAATGTAAAAACACATGGAGATAAATAATGATTAACCAAATGTACAGATTTGTATTAAGAAAATTGCTTATTTTTTTAAGCCGAATGGAAAATAAAATTTGGAAAGAATTGTATGTTTGCAACAAAAAAAGGAGAAAGTAAATTGTGAAAAAAGGTTATCACAAAACTAAATCTGGAAAGATTGCCAAAAAAGGACTTTATTTCTATGCAAATAGAAGAAAAAAGGCTGGTAAGAAGCCAATTAAAAAGGGCAAAGAAGGATTTGTTTCCAAAGCTGCCATAAAACGATCAGCTAGTTAATTTAATGAAAAGCAATTTGATTGATTTTATCAGTAAAGAAAACGATAGAAAAATTTTAAGAAGTAAGGAAAAAACTCTTTTACAGGCCAGAAAAGAAGTAAATATTTATGGCAATGGAACTACCGGTTATAAATTAAAATCAGGATCTCAAAAGGGAAGAGTCTTAAAACACATACTGATACCTACTAAAAATTTATAAATATTAAAAGTTTGGAGCAGCCATTATACCTTTCTGAGGGCTGCGACTTGTGGTTTAATTATTTTTTAATTAAGCTGGGATTGGGTGGGCAAGTTATCTATTGACTTTAGGTTTTATTATTCCTAGTCTGAAAAGATAACTTTTTTGATAACAAGGATGGAAGGTGAACTAAAAAAGGTTGCTAATACACATTTAATTAACCACTGCTTTTACAAAAACTTGATTACAAATCAGGAGGCGATAAAGCATTTTAATTCTAAGTGTGCGAATAAGCTAGGAAAACCAATAGGTTTTAGAGATATAATTTTTTATATCTCTAAAACCCCTTTTTTTTTGCCTGTTATAAAATGGCTATTTCATTGGCTTATTTTATAGCACTCTCCTGTTGATTGATAACTTATTGATAACTTTTGTTTGATAATTTTAAGATAACATCAAGGTATTGATTATAGCAAGTATGTTATGTATAGTGTCAACATGCTAAAACACAAAAAAGGAAGGTACTAATGACTGAACTATTGTTAAAAAAAAAGAAAAATACAGATGGCTCTATTACAAAATCTTGGCGGTTTGAGTATGTAAATGAAAAGGGAGTAAGAAAATTTAAGCAATCTAAAAACAAAGATTTTTTAAAAGAACAAGCTGAAGGTATTGCAAAAAGAATTACAAATGTAATCAGTAAATTTCCTCTTTGGTTAGATGAGTCCAACGATAAATACTGTTCAAAACTTTACCAAAAAATATGTAGCAAAACAAAAAGCAGTTCATATTTAAAAAATCATAAAACCTTTTATAAAAATTATATACAAAGAAAAGCACCCTTAGATTTAAGAACCATAGATGAGCAATTTATCTGTGATTGGTTGGCAAACTTAAATGTTAAAAGCAATGTCAACAACCAAACCAAAAGAAAAATATTTAATGCTTTTAAAAATATTTATGAAGTCCATGTTCCAAGTGACATCAAAACAAATGTTTTTAAATCTCAAGATTATTTAAAAGATTTTGAAATACCTAAAAAGAAAGTTCATGATATTAATTTTGATGTTTGGAGTAATGATAAAGTTCAAAATATTATTAATAATGTTGCAGATAAGCAAGTTAAAATTATGTACAATATTATGTTCCAAACCGCTTGTAGGCCTAGTGAGGCTAGAGCTTTAAAAAAAGATGATTTAAGGTTTTTAAATAACAATCCTTATATTCAAATTAGTAGTGCAATAGGTTCAAAAAAGGAATGGAAGGGTACAAAAACACCAGCAGGAGTAAGAAGAGTATATATTAGCAATACTTTGATTGATGAAATTAAAGCTCATGTTCAAACCTTGCCTGAACACCAAGATGCTTTATTTTTAAACTCTGAAAAAAAACCTGTCTGCTTGTCTGTGATGACTCAGCAACTTAATAAAGCTTTAAAAAAATGTAATATAGATAAGCTGCCAGTGGATCGTAAAACTTATTTCTTTAGGCACTTTACAGCCTCATATTGGGGATATTCCAAAAAATATGATAATCCCTTGGATTTTGCTAGGGATTTTGGAGATAAGGATATTAATTTTATTTATGAAAATTATATTGCTAGGTACAACCCAAAAGACGAAGATAGGTATTTAGATTATTTAAATAAGACCTATTAGAAAGTGGGGGTTAAAGGTAAAAAAACCCCCACCACACTAGCAACTTAATAGTTAGACACTATTAATATTTTTTACCATTTGCAAAGCTGAATCTTCAGCTATCACAGAGGAAGGTAAATCTCCTGTGTAATTCTGTTCTTGAAACTTTATCCCCTGCACAAAATATGTAATGTCAGTATTTAAAGCTTCAGCTATTTGTAAAAGTCTAATGGAAAATGTTTTATTGTTTCCTGATTCGTATTTTTGTATTTGTTGGAAGGTAACATTAATTTTATCAGCCAACTTCATTTGTGAAATTTTTAATTCTTTTCTTTTCTTTCTAATTCTTTGACCAATAATTTTGTCAGCCATGCTAAACTTTATGTTCATTGTTCCCTTTCATTTGAGCAAATAATATCCTTATGTAAAAATCGCCTTTCAGTTGCACAACTTTTTTTATTTAAAAAGTAGGCTGTTTTTTTAGCTCTTCAGTTTGGATTTGTTCAAATACTTTTGCAATCTTTGCCTGATATTTGTAGCACTTCAATTTATGACTTGCTAACAAGTTTGCATATTTATTTGATTGCTCCTCCAACTGCCGCAGCTTCTTCGGATCTATTATCATTTGCTCCATTAGTTTTAACAGATGCTCCCTTAAAGTTTGCAGAGAGCAGTTTACACTTGGCATTTTTGCCAGGCGACTTTTGATTAGCTGCTTTTTCAACAGACTCAAAAATTTCTTGAAATTGAATTTCCACCTCATAGTTAAATAGTTTTACAAAATTCATCTTTAACATATCCTTTGTTTAGTTGAATTGAATCCACTTTTGCTATGATGGCAGAATCAATAATTACTTTTCTATGACTTTGGGTATTACTTTTTTGTAGCAATCCTAGATCCACTAAATCTTTACAAATCTTAGCAGCTCTAGCTTTGGTAATATTTTTTTCTGAAGTAACTGATTTGACCCCTTTGGCAATTTCCAAATAGGTTGGAGAGAATTGGTGCTTGTCAATAAATTTTACAATAAATTCTAAGACAGTTTTCTTAATTGGGGAATAGTAAATATATTCTTTTATCATTTTTTCTTCTTGTTAAAATTAGTTACATTAGTTTGATCTGTAGCATCAAAATATTGAAATTTTTTTCCGTCTTTATTAAATGTATCCAAAAGATTATAAAGTTTAGTAGAATACCACATGGATTTTTTTATATCTTCCATTGCCTGTATTACAGTAGGAACATTTTTTCTTCCAAATCGGAAAACATATTTTGCAATTTGTCCTTTCAAAAATCCTAACTTCTCCTCATCAGTCAATTGACTTAATATGGCATCACAAGTTTGCAGATTGTTTTGATAATGAGGAGGATTGATAGGATCTTTGCTCATTAAAATGGGATCTCCTCAGTTTTCTTTTGCATAGGCTCTTGAATTTTGCCGGACATTATTGGCTGACCTTCTTTTCTGTCAGTATTAACCCAAACAGAAACATTAAGTTTTTTTCCATTAACAGTTAATAATCCAGTATAATTAGGATATTTCTTTCCAGATTCATCCTGTTTTTTTTTATCTCTTTGCCATAAAGCAATAGAATTATCGTAATTGTCTTTGTTTTCTTCACTCATTTATTTGCTCCTCATTTGTTGCTGCAGTGTTTTCTCTTTTTCTTCAATCATGTGAAAAGACTCAGGATCTTCTATTTGTAATTGAAGTAAAAAATCTTTATTTCTTGAATGGATTTGTTCAAGATTAGTTTCTAAGACATGAGGGTTGCTAGAACTTTTGCATTTCTCTATGTCCTGGATAATTTCATTTACTTTAGAGTCGGAATTTTCAGATTCTAAATTTACATTGCTAGACTCAGTGCTAGGCTTTTGTTTGTTGGTTTCTAAAAATTGTTGGATTTCTTCTGCGGTTGCAATTTCATCTCCCATAAATCCTAAGAAACTTAAAGCTCTACCAATTGAAACAGTATTTTGTTTTTCAAATTCTTTATCAGCAGATTTAATTTGCTTACTTTCCCCAGTGCTTATGAGCCTGTCGTCAAGATATATGTAAGCTTTAAATTTGTGTGAGCCGTTTGAAAGCTCTACGCTTTCTGTTTGAATAGATAGTCGTTCTCCAAAAAAATTTCTTACATGATTAATTCTATAGCCTACTGTAATGTAATTTCCTTTTGCACCCAGTCGCACATAGCTAGAATCATTTAATTCACTTTTAAATTTTTTAATTGCGTCAATTAAATTTAATTTAGTTTCTGCTGACATTGCTCTCCTCTGTTTTTTTCTTAGTTGATAATGCTTTTTCAATTTTCATTTTTTGCAATTCGTTAGATAAGAAATAAATAATTTCTGTTAGCTGCTCTTTAGTTTTTTTTAATAAATAGTTATCTTTCATAAAATTCCTATTAAGATTAAAGACAGGTACACTCCAAAACCAATTCCAAAAATAAAAATTATAATATAATCTAAATGCTCAAATATTTTCATATTGTTTGCTCCTTTGGGTTTAAATAAAAATTTACATAATCATCTAAATATTCTTGGGGGATGCCTTGATACCAAAAAGTTTTTTTCTTAATTTCACTAAAATCTGGCGGTGATAACCAAAATAATTCTTCTAAACTTCCATCGGCTGCTTTTAATTTTTTCTCCCATGCAATTTCATAAGCTGTTAATTCTTTTAATTTTTCTGCAAGATTTTTAGGTTTTAATTCTTCACAATTCTCTTCAGTGAACAACATACGATCATTTGCAGTTGCATAACTCAAGGTTGGTTTTAATCCAGAGCTGTGATGGTACAGTGCCATTTGCATTAGATCCGTTGTGAATACTTTTTGTGGGTCAAGTTTGGGAAAGCTACAAACATAATCGCCAATTCTATTAGGGTTGTCTTTGGTTTTAGTTTTTTTAAGTGGAGCATATTTGACAGTTACAAATTTATTTTTTAAATCATTCAAATGAGTTTCCCCAGCAAGATCAATAAACATTCTAAAATAAATATTTACATTGGGTAGCCAGGTTGTCATTTCCTGTTCTACTTTCCATTTTTGTTTAGGTAATTCTTTCAGATTTAAAAGATGATTATTACAAATTTCTTTTATAAATTTAATAATAAATTTTGCTTTCATTCCATCTCTTTCATTGTGTGGAGTATAATTATTTAATTTTGTAAAAACTTTTGGATCTTTTTCAATCAGCTCAATTGCTTCTTCTATAGAAATATTTTCTGCAAAACTTTTTTGTACAATTTGATGGCAGACAGTTCCAAAATGGAGAGAAGCATTAGTGCAATTTCTGTTTTGTTCTGAGGTTAAAAAATGTTTTTGTAAGGTACGAATGTGGTGAGGATTTTTATTGGCAGATACCGAAGTATTTTTAATATTAAATTTTTTGTAACAATCAGCTATGATTCTCATAAACAGAGAAATAATACAAAAATAACTTGATGTCAACCTAATTATGCTTAGAACATAACTTGGGTAATATTAGCTTTTTTTAACCTTTTTTAAATAACCACTACCAGAACTTCTTTGTAGCCATTTAAAATCTATATTGTCATGCATCTGATTCGTTTTGTTGTTTTTGACAACATCATATCCCCAAACTTCAAATTTATTATTATCTTTAGGGATCGCCATGCCATAGATGAGTCGCTGGGTTTTCTTTTCTTCCCCCACTGCCATACGATAATGAGCGTCAGGCTCAACTATTTTTGTGGGATTATAAAGAATATATTTTCCATCAATTGCACCGCCTTTGTGTACAAAACAAACATGTCCATGATAAAGTGACCTACAACTCACCTTATACTGGGTAGCCGGAGGTATGGCATTTAATGTTCCCTCATAAAGCTGTGCCACAACCTTTATTTCTACATCACTTGCTAGAAAATATCCTGGGGCGTAATAATTTTCTGAATTGTAATTTTTATCATTTAAGAATTTTGCTAATAAAGTGCTAAGTTCTAAAACATCAAAATTTCTAGGAGAATCAGGAGTTTTATTTACTAGCTTTGAGATTTGAGATTTTTTGGTTAAAAATTCATTCTTTTTGAAAGAGTATTTAATAACATCTTCCATCGTAAAATTATATTTGTCTTTTAAATACCGCAGACGATCTCTGTTTATCATAGGAGCATCTAAGGTATCAAAATCATCTAGTAGAGCAATCATTATATGTATCCTTTATGTTTAGTTTAGGTTTAAGTTATAACCTATAACTAACAGTGTTGCAAATAAAAGCAAATCAAATTATATTTAAAAACAATTTAATTATGATTATGCCTAATAAGATTAAATATGGGACTATGTGTCTGGAGTGGCATTTGTTCGCAAAAAAGAGGCAAATTTGCAAGGCTATGAGGCATTTTTAAATGGGTAAGAAGAATAAAAATCCAAGTAAAATTTCATATCCATTGGTTCAGGTTGTTTGGATTGATGCAACTAGTTCCGCAGAGTGGATGTCAGAAAAAAAAGGAATCAAGTTGGAAGCAGCAACCTGTCATTCTATTGGCTACAAGCTTTTTGAAAACAGCAAAAAAGTAATTTTGTTTGCTGACTATAATTTAGATGAAGATGGAGGTGTTGATATAGGCAATGTCAATGTCATTCCTAAATCTTGGGTAACAGAGATTACAGAAATTATTATTAAATGAAATTAGTGGTGATTATTTATTTTTTATTTTCAGGCCAATTGTTTTCACAAAAATATATTTTTTTAAATGAAATGGATTGTGTGGAAGCTGGAGAAAAAATTATACAAGATATTTCTGTCTATAAACAACAAGTCAATAATAATTTTAGTTTGCAAGGTTGGTACACCGAAGATGATTATTTAATTATAGGATATAGGTGTGAGTAATGTGGTGCGCCTTGAATGGTTTGAAATAGATACCGGTAGCCAAGTCGGACTTTCCAGATGTTTAGAAAATATCCGAATGGAACAGGGATTTGGATTCGGTTACAATAAAGGCTTTACCGATCAGGCCAAAGATTCCATCATGGGTGCAATGGGAGAAGTTGCAACAGCAAAACATCTTCACATTTATTTTGGCTGCCATGTCAATTCCTGGAAAGAACCTGACCTAATTTATAATGGGAAACATTTACAAGTTAGAACGCAGCAAAAGAAAAATAATAATTTTTTAATTATTAGAAAAAATGCCAAGCCAGAAGATTTGTATATTTTAGTTTTAGAAAATACTCCTGAATTTACTATTGCTGGTGCGATTTATGCAAAAGATGCCATGCAGGACAAATATTTAACTGACTTTGGCCAAGCTCATAGACCTAAAGTCTGGGGTATTCCGCAACAGGATTTATTTCCCTTAAAAGAAATTTTAAAAAAGGAATTGGTATGAAACAGAAAAATAAACGAAAAATCACAGGCTATTACTGGGATGGAAAAAAACTGATTACATTATATGAAAAAAAGCCAAATTAAATATAAGGTTTCTTATACGATTGTTTTCAATGACTTGATTAACAATCCGCATTTAAATGCTGCTGAAAAAATGATTTATATTATTTTAAAGAGCTTAGAAAATGCACCCTATGGAATTAGACCCAGCCATAGATATATCATGCAAAGAACCGGTATTAAAACCAGGCAGACTCTTATAAGACATCTAGATAGATTGGCCATGTTTGGTTTGGTAGGTTTTCGTCAGCCTAAAAAGAATGAGTCAAATGAGTATTCT
>Ga0209383_1000787_pt1 | contig 21278 bp, 25 predicted proteins | sample CoawatmetaG02DNA_FD_187510 | JGI IMG/M metagenome (GOLD analysis project Ga0209383, IMG submission 187510) | Marine microbial communities from the West Antarctic Peninsula - Coastal water metaG029-DNA (SPAdes) (version 2) | ecosystem: Environmental > Aquatic > Marine > Coastal ... | reverse complement strand
TGATAATTTTCCCTTACCCACTATTGGTAATTCAAACTGACTAATTTGGTATCCTTTAGGTAAATCTGGATAAAAATAATTTTTTCTAGCAAATATAGACCTTGAAGAAATCTCAGCGTCTATTGCTAAACCAAAACGAATTGCACTATTAACTGATTCTTTATTTAGAACTGGAAGAACTCCTGGGTAGGCCATACTTACTAAGCAAGCTTGAGAGTTTGGCTCACTTCCATACTTTGTGGATGCCCCTGAAAACTGTTTTGTATTTGTTCTCAATTGAACATGTGTCTCAATTCCAATTACAATATCCCAATCCATTACTCTATTCCTTTAGGGCTTTGCAAGTGCCAATCTGTATTCTTTTGGTAAATATGGGCTACATTAAGAATCTTAGACTCTTCGAAATGATTTCCTATCAACTGAAGACCAACAGGAAGTCCGTTTACAAATCCTGCTGGAATACTCATAGCTGGTAATCCAGCAAGATTTGTTGAAATTGTAAAGACATCCTGCAAATACATTGCAAGCGGGTCTTCTTGCTTTTCTCCAGACTTAAATGCAACAGATGGGGCTGAAGGGCCCATAATCACATCACATTTTTCATAGGCTGCTTTAAAATCATTAGAAATTAACCGTCTTATTTTCTGAGCTTTAAGGTAGTAAGCATCAAAATAACCAGCACTTAGTACATAGGTACCAATCAATATTCTTCTTTTCACCTCATCTCCAAAACCTTCCTGTCGAGTTTTGAAATACATATCCATTAAATTATCGTATTCTTTTGTTCTATAACCATAACGAACTCCATCATATCTAGATAAATTACTTGATGCTTCTGCTGGTGCAATAACGTAGTAAGCAGGAATTGCTAAATGATTATTTGGTAGAGAAATATCAACAATTTTCGCTCCTAACTTTTCATACTGCTTCAATGCCTCCTCAATCAATTTTTGGACGTCTGTATCTAGCCCATCTTCAAAAAATTCTTTTGGGATTCCAATTCTAAGGCCTTCAATTTTGTTATCAAGAGAGTTTGAATAATTTTCTTTTTTTCTATTAAGGCTTGTAGAGTCTTTCTCATCATGGCCTGTCATTACATCTAGCATCAATGCACAATCTTCAGCACTAATTGCCATGGGTCCCGCTTGGTCTAGGCTAGAGGCAAAGGCAATCATTCCATAACGAGATACAAGGCCATAAGTTGGTTTAAGTCCAGTAAAACCACAAAGTGATGCTGGTTGCCTAATAGATCCTCCTGTATCAGTTCCAGTAGCAGCGGGCGCAAGTCTAGCTGCAACTGCTGCCGCGCTACCTCCCGAACTTCCCCCTGGAACACAATTCAAATTCCAGGGGTTTTTAACAGGGCCAAAATAAGAAGTCTCATTAGATGACCCCATAGCAAATTCATCCATATTAGTTTTACCTAAATTGACCGCGCCGGTATTATTAAATTTTTGGATCACAGTTGAGTCATATGGGGATATAAAATTATCTAACATTTTTGAACCGCAAGTTGTTCTCCATCCATCCGCACAAAAAATATCTTTTTGAGCTATTGGTATCCCAGTTAAAATAGATTTTTTTCCAGATTGAATAAGTTGATCGGACTTTTCTGCCATCGCTAAACTCTTACCTTCATCAACTGTAATAAATGCATTAAGTGATGGGTTATGTTTGTTTATTCGATTCAGAAAAAATTGCGTTAATTCAACGCTGGTAAACTTTTTTTCCTCTAATGCCTGAGAAATTTCTTTTAAAGACAAATTAAGCATTTTTATTCTATGACTTGAGGAACAATAAAAAGGGACTGTTCTGAATGGGGGGCTAAAGAAAGCGATTTATCTCGAATATCTTTCTCAGTCACTTTATCCTCTCTTAAGGGCTGGTTAATATCGAGGGCATGGGACATTGGCCCAATAGAGTCTGTATCAACTTCTTGCATTTCTTCAATCAAAGCTAAAATTCCAACAAGTTTTTTTTCAACTTGCACTACTTCTTCTTGAGAAACATTTATGCGAGCTAAATGCGCAATTTTTCTAATCTCTTCTTTAGTTATACTCATAATTTATATGGTTTCAGTTAAATTTTCTTTAGTAATTTTTTAATAATCAGTTATTATACATGGGTTTAAAGAGTCTTTTACTAGACGACATGAAAAATTACTTACATATTGAAATGGCATAATTAAATAATGATAGATTTTTTTAAAAAAATGGTAGATAACGATATTGCAATTGATTTAGGTACAGCTAACACGCTTATCTATCTAAAAGCACAAGGTATTATTTTAGATGAACCCTCAGTAGTGGCGATGAGAAGAGAAAATGGTCCTAGTGGGCCTCACTCAAAAATGTCGATACTTGCTGTAGGGAGAGAAGCAAAAACAATGCTTGGAAGGTCGCCACAAAATATAGAGGCAATAAGGCCCATGAAAGATGGCGTCATTGCTGATTTCAATATTACAGAAGAAATGATTAAATTTTTTATCAATAAAGTCCACCATGTAAATTGGTTTACTCCAAATCCACGTATTGTAATTTGTGTGCCTTATGGCGCCACACAGGTCGAGAGAAGAGCTATTAGAGAATCTGCAGAAAGAGCTGGCGCAAAGCAAGTTTATTTAATAGAAGAACCTATGGCAGCAGCAATTGGTGCTGGGCTCCCAGTTAATGAGCCTATTGGCTCTATGGTTATCGATATTGGTGGAGGAACGACAGAGGTAGGTGTTTTGTCTCTTGGTGGAATTGTATATGCAAGCTCAGTCAGAGTCGGTGGAGATAAAATTGATCAAGCAATAATTGATTATATGAGAAGAAATTATGGGACAGTAATATCAGATCCAACTGCTGAAAAAATTAAAAACAAAATAGGCAGTGCTTTTCCTATGACAGATCTTATGGAGATGGAGGTAACTGGTAAAAATCTAGCTGAAGGTCTTCCAAGAAAAATAACTATTAGTAGCAATGAAATTCTTGAGTCCCTTTCTGATCCTTTGCAATCAATAGTTGGAGCAGTTAAGACAGCCCTAGAACAAACTCCTCCAGAACTTGCAGCCGATATAGCAGAAAATGGTATGGTACTGACAGGTGGTGGGGCTCTTTTGCATCACCTAGATCGACTATTGATGGAGGAAACAGGGGTGCCCGTAATAGTAGCTGAAGAACCTCTTACATGTGTTGTTCGAGGATGTGGAATGACTCTAGATAATCTTGATAGCTTTAAAAATTCTTTTACTTTTGAGTAAAGATGGTTCAAAAAGAAAGTAGAACTAACTTAAGACTTTTTAATCGAGAGAGATTTCCCTTAGTTTCTTTTTTTGTATTTTTTATTTTATGTTCAGTAATGATGGGAGCTGACTACCGATATCAAATTTCAAAAAAAATTAAATCAACAATTCCAATATTAATTACTCCAATCAATAATTTATTAAATTTTCCAGTAAATTTATTTCATGAATCAAAAAATAATTTTATTAACAAAGAATTACTCATAGAAAAAATTGATAATCTAGAAACTACAAACTACATTTTAAGTATTCAAGTTCAAGAAAATCAGCTTCTTAAGTCAGAAAATAATATCCTGCGAGAAATATTAAAAATTCGTAAAGAGTTTGAAATTCGTGGGGAAACTGCTGAGATAATATTGCCTGAAGTTAGAAATGGATATTCAATAATTACAATCAACAAAGGCTTTAAGCATAATATAAAAAATGGATCAGCTGTTATTAACAATGCAGGGTTAGTTGGCCAGATAGTAAACACCTCTAAAAGCTATAGTGAGATAAAACCAATAACCTCAGAATCATATGCTGTTCCTGCAGTAATAGACAATGGCAAAGAAAATGTTATTCTTTATGGAAATGGGAATGGAGAGCTAGAAATACCACTTTTTCCTGCAGGTTCAGAAATCAAGATTAATGATACTTTTATTACGTCTGGTGTTGATAATTTATATCCAAAAGGAATACGTATCGGAATTGTCTCTGAAATAAAACCAACTAAATCACCGAAATTTAATTATATACTGGTAGAGCCATTTTCTCAGCCCACTTCATTTTCACAAATAACAGTTCTTAAAATAAAAAAATGAGTACACCAACAAAAGCACAGGTTCTTCGAGAAGAAAAATTATTTATTCTTTTGTTTATAATATCAATATTTCTTTCTCATATTGGCATTATCGGCATTGAAGACTCGACTATTATGCCTAATTATTTTATAGCACTAATTGTGTCTTTTATTCTAATGAGTAAAGCTAATTTAAATTTATATAAAATATTAACTATTGGTTTAATTGTTGATGTTGTTGTTGGACAACTAATAGGTCAATATGGATTAATTTTTATGGCTATTTATCTTTTAGATTTAATAACTATTAAAATGATAGTTATTAAAAATGAAAAACAAATAGAAGGTTTAAGCATATTCTTAATTTTATCTAGTTTTATTATTTTGTGGATAACATCTAAAAATTACGACATGTTCATTCCTCTTAAGACATTATTATTGCAAGCTATATTTACTTTTATCGCATACTTATTTTTTAAAGTAATCATTAATAAATATATTTCAAAATAAATATGGATTTATATAAATTTAAGTACACTTTCAAACAAAGGTTGAATTTTATCTTTGGTCTAGTTATATTTATTTTTTCTATTGTATTAATAAAATTTTTTTACTTACAAGTAATAAAGTTTGACAACTATTCCACCCTTGCCAAAAGTAATCGAATAAAAATTATCGCAGTTCCAGCTATTAGAGGTCAAATTTTAGACCGTAATGGTGAGGTGTTGGCAGCAAACAAATTAATTTATACCTTGGAAATAAATCCAAAAATTAAAGTGGATCTAAATAAGGTAAAAAAAGACTTAAGTAGCATTGTTGAAATAAAAAAATATGATATTAAAAAATATAAAAAAATTCTCAAAGGAAGAAATTATTCTTCAACTCTTCCCATTAAAGCTAATCTAACTAATATTCAAGTGGCAAAGTTTATAGCCAACCAATATAAATTTCCTAATATTTTACTTAAACAAAAGTTCTCTAGAACTTACCCAAAGGAAATGTTAGGTGCACATTTTATTGGATACTTAAATCGTATCAATAAAAAAGATATTCTAAGATTAAAGAAAATGAATCAATATGAAAGTTATATGGGCTTAGATCACATAGGTAAAACAGGGATTGAATATTTTTATGAGGATAGACTTCATGGTTCTCCTGGCTATAAAAAAATAGAAGTTGATGCTAAAAATAGAATTGTTAGAACAATTGACGTAATAGAACCAATACATGGTGAAGATATAATTCTAAATATTGATTATAATTTGCAAAAAATTGCTGAAAAATCTTTTGGGAATTATAAGGGAGCTATGATTGCTCTCAACCCAAGCAATGGCGCTGTATTAGCACATGTAAGCATGCCCTCTTATAACCCTAATCTATTTATAAATGGTATTGATGAATCTAATTGGAGAAGACTTAGTGATTCAATTCATAAACCCCTAATTAATAGGGTGGTATCAGGCGTCTATCCGCCTGGCTCTACACTTAAACCTTTTGTTGCTCTTGCAGCATTGGAAAATAAGATAAGGCGCCCCCCTTTCTCAATCATTGATAAAGGCTTTTATAACATGCCTAACCAATCTAAAACTTTTTCGGACTGGAAAAAAAGTGGGCATGGGGAAGTTGATATTGTAAAAGCTATAATTGTTTCATGTGATACTTTTTTTTATGGATTAGGAGTTGAGCTAGGAATACCAAAACTCAATAACGTTTTAAAACGATTTGGGTTTGGTAAGAAAACTAAAATTGATTTACCCAGTGAAAAAAGAGGGCTTATTGCTTCCCCTTTATGGAAAAAAAGAAAATATAATAAGAAATGGTATCAAGGTGAAACTGCAATCACTGCAATTGGGCAGGGCTATACTCTAGCCACTCCAGTTCAATTAGCTTTAGCTACTGCCAAACTAATTAACCCAGATTCAAATATTTATCCTCGTCTATTGAAAAAACAGAATATTCCAATTCATATGAAATCTAAGAAAAATATTAGCGAGCCATTCGTTGTAAAAAAGACTGATTTAACAGAAGTTGATGATTTAACTTTAATCAAAAAAGCTATGTCTCTTGTTACAAAGGAAGGTGGAACTGCAGCATTTATTGGGAGAACCACTAGTTATAATATCTCAGCAAAAACTGGCACAGCTCAGGTTTTTGGATTAAAAAAGAATGAAGTTTATGATGAATCTATACTTCCAGATAAACTTAAGGATCACGCTCTCTTTATTGCTTTTGCTCCATCTGAAAACCCAAAACTTGTTATAGCTATTGTAGTTGAAAATGGTGGTCACGGTGGCGCGACAGCTGGGCCAATTGCAAAAAAAGTTTTTGATGCTTATTTAAGTGGGTCTAATTAATGTTCAATTTAAAAATTTTTCAAAATATTGATCGAACCTTAATGGTTTTAATTATATTTTTAATTCTCATTGGCTTAGTTACATTAACTAGTGCGGCGCAAGGATCTATATTTCTATTAGTAAGTCAAATGGTAAATATTATAATTGGGTTAGTTATATTAATATTTTTAAGCAATATAAACCCAAAAATTTTTATTTTTTATGCTCCACACCTTTATGTATTCAGTTTACTTTTATTAATATCTGTTGTTTTTTTTGGCTTTGAAAGTCATGGTGCAAAGCGCTGGATAAATCTATTATTTTTTAATTTACAACCTTCTGAAATTATAAAAATTACTATTCCTCTAATGCTGGCTTGGTTGTACCATCGATTTCAAAATACTATAAATTATAAAACGCACTCTATAGCATTTATTATTTTAATTGCCCCTTGCTTAATGATATTAGATCAACCCGATCTAGGAACTGCTATTTTAATTTTTATTTCTGGCTTTATAGTTATTTTTTTAGCTGGGCTTTCATTAAAATTTATTATATATACTATTTTTATTTTTATTATTTCCCTACCTTTCCTATGGTCAACATTGCATCTATACCAACAAAATAGGATTCTTAATTTAATTGACCCGACTCTTGATCCCTTGGGTACAGGTTATCATAGCATTCAATCAATTATTGCTATCGGCTCTGGTGGCTTTTTAGGAAGAGGTTGGTCTTATGGAGGGCAAACACAACTTAATTTCCTACCTGAAACAACCACAGATTTTATTTTTTCAGTCTTTGGCGAAGAGTTTGGATTTCTTGGGGTTCTTGGCATTTTTGTTCTTTATTTCCTCATACTATATCGTTGCGTTGATATGACGCAAAAAATGCAAAATACTTTTTCTAGATTAATAACTGCCTCTTTAGTATTTACCTTATTTAGCTCAACCTTCGTTAATATTGCAATGGTCAGTGGAGTATTTCCTATAGTAGGGGCTCCATTACCATTTATTAGTTATGGAGGGACATCAATGGTTGTATCTTTAACTATGATTGGTATTATTATGAGCTTACATTCAAACAAGTCTTTAATCGCTAACTAATGAACAAATATATTTTTATATTAATAATTTCTTTTCTATTCATTGGTTGCCAATCAATAGACCCTCTCTTTAAAGAAGGGACGAAACAAAATAAAAAATCAGGGGCCTACTACCTAGATGATGGCCCAGAAGACAATCCACCAGAAAATCTAGATAAAATTCCAGATGCCCAACCAAAATATGAAGCACTTTCAAAATGGGCTAGTCGTCCTTATGTCGCATTTGATAAAAAATATACTCCTATGACAAAAATTATTCCCTTTAAGGAAGAGGGTTATGCATCTTGGTATGGCAAAAGATATCATGGTAAGAAAACATCTATTGGAGAAACATATGACATGTACCAGATGACTGGTGCCCATAAAACGCTCCCTCTCCCATGCTATGTAAAAGTAACAAACTTAAAAAATAAACGCTCAGTAATTATTCGAGTTAATGATCGAGGCCCATTTATTGATGAAAGGATTATTGATTTGTCCTATGCAGCAGCTCAGCGGTTACGGATTATCGAAAAAGGGAGCGAGTTAGTAAGAATTGAAATGGTAAATCCATCTTTAGCAAAAAAAAATCTAGAAGAAACTTATAAAACTGCTTCAATCGATCATGCTACAAAACAATTTTATATTCAGGCAGGTGCTTTCTCAAATGAAAATAATGCTTCAAATTTAATCAATAGGCTCTTCAAAATTAAATTTAGAAATTCATTAAATATAAAAAAGTTAAATAAAAATTCTCTTTATTTAGTTGCTATTGGCCCTTATGATAGTGAAAAAATTGCAGAGGAAGCCTTAAAAGATATCACAAAGAAAATTCAACTTAATAGCTTCATTATTTCAGAGTAAAAATTCTCAATGAGCGAAAAAGAAGCACTATTGGAATTTCCTTGCGACTTTGATATAAAAGTTATGGGAGAGTCAAAGGAAAATTTTTCTGAATCTATTATTAAGATAATAAGAAAATATGATGAAAATTTTAATGCGACAAAAATTGAGATGAAAGGAAGTAGCAATGGAAAATACATTAGCTTAACTTGTAATATTTATGCCACTTCTCAGAAGCAGCTTGATAGAATTTATGTTGATCTATCAAAAAGTCCAATGACTAATTTTGTTTTATAACATATGACAATAGAAATTAAGCAGCTAGGGCTTACAGATTATAAAGATACTTTGAGAGAAATGAAGCACTTTGTTAATCAATTACCAACAAAAGATCAATTATGGATTACAGAACACCATTCTATTTATACCACCGGAGTAAATAAAGAAAAATCTGTAATTCCAAAAACAAATATTCCTCATTTATTTGTAGACAGGGGAGGAAAAATTACCTATCACGGCCCAGGACAACTAATTATTTATACGATAATTGATATCAAAAAAAATAATTTAAATATTAGGCAATTAGTATCACTTCTAGAAAATTCTATTATTGATTTTTTGAAAAAAAATAAAATTAAGTCCTATTCTAAAATTGAAGCGCCTGGGGTATATACAGATGAAAAAAAAATATGCTCTATTGGCTTAAGGATAAAAAAAAATTATGCTTACCATGGCTTAAGTTTTAATGTAGATATGGATACCAAGCCATTTACAATGATTGATCCTTGTGGCTTTACTGGTCTAAAAATGGCACAATTATCAGACTTCAACATTAAAAGTACAGTAGAAAAATCTGGGAAAGAGATTGCATTAATTATTAATAAAAAATTAAACCTACACTATGAACAAAATAATAAAAATTAAAGAAGTTGGTAAAGAGAAGATTGCAAGGTTGCCAATAAAAATTTTTGAAAAAGATAAGCTATCAAAGCCTTCATGGATAAAAATGAAGCTGCCTAATAGTACTAAATTTCATGAAGTAAGCCAACTTCTTAGAGAAAATCAACTTAACACTGTATGCGAAGAAGCAAGTTGCCCCAATATCGGAGAATGTTATAGCCAAGGTACTGCAACCTTTATGATTTTAGGAGAAATTTGCACTCGTCGCTGCCCTTTTTGTGATGTTGCAAGTGGAATTCCACTTGAGGCAGACGCAAATGAACCTGTGAAATTAGGGCTTACAATTGCAAAGCTTAAACTAAACTATGTTGTAATCACGAGCGTAGATCGAGATGATATGAAAGATGGTGGGGCCACGCACTTTTCTGAGTGTATAAAAGAAATTCGTAAAAATAATAAAAATATTAAAATTGAGATTCTTGTGCCAGACTTTCGAGGAAAGGGTAAAGTAAAAAGAGCATTGGAAATACTATTTAAGCAACCTCCTAATATTTTTAATCATAACCTTGAAACTATTCCTAGGCTATATAAAAGAGCAAGGCCAGGAGCTCGCTATGAACATTCTCTTTCGCTCTTAAAAGACTTTAAAAAACAAATGCCTTTAGTTCCAACTAAGTCTGGATTAATGCTTGGCTTGGGAGAAACAAACGAAGAGATATTGGAGGTTATGAGAGATTTAAGAAAGCATGATGTAGATATGCTAACACTAGGTCAGTATTTACAACCTACTCCATATCATTTACCTGTTGAAAGGTATGTACCACTGATTGATTTTTCTAACCTTAAAAAAGAAGCAGAAAAGTTAGGGTTTATATCTGTTTCAAGTGGACCAATGGTTAGAAGTAGCTATCATGCGGACCAACAAGCTGAAGGGGTTTAGTGTAAATGATCCCCATCTTAAAAGCTGAATTAAGTTCTGAGTTATTAAATTTAGAAAATTATATAATTAATCATAGTTGTGATATTGAACATTGGTTTAGAACGCAATGGCTAGATCATAGCGCACCATTCTACGCATCGGTTGATCTAAGAAATTCTGGATTTAAATTAACCCCTGTAGATACCAATCTTTTTCCAGGTGGCTTCAATAACTTAAATCCTGATTTTGCCCCACTCACAATCCAGGCCATTTCTGTTGCTATAGAAAAAATCTGTCCTGATGCATGGCGAGTACTAATTATTCCTGAGAACCACACAAGAAATATATTTTACTTAAAAAATTTATTTGAATTAACAGAAATTTTAAAAAATTCTGGACTCGAAGTTAGAATTGGCAGTATCGATGAAAATATTGATGAAGTTCAAATAATTAAAATCGATGATAGTCATTCGATAAAAATTGAACCTACTTATAGAGAAAATGATCGTTTATTTTTAAAGAATATTGATTCTTCAACTTTTAGACCGTGCGCCATTATTTTAAATAATGATCTTTCTGGAGGAGTTCCCGATAAACTTAAAAACCTAGATCAGAATATCATTCCTCCTATTTCTGCAGGTTGGCCAACTAGAAGAAAGTCAACACACTTTGATTATTACAATCAGGTTGTTGAAGAATTTTCAAAATTTACTAATATTGATCCTTGGTTAATTAATCCGTATTTTGAGAAATTAGGTGGTTTAAATTTTCTTGAACGAGAAGGTGAGATTGAGTTATCTGAGCATATTGAAAAATTATTATTGAAAATAAAACATAAGTATTCCCAATATAATATAGCCCATGAGCCCTATGTAGTTATTAAAGCAGATGCAGGGACATATGGTATGGGCATAATGACAATTAAGAATAGTGTAGATGTTATAAATCTTAATCGAAAAATGAGAAAAAAGATGGCTGTTATTAAAGATGGGGTGAATGTTACAGAAGTCATTATTCAAGAGGGGGTTCATACAGAAGAGACCGTAAATGATGCAGTAGCCGAACCTGTCGTCTATATGATAGATCATTTTGTTGTCGGTGGTTTTTATAGAGTGCATACTAATAAAGAAAAAGATGAAAACCTTAATTCCCCTGGTATGCATTTTGCACCAGTTGCTTTTGAAACATCATGCCTTATGCCTGATCAAGGGAGACCCTGTGATGACAAGGCCAATAGATTTTATGCTTATGGGGTTATAGCCAGATTAGCATTACTTGCCGCTTCCAAAGAACTTCAAAATTAAATAGGATGAAATTTTTATTTATAATTGATGAGCCAGAAACATTAATTCCCTATAAAGATACTACTATTGCCTTAATAAAAGAATGTCTTAATCAAGGAATTGAGGTTCATTACACAAATATTCATTCATTATCTATTGATAAAAAACAAAATATAGTTGTAAATAGTCATCACATTTCTAGTGCCGATTTATTAATCGCTAAGAACCCAAAAATAAAAAATAAAATTCAGTTTTTCTCAAAAGTTTTTATAAGAAAAGATCCACCTTTTGATAACAACTATTTGAATCTGACTTTTATACTTGAACATGCGAAAAATTTTAATGTCGAAGTTATCAACAATCCTGTTTCAATTAGAAATCAAAATGAAAAATTATCAATACTTAATTTTAAAGATCTTATTCCATCTACAATTGTTTCATCCGAGGCTGGAGATATAATTAATTTTATTAATAAAGAGAAAAAAGTGATTATAAAGCCGCTAGACGGGATGGCAGGCAATGGAATTTTTATGGTAACTCCTAAAGATCAAAATATTAATGTCATTATAGAAACTGCAACAAACAACGGTACAAAAACTATAATGGCACAAAAGTACTTGCCTGAGATTGAAAAAGGGGACAAGCGTATTATTGTAATCAAAGGGAAGGCCATACCTTTCGCTCTTGCAAGAATACCTTCTAAAGGAGAGGTTAGAGCTAACCTGGCAAAGGGGGGTAAAGGGATAGCTCAAAAATTAACTGCTGGAGATAGGAAAATAGTGACGGGTGTTAAAGACTTCTTAATTAAAAATAAACTTGGGTTTGTTGGTTTAGATATTATTGGTAATTACTTAACTGAAATTAATATAACGAGCCCTACTGGAATTGTTGAAATTGAAGATCAAACAAATTTTAAAGCTGCGGCATACATTATTAATGCGTTTAAATAGCCTACTTTTATATTTTTTAATCAGCTTTTTATTTGGCTGCAGTGATAATAAGATTCATCACGACAAAAGCTTTATCTTCGGGACATTAATTGATATTAAGATTTATGGTGAGTCTGAGATTCATGCCGAGAAGGTATCGAATGAAATTTTGAATGAATTTCATCGTCTACATAAATTGCTTCACCCTTGGGAGCAAAGCCTTATTACAGATATTAATAATGCAATTGCTGAAAATAAATCTATACCTATCGATGATGATGAAGTCATATCTATTCTTATCAATGCGCAACATCTTGAAACTCAAACACAAACTCTATTTAATCCATCTATAGGCAAACTTATTAAGCTATGGGGATTTCACTCAGATGATTACAAGCAAGAAACAATTCCGATTAAGAAAGTAATTCAAAAATTAGTATTGTCAAATCCATCAATGCAGTCAATTAAAATTAAGAATGGAATTTTAAAAAGTAACAATAAAGATGTTCAGATAGATTTAGGTGGCTACGCAAAAGGATATGCACTAGACCAAGCAAAAATAATACTCGCAAATAATAATGTCGATAATGCTTTAATAAATATTGGAGGTAATATTATGGCTTTTGGTAAACATGGTGAGCGTGATTGGGTTGTCGGAATCCAAAATCCTAGAAAGCCCAATTTATTGGCTACGATTACCCTTAAACCTGGATGGGCTATTGGGACGTCTGGTGATTATCAAAGGTATATTATGATTGATAATCAAAGATATTCTCATTTAATTAATCCTAAAACAGGTTACCCTTCGAATAATACGCAGTCAGCTACTGTCTTAATTCCGCCTTCTAAAGGTTCAGGTGTTCTATCTGATGTATTTTCTAAACCTCTTTTTATTGCTAGTAAAGGAGATAAAATAAAAATGACTGAATTACTAAATATTAAACAGTTCTTAATTATTATGGGTAATGGTTCAATCCTCATAAGTGAATCTTTAAATAAAAAAATAAATTGGGAAGATGATATTGATAAAGAAAATATTAAAATTCTCTAAAAGCATTAAATTTGGTGATTGGTTTATTATTTTTTTATTCTGTGCCTTAATTGTTATTAGTACAAAATTACTATGGAGCCTCCCACAAGGAGAATATCTAGAGATATATGAAAATAATAAAATATTAGCGACCTACAGCCTTAATCAAGAAATTACAAAAGAAATAAATGGTGCAAAAGGGAAAACAAAAATAATAATTAATAATGGAAAAGTTAGATTTTCCTCATCGCCTTGTCCTAAGAAATACTGTATTCATCAAGGATGGATTAATAAAGCTAACCAAACAATTGTGTGCATTCCAAATAAAATTTCTATTTCTATTGTGGGGGCTAAGAGGAAATATGACGCTATCAACTATTAATATTACGGATAGAGATCACCAGATTGCAAAGTTATCTGCTATAGCTGTTGCATTATCATTAGTTGAATTCTTTTTTCCTAGCCCTATACCTGGAGTTAAGCCTGGAATAGCAAATATTATAATTTTGTATACCGTATTTAAATTTGATCTTAGAATGGGGATATGGGTCTCTCTTATTAGAGTTTTCGTAACGAGTATTCTCTTAGGGTCATTTTTAAGTCCAACATTTTTTCTCAGTTTGAGTGGGGCGCTTTTTAGTCTGCTTTCTCTTATAATTTTTAGGAATTTAAATCCAAAATATTTTAGTTTGATTAGTTTAAGTTTAATTACTTCATTAGCACATATTGCTGGTCAATTTATCATCGTAAGACTTTGGATAATTCCACATAATGGAATCTTCTACCTTTTACCAATTTTTATAGTATCAGCCTTCATTTTTGGCTTGGTGAATGCTCTGGTAACAAGTAAGCTTCTTAAATTAAACTCAAAAAAATAATTTTTATTAATGATAAAATACGACAAACAAGGAATTAACTATGAACATATACTATATTTTTTATTTGCTAGCCATCTCACTACTATTAAGCAATTGTGGCACAAAGGGTCAACTTTACATACCTGAGGAAAAATACCCCCAAGCAGAGATTCAAGAAAATATTTTTCCAGACCGTTGGCCAGAGTTAGCTTAATTTTAAAATGACTGAATCTATTTTAAAATTAAAAGAAGGAAAATTCTGTATTGAGAATGTTCTCGTTGAGAATATTGTTAAAGAATTTAGCACCCCTTCCTACATCTACTCTAAAAAAATTATTCTTGATAATTACTTAGATTTTAAAAATAAATTTAATGATATAGACCATCTCATTTGTTTTGCAGTTAAATCTAACCCGAATATAGCTATACTAAATTTGCTTGCAAAAAATGGTGCTGGGTTTGATATTGTTTCTGGTGGGGAGCTTAAAAGAGTAATTGCAGCAAAAGGTGATCCAAGAAAAATTGTATTTTCTGGTGTTGGAAAATCTAAAGAGGACATTGAATTAGCTATTAAGCATGGCATACTTACATTCAACGTAGAATCAGAAGCAGAGCTTTTTCGTATTCAAAGTATTGCAAAAAAGTTAAGTAAAGTAGCCAGCATATCAATTAGAGTAAATCCAGATGTTGATCCTAAAACACACCCTTATATTTCAACTGGACTTAAGGATAATAAATTTGGCGTTGATGAAAAAAATGCAATTTCAATGTATAAAATTGCCAATCAGCTTGATTCTATCGAGATTAAAGGTATTGATTGTCATATAGGATCTCAAATAACAGAATTACAGCCTTTTGAAGACTCAATCAAAAAACTTCTTGTGCTGATAGATCACCTTAATTCAATTGGAATTTCAATTGAACATATTGATATTGGAGGAGGAATTGGTATCAAATATTCTGATGAGGTACCACCTACTTTCTCTGATTATGCTAGTACTGTTAAAAATATCCTTGAAGGCCGTGATCTAAAAATTATTTTTGAGCCTGGTAGAGCTTTAATTGGTAAAGCTGGTATTTTACTAACAGAAGTAGAGTATATAAAAAATAGTACAGAGAAAAATTTTGTAATTATTAACGCAGCCATGAATGATCTAATGAGGCCAGCACTTTATGGGGCTTTTCACGAAATTATAAACTTATCTCCAACTAACTCCGAGAAAAAATACTATGATATTGTTGGCCCTGTATGTGAAACAGGTGACTTTCTTGGTAAGGACCGTTTATTATCAGCTGAAGAAGGTAATATATTAGCTGTTTTTGATGCAGGAGCATATGGAATGTCAATGAGCTCAAACTATAATTCTCGCCCAAAAGCATCAGAAATACTTATTGATGATGATAAATTACATTTAATAAGAAAACGTGAAACTTTTGCTGATTTAATAAATGGCGAACAACTAATACCCTAAGTTAACTATGTCAAAAGAGATGATTAATATATCGTTAGCTAATCCCAGAGGCTTTTGTGCAGGAGTCGAAAGAGCAATCTTAATTGTTGAAAAGACACTAGAAAAATATGGAGCCCCAATATATGTTCACCATGAAGTTGTTCATAATAAATTTGTAATTAAAGAGCTTAAGGAAAAAGGTGTAATTTTTGTTGAAAGCTTAAAAGAAATTCCAAATTCAAGTCATGTTATCTTTAGTGCTCATGGTGTATCTAAAGCAATAGTAAAAGAATCTGATAAATTAAACCTTATTTCAATAGACGCGACCTGTCCATTAGTTACTAAAGTGCATCGCGAAGTTAATAAATTAAGTAATAATGAATACACAATTATTATGATTGGTCATAAAGGTCACCCGGAAGTTGAAGGCACAATGGGGCAAATTGAAAAAAATTCTTTAACCAGTCAAATCCATTTAGTTGAAACCATAGAAGATGTTAACAAATTAAAAGTTTTGAATCCCAATAAACTTAGTTACGTAAGCCAAACTACTTTATCTATTGATGATACTAAGAAAATAATTAATGCATTAAAAGATAAATATCCATTCATTGTTGGACCAAAAAGCAATGATATATGTTACGCAACACAAAATAGACAAGAAGCTGTTAAAAAAATGTTTAGCCAACATGATCTTATTTTTGTTGTTGGGTCAAAAAATAGCTCAAATTCGAATAGACTTTTAGATATGGTCAAAGATAAAAATATAGATGCTATCCTTATAGATGATATGGCACAATTTCAAAATAAATGGCTAAAAAATAAAAAAAGTATAGGCATTACAGCTGGTGCTTCAGCACCAGAAATTCTTGTTCAAGAACTCATCCAAGAAATTAAAAAAATTGCTAAGGTATCCATCGCGGAGATAAATGGCATTCAAGAAACTACTGTTTTCAAGCTTCCAAAAATTTGAAACTACCTCATTATAAAACTCCAATATCAGCACTAGTTGTTATTTATACAAAGCAACTCGATATATTATTACTGAGTCGTGCGGATAAAAGTAATTTTTGGCAATCAGTCACAGGCAGTTTAGAGCAGGATGAATCACCGATACAAACTGCAAAAAGGGAAGTTCTAGAAGAAACTGGAATTATTTGTGAGAATTTTCTCTTACAAGATTGGAATTTAAGTCATGAGTATGAAATATTCTCTCATTGGCAATACCGATACGCTCCAGGTGTTAAATATAATACTGAACATATTTTTGGTTTAGAGTTACCAAAAAAAATGCCTGTAACTATTTCCCCTAATGAACATATTGACTTCAAATGGGTCACATTAGAAGAAGCCAAGAAAATAGTATTTTCTTGGACCAACGTTAAAGCGCTGGAAAAATTATACGAAATTAAGCTATTAGCAAGTTAAAATATATATTATGAATACAGCCACCATTAAGTTCGATGCTTTTGAAAGTCTTAAAAATGAAGATTGCCAAGATAGGATTATCAGAGCCAAAAAATCTTTAGGCGATAAAATTGTCATTTTAGGCCATCACTATCAAAATGAAACTGTTTATAGGCATGCAGATTACTCCGGGGACTCCCTTAAGCTTGCACAGTTCGTTCAGAATCTAGATGCCAAATATATTGTTTTTCTCGGTGTTCATTTTATGGCTGAAGTTTCGAATATTTTATCGAGACCAGAACAAATTACAGTATTACCGGATCTTTCAGCTGGATGCTCTATGGCCGATATGGCTAATTTAGCAAAAGTAGAAAGAACCTATAGAGAGCTTTCTAAAGTTTTAGATTTTGATAAAACTATTACACCAATTACGTATATTAATTCAGCTGCAGACCTTAAAGCTTTTTGCGGTGAGCATAATGGCATCGTATGTACATCAACAAATGCACCGAGCGTTCTTGATTGGGCTTTTAAAAAAAGGGAGAAAGTCCTTTTCTTTCCAGATCAAAATTTAGGAAGATGGACAGGACATAAAATGGGTATAGCAATAGAGGATATGCCTGTATGGGATCCTGATCTTCCACTAGGCGGGCTAACAGAAAAACAAATACTTGAATCAAAAGTTTTATTATGGAAAGGTCACTGCGCAGTTCATCAAATGTTTAGACTACAACATATAGAGAAATTTAGAGAAATTCACCCTGAAGGTTTTGTGATCTCACATCCTGAGTCACCTTTTGAAGTATGTCAAAATTCTGATTATGTTGGGTCTACTGAATTTATTCTTAATACTATTACACAAGCTGAACCAAATACTAAATGGTTAGTTGGGACTGAACTAAATCTTGTTAATAGATTGGCCAATGAAATGAAACCTGAAGGAAAATTGGTACAGTTTATGTCTCATGTAGTTTGTGAATGCTCAACCATGGCAAGAATAGATCCCCAACATCTGGCCTGGACCTTAGAAAATATCATCAAAGATAATCCAGTTAATATTATTAGTGTCCCAAAAAAAGAAGCAGAATTAGCAAAACTAGCATTGGATCGAATGCTTGAAATCTCTTAACTCTGATAATTGTGCTCTATGCTCTTCTCAAAAATACACTATCATTTGGGCAAACGATTTACTTCGTGTTTTATTAATCAACGATCAAAACTATCGTGGCTATTGTCGAGTTGATTTAATTAATCATGTTAAAGAAATGGCAGATTTAGATGAAGAAACTCGTAATGAATTTATGAGAGTAATTTTTCAGACTGAAAAAATTATAAAAGAATATTTACAGCCTGACAAAATTAATTTAGCTTCGCTTGGCAATATTACGCCCCACTTACATTGGCATATTATTCCTAGATACTTTTCTGACAATCATTTTCCAGATAGTATTTGGAGTGAAAAAAAGAGAAATGCTATTAATAAATTTTCTAAGGTTCAAGAATTAGAATTTATTAAGTATGTTAGCAATAAACTAAACCAGTAGCCTACTCACAGTTACTCCTTTAAGTAAGTGTTCTTCTATAATTTCATCGACGTCTTCTTGATCTATATAACGATACCAAACTCCTTCAGGGTAAATGACCATTAAAGGACCTTCATGGCAACGATCAAAGCACCCACCTCGATTTACACGTACTTTATTAGGGCCATTAAGATTTAATGACTTGATCTTCTTTTTCATATAATCAAACATTGGTTCCGCATTAAAGTTCATACAGCACTGTTCCGCATCTTCTCTTTGATTTAAGCAAAAGAAAATGTGATATTTATAAAAAGTCATAATTAATGGACATTAGGTTTATCAATACCTACCCCAGTTTGTGATCTAAAATATTGTGATTCAAATAATTTTTTCTCCACTATTGAGGTTTTTGTTTTATCAGTTTTTGAAAAAAACCATATCCCAACAAATGTAACTATCATAGAAAATAAGGCTGGGTACTTATATGGAAAGATTGCTTCACTATTGCCAAAAATATCTATCCATACAACTGGCCCCAGTATTACTAAAAGTATTGCAATAAATAATCCAGCAGAGCCACCAATAACTGCTCCCCTTGTAGTAAGATTTTTCCAATAGATAGAAAGAATTAATATTGGGAAATTTGTAGTCGCTGCAATAGCAAATGCTAGGCCGACCATAAATGCAACATTTTGATCCTCAAAAAGAATACCTAAAAACACTGCAAGAACACCTAAGAATATTGTTGCAAGCTTTGAAACTCTCATTTCCATTTTTTCGTTATTTTTCCCTTTTAGGAATACATTAGCATAAAGATCATGGGATATTGCAGAAGCACCTGCAAGTGTTAACCCAGAAACAACTGCTAAAATAGTAGCAAAGGCAACTGCCGAAATAAATCCAAGTAAAATATCTCCCCCAACTGCATGTGAAAGATGAATAGCTGCCATATTATTATTTCCAATTAACGCACCAGAATCATTTAAATATTCTGGGTTATTAGAAACTAGGACAATAGCCCCAAAGCCAATAATGAAAGTTAATATATAAAAATAACCAATAAATCCTGTTGCATATACTACTGATTTTCTTGCTTCTACTGCGTCTGGAACAGTAAAAAATCGCATCAATATATGTGGAAGTCCTGCAGTACCAAACATTAGAGCAAGGCCTAATGAAATAGCTGAAACTGGGTCAGTAATTAATCCGCCAGGAGCCATAATATTTTTACCTTTGCTATGAATATTAACGGCTTCAGAAAAGAATTGGTTAAAATTAAATTCAAATTGATATAGAACAAGGAATGCCATCAGCGTTGCCCCAGATAACAAAAGAACAGCCTTAATTATTTGGACCCAGGTCGTGGCAAGCATTCCACCAAAAGTGACATATGAAATCATTAGCCCACCAACAATCATTACAGCCGAATAATAAGGCAAACCAAATAGAATTTCTATAAGCTTTCCAGCGCCGACCATTTGGGCTATTAAATATAAAATTACAGTAGACAATGAGCCACAAGCTGCAAGTATTCTGATGGGTTTTTGTTTAAGCCTAAAAGAAACAACATCAGAAAAGCTATATTTACCTAAGTTACGAAGTGGCTCAGCGATTAATAATAAAATAATAGGCCATCCAATTAAAAATCCAATCGAATAGATAAGACCATCAAATCCTGACAAATAGACTAAGCCAGAAATGCCGAGAAAAGATGCTGCTGACATAAAGTCACCTGATATTGCAAGACCATTTTGAAGTCCTGTAATATTTCCACCTGCCGTATAGAAGCTTTTCGCTGTGTGAGTTTTTTTTGATGCCCAATAAGTAATAAATAGCGTTACGCCAACAAACAAGACAAACATAATAATTGCTGTGTAGTTTGATTCTCCATCAGCAGCACTAGCAAATAATAAATTAGAAAATAAAAGTCCTAGTAAGAGTATTAATTTATGCATTTTTTTGAATCTTGTTTATTAAAGGCTCAAGAATTTTGTTAGCGAGATAAACGTATATTAAAGTTATTAGGAATATTAAGAGGATTAATAGAAAGCCTAAAAAAATACCAATCGAAATATTTGTATCAAATATTAATGTGCCAAAAAACTTTGGGTTGAAGGCAATCACCCAAATAAAGCAAAAATAGGAGGTGATCGTTAAAAATATTAAAGGCACTAATATTTTAATTCTTGCTTTTTTTAATTGCTGATAAATTTCTTTAGTGTCTCTTATTTGCATAAATTTAATCCTTATTGCTAATATCCCTTGAATAAACTTTGTCTTTTACTTTTTCTAATTCAGGATGATATCGATTGGCAATTATTATTTCAGATTTACTCATAAATTCTTTTAATTCTTTAACAATTTCTAGGCCCTCTAATTTATCCTGATTAATTTGAGGCTCATAAATAAGTATTTCTATATTTTTTTCTTTTAATCTTTCTATAATTCCTAAAATTGCTGATTCTCTGTAATTATCAGAATTACTTTTCATGATTAAACGATAAATACCAATAACTTTGGCTTTTGTATTTATTATCTCTTCCACAAGAAATTCTTTTCTAGTTTCATTGCTGTCAACTATTGCTTGCATAATATTATTAGGAATATCTTTATAATTTGCTAGCAATTGCTTTGTATCTTTTGGCAAACAAT
>Ga0209383_1000783_pt1 | contig 21318 bp, 19 predicted proteins | sample CoawatmetaG02DNA_FD_187510 | JGI IMG/M metagenome (GOLD analysis project Ga0209383, IMG submission 187510) | Marine microbial communities from the West Antarctic Peninsula - Coastal water metaG029-DNA (SPAdes) (version 2) | ecosystem: Environmental > Aquatic > Marine > Coastal ... | reverse complement strand
GATTACCATATAAAACAGGAACTTTAACTTTTTCACGGAATGCTTCAACAGATGGTACGACCGTGTCTATCATGTGTTCGGCTATTGCCAAATCTACATCATAAAGACGAACTCCTTTTCCAAGTTCGTTTCCTTCTCGTTTTAACTGAGTTCCTCTATTTAAAGGAACATTTTTTAAAGGGTCTACTGCCATTATATTGTTCTTTCATCTATTTGGATTTGGGATTTACGTGCCATAAATCCAACAACAATCAATTGATTGCTTGTACTTTCAAACGTATTTGCTTCTTTATTATAAACTTCAGGTGAACCACCAATCCATTGTGGTTCTTTTACATTATCTATTTCATAGTAAATTCCATCAAATAACATAACATCGCCAATTTCAGGATATCCCGCCGTTAAGTTTTGTATAGCTTCTGTTGGTACAAGTGTTCCGTTTACATTTCTAACCTTTGGTACTGCATATGAAGTTTCTCTTAATCTCTCTCTATTAAATCTAAATTCAACTGCTCCTTGTCTATCAGCACCAAATCCTTCATAAACTATATTCATTGGTTCTCTATCAACAATAGCCATCATTGTGGAGGGTGCTCTCCAAACTTTTCCTAAAGATTCACCATATAAATTGGTTGTTGTTTCACCAACAGATATCTTAAATAAAGTTACTGCCTGTTCTACTACATAATCAACTACTTCTTCTGAAATTGTTTTTATGAAATCTATATCTTTTGCATTGAAAAACTTTGGCATAACTTTATCCTATAAAAATTGCTAATGGAACTTTATTCATAACAGTTTGTTGTTGATCAACCATTGCTGCTTCATTTTCCATTCGTTGTTTCTTACTTACTGCATCTAAGTTCTCTCTTAGTTGTTCTACTAAGTTATCCTTTTCTGTTTGTGCTTCTGACCTTAACTGTGCACCATCTAATGATACTTCTGAACCAGGAATTGGAACTGATGAATATTTTTCTCTAACTGCTCCCAACATTTCTTTTGCTAGTGCAAGTGTATATTTTCTAATCCATTGTTTACCAACATCGTTGATGTTTAGGTATTCTGCAAAATTATATCCTACATTTGAGTAATCAGATACTACGTTAGGATTTATTATTGCTGCTTTTGTTTTAACCTCATCTACTACTTGATATTCAAAGTGATATGTGTAGTTTTTTTCTGGTATTGGAAATATTTGTAATTTATTATTTACTATATTAAAAGTATGTGCAGATTTTCTAATCTGGTCACTCATTTCTATTTGTTGTATTCTTAATAAATCCTCATAAAGTGGCATCATAATAAATTGTGCTGCTGGTGAGAAAGAACCAAATCCAAATTCATCAATTAAGTTAAGAGTTCCTTGTCCACTTACCGAGTAAGGGTCAAAGAATCTTTGTATTGCTGGTGAAGCTTCGTGAAATACTTTAGTTACATCAATTCGCTTTCCACTTTCAGATACATCACCCCAAAGTGATTGTAAATCATAATCTTGTACTCCATGTATTGCATCAATGGAACCTGTTTTAATATCAGCCCTACCACCTACATTTGCTTGGTTACCATATGCTTCTGATATAGCAACTACATTCATTAATTCAGAACCCTGGACTGATTGGTTGGTGAAATTAGTACTCGTAGATTGTCCTTCGAGTGCACCTAGATTATTTCTTATATTAAATTGATTTACCTGTGCTGAGTACTCCGATACCGATTCTTCGAATACTGCAAAGAAGTTATCTCCTTCTAATTCAACATCGATAATTGGATATCCTAATCGTTTAGCACACCAAGATGCCACCTTCGGAGCATCACCTTGAAATTGTACATCAGAATCAAATGTTCCAAATGGTGTTGATGATCCTGAAGTAAATGTTGTTGAACCGGTCCAAATTCTTGCTTGAGACATATTATTGTTTTTCCTTATTATTCAGTTATACTACTATAAATATTGGAAATTAAAATTAAAGGTGTTTAGACAAAAAAAGAGAGAAACCTTTCGGATTCTCTCTAATTTGTAAATACCTAAGTATTCTACTTCAAGTAAGTTTAAAACTTAATTAACCAATTATAGGTTAGCTAAATCTTTAACGTATACTTTTCCGTAAAATTCTGGTCTAACCATCTTCTTAGCATATCTCGTCATAACGCCACGTCTTGGTGTGAAGTTAGTTGGGTCATATACTAAAGGAGTCATGATTAACGGTACATATGGTGCATAAACAGCTCCAGTTTCAAGGAAATTACTTCCTTTAAATCCTAACAAGATTTCGTTTGAAGTCATGTAAGGGTTTTTGTAAACTGTATATCTGTTTGCAATAGAACCAACAGTAGTTACACCAGCAGCGAAAGATGTAGCATCTTTATCAGCTGAAACTGTAAATCCTGGGATTGATTCTAAAATTGTACATACATCTGGAGAAGCAACAACGAAGTTAGCTCCACCTCTAAGTGTCAATTGGTGAATCTTGTTTGAAACTTTGTTAAGTTTCGCACCAAGAGTCTGGAACCAAGAGTTCTTAGTATAAGCGGCAGAGTTTCCACCTGCTATCCATGCAGTATTAGCTGAATCATATTCTTCACCTAAAGTTACAGACCAGTATTCAGTTGTTAACGCGTTAGCTTTTAACATATCAAGGATTTCAAGGTCAATCTCTAATGAGATGTACTCTGATAACATTGAAGTTAATTCAGCTTCTGCATCAATACTGTGGTATGCATTTAAATCTTGAGCTAACTCAGGAGTCCATACAGCTTTTAGTTTTCTAGTCTTAGCAACAATTGCTTCAGACTTTAATTCTAAATCTACTTCTGGAATTCCGATATCTGCAGGCGAACCTGGAGTGTTATCTTCAAAATCACCTCTGTTAGCTTCTACTGGAGCTTCTGAGAATTTTACTGTCATATCATCTGCGAATAATTCGCCATCAGTTTTACAAAAAACTACGAAATTAGTTCCTGAAACTTTAGAATGTGCTGGGAAGAATGCATCTGCCGTAGCGAAATCTGAAGCTGAGATGTGGTACGAACGTACAGCATCTAAATCAGGTCTGTCTAATCTAGTTTTTAGAAAAGATACTTTTGCAAGTGTACCATCTGCTACTGAAGCTGATAATGAACTATCAAAGTTCACATCTGCCCATGATGCTGATGCTATTGTTAAATTAGCATTTGCAACTGCAGTTGATGTTTGATTTGAAGTATATCCAAATCTACCTTCACCGTATAAACCATTTACAGCTGAATCAGTTGAACCTAAGTCCGCACCAGTTCCACCGAAAAGTGATTTTCCGTTGAATCCACCTTTAACGTCTTGAGCCGTACCATATTTAAAATCTAGATAAAAGATTAGTCCAGATGGTAAGTTCATTGGTTGTACACTAACGAATTCTTTCGAAGCTATTTCTCCGAAGATACGTCTTACTAGTGGAAGGGCTACGCCACTCCACTCTTCATTACCAGCTGAAGTTCCTGTTGCAGTTGCTTCGTCTAGTAATTGTTTTGCTTGGTTCTCTAAAAGAACCGAAATTTGAGATTGCTCTCTGTCTTTTAAACCTTCAAGAAGTCCAGTTTGTTCCCATTTTCCTTTAAGTTCTCTAGTCTCTGCTAGCATAACTTGCTGTGGGTTCTTTCCTTCCATTAGTTTAGATAAATCAAAATTTGCCATTTTTATTTTCCTTTTTTTGGGTTAAAATTATTTAATATTTGCTAATTGTTTGAATCTATCAGCCATCGTATTAGTTGATTCAGTAATTACTTCTTTAGAAGGAGCAGTACTTGCAACAGCTTTTGATGCGAATGATTCAGTTAATTTCGCGGTTTGTTTTGTTTTTCTTGATGTACCACCTATTTTAAGTGATTCCGCAAGTGTACTAAATACTAGTTTTACTTCTCTAACATTCTTAGTTCTATCTAATGTTTCAACAACTTTCATTTTCTGATCGTTATTTAAGTCATAAGATCTAAATAGTTTGTTAGTGTAAAGTAATTTAGCGTTTAATAAATTTACTTCGTTGATAGTTGATTTCAATTCTTTGATTGTTGACATTGCTTCATCTAGTTCCGCTTTTGCCTCTTCCAATTCCTTATCGTCTTCTTCAACTTCTTCAGAAACTTCTTCTTCTGATTCATCATCTTCTCCGTATCCCATTTCTTTTAGGATTTCGTCTAAGTTGATTTCTTCATCCAATTCTTCTTCAAAGTCTTCACCTTCAGCTTCTTCATCATGAGCTTCTTCCATTTCTTCTGCAGGAACTTCTTCCTCTTCTGAAACTTCTTCTTCGTGATGTTCTTCTTCGTGTGATTCAATTTCGTCTGATGCGATATCAGATACTTCTTCAGATTCTTCATCATCAAGTTCTTCTTCAAGTTCTCTAATGATTGATTCTAAATCAAGTTCGTCTTCATCTTCTTCAGATTCAACTTCTTCTTCAGAAACTTCTTCAGCTTCTTCTGATTCTACTTCTTCTTCTTCTGATACTTCTTCTTCAGCTTCATGTTCTCCAGCGATTTCTTCTACTTCTTCAGCAGATTCTTCGTCAGCAACTTCTTCTTCAGCTTCCATATCTTCAGATACTTCTTCACCTTCTTCAGCTTCTTCTTCTTCAGTTACAGTTTCTTCAACTGCTTCTTCTTCTTCCGTTACCGTTTCGGTTGCTTCAACTACTTCGTTTTCTTCAACTTCTTCTTTATCTTCATCAGCTTCTTCAATTTCTTGAGTTAACTTCTGAGATAGAATAGATTGTAAACGAGGTGTGAACGCTTCTTCCAAAGCGATTTTAGCGTTTGCGATTGCAGTAGCTCTAACAGCTTTTGCATCAGCGATAGCTTCTTTTAACAAATTTGAGTTTGCCATAATTTACCTTTCGATTTATTTGTGTTTGTGAAAATATTTGGGATTTCCAATAGAAATTAAAAAAATCGGTTTGTTTGGGTTACCCTACATAAGATGTTCGTGGGTATTCATAAACCAATATAGTAAATCCACATTAATGGTGGATTATTAGTAATAAGTATATAAAAATAGATTATAACGTAATATATTAATCTCTTTTATCGTTTCTTTTATCCTTTTTATCTAAATTCCTTTGCTTCTTAGGTTTTTTAGTATAAAGTTTTGCTTTAGTATCACCATTACCCTGCTTATCAAGTATGGTTAGTTTTTGTTGTTCTCTAACGGCTAATTGCTTTTCTCTTCTGCGAATAGTTGTAGGTTTTTTGTAGTATCTTCGTTCTCTTAGTTCCATTAGATGACCAGAGTCCATACTTCTTCTTTTGAATATCTTAAGTGCTCTGTTTATATCTCCCTTTCTTACTTGAACGGAAACAACTGGTAACTTCTTACTCATTCTCCTTTTTTAAATGTGTGATTATTTTTTTCCTAATTGGAATAATTTTTCTTCAGCTGCTCCATTAGTTCGGTAATCGTAGTGTTTTGAATTTACTCCAAAATCTTTTAGAGATTTTTCTAACCAAGTTCTGTATTTGCTTTTACCATACTTTTTTTCCATGGCAGAAAGTACATCATAAAACTTGGTTTCTTTATTACCTACTTTTTTTAGTAATCCTTTTATTTCGGATTTATCTTCTACCATTGGATTATATCCTTGTGGTACTCCATCTTCTGTTGAGTTTTCATTACGTCTAACTATCATTCCTTTACCACCATCCTTCTTAACGGATTTTAAAAACTTCTTTGCATCTGATTCAGATTTATAAGAAGCAGTTGCTGGTTTTATACTACGGTTTGATATATCTTTTTTAACTTTAAATAATACATGGAATGGAGTTGCTTCATTAACTACCGATTCACCGATACCTTCAGCGAATTTCATTAATCCTCTTACTCTTTTTACCAATGTACCTGCTGGGATACCATATGTATCACTCATTACATCTTGAGTAAACTTATTTGATAAGAAGTTAGATAATTCTTTTTTAGTTGCGATACCACTCTTAAAATCATCTCTTGCAATCTTATCTAATTCTTTAGCATCTATCTTACCTTTAAAATATGCAGTAAGTGCATCTGCTTTGTAGTTGTATTTACCTTCATTTACTGATTCGTTAACTTTATTTACGTGCTGATAAATCTTTTTAGCAAATGCTGGAGAAGTTATTTTAGCTATCTGAGTTATTGTTTCTCTTGGATTAGGTTTAACAGTCTTTACACTACCTCCACCTTTCATATCAGGAAACTTACCATCCATTGAGTACCCATAATCTTTAATTGCGATAAGGTTACTACTTTTATCAAACATAAATTTGTAAGAACTTATTCTTGAACTATAAGTAATTCGTATAGTTACTTCAAATTCACCTTGTTTATTTTTTTTATCAGAACCGATAACCATTCCGAATGATTCACCAGTTTTATTATTTTTCCCTTTGATTGATGCTTCGTTTACTGATTCACCCTTTGGTACACAGTTATTAACTCTCTTACCAGTCTTAGAAGATACTTTTGTTTTAGGATTACCTACTTTGTGTGTATCCCAACATGGAGTACCATCTTCATTTACACTTGATTCGAATTGAGCAGGTACAAGAGATGTTCCCTTATCAGTAAGAACCATCATGAATGGTTTTCCATTCTTTACCAACTTACCATCTTTATGTACTTTCGAGAAATTCTTTTTAGATATTCTTACAACACCTTGTTTTTTATCATATTGGTAATCTCTACCTCTAAGAACTGCTTCATTTGTTGTTTGTATTGAACCTGTTGTTATAGTACCGTTTTGTGTTCTATTACTAAATTTAACATGTTCTTCATCTATCATAGTTCCTTCATAAATAGATTTAAGGTATTTGATGAAGTCTGTATCTTTACTCATACTCTTAAACTCTTTATCTGAAAAAACTTTCTTTACGAAATCTCTTACATCTTTAGAATCTTGTCTTATTAAATCTATTGCAGAAAACATACTTTCGTTCATGTTCTTTGTATTTTTATTTATCATTACATCCACCCTTTGTTACTCCACCACAACCACAACCACAATCTGATTTAGATTCGTTCATTCCTAAACGGTCTTTCATCTGGTCTTCTGTAATTTCTCCCATTTTATAATAACGAGAAAGAATGTGTCCCATATCTTCATATAATCCAGCCATTCTTTGGTCTAATCCTTTTGCTTCAACTGCAACTTTATCAAATTGTTTACCTAACTTATCCAACTCACTCATGTTTCTCTTAACAGTATGTTTGTCGAACCAATCATCACTTTCGTGTATAGCAAGTGTTCTCGCTGCTTCTGTAATTCCACCAAGTGTTTCACAGATTTCAATGATGTCTGATTTTCTATCAAGTGATTCTTGATATTTGTTATATGTAGAAACAATTTCTAAGAAGTGTTTTTTAACTTCTAAAGAAAGAGGTCTTTTTTCCTCACTTGATTCTTTTAATAGTTGGGTTAATTTAATCATTGTATGTATCTCCTTAAAATAATTTTTTTAGTTCAGTATCTTTGTAAGTATCAGCATAATACCACTTCTTATCTTTCATATTATATAAATATACGAATTCAGCACCATTCTTTCTATCTGCATCTTTGATATATCCTGCTACATCTTTAGAATCACCTTTTTGTGGTTGTCCACTTTTATAGTATTCAATATCCTTATCATCAAAGATTCCTCTTGCTCCACCCATCTTGATTAGTTTAAGAACATCTTTATCACTTTTCATATGTTTCTTTAAACCTGGTTTCATATTTGATGGATAACCATCATAATGAACATATGCAGAAATAATCTTACCGTTACTACCAATTACACCAACTTGAGAACGAGTTCCTTCATTGATTACAACTGATTCAGGTATCATATCTGAAATAGATGATGTAGATTCATTCTTCTCATCAAAGATTGATTGTATTTTTGCTGCTAATTTATGTGAACCGTTCATTTTCAAATCAAATGCAATTGCATCGATTGATTCTTGTCCATCCCAAGATGATTCTCCAGTTGCTGAATGAGCTATATCATCAGTACCATCACTTGAATCACCAAATGATGAACCCCATGCCGTACCTTTTTTCCATTCATCATATTCATCTGAGAACATATCTGGTTTGTTTGGGTCATCTGAAGGATTCTTAGCAAGTTCAGGATTATCTTCTAAAACTGCAATAAGAGCTCTTGATTCAGAATGAAAGTTTGCATCAGTTAAAGCTTCAACAGCTGCTTGAGACATTCTTTTTTCGTATTCTTCTTTACCTAATTTTTGTGGAGTGATTCCTAACTTCTTTGCTTTACCACTAACAACTTTGTTTACTTCAGTATTACCAGGTCTTGATTTAGATGGTTCTGATTTAGGTTCAGAAAGTATTTTTTCTATATCAGCCTTTATATCACTTAGTATACTTTGAAATTCAGCATCAGCTTCATCATCTCCAGCCGCTATCATATCATCTTCAGCATCTTCCCAATCTCCTGATAATTGTGTTAATTTATCAATTTGTTGTTTTGATAACTTTGATTTATTTTTATCAATTAAATCATCGAATTCATCAATTTCCATATCTTCTATAGCTTCTATATCAAATTTAGATGGTTCTGATGATTTTACTTTTTTATCTTTCTTAGGTGTAGGTGTTTCTTTATCCGATGGCTTATCAAAGATATTCACTTTAGGAGTATCTTTACCAGCAGGAGGAGAATCACCCCCCTTCACTGCTTTTTTCTTATCGTGAGTTCCTGCTTTAATGGCAGAATCTCTACCGTCTTTTGTTTTAAATACTGATACCTTACCACTATCTTTATTGATTGCAGTAAATGATTCAGCTTCTTGTAATGCTTTTTTTGCTTGATATGCGTTTCTTACACTATCTAATGTAGGTAGTGCATCACCAACTTGTCTGTTTTCAAAACCTGGTGAGGATTCGTTTAGTAAATTTGTAAGTTTTATTCTTTTCATGATACTATTTTCTTTTTGTATTTCCTTCAACGATAACTTTTTTACTTGTATATCTATCAAGTTTACCATCTTTAGTAAGTTTTACATCATAGTTAGTTTTACGAATATCGTTATGACCTCCTTTATATGGAGTATCACCAACAGCTTTTTCGTGTTTACCTAATTCTATTTTGTTATCTCTAAGATAATCTTGAATACTAAATGCCATTTTCTTTTAATTTAATTCTGTTATAATTTCTCTCATCAAATCTTGTGATTTACACCATTCATTACAAACTACTGTTTGTTCTTGAAGTTGTTTATTCACAGATTCGTTCATAGGTGTCATAAATGCACCATGAGTAGATGGATTGGAAACAAAATCCCAGCCGATTAATTCAAAGTCATCTCCTACTTTTACTTTTCCTTCACCTATATTGACTACTGAACCCATACCTCTTGATGATATTCCAAGAAGGATTCCTGCCTTTAATAATTCTTTTAGTATATTTCCACTTGGAGTTGGTAATATCTCAACAGTACCCACTAAATCATCATTATCCCAATGAATCTCTCTTACGTTATGAGAAACATTCTTTAAATTGATTACAGATGAATCTGGATGGTCTAATTCACCAAGAGCTCTACGTTCTTTAATAAGAACCTCGTACTTCTTAGCTTCTCTTTCCAATATTTGTCTTGGATACACCCTACCGTTTTGATTCTCTGCGCCTGCTCTTTGTAAAATACCCTTAACGATAGTTCTTCCACTATCATCTTCGTTAACTCTACCTTCGAACAGTCTTGTTTCTATTAATAAATTATTCATTATGCTCCCCAACTTTTACGTTTTTTAAATAAATCAAAAAATATTGCTGAAACTTCTGTACGAATTATTTTTCTGATTTCATCCTCATCGGATTCAGATAATGATTCGTTGATGTTCCCCAACTTAATGTTGGCGATTTCTTCATCAATTATTTCCAACAGTTCTCTTTTGGTCATTATATTAATGTTATCCTATTTTCTTTAAATAGTTAGTTTGTGTTGCAATCCAATCGTTTCCTTTCAATCCAGCCATTTTTGCAGCTTTCTTAATTGCTTCAACAGTATTTCTTGCTTTTACTTTATACTTATTCTTTTTGGATAATTTAACACCATTAAGATTCATATCAGCAAAACTCATTTCCCAAGTTGCAAATCCTTCATTAATTACAGATTCTTTAACTTCTTCTTTTTCATCATCAGTAGATTCATCCTTACCATCTTTTTTAGCTAACATTTTTGCAAATGCTGCTTTTTGTGCTGGTGATTGAGCTTCATCTAATTCTGTTTCTGATATTTCGTTCTTTTTACCTTTACCATCCCAAGTTTTTTCAATCTTGTTAAAGAATGCCTTTTTTTCATCTTCAGACATTTTAGGTATAGAACCTCCAGCTTTTTCTAAAGCTTTTTTGAAAAACTCTTGATATTCGGATTCTTCTATCATAGTTTCTTTAACTATGGTTTTTAGTGCTTCTCTTGTTATTTTCATTTTTCTATCTCCTGTATTGTTCGGGCTATGTTTATCAGTCGCTCCTTTATCTTATAAATATGTTTATTTGTTCGTTTCCAATACTGATTGGAATCTAACTCATTCATTGTCTTAATCTTACTATACCAATTAAAGAATTTCTGAGTTTCTTCTAATTGATATTTAAGTTCTTTTAAACCCATTGCCATCTTCTTATGAGGATGTTTGGTTTCATCGTTTTTTATTGCTAACCAACGATTTACTGGTCTTTTAGATTTAGCTTCATTTAGTTCTTCATCCACTTTACCAACTAATTTCATTCCAAGTGCAGTAGCAATCTTTTTCTTACGCTTCTTATCTTTAGAACCACCATCAGAAAAAGCATTGGGTGTACTGTAACCTGCTATATTACCAGATACAGTTGCTTCATCCAATTCAGTTTCTACTTCTTGAATTAATTCTTCGATAACTTTATTAAAATTATTGCCCATTTACTAGTTTAATCTCTTTAATAAGTTCATAGGATAGCATTAAAGAAGAAACTTGTTCATCTGTAATTTTCTTTCCAAGTTTTTGCTTTTTCAAAACGTTAATAGTTTCTCTAAGTTTTATTTTAGTGATTTTATCTTTCATCGATTTATACATCGAATGTAATTCTGTAATGGTTTGTATTAATTGTCCTTCAAAGTACTCACCAAATTTAGATGTATTGGATACGTTATTAATGTATTCTCTCAATAATCCCTTTTGTTCAGAATTTAAATTAGTATATTTTTTGTTAAAAGATTCAGTTAAGATTTTAAAAGTAAGTAATCTTAAATCTTTTTCTTGTTTTTTATAATCTTCTACTAATTTATCTTCTTTTACTTTTAATGTAGTACTGGTACTTGAAATATGTTCTACTAAAGTAAGTTTTGAATCAAATACATCCTTTACATCAGTAACATTTATTGCCTTTGCTTCGAACAATTTATGAATAGATGCTAATATTTTGTAATTAGTAACAGGAGATGACATGAAGTTATCAATATCTAATGTTTCCTTAATTGATTTAACAAGGTTATACTTTTCTCTTTTAAGTTTACTATAATCTAATCGTGTGTGTGCTTCTAATATTGCATCTATATACTTCTCAGCTTTTGTCTCTGAATTGTATTTTTCATTAATTAGTAAATTAAATAGTCTTAATTCTTTTGCAAGTTCAGTCTTTCCTGCAAAGAATTCTTTAATGATTTCCTTCGATTTCTCTTCAGAGCCATTCAACACCTCAAGTGTTATTTGCTTTGTAAGTAGTTCGAATAAAAACCCAGTGTTTTTAAATTTAGAGTGTCTTATTTTTTTCATTTCAAATTTTTCCAATTATGATATGGTCAATTTATACTATTATAAATATAAAAATATAAATTATAAATTAATTTTCCGTATCTTCAAGGATATTATCCTCATTTAACATATCAGTATCTTCGTTTAAATACTTTCTTTTTGATGATATTCCGTTAATGTAACCCAACGCTCTATCTTCAGAGGTTCTAGACCTTTTCGAGGTTCTTTCTTTATCACCAAGCGGGTCTCTTCCTAATGGATGTTTATCTTTTTTATAAGTACCACCTTCTCGTGGTCTCCCACCTTTATTCTTAATCTCTTGTTTTATTTTTTCAATTGATTCTTCGATATCATCTGGTTCTTCTTCTTGTTTAGCTGGATCTGAACCTTCATCTTCAATAGAACGGAATCTGAATCTATCTGCCAAATCATCTAACATACGAACTCTCTGTACATCTTGTTCACCACCACTTAATTTGAATATATTCTCATATACCCATTCCTTGGATAACATATTCAATCCTTGTATATCTTGAGCCAACCTTACCTTCTCACTCCACAAATTTACTTTTTCTTGTTCGTATATTGTAGATGGATTAACTAATGATAGATTAAAGTTAGTCATTTCGGAATCTTGAATTCCTTGTGAATATAAGTGAACTATTGCAATTTTAGATAATTCTGAAACTACTGTTCTCTGTATTCTTTCGATTGTTCTGGCGAATCTAACATCTTCGGCTGCTAATGTTGCTTTACCATTAACATTTTCTTCATATCCTAAATATGCTCTTGGAACTTTCAATGCCGCAAACATTTTGTTTTTTAAGTAATCTATATCTTCAATAGATGCATATTCCATACCTGCAAGATTATCAATACTTGTTCCACTATCACCACCACGAACAGGAAGATAGAAATCTTCTGTTAGATTTTGCATATTATACTTCAAGTTATAATCACCTGTGTTTCTATCAACAAAAGGAACTTTCTTCATCTTGTTCATAATTCTTTGCATGTAGTTATCAACTTCGGTTGGAGGAATGTTACCAATATCGATTTTGAAAACTCTCTTTTCAGGTGCTCTCATGATTCTGTGAATCAACATTGCATCTTCCATAAGAGATAATTGTTTCCACAATCTCCTAGCATTTTCAATCATTGATTTACCATATGGTAACCAGTTTGTATCTGCTAATAATCTAAAATGTGCAATTTCAAAGTTTTCATACTCTTCTTTACCATTCGGGTCTTCAGTTATTTTAAACTTAACTGAGTTTGGATTGGTTGGGTCTGTTCTTTCTAATCGTTCTGTATTATAAACAGAGTGAGGAGTAACGTTTACGATACCCTTTCCTTCTGCAACTTCTAAACCTAAGAAGAAATCACCATACTTACACATATTTCTTACCCATGGCCATAAGTTGAATTCAACATTAAGAATATCATAGAATAAGTTATTTAAAATATCTTGTACCTTTTCGTTATCAGAGTGAATTAACATTACATCACCAAATTCATTCTTTAGTGTTGATTCATCTGCATAGATATCTAATGCCGAAGCTAATATCGGGTCATTATCCATTGCATCGTAGTCTCTAAAAACTTCTCTACGAACTTGTTGGTATGCCATTGATTGTGCACCACCTGCTTGTTCAAAGAAAGATTTTTGTATCTTCGTGTACCTATCTCTTAAAGAAGATAGATTTGTTTGTTGTCTTTCATCGCCATCAAAAACTTTTCTCCTACCTTTATCGTCAACCGTTACGATTGCCTTGGTACGAAAGAGTTTTGTTAAACGTCCGAAAAATGAAGTATCTGCCATTTGTATTTATTTTTTAATTTATAACCTTTATTATTACCATTTTCTACAAGACCAGTATCTTGCTTTGTGTTTTGGTCCTGGTGAATCACAGTTGTGTCTTGCTCTGAAAGCTTTTCTTGCATCTGGATTATTCTTTCTAATCGACATTGTTTTTTCTCCCGATTTCTTTGCGGAACTACCACCATGTCCAAAGTTCACCTTTACTACATTACCTTTGGGGTTATTAACATATACTTTAAACTTTTTAACATCACCTTGCATTGGTTTACCCAACTTTACAGTCCTACCTTGATATTCGGCTTCGTTTATGTCAGATTTATATTCTTTCATAAATTTAGTAAATTCCTGTATATCTTGATAGTTCTCTACTGTGTATTCCTCACAGTATTCTTGACTTTCTACTAATAAATTATATAATGATATCATACTTATTTCGTTCTATACTATAAATATAGATTTATTTAATTAACCATGTTAGGTCTTCATTTTGATCACCTACCTTCATTTTCCATGGATTTTCATCCATAGAATCGTTTCCTCCAAATCCACTAGCCATTCCATCAGTAGATTGTCCTATCCCACCCAATGCTTGTTTAGTTAAATCCACTCCCTCTTGTCTTAATCGAAGTGCAGTATCTCTAACCCACAATCCAATTGATAATGACATTGTTAAATCATCATTATATCCTCTCATTGCTTCTGCTCTATTACCATTCCATATGAATGTGAATAATTCATCTATCAATCTAGTAGAACGTATAGTTACTGATTTTTCTCTGATGTATTGTTCCAATTTGGAAATAATTAAAGGTCTAGTTTTAGATGTTGTAGAAAAACCAGGCACCATTCCACGTTCTTCTGCTCTATATTTATTATGTAATTGATTTTCTACATCTACATATTTTAAATCCTTACTCATATAGAATAAGTTCTGATATCCTCTATCAATTACTTGTTGAATTACTGCCCAACCAATGTTTGCGTTTTCAATTACTAATAATGCTTGATTATATTCGGTTGCAAGTGATACTAAGAAGTTTCCGAAATCTTTTGTATCCAACTTACCTTTGTATTCAGCAACTTGTGTTGATGATTCAATATCAATAACATGACATGCTGAGAAATCTCCTCCATCACCACGGGCAACATCGGCAACTACCATATAAGATTTCTGATAGTTTGGATATTCCCACTTCCACAAGTTTCCATCAAATCCAGTCTTTTCAATTGGTTCTTGGCAATATGTTTCTTTGTAGAACATTAAAAGTTGGGGGTCTATTACAGTATCACCAGAACTTACAAAATCACAATCACATTCTTGTGCTGCTCCTTTTGGTCCTAATAGAACCTCTTGCTCATCTCTCCAAGTTTGGTCTCTTTCAGGGTGAACAGTCCAATGTAAACGAATTGTGTTAAATGTATTTGTTTCATCTTCTCCACCTACCCAAGTTTTATGGAAAAAGTTTCCAACTCCATTTGGAGTAGAAAGAATAATTGCATTACCACCGGTAGATAGTGTAGATTGTGCAGATACCCATATATCTTCAATTTTATCAATAAACGCAGCTTCATCAAATACCAATAGTGATAGTGCTTCAGAACGTCCTGCATCACCAGCAGCTGAAGTTGCTTTAATCTGTGAACCATTTGAGTATCTTAAAGATAGTTTGTTATCCTCTACTGTTGTTTGTTTTAACCATGATGGTAAGTATTGATTCATTACTCGAACCTTCGTTACAAGGTTCTTTGCAACCTCTTGTTTGGTTGCAATTACTAATACATTAAAATCTTGGTTGAATAACATCTTCCAAAGTGAAAATCCAGCAGTTAAGGTTGAGATACCCGTCTGTCGAGATTTAAGAATGATGTTGTATCTATGTTCTCCGAATTGGTCTAATGTTCTTTCTTGGAAAGGATATAAATGAAAAGGTATCTTACCACGTACAGGATGTTGAATCATACAATACTTCTTCATGAAGTATATAGGGTCTGATGCACATTTCTGATATTCAAGTTTTATTATATCCTTGAGTGATTGTTTAGCCATTGTTATTTTTTCTTCTTAAATGAAATTTTCCAATACATAGTACCACCAATGTAAGGTTGTAAAGTACTGTTTACATTTAATGCACCAATATCCAATCCCCACATCTTATCTTGTTTATCTTTATATAAAATACTAAACTTTGCATTGTTTATAAAGTTAGTTTTGTCAAATCCAGCACCAACACCATAATAGAATACTCGTTTAGGCAATTCCTTTACTACTTTTGTGTTATATATTGTAGGAACTTGAAAATTCCATTTAATACTTCTAGTAATTATTTCATTTTGAGAAATCTCATCAGTAACAATTCCAAATCCTAATGTTGGATTGGGTTTTGTTCCAATTGAATCGATTACAATTTCAGGAGCAAATTCGTAATCTAATTTTAAAGTATCTTTTACTATATATGTTGAATAGTAAGCTTCTATTATTTTAAGAGAATCTACATCTGCTGGTATCTCTACTATTTTTTCAACTACTCTATCTATGTACTTAGGTACATATTTTTTTACTTCTACTATCTTATCTATAAAAACAGTATCTATTTTTTGTGAAAGTAGTTCATAATCTTTTCCATCTACTTTTACTAAATCTTTTGGTGGTACAATATCACCACTACAAGCTCTCATTAATAAGATAATTCCTATTAATCCAATTATTAATACTTCTTTAAAGTATTTTTGTAAAATTTTAAAGATAATGTTCATAATTTTTTTCCCTTAATTCCTCAAAAGCATTTATTCGGTTTGCTTCAAGTTCTTCCATTTCTTTAGTGCCAAAATCAATCATTTCTTGTATCTCTGATTTTACTTCATCTATTGATTTTGGTAACTTCCACTTCTCAACCGTTCCATCTTCATTAACATATTCATACTCTTCCTTAACTTCACTAAGAGAATGGTTTAGTTCTTCTAATTTAGTTTTACCATATACAATCATCTTAGTCCAAATCTTATAATTCTGATAAGGAACAAATATGTTCTCTACTCTAAGAATAGTTTCTTTTTCAGCAGTACACGTCATACAAAATCCTCCATTTTGGATAAATCTTATATCGTTATCTGTTTTCTTTATAGTTTTACATGTAGCATTCTTACAATTATTCTTTTCTGCAAGATATTCTCGTATTTTTTGGAACGCTTCGTGGTTTTTACCTGTTTTTACGGTATAACCTTCTTTCTTTTCGAATTTATGATTGGTATCCTCCCAAACATCACCCACGTTGTGGACATCATCTGCCTTATCATAACCAACAGTAGTATTTTTATCATACTCACCTGTTTGAACCATATCCATCAACTTTCTACGAGTTGGATGCATATATTTTTTTTTGAATTCTTTACTCATTATTACACATTAGGTTATACTTGTTGTACTTGTTGTATATAAATATATAAAAATGAAGAAACCGATAATTTTAGAAGAAAATACCGAGTATCTGATTTACAGATGCAAACGTTCCTGTTAACTTAAAAGTGTTGCCACCATAAACAAATACAATTCCCTCATTTGGTACAATTTTCTTAGAACCACCAATAGATTGTAATCTACCAAGTTCTAATTTAAGTTTTTCAATCTTTTTTGGGTCACCTGATTTCTTAACATCTTTAATTGTCTTATCAATTCGTTTTTTCATATCACGAACTGCTTTATCAGGGTTTACAGTTAGTGCAGATGAGGTAAATTCTAATACTTCTGCTCCTAAACCTAAGAATATCTGTTCGAACTTCATTAAGTTGATTTTACCAATCTTCTTTTGGTCTTCTTTATCTGTTTTCTTAGCCCACTCTAATGTTTTTTCATCACTAAAGTTCTTTTTATCTAATCTAAATCCTTTTTCCATGAATGCCCATCTCTTAACTAACCCCATTTTAGTTTTGTTATCAAGTGATGTAGGTGAATTCTTATCTACCCATTGTTCCCACCATGCTTGGTGATAGTTTGCAACACCATCGGTATCCTTTAAACTAAATTCTTTCTGTAATTTGGATATTTGTGATGAATACTTAGATTTACTCTTGCTTAAGTTCTGTGATTTAGGTAATTTTATTACAGGTGGTCCTTGAATTGTATAATTGTCTTGTACATCCTTATTAACTTGCTTAATCATACCAGCTAATACTCTTGCAGCATCTCCATTCTCACCAATAGCAATTCCATCCATATTAAATTCCATAGTTCCATGAAATACCAATAATGCCTGTCCATAAGGAATAACATTAACTGATGTTGGATAGATTACTTCAAGATTCATGAAACATGCACCTTGTTTGAATACTTTATCTCTTTGTTTTTCAGATAATGATTTAATAGAATCTGAAAGGTCTTTCATTGCGAAGTTATAAGCCTTTTCTAATTCACCTCTACCAGCAAATTTATCAGCAACTGCTTTAATATCCAAAGCATTCTCACCTTTGTTCTTTAAGTGTCCTTTATTTCTTGCTGCTACTAATCTTCCATCTCTCCATGAAATAGCTAGTGCTTGACCATCTGTTTTTTCTCTTGTGAACTCTAATGTACCTTCTAGTGCACGATTTACGATATCTTTAAGTTGTCCAAAAGTTAAATTGATATCAGTATCAAATGGATGAGACATATGTCCATACGCACCACCTTCTGTAAGTAATTTAGATTCGTTTATGTTTTCTTTGATTAGTTGTTGTGGTGTTTTAGTGTTTGGTAAAAACATTTCAACTAACTTATTATCAATATCACTTATTAACTGTTCTATACTATCCATATTTTCGTTTTCTTTAGATTCACCCATTCTTTGTAATCCTGCAGGTGGAGGTGTTAGTGGGTCATATCCAAAACATCTATTTCTATAATCTTGTTCTGATTCGTTTGGTAGTTGTTTACATTGTTCTTCCAACCCACCTTTATCGTGTTTAGAGAATTTACCTAATTTATCAAATGCTCTGAATGCTTTTACTTTAGCTACCTTCTTGGGTGTCATTACAGATAGTTGTTTGTATCTCATGTGGTTTTTAACAATGTAAAATACATTTGCAGTATTACCACCAACATCATCTATAAACTTTTTATACTTCTTTACTAATGAAGCAGATACTTTCTCATGTCCAAAGTGTGTGATGTGTCCTTTCTTTGGGTGAATACCCGCAGTTTCATCTTTTCCTATATCATGGAACATTGCTGCTATTGCAATATCAATATCATCTTCTTTGATTGAACGATTCACAACCATAATAGTATGTTTAAGAACATTACCCTCTGGATGTTTATCCAATCTTTGACCAAAGTTCTTTAGATTGTAAACTCTCTTTTGTAAATCAGAAGGCATCTTTTTGAATAAGGATTTAAAATCTTTTATTCCTAGTTCTTTTAATCCTTCTTTTAAGTTAGATATTTTATTATTCTTCTTATAGGATTTTTTATCAAATACCAAGTTATCTTTAACCATCATTATCATTAATGCTCTACCGAACTTTAACTTATCTTTAATGTGAGTAAATTCTTTATTATCTTTTCTAGCCCACTTATACCATAATGCGGATAGAGTTAAAAACATCCTACCACTATTATCTTTGTTCTTTAATAATTCCTTTTTAAACATACTTCTATTTTTGTATGCATATTTTTTAAAATTTAAATATACAAACTCATTAGGAGTATCCATAGGAATTGGTTTACCTTCTTTAACTGGTTTTGCCTTTAAAAATGCTTGGTCTAAAATATCTTCATTCCTTTTTTCAAATTTTTCAACTTCTTTTGCACGTAATGCTGGTAAAAATCTAAATTTAGCTCTTTTGATTATTCTACCTTTTTTTCTTACTACGTTTTTATGAACTACTTGGGTTTGTGCAATAGATAAATCAGCTTTCTTAATACCAGGATATAATTCTTCCGAGAATTCAGCATAAACTTGTCTGTATGCCATTTTGTAAGCAATCTTCTTAAGTTTAGATAAAGGCTTTCTACGTTTCATTGTACGAGCTCTTTTTCTAGCAATTTCTTTACCTTTTCCAGCCATAGAAGCTTTTCTTCTTAACCTATCTGCCGGTCTCATCTTACCTTTTTCATCAAGTCCAACTTCTTCATTTAAGAAATTTTCTCTTTCTTTGTTTTTTATCCACAATCCAATTTCTGCACCTTTGATATCAGATGGTACATCGTTTCCACCAACTGATAATTTAAAACTTACAAACTGCTTCATATCCTTTCCAATCAATTTACCAAAATCTACTATTTGGTTATCGGAAAGTGAAGTTCTTTTTTGTAGTTTTTTATAAGCACCAACTTCATCTGCTTTAAAATATTGTAATGATACTAAAAATACAATATCATTCTTTTCATCATTTGTATATGATAACTTATTTAATATTTTTCCTAATAATGCAGGAGAATTCTTTTTTAGAAGTACTGATAAGAATACAATATAATCAGTAGTTTTAATATATGGTTTATTTATTTTAAGATTTGGTAAAATTTGAGAAGTGAATCCAATTTTATCACATAACTCCATATACTTCTTTGTATCCTTTGATGTTTTAAGTGATTTTACAAATTCATCTCTAATTCTTTCAGCTGGAAGTGATTTAAGTGATGGGTCTTTTTGTAACGCATCCAATAACTCCTTATCTAAACTACCACCCATTCTTGATTGAAATCTTAAGGCTCTTAATTTTCTTAATGGGTCTTCATCAAATCTCTCAACAGCATTTCCAACTGTTCTAATGTTTTTCTTTTTAAGGTCTGCAATTCCACCAACTAAATCAACTATTTCTTTTCTTTCAATATCATAGAATAAAGCATTTATAGTTAAATCTCTTCGTTTTACATCTCCTTCAATATCTGTGTATTCTACTGAATCGGGTCTTCTACCCTTTCCAATATCTTTTCTGAATGTTGCAACTTCATGACCACCAACGATTACAATTCCCAATCCCATTCCAGTACCTACGTCTTGAGATGTTTTGAAACCACCATCTTTACCAATCTTCATTGTTTCTTCTGGCTTAGCATCAGTTGCTAAATCGAAATCTTTTGGGGATTTACCTAAAATAGCATCTCTAACTGCTCCACCTACTATGTAAAGTTTTTTACCGTTTTTTTTAAATTGTTTTTGTAGTTTAACAATATCCGATGGTACTTTTAGTTTAAAATTTTTAGATTCATTTAAACCCATCTTCTCTTGCCATGATTCAAATGCATCGAAATCATATTCTTGTTGTTGGGAATCCCATCCACATGAATGACATAAATACTTTTCACTATCATTAGCTTCGATTTCCCATTGATGATTGCATTTTTCACACTTAACTTCTGTACCAGCAAGTTCTACAATAAATTCTTCGAATACATTTGGGGCTTTTTGGCCATATCTAAAAGTAACTACCTTTTTACCATTTATGGTTGGTAACCCATGTTCATCTTTACCGATAGTTTTAACAACTACTTTTTTGTTTTTGAATTTACCCATTAATAAGGTATCTCCAATTTCAACTGGTAATTTAATTACTTCTTTTAATGAATTTTCAAATTCTTCTTGTGATTTCTTATCACCACTCTGAGAATCTAGTGATTGGTCTTTAGTATCTTTAGTTGTATCTAATCCTTTTACTATTGAATACCCTACTAAAGATGCTTTTCTTGTTACGTGTTTGAACCATTTAGAATATGCATCACTTGAATAGATATCTACTTGGTTAGTTGCAGTTTGTGCACCAAGTACACCTGCTGGGAATGGAGTTACT
>Ga0209383_1000782_pt1 | contig 21340 bp, 26 predicted proteins | sample CoawatmetaG02DNA_FD_187510 | JGI IMG/M metagenome (GOLD analysis project Ga0209383, IMG submission 187510) | Marine microbial communities from the West Antarctic Peninsula - Coastal water metaG029-DNA (SPAdes) (version 2) | ecosystem: Environmental > Aquatic > Marine > Coastal ... | reverse complement strand
ATATAATTAAAGTTATTGATAAGAGTCAACACTACACAAACACACTATTGTATAAAATATGGACGGTCCTTTAAAAAACCTATTAGTTCTTGACTTAACTAGGGTCCTTGTTGGCCCTTATTGCACTATGATGCTTTCAGATCTAGGTGCACGTGTCATAAAGGTGGAAGCACCAGAAGTTGGAGATGATTCAAGAAAATTTGGACCTTTTATTGAAGATTATTCAGCATATTTTATGTCACTAAATAGAGGCAAAGAAAGTATTGCTCTTAATCTAAAAAACACCGATGACAAAAAAATATTCGATAAAATTCTAGCTAAAGCAGATATCTTAGTTGAAAACTTTAAACCAGGTACATTAGAAAAATGGGGTTATGGCTGGAAAGATATTTGTAAAAAATATCCTAGATTAATCTATGCATCAGCATCAGGATTTGGACAAACTGGACCTTTAAAAGAATTACCAGCTTATGACATGGTTGTTCAAGGTATGGGTGGACTTATGAGTGTTACTGGTCAACCCAATTCTGAACCAACAAGGGTTGGTACATCTATTGGTGATATTACCGCAGGATTATTCACAACTGTTGGAATTAATGCGGCACTTTATGATAGGGAAAAAACTGGTAAAGGAACTTTTATTGATGTGTCAATGCTGGATTGTCAAATTGCAATTTTAGAAAATGCTATAGCAAGATATCTTGCTAAAAATGAAATACCCAAACCCATGGGTTCCCGTCACCCATCTATTGCTCCTTTCGAGGCATTTAAAACAAAGGATAGTCACATCATTATAGCAGCTGGTAATGAAAAACTATTTGAAAAACTTTGTAATGTTTTAAACATGCCTGATATCGCTCAAGATCCAAAATTTAATACGAACTCATTACGATCAGAAAATATGAATGATCTTAAAAAGATACTTGAAGATAAACTTATTGTTAAAAATACTAGTGAATGGGTAAGCGAAATGGAAAAAGAAAAAATTCCATGTGGTCCTATCTTTAATATTAAAGAGGCCGTTGAAAATCCTCAAATTAAAGCTAGGAATATGATTGTTAAAGCACATCACAAAGTAATTGGTGATTTTAAATTAGCAGGAAATCCAATTAAAATGTCTAACTATAAAGACGAAACAACACGTGGTGATATTCCTGACTTAGACGAACATAGGGAAAAAATCTTAAAGGAATTTAATAATTAACTGTTAGGTTCAGTTTTTTCTGAACTATCTTCAGTAACTTCTTTTTCATCTGAAGCGACCCCTGTTTCATCTGAAGCGACCCCTGTTTCATCTGAAGCAACTTCTAATTCTGGGTTAACCTCTACTTCAGGTTCTGCTTTTGCAGTTAATTCTTCTAAATCTTCTGGTGCAACTTGAATTTTTTCTGGAATTTTTCTAGCTCTTTTTGATGGCAAAATAGGTGTTCCACTTTTAGAAATTTCACCTTTGTACATACTTTCAAAATCATCACCTATAACTTCATCATCCTCAGATCCATCGTCAACTTGTTCAACGTGTTTTCTAAGTTTGTGGATTGCACTTTCTGTTAAGTCTGAAACTTTAATAGTTTCTTCTGCTATTTCTCTTAATGAAATAACTGTGTTTTTATCATTATCTCTATCAAGAGTAGGCTCAAGACCTGAATTTAATTGAACCGCTCTTTCTTTAGCAACCAATACTAACTCGTAAGGACTTTCTACTTTATCAATACAATCTTCAACAGTTACTCTAGCCATGCGCAGTATCTATACAGTGCTTAAAACAAAATCAAGGTTAATTTTATAAATATTGAGGATTTAGCTTATTCTTTATTAAGAATAACAAGGATAGCGCAATTAATATGTAAGAACCTGAAACTAAGGCGATTTGTTCAATTGAAAAGCTATTATCAATCAATATTCCAAATAAAGCCGTTCCAAATGCAGTTGAAAATACCATCAGCGCAGTCGTTAACGCTTTAATGGAGCCAATATATTTAACACCATAAATTTCAGCCCAAGTGGCTGAACCCAAAATATTTGCCAGTCCATTTGAAATTCCAATTAATCCCAAAAACACAAAGGAAGAAATTGGCGAGTTAAAATAATAAAGTATAAATGTTGAAAACAATAAAGGGATATTCATATAAATTAATAATTTTCGACTACTGAATTTATCAATTAAAAAACCTGATAAAAATAAAGTCACTACAGATAAAATAGAATATACCATAAATGATTGGGCAATTATATAAGGGCCCCAATCTTTAGAAGATATTATAAATGATTGATAAACAAATGTACCTGTTGCAATTGAAGGCATGGCAAGCATAGTTAAACAAATAATATAAAACCTATAATCTTTTAATACCTCACTTCTTTTCCATTGTTTGATTTCTTTTGTCTTAACATCGTTAAGATTTACAGTTTCTCTTGAATCTAACTTAATATTTTTTACTAATGAAAAAGTAATTATTGGTAAAACCACAATGACAAAAATTGAAATCGCTATCCAAATATTTCTCCAATCAATAAAAGTTAATAAAAAAATAATTAATAATGGTAAAATAAATTCAGCTAACGATAAACCAAGCCAAGTTGTACTTAACGCACGCCCCCTAGTCTTTTCAAAAAATCTTGAAATTGTTGTGGTTGCTGTGTGAGACATTAGTCCTTGGCCTGATAGTCTCATTAAGAAAATTGATAAAAATAAAAAAACTACTGAAGAAATTTTAGAAAATAAAAAACAAGAGATCGCTAGTAAAGCGATGACATAAGATGCAAATTTTAAAATATTAAAGTCATCTATTTTTTTTCCAATCCAAACTAGTATAAAGCTACTTAATAGAGTTGCGGATGCATAAATTGATCCAAACTGACCGTGGGTAATAGAAAGTGCATCCCTTATGCTTGAATTAAATAGTCCTAGAAAAAAACTCTGTCCAAAACTTGAAAAAAATGTAAATATAAAACCAAATAAAATTACTTTAAAATTCAAACTTTTAAACATAGGAATTAGAAATTATGAGCAATGTTGCATTTATAGGTTTAGGTGTCATGGGTTATCCGATGGCAGGATATATATCAAAAGCAGGGCATGATGTAACTGTTTATAATCGAACTGGCGCAAAAGCTGATAAATGGGTTGCTGAATTTAAAGGATCTAAAGCAGATACTCCTGGAAAAGCTGCTGAAAATGCTGACTTTGTATTTACCTGTGTTGGCAATGATAATGATCTAAGAGAAGTAACTTTTGGAGATAACGGTATTTTTAAAACAATAAAAAAAGGTGCTATCTATATTGATAACACTACTGCTTCAGCAACGATTGCTAGAGAGATTTATGGTCATTCATTAAAAAGTGAGTTTGGTTTCTTGGATGCTCCAGTATCAGGTGGTCAAGCAGGTGCTGAAAATGGTGCTCTAACAATAATGATTGGTGGAGATCAAGCAAACTTTGATAAAGCTAAAGACATTATTGATTGCTACAGTAAAAAAATGAAATTATTAGGTGGGGCTGGTAACGGCCAATTAGCAAAAATGGTTAACCAAATTTGTATAGCAGGTTTAGTTCAGGGATTGTCTGAAGCGATTAATTTTGGAAAAAAAGCTGGTTTGAATATGGAAGATGTAATTGAGGTTATATCTAAAGGTGCGGCTCAGTCTTGGCAAATGGAAAACAGATACCAAACTATGATTGATGATAAGTTTGAGTTTGGTTTTGCGGTTGATTGGATGAGAAAAGATTTAAAAATCGCTATGGATGAGGCTAAAAATAATGGCTCTCTATTACCCGTAACTGAAGTTGTTGATAAATATTATAGCGAAGTCCAAGAAATGGGTGGAAACCGTTGGGATACCTCTAGTCTTATTAGAAGACTAAGTAAGTAATCTAATATGCAGCCAGCATACTATGAAGACTTTACCGAGATCAAAAATAAAATTTGGTCTATGTTGGATAGTGCCATCAAAGATAGAGGTTCGCCATTTAGAATTCCTGTATTTATCTGTGGTAACCAAGATGATTTTGACGGAAGAATTGTAGTTCTTAGAAAATCTGATCAATCAAATAATATCGTTCAATATCATAGCGATATCAGGTCTGATAAAATTGCTAAATTAAAAAATAATAAAAATGCAGCAATGCTCTTTTATGATAAGGAAGAAAAAATCCAAGTTAGACTTAAAGTTGAATGCGTTGTTAATCATGACAATGAGATTACAAAGGAATCTTGGTTGAAGACAGGTCATATGAGTAGAAAATGTTATTTAGTTGATGACGGACCAGGAACAATATCTTCTTCCCCAACATCTGGATTAAAACCTAAATTAGATAATTTTGAATTTACAATGGAAGAAAGTGAAGAAGGGTATAAAAACTTTACTGTTATTCAGTGTAAAATTAAGAGCGTTGAGTGGCTTTATTTGGCAGCCAAAGGTCATCGTAGAGCTAAATTTGATTTAGAAAATAATAAAGAACATTGGCTAATTCCTTAATATGGTTAAAGAATTTATAATTAACTATGTGGGATTTTTTGCAGCTTTCTGTACAACCATATCATTTTTACCTCAGGTAATAAAAGTTTATAAAACAAAAAGTACTAAGGATATCTCTCTTTATATGTTTTTAATATTTACTATAGGGACATTTTGTTGGCTTATTTATGGGATTCTAGAGTCGTCTTTGCCGATAATTATAGCCAATACAATTACCTTGATACTTAGCGCAATAATACTTTTGTATAAAATTAAGTTTAAATAATTAAAATATAGATTTAGAATATTTCTTCCAATTTTCTTGATAATGAATAGCATTTTCAGTAATTGATTTAGCTTCTTCATCACTAACTTGTCGTACAATTTTACCAGGAGAGCCAACTACTAGAGAGTTGTTGGGGATTACTTTGTTTTCAGTGACCAGCGCATTCGCACCAATGATGCAATTTTTTCCAATCTTCGCACCATTTAAAATAACAGCACCAATACCAATTAAAGAATTGTCTTCAATCGTGCAGCCGTGAAGCATGACCAAGTGACCAATGGTAACATCTTTACCTATTATTACAGGAAAACCTGGGTCAGTATGCAACACACTTCCATCTTGAATATTAGAACCTTCACCAACATAAATATTTTCAACATCACCTCTTAAAGTGGCATTAAACCAGATGCTGGTATTTTTTTCTAAAGTTATATCACCAATAATGGATGCATTAGGGGCTACCCAATTTTCTCCAGCATTTTTTACTTTTTTATTTTCCAAATTGTAAAACATGTCTATATAACGTTTATCATGCCTCCACTAAAAACACCAATATGCACTTTTGGAACAAATGCTAAAGATTTTAAACTAAATTCTACTAACAATAAGCTAGTTTCTTTAAATGACATTAAAGGTGACACTGGTACTTTAATAATGTTTATTTGCAACCATTGTCCTTACGTAAAGGCAGTCATTAAAGACATAGTTCAGGATTGTAAAAATTTAGAAAAGCTTGGTGTGAAAATGGTAGCTATTTCAGCTAATGACCCAATTAGTTTTCCAGCAGACAGTTTTGAAAATATGATTGAATTTGCTAAAGAACATCAATTTAATTTTCCTTATCTTTTTGATGAAACTCAAAGTGTTGCAAAAAGTTATGACGCCATATGCACACCTGACTTTTTTGGATTTAACCATAATTTGGAATTGCAATACAGAGGAAGAATAAGAGAGTTGGAGAATTTAAAACCAGTAAGAGTCGATAATAGTGATTTATTTATTGCGATGAAACAAATAGTTGAGACCGGTAAAGGTCCTGAAACACAAATTCCAAGTGTTGGCTGTAGTATAAAGTGGTTAAATAGTTAATGTATTTAATTGTTACAAAAACTTTTCCACCTGAAATTGGTGGTATGCAAAATTTAATGTGGGGGTTAACTAATGAACTTTCAAAAGATTACATGATAAAAGTTTTTGCTGATTATCATGAAAATCATAAAACTTTTGACGAGAAGGTTTCTTTTTCAATAGAGAGAGTTGGTGGAATAAAACTTCTTAGAAAATATAGGAAAGCTCAACTGATTAATGAATTTATAAAAGAAAATAAAATTGAAGGAATTATAGCAGATCATTGGAAAAGTTTAGAGTACCTTAAAACAAATAAAAAAAAGATCTGCTTAATTCATGGCAAAGAGATTAATCATGAAAAAGGTACCGCTCTTAATAAAAGAGTTTTAGTAGTTTTAGATAATGTTGAAACCATAGTTGCTAATTCAGAATATACCAAAAATTTAGCTATTAAATTGGGTGTTAAAGAAGACAAGATTGTGGTTATTAATCCTGGCGTAGATAAAGTTGAGGAATTAAACAAGAAAACTTTAGATAAAGTTGATAATTTATTAAAACATAAATCTCCAAGATTAATTACCGTCTCAAGGTTTGATAAACGAAAAAATCACGAAAAAGTTATAATGGCTTTGAGAAATTTAAAACAAATCTATCCAAGTATTATCTATATCTGTGTGGGTTATGGAGATGAAGAAGAAAATATTAAAAAACTTGTTGCAGAATTAGGCTTACAACCTCAAGTAATGTTTTTTAAAGACATTTCAAGTGAGTTAAAAAATGCACTAGTTGCAAAATCAAATATTTTTGTAATGCCATCAATAATATATAAAAAATCTGTTGAAGGTTTTGGTATAGCTTATGTTGAAGCTGCACAATATGGATTGCCTTCTCTTGGTGGTAGAGATGGAGGTGCAGCAGATGCAATTGAGCATAAAAAAACAGGTTTAATCTGTAATGGTAATGAGCTTGATGAAGTTTATTCTTCTATTAATTCAATGCTGGAAAATAATAAATACCTAGAATATGGTAAGGCTGCTAAAGAGCAATCTTCTGAATTTCAATGGAATAAGATTATTAGTGAATATAAAAAAATATTAAATTAATATTTTTTCTAAAACTTTACTTGCACTTAATTTATCTAAATCAGCAACCTGTATTGCTTTAAAGTTTTCACGCTCAATACTGACCTTATGAGCAGTTGTATGTTTGCCAAATAAAGCTAGACCTTTAACTCCTAGATGGGCAGAGATATGTGCTGGACCCGTATCGTTTGCAATAACAAATGAGCTACCTTTAATTAAAGAGGCTAGTTGTGAGATATTGAGTGCTTTATTTTTATCTAAAATTGAAATTGCATTAATATTTTTTCCATCATCAACTTCTGAGGGACCAGGTGCCACAACTATTTTGAATTGATCACCATATTTATTTTTAATTAAATCTATTAACTCATTGTAATGAGGCCACATCTTGTGAGTTAAATGTATTGAGCAAAACGGAAATAGAACAATATATTTGTCTAAATTAAATTTTTGTTTAATATTATCAATATTAGATGTTGCCCAAGTAAAGTCTGGTTTCATTGTATTTTCTGCTTTAATGCCAGAAAATTTTAGTTGATGTGTGAAACGATCTAATACTGGGTCTTTATCAAATTCTTCTTTAGATATATTTTTGGGTAACGTTGTCTCAGAACTAGACCAGATATTTAAATCTGCTTTAGGAAGTAAAATATTTTTATAAAAATTTGTTCTAGGGGAATTTTGAAGATCATATACTCTTATAAAACTAAACTTTTTTAAAACTCTCATTAATAAATATAGATAAATTAAATTAAATCTAGATAAGCGTTTGTCTAAAATAACATTATGAATAAATGGGTTTTTTTTAAACAATTCAAAGTAAGGTTTGGTAGTTAATATGTGTATCTGATCATTTGGATGATTTTCACAAATGTCTTGAATTGCCCCACTTGCTTGAGCTATATCTCCTAAAGAACCGTGCTTAATAATTAAAATATTAGACATATTTTTAACAACTTAACATAGTATAAATTTTTATGAATAAAATTCTAATTGAAGTCTCTGTTGGTGAACTTTTAGATAAAATTTCTATTTTAGAGATCAAACAAGAAAAAATTCAAGATCCTGAAAAACTAAAATTCATTAATGACGAACATGCCATTTTAAAAGAACAATTAGATCAAAATATCAACCCAGACGAAAAACTTAATAGTTTGTTTCAATCTTTAAAAGAAATTAATACTAGATTGTGGGTAATTGAAGATGACAAAAGATTGTGTGAAAAAAATTCTGACTTTACTAAAAATTTTATAAGGCTTTCAAGAGATGTGCATTTTTTAAATGATGATCGTGCTAAAATTAAACTTGAGATGAACAATCTCACTGGTTCAAAAATTAAAGAGATTAAAGAATACACCTCTTATTGAAAACTATATTTTTTCTCTAAATATTTTATCAAATTATGAATAATAAAAGTCATAAATAAATAAATACCCCCAGCTAAAAGAAATACCTCTAAGGGTTTATATGTGGTTGATACAATATGTTTCGCTACACCAGTGATGTCCATTAGTGTTACCGTGCTTGCCAAAGAAGTTCCCTTCATCATTAATATTATTTCATTACCATAAGCCGGCAAAGACTGTCTAATCGCTACTGGAATTTGAATTTTATATAAAATAATTTTATTTGAAATACCTAGGCTTCTGCCCGCCTCTATAATTCCTGGCTTAATTGTTTGAAAAGCAGATCTTAAAATTTCAGAAGTATAAGCTCCCGTATTTAATGCAAATGCAATAATTGCACACCAATAAGGTTCTTTTAAAATCACCCAAAGAAAAGTTGCTCTTAACCATTCAACCTGCCCTAAGCCAAAATAAATTATAAATATTTGAACCAGTAAAGGAGTGCCTCTAAATAAATAAGAATAACCATAAGCAAATTTATTAATAAATGGATTTTTATTTAATCTTAATACTGCAAATAAAAACCCTATAAATAAACCTATAACTAAAGATACAGTTAATAATTTTAACGTTATAACTGCTGCACCCAATAATTTTGGTAAACTTGTCAGCATTAAATCTAAATTCATTAAAAACCCTTACTGTATTTAACTTCAAGTTTATTAATCAACTTCATGCTTAAAAAAGTAAGCATTAAATATAAAACTGCTGCAAAAGAATAAAAAAACAGAGGGTCCCTTGTAGAGCCTGCTGCAATATAAGATTGCCTCATAATTTCAACAAGACCCGTAACTGATATTAAAGATGTGTCTTTTAATGTTATCTGCCAAACATTACTTAAATTTGGAATGGCTAATCTTAACATTTGAGGCATTATTACTTTTAAAAAATAAATATTTTTTTTAAATCCTAAAACCTTGCAGGCTTCAAATTGACCTTTATCTATTGATTGAATGGCTCCTCTAAATACCTCTGTTGAGTAAGCGCCCGATATAATACCAATTGCAACAGATCCTGTAATAAATGCATTAATCTCAATGTACTCGTAATAACCAAATATTGATGCAACATACATAATCGCACCACTACCTCCAAAAAATAAAAGATAGATCACTAATAATTCAGGAACCCCTCTTATTAAAGTTGTGTAGGTATTTGCGAGAAAATTTAAAAACTTATTATTAGATAACTTAAGTGGTGTAAAAATTAATGAAAATAAAAAACCTATTAACATTGCGGTAATTGCTACAGCAATAGTCATTAGAGTTGCATAAAACAACTCGTCTCCCCAGCCTGTTTTTCCGAAAGTTAAAAGATCCATATCGAAAGGGCGGCTAAAATTAATAACCGCCTTTTCAAAATATTAATTACATAGAAGCGTCAAAGCCAAAATGCTTGATCGCTAATTTGCTGATGACACCATCTTTTCTTGCTTGATCAATGGCTTTGTTAAAAGCTTTTAAAAGCTCAGCATCTCTTTCTCCTAGTATTCCACCTAATTGAGAGGCTTGTCTTAACCCAACTCCAACACCATTACCAAAAGCACCACCTGAAAAAGTTGGTCCAACTAATACAACTGATTTTCCCGATTTATCTGCGTAATCAGTAAATGCAACTGCGGCAGCTAATGCAACGTCACATCTTCCAGATGTTAAGTCTAAATTCACTTCATCTTGAGTTTTGTAAGTTCTAACATTTACTTTACCTACATCACCAGATTCTAAAAAGTTTTGGTGAATAGTTCCGGTTTGTGTACAAACAGTTTTTCCAGCAAGAGCGGCAGTTATAGTTTTAAGAGTTTTTTTAACACTTCCGCCACCTAAAGATAAATTAATACCCTCTGGCGTGTCCATGTCTTCTAAACTTGAACCCTTCATTACCGCAAGAGATGCTACTTCATCAGCATAACCTTGTGAAAATGTTATAACTTTTTTTCTTTCATCAGTGATTGACATACCTGCCATAATTGCATCAAATTTTCTCATTTGAAGAGCTGGTATCATCCCATCCCAATCTTGCTCAACAACTTCACACTGTCTTCCAATGTATCTGCATAGCGCATAAGCTAACTCAACCTCAAAACCAATAAGTTTACCCGATGCATCCTTAGAGTTCCATGGTGGGTAAGCACCTTCTGTTCCAATCTTTATTTTATCAGCATAAACATTTCCGATTAATAATAAAGAAGCAAGAACAGTTAAAATTGTTTTTTTAAATATATTCATTTTTCCTCCATAAATTTAGGGGAGAAATCCCCTTTAGAGATATTTATTTCACAAATTGAATAATTAAAAAAGAAAATTTTAGTGGTTAATCGAGGATGAAAAGTTCCAAGAACAGTCAAAACTAGGGATATAAACCCTATCTAGAGTTGTGTTACCAAAATTTTTATTAAATATATCTAGCCATTTTTCAACTTGCTCTGGCTTTTTGTCTTGGCTACCAACTTGAGCTGTAATTACACCGTTTGGTTTTAATATTCTAATTAATGAATCCATATTTTTGGCAGCTAAATCTATACAAAATTGATCATCATTAAGATCAACAAAAATTTTATCGTACTTGTCATCTTCAACAGATTTTATACTTTCAAAAGCATCACCCCAAATACATTTAACTGAATTCTTTTCAGTAGATTTTTTTCCTATACTTCCTAAGTGCTTATTACATATGTCAACTACTTCTGGATCTAATTCATACCAATCAATAAAATCAAAACCTTTAGACATGCACTCTCTTGCAACACCCCCATCTCCGCCACCAATGATTGCAGCAGTTCCCATATCTTTGTTTAACTTTAATGCAGCATTCACAAAAGTTGAGCTGTACAAAACCTCATCATTTGTTGCGACTTGAATTTCGTTATCAATGAATAACGATTTACCAAATTGCTCTAAATCTAATATTTCAATATGCTGACCCACTTTAGATTTAAAATCTTCTAAAACATCATTTACTACATAAGATTTTTGTAAACCCGGTGAGCTATAGATGTCGTGATACAAAGATTTGGTATCTCTATTAAATTCTTTTTTAACAATTCGTTTATGTTTGAATTCTTTTTTAACAATATCAAGTGCAATAGAAGGACTTACTTTTCCACATGTAAAAAAATCAAAACTAATGATTCCTTTTTCGGGAAATGTATGAAAGCTGATATGGCTCTCAGCTAATAGTGCAAGTATAGTGAAACCTTGTGGTTCGAACTTATATTTTGATATCTTAAGGACTGTTACTTCTGCGGCTTTTGCAATTTTATAAATAACACTTTCAAATAATGATGGATCATACTCTTGAGTAGTACCAATAATATCTAAAGTTACGTGTTCACCTACTTTAGTCATAAAAAATTATCCCCTCTTATAATTTTTTGCTTTGCTTAAAACTTTACTCATTTCTTTTGATGATAAAATTTTAGGCTTACCAATTTTTAGGGCTTTTATATACTGGTTCGAAATATTTTCAACCTCTTCAGCTAACTCGAATGCTTTTGATAAATTTTCCGAGAATGCAATCTGCCCGTGATTACCTATTAAACAGGCATTTCTAAGTTTTAGTGCTTTAAGAATATTTTTAGATAACTCCCTTGTTCCGTAAGTTGCATATTTTGCACATTTAATATCGTTACCACCTGCCATTGCTACCATATAATGAAAAGCTGGTATTCCTTTTCCGTGAGTAGAGATTGCCGTTGCATAGTTAGAGTGCGCATGAACAATTGCTTTAGCTTCTATTTTATCTTTATAAATATCCTGGTGAAACCTCCATTCAGAAGAGGGTATTCCTTTTTTTTTATCAAACTCTCCCTTATGAGATACAAAAACTATATCTTTGCTTTTTAATGAGGAATATTTAGCTCCTGAGGGTGTTATTAAAAAACCATCTTTATATCTTGCTGATATATTTCCAGACCTTAACGCTGAAAGCTTTTTACTATTAAGCATTTTAGCGTATTTAATTACTTCGGATCTTAGGTTTTTCATTTTCTAAACATTTTTTTTAACGCTTCACTTGAAGCTTCACAAATTCCCTTTTCTGTAATCAGCCCTGTTACATATTTTGCAGGTGTTACATCAAAAGCTAAGTTTAATGCTTTACTTTTCTTTGGATAGATTAATACTTTTTTAAGATCATTATCTTTATCTAATCCTTCTATGTGAGATAATTCTTCAGGATTTCTCTCTTCAATAGGAATATCTTTAAAATTTTTAATATCCCAATCAATAGTTGAACTAGGTAATGCTACATAAAAAGGTACATTATTATCATGAGCTGCTAGTGCTTTCAGATAAGTTCCAATTTTATTACAGACATCGCCAGTTGATAAGGTTCTGTCAGTTCCTACAATGCACATATCAACTTCCCCTCTTTGCATTAAAATTCCACCTGTATTATCTGCAATAATAGTGTTTGAAATTTCTTCTTCATTTAATTCATAAGAAGTTAAATTAGCACCCTGGTTTCTAGGTCTAGTTTCATCAACCCAAATATGCAATGGAATGCCCTTTTTATGAGCATGATAAATGGGCGATGTTGCTGTTCCCCAATTAATAGTAGCTAACCAGCCAGCATTGCAATGGGTTAAAATGTTAACTGTTTCTTTTTTTTTATTATAAATTTCTTCAATTATTTTTAATCCATTTAAACCAATATTTTCACAAAATTTTTCATCTTCGTCACAAATTTCTTTAGCTTCATTTAATGCTGCGTCTAAAGTTGTATTGCTATTTAAACCTGATAGTTTTTTCATCATACGATCTACTGCCCATTTTAAATTGATAGCAGTAGGTCTTGATTGAATTAACTCTTCTGAGCTTCGTTTAATAAAATCTGTATCGTTATTTTCTTTTACAGCTAAAACCATACCATAAGCAGCTGTTCCTCCAATTAAAGGTGCTCCTCTTACTTCCATTACTTTTATTGCATTTACTGCATCTTTAACAGTCTTAAGATCTTTAATTATAAATTTATGTGGAAGTTTTGTTTGATCAATTATTTTAACAATATCATCTTCGTACCAAATTGTTCTATATTCTATTCCTTCAACTTTCATTTATTTAAAACTCGTCCTGCAACTGTTTTTAGTTTTTTTATAGTTTTTTTAGTTCTTTTTTCAGGTGCTGTAATAATTGCCACATCTAAGCAATTATTTGTTGGGTCTTTAGGATCGATGTGACTTTCAAAGTTATGAATAATATTTTTAATCATTTTTTTGGCTTTTTCAGCATTACCAAGTAAAACTTTAATCACTTGTTGAACATCAACATTTTCATGATCGGGGTGCCAACAATCAAAGTCTGTAACCATAGATACCGATGCGTATCTAATTTCTGCTTCTCTAGCAAGTTTTGCTTCTGGCATATTGGTCATACCAATAACATCTGCTTTCCATGATCTATATAAATTTGATTCAGCCAGTGTTGAAAATTGAGGACCTTCCATAACAACATAGGTCCCATTTCTTTGGTAATCTATATTTGATTTCTTAATTGCATCTTCACAAGCATTCATTAATCCATTAGAGGTCGGGTGTGCCATTGATACATGTGCAACAATTTCATTATCAAAAAAAGTTTTACTTCTTGCAAAAGTTCTATCAATAAACTGGTCAATAATTACAAATTTACCTGGAGGTAAATCCTCCTTAAGAGAACCTACCGCTGAAACTGAAACTATATCTGAAACTCCTACTTGTTTGAGTGCGTCTATGTTTGCTCTAAAATTTATATTAGATGGAGAAACAAAATGTCCCCTTCCATGTCTTGGTAAAAAATAAACTTCTTTATTATTATAATTTGTCTTTATAATTTTATCTGACGTTTTTCCCCAAGGGGTGTTTAAATCAAGCAATTCACGATCTTTAAATTCTTCGACATCATAAAGGCCACTACCACCAATAATTGCTAATTTATTTGTTGTCATAATCAAAAATGTATTTATTTATACTTTAATAATTAAGTATTATGAATTTAAAAGATTTTATTAGATCAATTCCAGATTATCCCAAAAAAGGAATTTTATTTAGAGATATTACGACTTTAATTAAGAATGAGCATGCATTTGAAGAATGTATTAATCAAATAATTGAAAGATCCAAAAATTATAAAATAGATAAAGTTGCAGCAATTGAATCAAGAGGGTTTGTGTTTGCTTCTGCAGTTTCTTATCTACTTAAAAAGCCTTTTATTTTGTTTAGAAAAAAAAACAAACTTCCTGCTGTTACGCATTCTGTTGATTTTGAATTAGAGTATGGAACTGCGACTATTGAAGTTCATAAAGATTCGATTGATAAAGGTGACTCTATTTTAATTATAGATGATTTAATAGCAACAGGTGGTACTGCTGAAGCTGCAGCTAAACTTGTAGAGATGTCAGATGCTAAAGTTGCAGCATTTGTTTTTGCAATTAATCTTTTTGACTTAAGTGGTTCTGATAACTTAATTAAAAAAGGTTATAAAGTAGAAAATTTAATGTCTTTTCCGGGACATTAACTTTGGTATAATTGGATATCTGATGGAAAAAATAAGTAAAATTTCAAGAATTGTAAAAAAAATTTACTATAAATTATTTGTAGAAAACTTTAGTAAAAAAATTAGTTACAATTTTCCACAAAAATTTTTTAGATGGGATCTGATTGAATATTTGGACAATAAACATAATTATAATACATATCTAGAAATTGGTTGTGATAAAGATCAACTATTTTCAAAAATTAAGATTAAAAATAAATATGGTGTTGATCCTTTTAGTGGAGGAAATATCAGAGGGACTAGTGATGAATTTTTTAAGAAAAATCAAAAAACTTTTGATTTAGTATTTATTGATGGTCTACATGAATACAGCCAAGTTAAAAAAGATATTTTAAATTCTTTAAAATTTTTAAATAAAGATGGAATAATTTTAGTACATGACTGTCTGCCTGACTGTAGCTCTAAACAAGCAGTACCCAGATACAGAATGACTTGGAATGGAGATGTCTGGAAAGCTATAGTAGATTTAAGAACTAATACCCAAATTGAAATTTTTACATGCGAGATGGATCAAGGAATAGCAATAATTCAAAATAAAAAGAATACTGCTATTTTAAAAATAAACAAAAAAGTTGAGAAGTTAACATTTAAAGATTTTTTTAATAACTATAAAAATTACATGAGAGTTATTTCTTTAGAGGAACTTAAAAATAAATTCTAGCTATTATCTATAGTAGGCCTATACCAAGATTTTTTACCAATTAAAGAATTAAGCAGGCCAGATCCTCTCATAAAAGAAATTAAACATTTTTCTTTTTGAAAAAGAATTAAAAAAAATAAAGCTTTTAAATGATATTTAACAACTTTGAGAATAGATTTGTTAAATGCAAAAATATAACTATGATTTTTTATATCATAATAAACATTGGACCACATCCAGTGCCAATTTCTACATTTATCAAACTCAAATCCTATATTAGATGATTTTGCACCAAGATGTTTTATCTTAGCATTCTTAATAATATAAATTTTTTCAAAATTTTCTTTTAACCTTTTACACAAGTCTATTTCCTCTAAGTATAAAAAAAAATTTTTGTCAAAGAAACCTACTTTCTTAATTTTAGATAAATTCACTAACATTGAAAATCCTCTTACGAAATCAACATCTAAAATATTTTTGTATATTAATTTTGTATTTTGAGAATCTTTAAAATAACCATAGTTTTTAACTTTTGTTGATGGTGAAAGAATTGCAAATTTATTTTTTAAAACCCTAGATTGAGAGATTAACTGTTTTATACAATTTTTATCTAATATCGTATCTGGATTTAAGATAAACACATACGGTGTTGTTGCTGCTTTAAAAACTCGATTGTTAGCTGCTCCATACCCAATATTACTTTTTGATAAAATACATTTGATATTTGGATATTTCTTATTAATTTTTTGACATAATATTTTGTCATTAGAATTGTCAAAAATAATGATTTTTTTAATTTTAGTGATACTTTTTAAGCATTGAAAGATAACTTTTTCGCTTTTAAATGTGACAATTCCAACTGTAATATCATTATAATTCATTTTAAATGATAGTATTATAATATAATCAACTATTTAGTAGATGAAAAAAAATATTATTGTAACAGGTGGTCTAGGTTTTATTGGTAGCAATCTAATAGAGCTATTAATCAAGCAAAAATACTCCATAATTAATATAGATAAAATCAATTATTCCTCAAATTTTTATAATGTGATCGATTTCAAAAAACATAAAAATTATCAGTTTATCAAATGCAATTTAAATGAAAGTACAAAATTATTAAAAATTTTTAAAAAATATAAACCTATATGTGTTTTTAATCTAGCGGCAGAAACACATGTAGATAGATCTATAGATAGACCAAAAGATTTTATAGATAATAATATAGTGGCTGTTTTTAATTTATTATTAGCTTTTCGAAAATTTGCTGAAAAAATTAAACATACAAGATTAATTCATGTTTCGACAGATGAAGTTTTTGGAGATGTTTTAAAAGGAAGGTCTAGTGAAAAATATCAATACAAACCGAGCTCTCCCTATGCGGCAAGTAAAGCATCGTCAGATCACTTGGTTTATTCATATATCAAAACTTTTAAAATACCAGCAATAATAACTAATTGTTCAAATAACTATGGGCCCAAACAGCACCCAGAAAAACTGATTCCAAAATTAATTTATAATATCATTAACCATAGAAGTCTGCCCATTTATGGAAATGGAAAAAATTCTCGAGAATGGATATATGTACAAGATCACTGTGAAGCTTTAATCAAAGTTTTTAAAAAAGGAAAAATTGGGAATTTTTATAATATAGGTTCAAATAAAAATTTAAATAATATTGATATTACTAAACTATTAATAAAAATTGCTTCTAAAAACTTAATATTAGATTCTAAAGTTAAAATTAAATATATAAAAGATCGGCCTGGGCACGACTTAAGATATGCTCTTAATAGCAATAAAATAAGAAAAGAATTAAAATGGAAACCACTCACCTCTTTAGAAGTTGGGTTAACCAAAACATTAAAATGGTATCTCGATAATAAGCCTTATTTTGCCACTTTTAAAAAAAAAGATATAATTAAAAGATTAGGAATTTAAATGATAAAAAAAGGTATTATTCTGGCAGGTGGTATGGGCACAAGAATGAGTCCATTAACTAAGGCTGTTAATAAACACCTACTACCAATTTATGATAAACCATTGATTTTTTATCCATTATCAATACTTATGCTTTCAAAAATAAAAGATATATTAATTATTGTTAATAAAGGGCAACTAAACCAATACAAAAAATTAATTCCCAATGGTAAAAACTTAGGAATAAAGATCAGTTATATAGAGCAAGAAAAACCAAGAGGTCTACCTGATGCTTTTATTTTGGGTGAAAAATTTATTGGAAAAGAAAAAGTTGCCATGATCTTAGGTGATAATTTTTTTTATGGGCAAAATTTAACTTCAATTCTTTTAAAATCTTCTAAAATTAAGAGTGGAGCTACTGTATTGTTACATAAAGTTCAAAGACCAGAGTTATATGGAGTTGCAAAAGTTAATCAAAAATTAAAAATAATAAAAATCAAAGAAAAACCAAAAAAATTTATCTCAAATGAAGCTATAACAGGATTGTATTTCTTTGATAACAAGGTCATAAAATATGCAAAAAATTTAACACCTTCAAATAGGGGTGAATTAGAAATTATTGATCTCTTAACACAGTACAAAAAGAGAGGAAAATTATCAGCAAATTTTATTGGTCGTGGTGGAGCCTGGCTAGATACAGGATCAATAGATGACTATTATAAAACTATTGCTTTTGTAAAGGCAATAGAAAACAGGCAAGGTCTTAAAATAGCATGTATTGAAGAAGTTGCTTATCTTAATGGATGGATTAAAAAAAAAGAAGTTTTAAATTCAGTAAAATTTTATGGTGATTGTCAATATTCAAATTACTTAAAAAAATTAATTAAATGATAATTAGAACAAAAATTAATGATTTAATAATTATAAAAAATAGAGTTTTTAAAGATTCAAGGGGTTACTTTAAAGAGTTATTAAGAGAAAGAGAAATTAAAAAAAAACTTCCTTTCATGGTTATGTCTTATTCGAAGAAAGGTGTAATTAGAGGTCTTCATATACAAACAAAAAAATCTCAAGGTAAGTTTGTGTCAGTAATTAAAGGAAAAATATTTGATGTAGCTGTTGATTTGAGAAAAAACTCAAAAACTTTTGGTAAATTTTTTACAAAAATCCTTAGTGAAAAAAACTCTTTATCAATCTATATTCCTCCAGGATTTGCTCATGGTTTTTGTGGTTTAGATAAAGAAAATTTTGTAACATATAGTTGTACAAATTATAGAGATACTAAATCAGAAACCGGTATAAAATATAACGATAAAACTTTAAACATTAAATGGCCAATAAAAAATCCAATATTATCAATAAAAGATAAAAAAAATATTTCTTTTAAAGAATTTAAAGAAAATAGATGAGCTCTAGAATATTAGTAACAGGTGGTGATGGTAGATTTGCTAAAATATTAAAAGAAAAAAATAAAAAGTTAGACTTGATCTTCTTATCTAAAAATCAACTAAATATTTTAGATTTAAACTCAATTGAAAAGGCTATTAAAAAGAATAAACCTAAGGCCATCTTGCATTGTGCAGGGTTATCAAGACCAATGAGTATTCATAAAAAAAATATAAGTAGGAGTATTGACCTTAATATTATTGGTACGGCTAACTTAACCAAAATGTGTGAAAAAAATAAAATTAAAATTATATATCTTTCTACAGGATATGTTTATGGGGGCAAAAAAGGTAACTATACTGAGGAAGATCCTGTAAAACCTTTTAACAATTATGGTTTGTCAAAATTAGGAGGTGAATGCTCTGTTTCTATGTATAAAAACTCATTAATTCTTAGAGTCACAATGACAGAAAAGCCATTTATCCACGATTCAGCATACGTAAATTTAAAAAGTAATTATATGTTTCATGAAGATTTGGTAAAAATTCTTCCTAAGTTAATTAATAAAAAAGGAATAATTAATGTTGGAGGAAAATCTCAATCGATCTACAATTTTGCAAAAATCCATAATACAAAAATAAAAAAAATATTTATAAATAAAAAAGGTAATCTTCCATTAAACCAAACTATGAGTTTAAAAAAGTTAAAAAAATATATTTAGTGGTAGCGGGAAGTGGAATCGAACCACTGACCTCAGGCTTATGAGTCCTGCGCTCTAACCGACTGAGCTACCCCGCCACTTAATTATCGTTGTTTTATAATAGATTTTATTTTTAGTCCAATCAAGTATTTGGCTGTTTTCCTTGCTCACTGTGCCTAGAGTGTGCCGAAGAATACCTCTAATTAGGTTCCTGCGGACTCGCAGTGGGAAGTAACTTTATACGTTTGGAAATTTTACTTAGATTTTTTAAAGTATGAATAAAGAGAATTTCTTCTTCTTTTATATTTTTTATTTTAACCCCTCAAAATCTGCAACTGCACTTGATTTTGTTGGAAAAGCACTTCTATCTCTACTGGCCACAGTCCATTTACATGCAGGACCAATACCTCCTAGTTCATGAGGAGGTGCTCCTTCTGCAAGTTTTTTTTTAAACTTTTTTAAAGCTTTTAAAATTTTAGGATGATTAAAATTTCCATACTCTTTTAAACACATAACTTTATATGGATCATATGAATTTTTGGATGTTGGTGTTAAATAAACACTATCCGCAGTTTGAGGGCACCCTTTCTCTTTATGAATATATGCTGAACCAGCCGTTAGTCCCCAGCCTAGATGTGTAGGTTTATCCTCATTAATGTAGTGGCCATTCTTAACTCCTGGGACACACTCAAAACCTTGTCCTTGTGTATGATACAATTCATGCAGTGTTAATTTTATCAATCTTGCTTTTTCAGATCCTGAGCCTACAAAAGCAGATCCAACTCCTGGTCCTGCTTCGCCATCACCCTCATTGCCTGGTATATCTGCAAAGTTAAAGTAAACCTTTTTTGGATTATTAAGTCCCTGTAACCAAAAATATGGCACTATATTATTATTAGGGGTGGCAGCTGTAAAATCTTTACTTTTTTTAGGTATACGTATGAATGTAATATCGAGTTTACCATCTTTTCTATAATCAAATTTAAATTTTTTACTTACTCCATTGGATAAACTATGTTTAGCCGTTTCTCTTGCCATGATCTCATTTATTTCAAGCAAGATATTTTCCATTTTACCAGTAATATCCCACTCACTGTCCTTGCTATCAGTAGCTAATAAATAATTAAAATGAATTTGATAATCATCAGTTACATCAGGTTGGTCTTCAAAAAATCTTCCTAGTTTTTTATCTTTAGGTAGAAAAAAAGGTTTTGAGTAAAGTACAATTTTACTAGATAATTCTTTATCATTTGTTTCGGCAGAAAAATTCCAAACAAATTGGCTGTCAGCAGCATATAAAAAGCATTCTGCTGTTTTACTAATTTTATATTTTCTAATTGCTTTAGTGCACTTTTTAAATATTTTTTCATGTAACTCATCTGTTATTTCATCTGCAAATGTAGATTCCCAGACACTATTTTTGCTCCCACCATCTGTATAAAAGTAAAGAATAAATTTTTTGTCTTTATTTTTCTTATTTTTTATATTCTTCTCATATTGTTTTTTTATTTGATCTTTAATATCAGTAGGTACCTCTCCTCGTCCTATTTCCTTTAGTCCAGCAAATACTTCTCCACTTAAAATCAAACACAGAATTAGACTTCTTAGAATTATTTTCATCACAAAGATCTTCGCACTGTGTCATGAGTGTGTCAAGAATTGTGAGTATGATGAATAAGACTTATAGATAAAGGATAGTTAATAGCGGACAGCGGGCTTATGAGTCCTGCGCTCTAACCGACTGAGCTACCCCGCCACTTAATTATCGTTGTTTTATAATAGATTTTATTTTTAGTCCAATCAAGTATTTGCCTATTTTTCCTTCTGGCTGTTCTATATGTGAATCAAAATTAATACTAACATT
>Ga0209383_1000781_pt1 | contig 21386 bp, 21 predicted proteins | sample CoawatmetaG02DNA_FD_187510 | JGI IMG/M metagenome (GOLD analysis project Ga0209383, IMG submission 187510) | Marine microbial communities from the West Antarctic Peninsula - Coastal water metaG029-DNA (SPAdes) (version 2) | ecosystem: Environmental > Aquatic > Marine > Coastal ... | reverse complement strand
CCAGATCAGTTAAAGGAAGAGCTAGACTGGATTGATGCCAATATAGGTGATTTCTCATATGGAGTTGATACGGTGATACCTCAAAAATATGAAGGAATGGAAGAGAAAGATCCTGAGCAGCTTCTAGAGCAACTCCAAAAAATGATTCCCGCTGAGCATAAAAAATTTGTTGAAACTCTCCTTACAGAAAGTGGAGTTCCAGAAGCGCCTGAAACAAATGGTCCTAAAGGAGGGCTCCTTGGTTGGACCGAGGCCACTGCTGAGCCGCAAATTGAAGAAGCTTTAAAACATCCTAACGTTAAATTAATTGCTAATGCTTTAGGAACTCCTCCAGCTGACATGATTAAAAAAATTCAAGACAAAGGAGTATTGATTGGCGCACTTTGTGGAAAAATTAAACAAGCGCTTTCTCACAAAGATGCAGGCTTAGATTTTATTATTGCTCAAGGTGGTGAAGGCGGCGGACACACTGGCGAAATAGGCAGCATTGTTCTTTGGCCACAGATAATAGAAGCGGTTGGTGATCTTCCTGTATTGGCTGCTGGAGGCATTGGTAACGGTAAACAAATGGCTGCTGCAATGTCTATGGGTGCTCAGGGGATATGGTGTGGATCTTTATGGCTAGCGGTTGAAGAAGCTGCCGCTCAACCAGCAGAGAAAGAGTCTTATCTTAACGCTACCAGTGAAGATACTATTAGAAGTAAAGCCTGGACTGGTAAGCCTGCAAGAATGTTAAAAAATAAATGGACTGAGGCTTGGGAAAATCCTGATAATCCAGATCCACTTCCAATGCCGCTTCAGGGCATGATCACATTTGATGCTATGAGAAGAACATCTATTTACGCAGGTTCGGGTAACACTCAAGATGTGTCGTTCAATGCAGCTGGACAAGTCATTGGTCAAATTAAACAAATAGAGTCTGTCAAGGATGTTATGTATGGACTTATTAGTGATTATGTAGATTCAGTCGAGCGGTTGAACGCATTATTACCAAAAGACGAATAGTCTAGATTATGCTTTCAGAGTTATTAGCGGAGCTAAATAATCTTCTGTGGGGTCTTAGCTTAATAACCCTCACTATTGGCATATTAATCCTGATGCCAAAAAAATATTCCTTGAGACTTGGAGAGCACCCACTGGTTTTAATCGGACTCTTCGCTTTAGTGCTCATTGCCTTAATTCAAATATATGCATAAAATCTCAACATGTCATTCGAAGAATTAAGAGTTATATTTGTAGTTTATACATGTGCTTTAGCGCCAATTATCTACCTTGTTTTTCAAAAAGATAAATTGCCGACTTGGGTATTTACTTTCTATATAGGTGCATTTCTTGTTTGCGCTTTGGGCTGGGAACTTTGGTTTACGTACGGTTGGGTGGATGGTGATTCTGTAAATTTAAGACGCTCTGATGTTTTGAACTACTGGCTTCCTCAGGACATTAATTGGCTTCTAAACTCCTTGGCGGATGCTGGAACTATCTGCGTTGGCGGACTTTATTTGGTATGGGTGCTATGCCAAAAGAATGACGAAATATTTATTAAATGGAATTGGAAAGCCTTTGCATTGTTGATGATCTGGTGTGTGGCACAAAATTTAGGGGTTGAACTCTTTTTATATCATGACCAATTAGCCGAGGGCAAACTATTATCTTGGGCTCCGATGGCGCCGACTGGGTCATATTTTAATCCTGAGTTATTTTCACTGAACGGAAGATCTGTGATGTTGCAAACCCAATTACCGTGGCTGATCCTTCCGGCCGCATTATATAAATCTGCCATTTTATTAAATAACAGGCATTTATTAAATAAGGCTTAGTACTTCGATTAAAGGGCTTAAAGATTCTTGCAAAGCCTACGAATTAAAGAGCTATTCTCCCCACATCCCAGCAAACTCAAAAGCCTCAGCAATCTCGCTGCCAACAACCCAAGCATCATGACCAGGCTCTATTGAGTAAGCGTCTCCCTTTGAATAGGTCGCCTCAGTTCCATCATCGTGCTTGCAGCAGATTGATCCGCTGATGATCACACCTAAATGTGCAGCCTGACAAGTATTGGTTCCAATTGATGGCTTAACATCCACTGACCACTTCCAGCCTGGCTGAAGTGTAAGGTGGACAACTCTTTGGCCTCCTACATTTACAGCTTCAATCTTGGCATTATCAAAACTATTATTTATTTCCTCAGCTTCTGAGAAAGTTTTAATTTCTATGGAGCTCATTTAAATCCCCTGTAATTTAATTTTTTTTGTTGTAATCATGCGAAAAATCTTCAACAAGATTAACAAATGCTTTTAGACCATTTGAAAGAGCTGAATCATCAACATAAAAATAAGGTGAATGATTTGTTGGGGAATCTTCTGATCCAGGTGAGTTCACTCCTAAAAAAAAGAATAAGCCTGGAACTTGCTGAGCAAAGAATGAGAAATCCTCCGCACCTGTTCTTGGGACCTTAGCTTCGTAATAATTGCCATCAGCTGCTCTAGATAAAGAAGCAGCATATTTATCTACTAATTCTAGATCGTTGAATGTGACTGGATAACCGCCATAAACCTTAAACTCAACCTTGGCTTTAGCGTGGTGAGCGGCAGCAATATTTTCGGCGATAACTTTTATCTCATCTCTAATCTGATCTGCATAAGAATCTTTAAATGTCCTAATAGTTCCTTCAAGAAACGCAGATGATGGAATAATATTATTTCTGGTTCCACCTTTCATTATCCCAACTGTCACTACAGCCTGACTATCAAGAAGATTTAACCTTCTGCTAACAATGGTTTGCAGCGTCGTGACAACATCAGAGGCGGCTACTATGGGGTCAACACCATTCCATGGACGTGAACCATGTGTTTGCTTTCCCTCAATGGTTATTCTAAAGGCCTCAGCTGACGCCATCATTGGTCCAGGTCTTGTCCAAAGTTGTCCATGTTTAGCATTGGATACATGCATACCGAAAATAGCATCTGGTTTTTCGGCATCAAAAATGCCTTCTTTTAGCATTAATTCTGCTCCACCCTCTTCTCCTTCTGGCGCACCCTCTTCAGCTGGTTGAAAAATCAATAAAATGTCACCGTTAAGTTTGTCAGTGTTTTGCGAAAGGAAACTCGCTACACCTAGAAGAGTTGCAATATGAGCGTCATGTCCACATGCATGCATAATTCCCACATCGTTTCCCTGGTAAACAGTTCTTTCTTTTGATGAGAATGGAAGATTAAGTTTTTCGGTTACTGGCAGACCATCAATGTCAGCTCTCAAGGCAATTAAAGGCCCTGGATTTTGCCCTCTTATAAATGCAGTTACACCAGTCTTACCATAGGTAGTATTTGGCTCAAGACCCATTTCAACAAGAGCCTCAGCAATCGATTTCTGCGTTTTAAACTCTCTATTTGATAGCTCAGGAAATTCATGAAAATAATGTCTCCAATCAGTAACTTTAGTCATCACTCCATTGAGATTTTGGTCTAAAGATGAGGCGAGATCTCCAGAGCTAATTGGTACTATTAAAAAAAGAGAAGTGAGTAAACTAAAAAAATAACGCATTAAGATTTCCTCTTAAAAAAATTAAAAAATATTGCAGGCGTAGAAGCCATGTAGTCTTTGAAATCATGACGTCTTTCTAAAGATCTTTTATCCATCATAGCAACAGAAGTAATTGCAACCAATGCATACATAGTAATAGTGCCTACGATTAACCAAGCTGCCGTAAAACCATTTGATAAGGAAAAAATAAAGAAACTAAACCAGAAGAGTATTTCACCAAGATAATTAGGATGGCGTGAATAAAACCACAATCCTGATTGCATTGTTTGTGGTTCGGTTAAAGACTTTCTAAAATTATACATTTGTTGATCAGATACAATTTGAATAAGTACTGCTGATATGCCAACAGTATAGGCAACCCAATCTAACCAAAATACTTCAGGTCCAGGATAAAAAAGGGTGTAATTCATTGGCAATAATGCAATAAATACAGAGAGTGTCGGAATTAGATGTATGGCTCCAAAATCAGTTAGGAAATACTGAAATTTAGTTTTTGCTTTAGCTTTCATCATGACGTATCGCCAATCTTCGTGAGTAAAGCCATCCCATGACCTAGCCCAGTTATAGGTTAATCTTATTGCCCAAAGAAACATCACAGCAAACATCATTCCGGCTCTCAAAACATTTCCCTCAGCACTAATATCAACCCAGCATAAAATTGTTAAGACTACGGGTATTACAGACCAAAAAGCATCGTACCAACTTGAATTTTTGAAGGCTACGCTTAAAAGATATATAAATATTGTTGCTTCAACGTGGCAGGCTAACAATCTAAGTAAAATATTAAAATCTAACAGCAGATTCCATGTAAACACCATTGAGTAAATGCAAGCAACGTACCCAACAAAAATAATAGAAAGATCAAATAATTTTTTTTTCATAATGAGTTATACAGTTAATATAGGTTTGTGGTATTCGTTAATAATTGGCAATAACGGGATGCTCTGTGATTTAGATAGTTCAGATATCTTAGTATCAAGTTTCTGATAAAGAGTGTTTCTTTGGATTAAGTTCAAATCAAGAGATCTAGCGATTCGATCTACATCATCAAGATTAAGCTCTTGGCCAAACGAAGCCCCTGCTGACCTTGTAATACTCTCATTCATCAATATTCCGCCAACATCATTGATTCCAGCTGACAATAAAAATTTTAAGCCTGGTAGTCCCATTTTTACCCATGAGCCTTGAATATTTTCTATTGAATCGTAAAAAAATATTCTTGCAGCAGCATGAACCAGTACTGACTCCTTAAAAGTTGGGCCTGGCCTAGATAACCCGCGCATATAGATTGGAGCCTCATTGGCAACAAATGGCAGAGGCACAAACTCAGTAATACCATTAGTTTTTTCTTGTATAGATTTAAGGACACCAAAATGCTTTGCTACGTGCGACATGTCTTCAACATGACCAAACATCATTGTTGATGTCGTAGGCAAGCCTACTGAATGAGCTGCCATTATAACTTCCGACCATTCCTTTGTATTTAATTTATCGGGACAAATGATAGCTCTTATATCGTCGTGCAAAATTTCAGCAGCAGTTCCTGGAAGTGAGTTAAGACCAGTATTTTTTAATTCAATTAAGAACTCCTCAATGGAAATATTTAAAGTTCTTCTGCCATGATCAATTTCTAGAGGAGAAAATGCATGAATATGAATTGAATCAGAAACTGAGCGAATTGTTTTCACAATTTCTATATAGGTGTTACCTGTATAGTTTGGATGGATGCCGCCTTGAAGGCAAACCTCAGTAGCTCCTCTATCAATTGCTTCTAAAGTTCTTCTTGCTATCTCATCATGTGAGATATTGTAAGGTTTACCTCTCAGGTCTGAATGCCCTTTTCCTTTAGAGAAAGCGCAGAAATTGCATTTAAAAGAACAAATATTTGTATAGTTAATATTCCTGTTCATTACACAGGTAACCTCATCGCCATGGACATGAGTTTTTAAATCATCCGCATAATCTATTAAATATTTAAAGTCTCTATCCTTTGCAGTAAGTATATTTTGAAGCGCTTCGAGATCTGAGTTTTCATGAACTCTTTTAATGCTCTCTTGAATGTCAGACTTAAAAATATTATCTGTGTATAGAGGTATCGTGTTGCTGATGCCTGAGATCCATTTATCGGAACGAATTAAGTTTTGGGCATCAACCTTCTGCAGTAGTTTTGATGCAACATTTTTGGACGTGAATTTTAAAAGATTCTTGAAGAAAGATGGATAAAGGGTCGCTCGAGCATTGAGATCTTGACCAGCAGCATTGGCCATATCATTTAATTTTTCAATTTCGGGCCAAGGCGCCTCTGGGTTTACGAAATCTTTTGTTACCGGTGATATCCCTCCAAAATCATTGATGCCCGACTCAAGTAGCCTTTCTAGATGAAGTGGATTTAGGTTTGGTGGCACTTGAAGACTTACATCGCCTGGTAGGATTAACCTTGCCATTGCAATGGTCCAAAGCAGCTCATCAAAAGATGGCTCGGGTGAATTTTCCATCAAGGTGTTTGGTTTGGCTTTGAAGTTCTGAACTATAACCTCTTGAATATGACCGAACTGAGTATGAAGTTTTCCTATTTCAAATAATGATTCAAGTCGCTCTAATCTTGTCTCTCCAATACCGATAAGGATGCCAGTCGTAAATGGAATATTTTTCTTCCCTGCATTGATCAAAGTTTTCATTCTGAATATTGGCTCTTTGTCGGGTGAGCCATAGTGAGGCTGGCCTTTTTCACACAATTTAGAGGAAAGAGACTCAACCATTAAACCCATAGAACCACTCAAGGGCTTGAGCATATCTAATTCAGCCTCTGTGAGACAGCCAGGATTAAGGTGAGGTATTAATGTGGTGTTATCTAAAACCGCTTGTGCACAAGCTGCAACATATTCATTTGTGGTCGAATATCCCATTGCCTTTAAAGCATCTCTGGCAGCCTTGTATCTTAATTCCGGTTTATCACCAAGTGTAAATAGGGCTTCGTGACAACCCTTTTCCTCTCCCTCTTTGGCTATTTTAATTACTTGATCAATTGACAGGTAAGGAGACTCAACCTTCTTTGGAGTTTTGGCAAAAGTGCAATAATGGCAAACGTCTCTACATAAAAATGTTAGAGGGATAAATACTTTGGGAGAATAGGTAAGCTGGTTAGAAAAATACTTCTGTTTTTTTAAGAATGATTCAGAAACCAACGACTCTGATAAGGCAATATTTGATAGATCAATCAGATCATCATGCAAGCAGCGCTCTGAGGCAATCAAGCTTTTTAATGTATTGTTAGAATGTTCCTGTATTTCCACTCTATTATTAGTCTCGAATATAATCCTTTAGTTTGAAGTAATCATCTTCTGAGTCAAGGTCTTGCTGAAGAGTTTTAATGGCAATATTGTTCCAGTGGAAATTGTTACGTTTAAATTCAGATGTGAATAAACTAAAGCTATTGAGTCCGAATTGTAAATTAAATTTCATTTTAACCGAATAAAGAACGCAGTTTGTTCCAGTGCAATCGATATCAGAAACAATACTGATAGCCGATTGATCATGAGAATCAACCAGGGACTGCAAATCCGTTTCATGAATTTTAGGTAAATCAGCGTGCATGATTAAAATCAAATCATCAGGCTCCTTGATATCAAAGGTTTCAATAGCTTCGTGCAAGGCAATATTTAGTGAGGAATTAGTAAAAAATATGCTTGTGCCATCCATGCTCAACTTAGGATCATTTGTAACCAGAGTAATGGAATTACATATACCAGATTTCTTAAGAGTATTGATTGTTTGATGTGCCATTTTCATAGAAAGTTCTGATCTTTGGCTCGGAGACAAAATATTTTTTAAACGATCTTTTGAAGTATTAAAATTTTTTATAGGCACAAAGGCATTAATCTTCATCTTATTTCTGTTCTAAGCAGTCGATGACTGATTGTGCAAGATTTACCTTTGAATCTAAGTTATTCATGATCAGGTTTGCAAAGAAAACTTGAAAGCCATTATTGACAAGAGCATGCTCTTCATTTGTATCGCTGGAATCTAAAAAGATTGTATTTGAGTATTCAGAATAATAGTTAGCTACTGTTAAAACTGACGTATCCATACCTAACTCGCTCATCATTTTAGATGTTGGTCCCTTTAATGATTTTGCATTCACTATTGGGCTGACTACACTTACTCGCTCTGGATTTTCTTTTAAGTAAGTGTTTAACGGCTCTAATTGGATAATAGGACTAATGCTCACAAAAGGATTTGATGGGCAAATAATAATTTCATCAAAGCTAGCCAAATTAATCAGAGGATTAAATTCTGCTTTTTCCAAGCCTTTAAACACAAAGTTTGTTACCGAAGGTTCACATTTATGTTTTACAAAATATTCCTGAAAAGATAAGAGTCTGTTTTGAGTTTGTATGTAAGTTTCAACCAGATCATCAGTCATTGGTAAAATATTAGTTTTTAGTCCGAAGCGTTGAGAAAGATCTTGTGTTGCCTCAGAGAGACTTGCACCATTAGCAATAAGTTGAGTTCGAATAATGTGAGTTGCAAGATCTTTATCTCCCAGCTGAAACCAAGTCTCTCCTCCAAGATCTTTTAAGGCACCAAGCATTTCCCAAGATTCATTTGACCGGCCCCAACCTTTAGAAACATCAGATTCATTGCTTAGCGTATACATAACAGTATCAAGGTCTGGACATATTTTAAGATTAAAATGTGTAAAATCGTCTCCTGTATTGACAGCGATTGTAAGGTTTGATTCTGGAAGGATTTTAGAAAACCCAAGTGCCAATTTAGCTCCTCCAACTCCTCCGCACAGTAGTAAATAGTTTTTCATCTAAAAAGGTCCTCTTCCTCACTCCTAATTAGATCTTTTCCAGTGCTTGCTGCAGAAAAATTAGACTTATATCCTCTAATTAACACTACTGGCTTCTTTTGATCTGCTTGACCCATCAGTAAAGAGGCAGCAGCAGAAAGCTCATCCGCAACTGCAATTTGTGTAACTTTTAGGACGTTGCCGTATAGATCCTTCTTTCCCCGTTCATCTACAACGCACTCTACGTTTGCGCTTCCTATAGCAAATCCAACAATGCCATTTCTAAATGGTCTGCCCATGGTGTCAGTTATTATCAAACCTATTTGTTTGCTAAAATGGTCACTAATTTTTAAGCATAAATTTTTTGCTGATTCATCAGGATTCTCTGGCAATAGTAAAACTTGATTTGTATTTTGATCAATATTCGATCTGTCTATGCCAGCATTGGCATGAATAAAACCAAGTTTATGCTCAACAATTAGAACCCCCATTCTGTGTCTTACAACTTGCTTTGATTCATTAAGAATGGCTTGAATAAATTTCGGATCCTTGTCTATCTTTGCTGACAGAGATTTTGCTTCATCTCCCGGTATGAGGGTTGAAATATCAAGGTATCTGTTTTCTGATTTCGAAATAATCTTTTGAGCAACGGTTAGGATATCGCCATTCATTAAACCTAGTTTTTGGCTCTCCAGCTGAGCGATAATAATTTCAGCCAGATCATCGCCTGGATTGATAAGCGGAATATTGTCTAGAGCTGTTATATGAATTGCGCTGATATGATCTCCCTTGTAAGACTAAATGCCTGTAATCTTGATCCCAGAATGCTGTAGCGAATGTTTCTTATTGATGGCAATCAAAATTGAAGTTAGAGCCTCTGCTGCGACTGAATTACACAGCGGTCCAGCATGCCAACCCTTAAGCCCCGCATCTTCGACGAGCCCGATAACCGTAGCTCTGGCTTCTAAAAAATCTCCAGATACAAGGACATCACAATCAATATTTTTATCCGTTTGCAGAAGTTCCGCAGATATATTTTGAAAAGCTGATACTACTTTTGTTCCTTCGCCCAAAATAGCTTGAGCTTTCATGCATGCAGAGCCTTCTTTCGGAAGTTGCACCCTCATGACTTTTGGTGGAACCAATGGCACGGTTGCATCAATTAAAATTTTATCCTGAAGGTTGTTTTCAACACTTAGCAGGGTCGCTTCTTGATGAGCAAAGGGAACTGTTATACATGCTATCTCCCCTTCTCTTGCAGCATCAATATTCAACATGCCAGAAGTCGATGGAAGACCGAGTTCTTCAGCTATCTGCTTTGCTTTTTCAAGATCTCTGCTACCGATAAGGACTTCATGATTAGCTTTGATCCATCTTGAAGCTAAACCCTTGCCCAGTGCTCCTGTACCCCCGAGAATTGCAATTTTCATAGATGTGCTCCTTAAGAAATTTTTATTTATTTAATAGGTAGATTATACAAACTTCCTGATGAATCAATGGGTATCAATCATATTATTTATAAATCGCGTAAGTCACCTTGGCATCTCTGATTTGATATCATCGACATACACAAGGTTATAATTGTTGCAACGAAATATTAAGGTGGGAATGGTGACTAAAATAAATTTTAAAAATAAAACAGTTGTTATAACTGGTGGCACTAAAGGTATTGGTGCTGAGATTACAAAAAGCTTTTTAAAGCACGATGCCAATGTAATTGTTTTAGCCCGAAACAAACCTAAGCGCAATCTCCAGGCAAGAGGTAACTCAAGTCTATTTGTAGAGTGTGATATTAGAAATATAGAATCTATAGGTACAGCCCTGAAGGTTATTGCTTCTAAATATAAAACAATTGATGTCTTAATTAACAATGCTGGAGGAGCCCCAATGGCAAATTCACTCACAGTCTCACCTAAATTTCATGAGGCAATCATCGATCTCAATTTGATAGCTCCTTTAAATTTAAGCCAGGAAATTGCAAAAAGAATGATCAAGCAAAAAACTATCTCAAATATTATTAACATATCAAGCGTTACCGCAACCAGACCAACTCCAGGAAGCGCCGCCTATGGAGCAGCCAAAGGAGCTCTAGTAAATTTAACCAAGACTCTAGCCATCGAGTGGGCCCCCAAGATTAAAGTAAATTCAATAATAGTTGGTTACATTGAAACGGAGAATTCTCTCCTGCATTACGGCAGTAAATCTGAAATTAATAAAGTTGCAAAAACTATACCGCTTAAAAGAATGGGAAAACCTCAAGACATAGCGAATGCATGTATTTTTTTCGCATCAGACTTGGCAGAATGGGTTACCGGCTCTGCTCTAGAGGTACACGGCGGAGGGGAGAGTCCTTCCTACCTAGATGCCGCAAAACCCAAATAATTAATTGAAATCTTAGGCTTTCATCCAAAAATTTTTCTTACAAATCTATTGCCCCAAAAGATTTTTAAAGCGCCTTGAAGTTGTTCAAATGATTTGTCCGTGTATGGGTATGCTGATGCTGATTTCTTGCCAATGATTATTGGCATAGCATGAGCATAACCTAACAATCCTTCTTTTCCATTAACCACTCCCACGCCGCTATTCTTAACGCCTCCAAAAGGCACCTCGTTAACTCCGTAACTCATAGCCATATCATTTACTGAACATGCGCCTGTCTCTATTGATCTAGCAATTCTTTGACCTTTAACTAAATCTTTTGTCCAAACGTTCCCGTTTAGCCCAAAATGAGATTGATTGGCTAAAGATAAAGCTTCGTCTTCTGATTCAACTTTCATGATGCAAATAACCGGCCCAAATGTTTCGTCCTTCATTATTTTCATTTCATGTGTAACTTCTGTTAAAACAGTAGGCTCAAAATAAAGACCCTCAAAAGCTGGATTTCTTTTTCCTCCAGCTAGTACTGTGGCCCCTTTAGCTATTGCATCGTTTACATGGTCTTCGATTATCTCTATTTGCTTATCCCAAAATGTTGGCCCAACGTCTCCCTTGCAATCATTTGACTGGACGAGTGACTTTGTTATGACTACAACCTCTTCAACAAATTCATCATAGATATCTGACATGACATAAATTCTTTCAGTACCGCAACAATACTGACCAGCATTCATCAGAGAGCCAACTACTGCACCGCTGGCTGCGTCTTTTACATCTGCATCTGAGCAAACAATCATTGCGTCTTTGCCTCCGAGCTCTAAACTAAATGGAATAAGCATTTCTCCACACTTAGAGGCTATTTTTTTACCCGTGGCTACGCTACCAGTAAAAGAAACTTTATCAGGACCTTGACTGATAAGCTCAGCACCTGTTTCGCCATCGCCTATGAGAGTTTGAACTAGATGAATGGGAGCATCTGCTAGTGCAAAAATTTCCTGAACCATAGCACCGGACATAGGTGTCACTTCAGACGGCTTAACAATGACGCTATTACCACAAAGCAAAGCCTGGATAACAGGATTAATTGACAGAATAAATGGTCCATTCCAAGGAGTTATAACAGCCACAACACCTCGAGGCTTGTAAGTAATTATGGTCTTTTTTAAAAATCTCATTGGGCCATGCATTTTAATTTTTTTATCAGACAGCCATTTTTCTGCTCGCTTGGCATAAAAAACTAGAGAGTCAACGGCTGAAAATACTTCCATTGCCATAGCTTCCTGAATAGGCTTCCCTGTCTCGCGCATTACCACATCCATGATCCTGTCCTGTTGCTGAATCACAACATCAGCGACTCTATGCATCAATTCAACCCTTTCTTTTAAGGAAGTTTGCTTCCATTTGGACTGTGCAATTTTTGCTTGCGTCATAACTTGAGCAATCTCATCGGAGTTAGCGCAATCGTAGGTATCGATATGAGATAGATCAACCGGGCTTTTTAGTGATAACTGCTTACGGCCACTCTCTGAGTGAGATATAGAAAAAATAGCCACGTTTAAATCTCCTTAAGGTTTGCTTCTAAGAGCGGGGTAACATGATTGTTAATATGAGCATTTAAACCCATTGGCATTATTTCGTAATGCTCCAGCTTCCTTACCACTTTAATCATTATTACTGTAAATTTATATAAAGCCAAAGTATAAAAATAGTCATAATTGTCTGTGCTAAAACCAGTTAAGGCTTCCCATTTTGCTATGGTTGCAACAGGTCCTGGGAATCCAGGTAGCCTTTCTGCTCCAACGCCCTTGCTGTTGCAATCGTCAATAGCGATGCCCCATGCTAAGTCCATACAAGGATCTCCCAAGGATGCCATCTCCCAATCTAGAACCGCAGAGACCTCTCCATCAGGTTGATACATGATATTTGCACACCTGGAGTCTCCCCAGATAATTGTGGATTGATTAGATACAGGCTTGTTCGCAATTAACCATTCACGGGCTTGGTCAGCAACTGGATGCACCTCACCTTCCATTGCCCAATCATGGAAATTAAAATAATAGTTAAGCTCTTGATCTAAGTAATTGCTAGCTAACTCTGGTCTATTTAAAAACTCATAGTCACCTGTTGAGATATCTACCTGATGAACTTTTGACATCTCCTCAACCCAGCCCCACCAAATTTTTTCCCTTACCTCTATTGAAGATTCAGCAACCCAGCCCTCTTGATGGAATGGTGGATTATCAGAAGGAGCATCGCCATCGGCCATTTCCATGACATAGAATGATGTACCGAAAACATCATCGCTTTTTTCATACCAAAGAACATTAGGCACTTTAATATTGTGGGCAGACAATTTTTGCATAATAAGAAATTGCTTGTGAATGTCATAATCAGGAAATACAAAAAAGCCTTGGGGATAAAATCTTAAAACCATTCCCTTTGAAATACTTTCCTCATTCTTTAAGTAAGATACTTGAAAGCTCAAAGTTTCATTAGAGAAACCGGTGTTCTCTGGGCCACCTAGAATTTTAACGTTGATATTGGTTGCGTCAGATAGTTTTTCCTCTAGCCATGATTGAAAAATTATTTTTGTCTCTTCTTGGTTTCTTTCTTGTGGTTTTGGCATCTTATTATTTATATGATTTACTACTAACCATAATATATATTTTTTGAATAAAAAAGAAACAATATGTCTCAATCATTTAAGCGAAACTGGAATGAATTTTGCGAAGAGCTAAAGTCCATTGGAGATATTGTTGCGGACCAAGAAAATTTATCTGAAATCGATGAAGTAGAAGGTTTTAGATATATAACTAGGCTGCTTAGGCTGTCTTTAGAAATGAACATTGAGCACTCAAATAAATCTCAGCCATCGTTTTATAGCCTCTCCCATGAAACTGCGAAGATTGGTGCTGATAGCCCGGATAATATTTATTTGAATTCTAATATCGATGGGTCTTCATGCTATGAGGTATATGGAAATATTGGAGAAGCAGACTATCTTAGCTTCGGAATTAAAGAGAATAGATATTCAATAGATGGGACCATGCAATCATTGGGCGAGGTGGAGATGTCTGAGCTAAGCATCTCCGATAGTGGAGCTTTCACCTTAATTTTGGGACCAGAGTCAACCAAGAAAAATTACCTCAATCTTCCAATGAACGCAAACATGCTAATAGTTCGACAAACCTACTCTGATCGTTTGATGCAAAAACATTCTAATGTAAATATTAAAAGGGTTGGCAGCCCGCCTGATCCAGTGCTGCTAAACAACGATGAACTAAAAAAACATTTAGATAGCTCACTAGCGTTTATTAGGGGTACCGCAAACACTTTTTTAGGTTGGGTTAAAGAGTTTAAACAGAATCATAAAAACTCTCTTCCACTTGGCGATCAGTCTTTTTTCCAAGCGGCTGGTGGCGATCCAAAAATTTATTACCTGCATGGTTATTATGAGTTTAATGCTAATGAATTCCTTGAGATTGAATCAAATATTCCTTCTTGTGAATTTTGGAATTTTCAATTGGAAAACTATTGGATGGAATCATTGGATTACAGACATAATCCAATCCATGTGAACTCTTCAACGGCAAAATTAGGCTCTGATTTATCTGTCAAAATAATTGTTAGTCACAGACGACTCAATGTCCCGAATAATCTTATTACTGAAGGAAGAAATAACGGAGCTATGTTGCTGCGCTGGATAGGAGCAGATAATTGCCCAATTCCAAAGGTCAGAGTTAAATTATTAAAAGATTTAGAGGTAAAAAATGCTTGATGCTAATGCAATCCTAAAAGAAGCAAAAAAAATAACAGACCTAGATACTTTAGGAAATCCATTGTTTGAGGAAGGCTTTAATAAATTGGTGGATTCGATTAACACTGAGGCAGATTTAAATGACATCGGTATTCAAGCTCAGCAATTTAGATTGATAGGCGTGCTCAGTAATATGCTGCGAATTGAAGATGCCATACAAAAGAATCCAGAGATTTTAGATGAAAAGATAGTGGCGCCAATCGTTATAGTTGGATTGCCAAGGACTGGAAGCACTATGACTCATAGGTTACTTGCATCAGACCCAAACCATACAGCTATGCTTTGGTGGGAAGGAAGATATCCTGCAATGTTGTCAGAAGAGCGTCGAGGCAATCCTTCGGAAAGAATGGCACTCGGTAAGGCTGAGGTTGATGCGGTGGTTGCCGCTTCGCCCGATGCGTTAACAATACATCCATGGGACTATAAAGGTGCAGATGAAGAAATTTTACTTCTCGAGCATACTTTTTTTAGCACCGTTCCAGAGTCATTTATGCGAGTGCCATCCTATTCGAAGTGGGTGGAGAGCCAAGATCATGTGCATGCTTACAGGCAACTTAAAGTTATGTTGCAATATCTCCAGTGGCAGAATCCTGGCAGAGATCAAAAAAGATGGGTCCTGAAATCTCCTCATCATCTTGGGTTTATTGATAAGTTACTTCTAGTATTCCCTGATTCAAAGGTAATCCAGACACATAGGGATCCGCAAGAAACCGTGCCTTCGTTTTGCTCAATGTGCGCCAATCTATTTGAACCTTTAACAAACAGCTACGATAAAAATAAAATTGGTGAACACTGGGCTACAAAACTATCAAAAGTTTTGAATCATTGCATGGAAGTGAGTAACGCAAATCCAGATAATTTTCTTAATTTAGATTTTTTAAAAATGATTAAAGACCCCATTGCTGAAATGAACAATGTGTATAGCTTTATTAATGAGGACTTTTCAGATCAAGCTGAAAATGCAATGAAAGCGTGGAAAGAAGAGAACCAACACGAAATGGGTTCTCATCGATACTCACTGGAAGAATTTGGACTTGAATCCACTTTTATAGAGACAAACTTTAGCAAATACACCAACCAGTATATTCTTTAGGAGAATTTATGATTTTAAAAGATAAAATAGTAATTGTTTCCGGCATTGGTCCTGGGCTCGGACAGGAATTAGCATATGGAGCAGCTCGAGAAGGAGCTAAATTAGTAATAGCAGCAAGATCAACTGACCTTCTAAATAAGCTTCACCATGAAATAACTGAATCAGGATCTGAGGTTATGGCTATTTCTTGCGACATAACAAAACCAGAAGATTGCGAAAATTTAGTTAACAAGACGCTTGAGAAATATGGTCGAATTGATGGTTTGATCAACAGCGCTTATCGAGCAGGAGACTTTAAAGAGATCTGTGATTCTGATTTTGCAGATTGGCGCGAAACAATGAATACGAATTTCTTCGGAACCATGAACCTTACAATGGCAACTGTAAAAAAAATGGAGTCAAATAAAAATGCTGCCATAGTAATGATTAACAGCTTGATTACGAAAAAACCATTGCCTACTCAAGGTGGGTATGCAGCATCCAAAGGCGCCCTTTCGACTGCTACAAAAATTCTTGCAAAGGAATTGGGGCCAAAAGGAATTAGAGTGAATTCGGTTTTCATGGGTTGGATGTGGGGTCCTCCAGTGGAGATGTATGTAAATTACACTGCTGAAGCTATGGGGGTAACTCCCGAGGATGTTATTAGCGGTGTTACAAAAGATATACCATTGGGCCTAATACCAGATGATAGTGATTGCGCGAATGCAGCACTATTTTTAATTTCAGATCTTGCCAAGGTTATTACAGGAGCAAGTTTAGATGTAAACGGTGGAGAGTTTATGTCTTGATGAGTATCGTGGGAATTTTATTCGTCAAGGACTTAGCAAACTATTTATACTTTTTTTAATTTTCAATTCTTTCACTGCTTTTATTGGTTAAACTTTACATATGGGATTTAACAAAGACATACACACCATTGATTTGATGCTGGGAATTCCTGAGCAAGAAGATCGCTCAGATTGGTATGACTTTATGGAGCCACTTCTCAGAGACGAGGAGTCAAAATCCATGTTTAAAATGCCGGCTCAGTATATGTTTAAAGACATACCAGAGACAGGCTCCCATGATGATTTTGTGCAGTACACCATTGGGGAAATGGATAAGCATCATATTAATCAGGCAATGGTTGGTTTTCATGAAGATTCTGAGGTTAAAATTTTTGCAGGAAAAAATCATCCTGATAGATTTTTCTTTGATCTTCCAGTTAACCCCAATACACCAAATGAAGCTGAGAACATCAAAAGAAATTATGAAAAATTTGGCATAAAAGCTGTAAGCGCCTTTCCCTCTGGAATGTATCCACAGGTAGCAATTAACGATCAAAAATGGCATCCAATATATGAAATGTGCATAGAGCTCGACATACCTTTTTTCTGTTGTGTTGGTGTTCCTGGCCCAAGAATTCCAATGGCACCACAAAAAGTTGAGCTAATTGATGAGGTTTGCTGGTATTTCCCAGAGCTAAAATTTGTCATGAGACATGGGGCTGAACCTTGGACTGCTCTAGCTTGCAAGTTAATGCTCAAGTATCCCAATCTCTACTACTCTACTAGCGCCTTTTCACCGAAACACTACCCTGAAGATATTATTAATTTTGCTAATACTCGTGGCAAAGAAAAGATAATGTATGCTGGATATTTTCCAATGGGCCTATCGCTAGACAAGATTTTTAGCGAAATGGAAAATGTTCCTTTTAAGGACGATGTTTGGCCAAAATTTCTTGGTGAAAATGCAAAAAAACTTTTAAAATTATAATAACTTAGGAAATATTATGAATGCCACAAAAAGATACCCAATGCCTCTTCCCTTTGGTTGGTTTGTTGTTAGTTATTCAAGTGAGCTAAAGCCTGGAGATGTTAAAGCCATTCGTTACTTTGGAGAAGATCAGGTTCTATTTCGCGGAGAATCTGGGAAAGTTGCTATGCTGGATGCTTATTGCCCACATTTAGGTGCGCATTTGGGTCACGGTGGATTGGTAAAGGAAGATTGCATAGAGTGCCCTTTTCATGCATGGGAATGGGACACCAACGGTAAAGTTGCCAATATACCCTATGCAAAGAATATTCCCCCTAGGGCAAAAGAAACTAAGATATTTACATACCCCACTGTTGAAAAAAATAACTTAATTTATGCTTGGTATCATCCAAAAGGAGATGAGCCATCTTACGAAGTAGAAACTTACCCGGAAATCTTGGATCCTGAGTGGTCAGATAATTTTGTATCCTTTGAATACATGATTGATTGCCACATCCAAGACATGGCAGAAAATGCAGTTGATGCTGCTCATTTTCAATATGTCCATGGCGTTGTTAGCTACCCTGAGTTTGAAGTTACCTACGATCAACAAAAGAGAATCTCAGTTCAAGAGGCAAACATGGAAACACCTCGCGGAACAATAAAAGGAAGAATTACAGCCTATTCAAATGGACCGGGTGATAACGCTACTAAATTTGAAGGTATTTGCGATACTCTATTGCTTGGCTCAACAACACCTATTGAAGGAGAGAAATGCATTGTGCGTTTTGCCTTTCTTCAGAAAAAAATAAATGGTGAAGAGCCAGTTGGAGGTGTTGGTGCCGCAATTATCAAAGATATTAATAAGCAGGTGAAAGAAGATATTCCTATATGGGAGAATAAGAAATTTGCTTTAAAACCTGTGCTTTGTGACATGGATGGTCCTATTGCTAAATTTCGAAAACAGTACGCAACATTTTATGTTGACTACGATGAAGCTCAAAGCATAGCTGCTCTGAATTTAGATTAATTTATCTCAGCAGCTAGGATTTCAAATAGGTGATTTTCTAAACTTATAGTCGGCCTTTCTTCGATTCGGCCTATCTCAATGCCTTCTCTCTGAAACACGAACGTAGGAGTTCTGGTAACCTTAAAATCAAATCCTCTATTGCCAGGTTCATTTTTTTGATAATCAAGGCCAATTAAATGGATTTTTTTATCTTCCATTCCTAATTCTTTGAGTATCCTCAGAAGCCGTGGTACCTCTCTTTGACTGTCATGGCACCAAGCACCAAATAAAATGAAGACATCCATGCCAAGCAATGCTTGTAAATCAATAGAGTTATTAACGACATAATCATTAAAATTAGACTCGAATTCATTGTGATTATTAAAAAGGATCTCAGCCGACATATTGCCGAGAGAGTTTTTATCACTATAAGAATGAACTGGTGCGCTTAAAAAGAAAGATAAAATAAAAAGAATCGTAAAATTAGCAAAAGATTTAATCATGGAGGCTGAGGTTAACTGGCTTCAATCAACTCAAAATCAAATTTACTGACCCCACATTCCGGGCAAACCCAGTCATCAGGAATATCATCCCATTTTGTGCCAGCAGGAATGCCATCATCTGGATCACCAAACTCTTCATCATAGATATAACCACATATTACACATTCATACTTTAGAAATTCCACTAGGAGCCCTCCCCCATCACTGACTTAATTTTCTCATGCTCATCCCTTCCATGGGAGTGACTAAAAAGCATGTATGCAGCTATGCAGTAACTGACGATAGGAACAAAAGTATAAATATAGAAAATTGCCATCTTAGATGACTCGGTATTATCAGTACCAAGAGTTATATCAAATCCCCAGACTAGCTCTAAGACTAAATACGGAATGACTGCAGCAAGAGCAAATCCAACCTTGGTAATCGTCGTGAGATATGAAAAAACAGTTCCTGAAATATTTTCACCTTGTTCTAAAGAGAGTTTGTCGGAAATATCAGCAATAATGGCATTAATTAGAGGCATTGGACCGGAGAATGAAAAACCATACAAAACAATAAACGATCCAACAGCTATTAATTTAATGCTTTGATCTAAGTCGCGAATAAAGAAAAACCCTATAAATCCAATGAGTAAAATAATAATTGCATACACACAAGATATGCCAGCTGCAAAATGCTTTGAGGTTTTGATACTTAAGTGCCTCCAAATACCAAGCCCAATGACACTAACCAAGTAATACATCAACATAAGTCTGGATGAATACTCAGGCAATTCCATTACAATATCTACCCATATTAGATATAGGGCACCATTCAAAGACATACAAAAGGCAATAAGAGCTGCTGCTAAGACTATTTTGTTAAGCATGGAATTTCTAAAAAAACTTTTAAAAGTTTTAAATGGGTTCTCAATTTTAGACTGTACCTTTTTCAATTTTGTATCAGGGACTTGATAAAGGCCATTGATAGTTATTAGCGGTATTACAATTAAAACAAACACTCCGATTGCAGATACTTTAGCTTTTAAAGACGTGTCATATAGTTCCACAAATGCTGGTATTGCTATTACACAGAACATTCCAAGCAAAGCCATTAACTCTCGAAGAGTTAGCAATCTTGTTCTATCATCATAATCTGGAGCTAAAAAAGTTGACCAAGAAAGTTGGGTAATTGAGCTTAAAGTAAAACTCAAATAAACCAAAAATAATGCAAGGAAGAAATAAAGACTGGAGGGATTGGAGGTTGGAGGTAAAAAAATTAAATAAGTTGCGACCATAAAAATTGGTGCAGATATAAAAATCCAATGCTTGTGTTTACCCCACTTAGAAGGAAACCTATCAATCAGTACTCCCATAACAGGATCAGTCACAATATCTGTAAGCCTTCCTAAAAAGAATAAAATTCCAACTAGGGATAAACCAAGACCTAAATCGCCAGCATAGTAAGGGAGAATAAAGATAAAAATTGGCATCCCGGCAGCGGATGTGGGGAAATTTAGAGCCGTATAAGACAGTCGTTGGAAAAGATTCATTTTAAAGAGGTTAAGAGTTAGGTGCCAATATTATTTAGTTACACCAACGTCAATAGACATGATGAGATGCTCGAATGAGCCTATTTTAGCAATCATCACAATTTCAATTTTACAGTGATACATTTATTATAAATATGTGAAAACTTCTAGACTTAATATAGAGTTTTTTTAGACATGCGTAAAGAAACTAATCGATTTAAAAAAGATTTGTCCAGTATAATAGCGACGTGCGCCCGTAGCTCAGCTGGATAGAGTACTTGGCTACGAACCAAGGGGTCGGGAGTTCGAATCTCTCCGGGCGCGCCACATACCAAATTAACCTAAAAATAATTCAGGTAAATCTATGACAGATGAATACGAAAACTTCATAAAATCTGAAAAAAATAAAAAGGACAATGGCATAAAGCAATTATCCGACTACAAAACACTCCATGACATTAAAAACGAGATATCGAGCTATGTTGCTTGGTTCAATGATAGGTCCACAGAAACAAAGCTAAGTTATTCATATGAATTCAAGTCAGAGCAATCTGAGCTCACATGCGTTATCCAAAACAGAGCATATGATTATGAGGAAATTGAACTCGTTGCATACGAATCTAGCAGCAGCAATTCTTGGAACATAAACTGTAGTTTTATAAAGGGCAGTCCCAAAGATGAGCTGTCTGAGTGTGTTTATAACCTCGATGAGATTAACTCCTTACAGGAATTTGTAGAATGCATTAGAAACCTATTAATGGATATTTTGATCGATGAAAAAATAGGCATTAGAAATTAATTAATTTAGAGGCCAGTAGCTAGGATTCCTAAACTTGACAGCTGTATATAGTTTTAGATTAAAATAAATTTATCGTTCATCCTTTTAAAGGACGGAAGTAAGTAATAATACTGAAGGAACGTATCTGATTGCCAGCTGGCAGGAGATGAAAAATGACTAAATGGGAATATAAAATTATTGATCATAGTAATTCCACATCAATGGGTTACACCA
>Ga0209383_1000780_pt1 | contig 21427 bp, 18 predicted proteins | sample CoawatmetaG02DNA_FD_187510 | JGI IMG/M metagenome (GOLD analysis project Ga0209383, IMG submission 187510) | Marine microbial communities from the West Antarctic Peninsula - Coastal water metaG029-DNA (SPAdes) (version 2) | ecosystem: Environmental > Aquatic > Marine > Coastal ... | reverse complement strand
AATCATTTTCTCCATTAAAAAACCCAAAAACATCAATTAGAGTATTATTTTTAAATAAACCTACAGGATCATCGCCATTAAAAGATATTGCATCCGAGCTAGACAATTGGTTAGAGCTACCTGTTATTGCTTCGTCAGCATTTCCTCTAGAAATCACATGAACATTTTCATCAGCTATTTCTCCGGTTAATTGAAGCATTTCTCCCCAACTGCTTCCGCTATTTGTATTCCTAGCTAATGAATAGTCTTCTAAGTTTATAGTAGCTCCAGTAAAGTTTGCAATTTCTATTGCTTTATTATTAGACGACCCCTCGATATACTCTGAAATAAACAGCTCATTTGTTGAAGTACTTTGTTCTAAAGTCGTTGCACATTCTTCTTGACTAATTGCAGAACTATTTTCAGATTGATCAATTGCTGTTACGCTAAAACAGTAATATGTATCTGAAATTAGACCTGAAATAGAATAATTATTATTTTGAGTGTTGGCATAGTAACTATCATCTTTAAATATATTGTATGAAGCGACAGAAATATTATCAGTTGAATTATCCCAGCTTATCTGTAATGTATTGTCCGTTATATCAAATATTTCAATATTTGTTGGAGTTGTTGGATTTTCAGTATCATTTGTAGAACTCCATATTTGCTCAACATAATCTGGCTGATCAACAAAAGGATTTCTATTACCTTGGAATAAATATACTTGATTATTTCTGTCGATTTCTTTTTGAGAAACTGGGTCATTTAAATGCCAGTTCATTAAAATATTTAAAAAAGTATCTTCTAGTACAATATTTGTACTCCCATCAAACATGTTGTAATTAGCCCATGAAGAAATTAAATTTTCATATCTAGTTATAAAATAAAAGTGAATTCTAGCTATATCCCCTTTGAATTCATCAATTGGCTCAAAAACAATATCAGAATACCCACTAGAAAAACTTTCATCTAAGTTATTACCTAATTTTGAGCCATTTTGAGTTGGATTCGATATTCCATTTTGGCTTACAAGATTTGTCCCTACAACTCCGTATGGGTAAGCACTTCTAAATCCATTTACCCTTCCATCTGTAGGTAGCACTTGATGAGCATCACTTCGCATAGGGTAGCCACTACCATAAATAGATTGTGGAATTATATGCTCTTTATTGTAACAATCACCTTCACTAGAATAATTACCACAACTATTTTCAGCACTAAAATTATACGGGTCTGTTCCGCTAGGATTTTCAGAGTAAATATCTAAGATTGTATTATCATTTTCATAATAATTATCAATATCATGGATTATATAAAAATCATCTAAAGCATTATATCCTTGATCATTGTGATTATTAATTATTTCATATAGTTGAGATTTTAATTCGTAATTAACTCCAGTTGCCGAATCATAATAGCCTTCGGGTATTTGGGATTGAGTTAGTTGTGCTGTAAGAATTAAAATTAATATTATTATTTTTTTCATTTATTTCTAGATAATAAAGCCATATAGAAACCATCAAAACCGGATTGATGAGATAAAACAACATTTTCACTTTCGAAATTAAATTCAACACCGGAGTCTGATTTTAAGAAGTCTTTGATTTGCTTATTATTTTCTGATTTCAAAATTGAACAAGTAGCGTAAACTAGTTTACCGCCAGGCTTAACCATTTTTGAATAATCTCTTAAAATGTTCTGTTGAGTTACTTTAATATTAGTTAAAAACTCTTCTGTTAGTTTCCATTTTGAATCAGGATTTCTCTTTAAAACACCCAGCCCTGAACAAGGAGCATCAATTAAAACTCTATCGGCAGTTTTATGTAATTTTTTTATAGGTTTAGTCGACTCAATTACTTTAATATTAATATTATGAGCACCATTTCTTTTAGCTCTAATTTTTAATTTCTTTAATTTACTCTCGTAAATATCCATTGCAATTAATTTACCTTTATTTTGCATTAAAGCGGATAAATGCAATGTTTTACCCCCAGCTCCTGCGCAACAATCAACAACGATCATACCAGGCTTAACGTCTAGGTATTGAGCAACTAGTTGAGAAGAAGCATCTTGCACCTCAAACCAACCTTTTTTAAATGCCTCTGTTCTAAAAACATTCTTTCTTTCGTCTAATATTAATGCATCTGGATAGGAATCATTTATAGTAGTCTCTACTTCTTCATCTTCTAATTTAGATTGAAGTGATAGTCTATCTATTTTTAAAGTGTTAGTTCTAAGAACTACTTGAGCTTGGTTATTTAAAGCAGATATTTCTTTTTCCCATTTTTTAACTCCTAACTCCTTAACACCCAAATCATCTATCCAGTCAGGAATAGATTCTTTATATTTCCTTTCTTTAGTTAAAGTGTCAAATCTTCCTTTTATTTTTCTGTTTGGAGTATTTTCAAAATATTTCCAATCTGGAAGTTTGATTCCTTTTAAAATAATCCACACAGCTAGAAGCCTCCATGCATCATCTCTAGAAAAAGGTGTTTTTACTTCAGCTATTTTTGAATAAAGTCTTTTCCATCTAACTATGTCATAGGTGGTTTCAGCTATAAAACCTCTGTCTCTACTTCCCCATGTTTTATTTCTTTTTAATAAATTCTGAATCACTTTATCGGCATATCCATTTTCATTAAATATGAGTAAAATTCCATCAACAACGGCTAAACATAAATTTCTGTGTAATCTCATTAGTATAATTTAAGCATACAAATGTATGCTTAATTTTAATATAATATGGATTTAAAAAAAGTCAATTACCTTGAAATAATTACTCTTTTTGTTGTGGTGTGATTTTCAGAAGAAATACGGACCAAGTATATACCATTATAAAGTGTTTGAACATTAAAATAAGCTATAGTACTGCCGGCATATATTTTCTTATGTTTTATTACTTTTCCATTAATATCATATAAAGTTATATCAAGATTATTTGTGATTAAATCTTTAATTTGAACTGCAATTAGATTTGATGCTGGATTTGGTATAATACTAACTCCAACTTCATTAATTTCAAAACTATCATTTGATAAATACTCTGTAGTGGATTCACTAATAGTATTAACGATTCTGTTTTCATAAACGCCGTAAAATGTAGGGCCAACTGCATAAGGATATGCAGAATTCCAATTTTCGTCAACTGTAGCGAAATATGCGTAGGTTCCATTTGGATATTCTGGAGTTACACAAAACCTTCCATTATGTTCATCTAAATATTCTTCTTCGTCAGTATGCTCTACATGCTCATAATCTTCTCTAAAATATCCTAAAAACATTGTTTCTTGACTTCCAGTATTTGGACCTTGAGAGATAGTAACAACTTGATTTAAATCAGGGCCATTTGTTCTGCTAGTAATGTTTCTTAGTTGATATCCAGATTCTATTCTAGTTATCCCGCCTGATCCATCTGAATTTTTAAATCCATATGCGCCATAAATGGGATACCCATCATATGCAAAACCAATTAAAGGAGAATGGTTTTCTGCATCAATAGCGTATAAACCTTCCGCATCATATAAATTACATATATCAGAAACAACTTCTAGATCTAATTTAAAAGCTGATGGATTTTGATGATGATGATAATTCCCCTGAGCGGGATGACCTTTAGAACAATCAAAACCACCCATTTCAGCAGGAATTGCATCTCTATTCCAATTTTGAGTTGCCATCGGACCTCCTGGACATGGTGGGTTCCCTGGACCTCCACATAAGTAATTAGTATTATTATTCCATGCTACACCATCTCTATAATCAAAGAGAGCAACCCCATTAATAAATACACCTATATTACCACCTGTAGTATTAGTTGGGGTGCTATTATTAGGTTGAGGATTTAGAGGCATTTTATATATATTGTTTTGAGCTTCTGCATTTGATGGATTGCCATCTGAAAAAGGCCCTGTTGGATATGCTGGTATTCCTTGAGTACTTATGTATGCGAAATTATCGGAGTACTCCACAGATTGACAGTTAACTAAAATATTATTTGAAACTGTTGTAGAGTTTCCAGAAAAATAATAGGAGCCTGTTTCGGAGGTGTTTTGAAGCCATGAAGTTATAACAGGGTTATCTTGACTGTAAATTGATAAACTAAAAAAAGTAAGTAAATAATATAATTTAATTTTCATAAGCTAAGATTAATTTCATTAAAGATAAATTGAATGTTTATCTAATTGTATAAGTAATGAATTTAAAAATATAAATAATAAGTATTTCGCAACTACTGATATAAGATTTCAATCAATTTTAATGGAAATTTATGATTCTTATTTAAGCTGAATTCTTTGTCATTTAAAGTTAAAAGAAAAGCTGTTAAGTCAACTTTTTCTTTGTTATTTAAATGTATCAAATTATTATCAATATTAATTTCAGAATAATGATTAATTACAAATTGTAATTTTTCAAACCTTCCATCATGCATGTAAGGGTAAGAATATTTTAAATTTCTTAATGATGGAACTTTAAACAGATATTTATCATTAATGTTTCCGGTTATATTATATCTGCCAAAATCTTTAAGTATAGAATCTTCCTTAATACCATTTTTTTTATATTCATAGTTTGTAAACATTGGTTCTGTGTGGCAGCTGTTACAGTTATTTTTAAATAATTCATGCCCTCTTTTTTCTTTATCAGAAAATTTTGCTTCCCCTTTGATCACAGAATCATATTTAGAATTAGATGAAATAAGTGTTAATTGAAATTGCGACAAAGATTTTAAAAGGTACTCTGTGGTTATAATACTATCTCCAAAAGCAGAGTAAAATAATTCAGGGTAATAATTAGTTTTTTGTAGTTTAGAGATTAAGTTTCTGGTAGATTCTCCCATTTCAATTGGACTATTAATCGGAGCCAATGCTTGCATATCTAAATGATTTACTGCTCCATCCCACATGAATTCTTTTTGCCATAATAAATTAAATAGTCCAGGTGCATTTCTATTGCCAATCTTATCATTTATTCCATGACTTAGTTTGTGATCTGTATGTGCAAATGCGTTATATGAAGAGTGGCATGAAGCGCAAGAAACCTGGTTATTCTTAGATAAAACAGGATCATAGAATAACATTTTTCCTAATTCTATTTTATCTTTATCAATTGGGTTTTTAGATAAATCATACTCAACACTTGGGAAATATTTCGGATAATTCAAAGTAGTTAAATTCTTAATTCTACATAAATAAACTAAAATTACAATAACAACTAAGGCTAAAATAATTGATGTATATTTTTTCATTTCAGTTAATTGAATTAGCTAATAAAGTTGATAGTTTTACTGCATTTTCCCCAGGAGATAATATTTCACTTAAACTAAAATCTATTTTATTAAAAAACTCATCAAAATTTAACACTATTTTATTTTCATTAAGGCTATGAAAATTCATTTTAATTAACTGTATCGTGTCGTATGGCTTCATAAATCCACCAATATGATATGAAAAATCATTAGATCCTTTATAAATCCCTTCTACCTTAAAATTTATATAACCACTATTCCATGTCCAGTACATTCCATTGATAGGGTCTAAATCCCCGCCTTTGGCTCCAGATTTGTTAGTTTCTTCATCAACCCCTAAATTAAATGTTATTTCATCAAACCTTAATTTATTAGGGATTAGTATTTTTAGTGAGTTTTCATTTTCAATATCAATTAAAATATGTTTTTTATGATATTCTAAAACTTCTTTATCTTTTAAATAAAACTTGAGATTAGAAATATAAAATTTTAGCTTATTAATTTTAAAAATATTTATATTAATATTTTCATAGGAATTATTAAGAGTTATGTTTTTGTTATTAATATTTAACTCTAGAACTAGTTCTTTTTTATCGTTGTCTATTAAATTGGAGCTTAATAGTAATAATGGAAAGAGAAATTTGTAAAATACTATCATTCATTAATAGTTTGCATTTCAACTAAGTTGTGATATAGCCCTCTTAGTTTCATTAAATCATTATGATTGCCTTTTTCCATTATGGACCCTTTATCAAGTACAATAATATAATCGGCGTTTTTGATAGTCGAAAGTCTATGAGCTATAACAATTGATGTCCTATTTCTCATCATCTTTTCTAAAGCATCTTGTACAAGTTTTTCACTTTCTGTATCTAAAGCAGATGTAGCTTCATCTAGAACCATAATAGGAGGGTTTTTTAATACTGCCCTAGCAATACTGATTCTTTGTTTTTGACCACCTGACAACTTGTTTCCTGAATCTCCAACATTATGGTATATACCTTGCTCTAAGTCTTTAACAAACTCCCATGCATTTGCGATTTTTAAAGCATTAATTACTTCTTCATCTGTAGCATTGTTTTTCGCTACAATTAAATTATTTTTAATAGTGTCATTGAATAATATTGAGTCTTGAGTTACTAAGCCTATTAGATTTCTTAGACTCTTTTTTGTAACATTTTTAATATTTATATTGTCAATAGAAATCTCACCTAGATTAATGTCATAGAATCTATTTACTAAGTTAGCTATAGTAGACTTACCGCTTCCAGATTGACCAACTAAAGCTAGTGTTTTACCTTTTTCTAATTCAAAACTAAATTCTTTAATTACTTTATCAGTCTTGTAGCTAAAACTTATATTATTAAATTGTATTGATTTGTCAAATTGTGAAATAACCTTATTGTTTTTGGGATCACTTACAATTGATTTATTCTCTAAAATCTGAATTACTCTTTCTGCAGCTGCATTGCCTTTTCTAACCTTGTAACTTGCTTTACTAATTGCTTTAAATGGAGTTAGGATATTATAGGCTAATCCTAAAAAAACCATAAAGGAACTCGGATCTAATGTTTTATCCTCCAAAACCATCTGACCTCCATACCAAAGTAAAACAGTTATTGAACAAATACCTAAAAACTCACTAATTGGTCCAGCAAGATTTGTCCTGTTTAGTAAGCTATTTGAGTAATTATAATATTTTTTTGTTGAGTTATTAAACTTCTCTTTAAATAAATTTTCAGAAGTAAAACTTTTTATGATTTTCAAACCATTTAAAGTTTCATCAACAAGAGATAAAAATAGCCCTTGTTCTTTTTGAACTTTATTTGATTTTTTCTTTAAGGATTTACCAATAAATGATATAATTAGTCCAGAAATAGGAATGAATATAAATACAAAAATCGCAAGTTTACTATTGATAAGGAGCATGGATATCAAAGTAAAAAGTATCATTAAAGGTTCTTTTACAATTAATTCTAATATTCCTAAAAAAGATACTTGAAGTTCGATAACATCTGATGATATTCTTGATAAGATATCTCCTTTTCTTTTTTCTGAGTAATAAGAAACTGAAAGCTCTGTAATCTTATCATACAAATCATTTCTAACATCCTTAATAACTCCGTTTCTGAGATATGTAATAAAAAACAAAGACAAATAATTAAATATATTTTTTAATAAAAATGTAATTACAATAATTAATATCATAAAAATTAAGACATCATTACTGCCTTCATTTTTTTTCATTGTAACATAGAAATTTAGATAATCTTCTCCATAAGAAACTAAATCTACAAATCCACTCCATACAGGAGCTTCTTGTAAAGTTTTTGTTTGATTAAAGAGCACCTTTAACATTGGAAATAAAGAGATCATGGATAACGTACCAAAAAAAGCATAAAAAATATTAGAGATAATATTTAGTATAGCAAAATGCTTATATGGTATTGCATATTTTAGTATTTTTTTAAAATATTCCATTAATTTATCTTCAGATCTGAAATTATTCGATTAATCTTTAAATTTAGTTTGTGTTCGTGATCAGCATATTTTTCTTTCTTAATTACCTTTTCATTAACACTAATATAGAACTTAATTTTTGGTTCGGTTCCACTAGGTCTTAATGCTACTTTTGTGCCATCAGCAGTTGTAAAAATTAAAACATTTGATTGTGGTAATAATATTTTTGTTTTTAAATTATCAATGGTGTTAATAGACTTGGAAGTTGAGTAGTCATCTATTTTAATAATTTGTGACTTATCAATTTCTTTTGGAGAATGATTTCTGAAACTCTCCATGATACTATTTATTTCTTTATTACCGTTAATTCCTTTTTTTGTCAATGAAACTAGTTTTTCCCTAAAAATACCGTGTTTCATATGTATGTCTTGCAGTTTTGAATACATGCTGTCTCCTTTGCTTTTTAATTGTGCTGCGATTTCACAAGCTAGTAGAGTGGAGGTAATTGCATCTTTATCTCTTACAAAGTCACCTACCATAAAACCAAAACTTTCTTCTCCACCTCCAATAAAATCTAATTCTGGATGATCTTTAATCATTTTAGCTATCCATTTAAAGCCTGTGAGTCCTAATTTACATTCAATATTATAATAGTTTGATATTTTATTAATCAACGGAGTAGATACTATTGTAGAACCTATAAATTGATTGCCGTTTAATTTATTTTCGTTTTTCCATTTTTCACACAAGTACTCTAATAGTATGGCCATAACTTCATTACCATTTAATAGCACCAGGTCATTGTTTTTATCTCGAACTGCTATTCCAAGCCTATCTCCATCTGGATCTGTACCTATGACAATATCTGCTTTATGTTTGTAGCCTAGCTTAAGCGCCATATCTAAAGCTTCAGTTTCTTCGGGATTTGGAGATGTTACAGTCGGAAAATCTCCATCAGGGACCCTTTGTTCCTCTACTATAAATACATTATTGAATCCGGCTTTTTGCAAGACATCTGGCATTAAAGTTATTGATGTTCCATGCAATGAAGTAAATACTATATTTAGTTTATTTTTTATATCATTATTATCAGATAACTTACCACTTTGAATACTATTTTCAATAAATGCATCATCAACTTCTTTATCAATATATTTTATTAAATCACTATTTGATTTGAAATTTATTTCCCTGTAATTAAGTTTATTAATTTCCTCTATTATATTTTTATCTTCAGGCGGTACAATTTGACCTCCATCTTCCCAATAGACTTTATACCCATTATATTCAGGTGGGTTATGAGAAGCTGTTAAAACAATTCCACATTTACAGTTTAAATATTTTAATGCAAAAGATAATTCAGGAGTAGGTCTTAAATCACTAAATAAATATACTTTAATGTTATTAGCAGAAAAAACATCCGCAACAACTTTAGCTAATTCTTTGCTGTTATGCCTACAATCATAAGCAATAACTACTGAAATATTGTTTTTAAATATTTTGGTTAAGTAATTGCTAATCCCTTGCGTATTTTTACCTAATGTATATTTATTTATCCTGTTAGTGCCAGGTCCCATTAGGCCTCTCATTCCTCCAGTTCCAAATTCTAAGTTTTTATAAAAACTATCCTCTAGTTGATCTTTGTTCTCAATTAAGGATTTAGTAGCTTTGATAGTAACTTCATCAAAGGGTGGCTCTAGCCATTCTTGAAACCTTTCTTTATAATTCATTATTTACAGAGTATGTTTTTCACAAAATTAGTTAACTGAGATTATTTAAATGTAAAAATGTTATTAAACTAATTTTCAATAGTAGTATCGATATTGTAATGTTTTTTACTTTGATTATTTCTAGTCATCATTTCGCCTAAAAAACCAGCAACAAAAAACTGACTTCCAAGAATCATTGTTGTTAAGCTTATGAAAAATTCTGGTCTTTCAGTTATTAATCTACCGCTAGGGTTGAAATATACTTTATCAATTCCTAAGTACGCTGCAAATGCAAACCCTATCATCAACATTAAAGCCCCTATGGTTCCAAAAAAGTGCATTGGTCTTTTACCAAACCTTGACAAAAACCATATTGTCACAAGATCTAAAAAACCGTGAGTAAATCTATTCATACCGAATTTTGTTTGACCATATTTTCTAGGTCTATGTTTAATAATTTTTTCTTCAATTTTAGTATACCCTTCATTGCTAGCTAGTATGGGTATGTATCTATGCATTTCCCCGTACACATTGATGTTTTTTACGACTTCATTTTTATAAGCCTTTAAACCACAATTAAAATCGTTTAATTTTATGCCAGAAGTAAGTCTAGCGCAAAGATTAAAAATTTTAGATGGGAGATTCTTTGTTAATACTGGGTCGAATCTTTTTTTCTTCCAGCCAGAAACTATGTCAAGATTCTTTTCTGTAATTAAATTATACATTTCTGGTATTTCTTCAGGATCGTCTTGTAAATCCGCATCCATAGTAAAAACTACTTTTCCCTTAGCAATATTAAATCCAGCGTGTAGTGCTTGCGATTTTCCGTAGTTTTTTAAAAACTTTATCCCTTTAAATGATTTATTATTAAGACATATACTTTTAATTATATCCCATGAATTATCATCACTCCCATCATCAATATATATAGTTTCATATTTAAATGAACTTTTTCTCATAACTGAATCTATCTTAAGACTTAGTTCTTTTAAAGATTCACTTTCATTTAATAATGGGATTACAATAGTTATGTCCATTAAGCCTCTGTTTTATCTCTTTTAAATATCAATGAAGTTAAAAGACCTATGAGTGAAAAGAATACAAGGTTTCCAACATATTGCATAGCTATAGAAGATAAAGAAAAATTACTCTTTTTTGAGGCTTCGTCCATGCTTAATGCGATCATATCACTTGACAATCCGAAACCTTCTAGCATTTCTTTTGTCATTATGAGCATTTCTTCGTCTAAAACTTTTGCAGCTTCAGGATCTATTATTACAAATACTAAAACTGTGGTTAAATTCCCTAACAAATATCCTACAGCAATAGCAATAAAATAAGATGTGAAGGCTTGTTTAAAAGAAGCGCCATTATTGATTTTTCTAGATTGAATTGTAGAGTAAATCCCTGCACAAACAACAATTATAAAAAAAAACCCTCCAAACATTGGGTTTAGAAATAATTTAAAATCTATAGCATAGACCAATATTGTTGATAATGCTAGTATACCACCTAATTTATATCCTATTTCTATTGATAGATTTTTCATGTTAGTTTCCATACTTTTAATTTATTATTAAAAACAAATATAACAAAAGCAATTTCTTCTGTAAATAAACTTAACATTATATTGTTATATATTAAAAAAATATCTAGATTTGCACCTCAAAATTAAAAACATTTAACGATGAAAAAAGACACTCATCCTAAGGATTATAGATTAGTAGCATTCAAAGATATGTCAAACGATGATGTATTTTTAACTAAATCAACTGCTAACACAAGTGAAACAATTGAACACGAAGGTGTTGAGTATCCATTAGTTAAAATGGAGATTTCAAGAACTTCTCATCCATACTACACTGGTAAATCTAAATTAGTAGATACTGCTGGTAGAATTGATAAATTTAAGACCAAATACTCTAAGTTTAAGAAGTAAACATACTTTAAATTTTTATTTTATTAAAGTCTTTCATCTTTTTGAAAGGCTTTTTTTTATTTTTACATAAAAGATAACCCATGAATTATATATTATTTGATGGACCTAGTAGAAATAATTTACTTCCACTAACCTATACAAGACCCGTTGCAGAAATTAGAGTAGGGGTATTAACAATTCGAGAGAAATGGGAGACTTTTTTGCATTCAACTATTACTTCAATTACTGAAGATTATCTTTCTGATAAGTTTCCGATGGTAGAGTTTGATGAAAATATTTTCATTAATGCTTCTTTTTTGCCAAACCCAGAGCTAGTTAAATTAATATCTAACTTAAAACCTAATGAGTCAATTAATTCAGGTGATAATTTAATTGCTTTTTATTCAAATCAAAGTCAAGAAGAAATTGATTTAGACTCTTTTACAAAAATAGATTTCACGACTTCGTTAATGCAAATAACTTGTTTGACAGATATATTTAAAATTAATTCCTTAGCCATTAAAGCTGATTATGATTTGATTACTAATAACAGGGTTTCATCAAAGATATCTAGTACTAATAATTTAATTCACCCTGAAAATATTTTTATAGAAGATGGTGTTAGTATGGAGTTTGTTACTTTAAATGCAACTGATGGACCAATTTATATAGCTAAAGACTGCGAGATTATGGAAGGTTCATTAATTAGAGGCCCCTTTGCGTTATGTGAAAACTCAATATTAAAGCTTGGGTCTAAGATTTATGGAGGGACAACTATTGGTCCTTATTGCAAAATAGGAGGTGAAGTTACTAATTCTGTTGTTTTTGGTTATAGCAACAAAGGGCATGATGGTTATTTAGGTAATTCTTTGATAGGGGAGTGGTGTAATTTAGGAGCTGACACAAACACATCTAATTTAAAAAACAATTATGCAGATGTTAAGATTTGGAATTATGAAGAGGACAAATTTTTAACAACAGGAGAACAGTTTTGTGGACTTATAATGGGAGATCACAGTAAGAGTGCTATAAATACAATGTTTAATACTGGAACTGTAGTAGGCGTTTGTTCTAATATTTTTGGTTCTGGCTTTCCAAGAAATTTTATACCAAGTTTTTCTTGGGGTGGAAATAAGGGTTTTGCTGAATATAATATTGATAAGGTTTTTGAGGTTAACTCAAAAGTTATGAAGAGAAAAAAATGTATTTTTTCTGAAAAAGATAAAGCAATTTTAACTCATTTAAAAACTATTACTAGTGCTTATCGATCTAATTTTTAGTAACCTTTCTTAAATCTAAAATATTTATTGGGTTAACTCCTAAACCTTTCACATTTTTATGAGTAAACCTAATTACTTCGTCATAGTATAATGGTACAATAACGGATTCATCCATTATAATTGAATCCATTTTTCTATATAAAGATTCTTTTGTTTTTTGATTTTTTTCACTCAATGACGATTCATATAAATTATCATAAGTATCATCTGAAAAATGAGTATAATTTGGGCCAGATGGTGCTAAATTTTTAGAATAATATAGGGATAAGTAATTTTGCGCATCTGGATAATCTGCAACCCAGCTAGCTCTGAAAAAATCTAATTTTCCATTAGCTTTAGCTTCTTTTAAGGAGGAAGCGGGTATTACATCAACAATAATATTAACTCCTATTTTTTCAATTTCTTTTTGAATAAATTCACAAAAAACTAAATAATTACTTGTGGTTGTTAGTTTTATTGTTGGGTTTTTATCACCAGATTCACTTATGTATTGCTTAACTAATTCTCTAGCTAACTCTTGGTTATACCCATAATAAACTTCAGTAGAGTAACCAGGCAACCCATTTGGTATAAAACCAGTATTCGCATTTACACCTATTCCATTTCTTAGGAATTTGATCATTTTGTCTCTGTCAAAGCCAAGATTAATTGCTCGTCTTATTAACTTAGAAGTAGCAATTGGATTTGAAGATTTGTTGTAAAATCCTAAATATTCTGTATTAAGATATGGTGCTCTAATAATATTGATTTTGTCTGAATATTTATTAGATAATTCCCCTGCTCTATCTAAAAGCTCATCTTTATAAGATTCATCTAAACCTGAAATAAAATCTAAGTTTGATTGTATGAATTCTAAGAACTCACTTTGTTTCTCAGGAATAAATGTTACTGAAACTGCTTCCAGATATGGTAGAGCACTTCCGCTTTCGTCTTTTTCAAAATAACTTTCATTTTTTCTAAGCACTAATTTTATATTCTCTTCCCATCTTTTAAATTTAAATGGTCCAGTACCTATTGGATTTCTTCTAAAGTCATTGCCATAGTGCTCAACAATTTCCTTAGGCACAACAGAGCAATACTTCATTGAAAGGATTCCTAAAAAGGCATTAAAGGGCTCTTTTAGCCTAATTTCAAAAACACTATCATTTATCGCTTTATAATCTTCAACTTTTTCTAGTACCCATGCCCCTGGAGAGGCTAATTTCTCGTCTAGAATTCTATCAAAACTATATGAAAAATCTTTAGCGATAACTTTTCTGTTATCGAATAAGTCATGATCATGAAATTTAATATTAGTATTTAAATTAAATGTATAAACTTTTCCGCTCTCAGAAATGTTCCAGTTTCTTGCTATCGAAGGAATGATCTTTAAGTCCTTGTCCATTTCAACAAGTCCATTGAATAATTGATTTACTACCCATATATCGGAATTATCTTTTGCGAAAGCTGGATCTAAAGAGCTGATGTTTTTGTGCTCATTATATCGAAAAACTAAGTGATCTTTATCGTCAGAAGTGTTATCACTACATGAAATTAGTATTAACAACATTATTATTGATAATATTAATTCAATTTTAATGTTGATTTTAATCATATAATTTGAATTTGTAATTCCACAACTTTGCGAAAAGTAATAACTCATTCGACAACAATCTTAATTAATGATATACATTAGTTAAGTTAAAGTCTATAGATGTTTTAGATAATATTAAATTGAGTAAAAAATTCTAGAGTTTGTTTAAATTCTAATCCCAACAGGTAACATTTTTTTGTATTTCCTGTTTTTTCTAATGAATTTGGCAATTGTTGGTGCTGTTGGTACTACACTAATTTCCCTGTCTCTAATATCTTCAAGTACTAGAATAAGAAACTCTTCCGTAAAATTATCGTCACTAACTGATTCTGGAATTATAAGCTTCGTTAAAAAAATTTTTCTATCTTGGAGAGAGTATTCAATTATAGCTAAATCATCATTTACCTGTAACTCATATTGTCTTAAAAAAGTATTGTCAATTAATGCCATTCAACATGATTTTATTAGTAAATATTATCAGAAATTATTTATCAAAATTACAAAAAAAATATTCGATATTAGAATTTAATATATAATAAACTATTGAAAACTAAACATATATACTTAATGCCAGGGATGTCTGCTAACCCTCTAATTTTTGAAATGATTAAATTTCCTAAAGATATTTACGAGGTTCACCTATTGAAGTGGATTGAGCCTATTTTAAATGAAAGTATTGAGTCTTATGCAATCAGGCTATCAAAAGATATTATTCACCATAAACCAGTTTTGATAGGAGTATCTTTTGGAGGTTTAATAGTACAAGAAATAAGTAAATTATTAGATGTTGATAAATTGATTATAATCTCAAGTGTTAAATCCAATACAGAACTTCCTTTATACATGAAGTCAGCTAAGTTTCTAAAATTATATAATTACTTTCCTCTTAAGCTATTTGATGAAATTTTTAATATATCTAAATTTTTAAAGATTAATAAAATCTACAAAAAAATAGATCTAGTGGATAAATATTTATCGGTTAGAGATGAGAATTATTTAAAGTGGGCCATACGTGAAATTTTAAATTGGAAGCAGAAAAAACCATTAGAGGGAGTAATTCATTTACATGGTGATAAAGATATTACGTTTCCTATTAGTTTAATCAAAAATTGTATAACCATACAAGGAGGTACTCATGCTTTAATTTTAACTAAACATCGATGGTTGAATAAAAACTTAACTCAGATTATAGAAAGTAAAGAGGTGTAGTTTTTATAAACCTATCTTCTTTGCCCTTTTTGGCCTCCGAAGTGTTGGTTAGGCATTTGACCTTTTTTCATTTGAGCTTTCATCATTTTCACCTGTTCTGCTAACATGTTTCTCTTGTCAAGTTTTTGAGCTTCACTTAATAATTTTTGAGCTTCAATCTTCCTTCTTTTACTAAATGCTATGCCAGCTAGATTTAATTTAGCCATAGCCAAATCGTGATCCATACTTAATCCAAAACTTATTGCTTTTTTAAAGAATTTTTCTGCTTCATTCATATTAGTTTGTGAAACCATTATGCCTTTTATATAATTGTAATAACCTTGTTGTTTTATTGTTAACGATGAAGTAGGGTTTTTAATTTTACCCAGCCATTTATTGGCTCCTTCAAAATTTTGTTTTCTTAATTGAAAAAATGCTAATAATATCATTTCATTTTTAAAGTAAAGAAATATAAATATGGAGGCTAGTAAGATCCACATAATCCCCGCTCCGATATAACCTTCAGTAAATTCGTAAATAGAATAAGATAATATTCCGATAGCTAAAATGATTTTAATATTTTTATTAAACATTGGTTCTTTTTTTAAGATATACAAAGTTAACAAAAACAATTAATAATTTTTTTAAATTTTAGATTTGTCAAAGCAAAAACTCTTTGTATATTTGCGAGCAGTTTTTAATGTAATTAAGAACAGATAAACCAAGTATTAAATAAATAAAAATTAAGACATGCCAAAAAGAACATTTCAGCCTTCTAAAAGAAAAAGAAGAAACAAACATGGTTTTATGGAAAGAATGGCTTCAGTAAGTGGCAGAAAAGTTTTAGCTCGAAGAAGAGCTAAGGGTAGAAAAAAACTTTCAGTATCCTCAGAAATTCGTCATAAAAAATAATGATTAACAATTGTTAATATATTAAAGGTGTTGCTGTTAGCAATGCCTTTTTTTATACCTTTTTGATAACTATTTTTGAATTCAGGTTCAATTTAATTCATATTTAATGCCAAAAAACAATAATTTAAAATCAATTCTTATAATCGGATCTGGTCCTATTATAATTGGACAGGCTTGTGAATTTGATTATTCAGGTACCCAAGCTCTTAGATCTTTACACGAAGATGGGATAGAAACAATCCTTATTAACTCTAATCCTGCAACTATTATGACTGATCCATCCATGGCGGATCATGTTTATTTATTGCCTTTAACAAGCTCCTCTATTGTAAAGATATTGAAAGATCACCCTCAAATTGATGCTGTCCTTCCAACTATGGGAGGTCAAACTGCTCTTAATTTATGTATAGAAGCTGATGAAAAAGGAATTTGGAAAGATTTTAATATAGAAATTATTGGAGTTGATATTCAAGCTATTAATATTACTGAGGATAGAGAACAGTTTAGAAACCTAATGCTAGACATTGGTGTGCCTATGGCTCCTCAGTCTACTGCAAATTCATATTTAAAAGGTAAAGAGATTGCTCAAGAATATGGATTCCCACTAGTAATTAGAGCATCTTATACTCTAGGTGGAGCAGGAGCTTCTATTGTTTATAAAGAAGAAGATTTTGATGAGTTATTAACTAGAGGGTTAGAGATTTCTCCTATACATGAAGTCATGATTGATAAGGCTTTAATCGGCTGGAAAGAATATGAACTTGAACTTCTAAGAGATTCTAACAATAATGTAGTCATAATATGTTCCATAGAGAATATGGACCCTATGGGGATACATACCGGAGATTCTATAACAGTGGCTCCGGCGATGACATTAAGTGATTCAACTTATCAAAGAATGCGAGATATGGCTATTCATATGATGAGAAGTATTGGAGATTTTGCAGGTGGGTGTAATGTCCAATTTGCCGTAAGTCCAGATAAAAATGAAGATATTATAGCAATTGAAATTAATCCAAGAGTTTCAAGATCCTCTGCCTTAGCTAGTAAAGCAACTGGGTATCCTATTGCAAAAGTTGCCGCAAAGTTAGCTATAGGATATAATTTAGATGAATTAAGTAATCAAATCACAAAATCTACATCTGCTTTATTTGAACCTACACTTGATTATGTCATTGTTAAGATACCAAGATGGAACTTTGATAAATTTGAAGGTAGTGATCGAACTCTGGGTCTTCAAATGAAGTCAGTCGGTGAGGTAATGGGTATTGGAAGATCCTTCCAAGAAGCTTTGCATAAAGCTACTCAATCTTTAGAGATAAAAAGAAATGGATTAGGAGCTGATGGTAAAGGGTACAAAGATTATGACCTAATAATTAGTAAGTTAGCAAACCCTTCTTGGGATAGAGTTTTTGTGATATTTGACGCTATTCAAATGGGCATTCCAATAAGTAGAATTCACGATATTACAAAAATTGATATATGGTTTTTAAGACAATATGAAGAATTATATCATCTGCAAAAACAAATTTCTAATTACAATATTGACTCTATAAATAGAGAACTATTACTAGAGGCTAAACAAAAAGGTTACGGAGATAGACAAATAGCTCATATTTTAAAATGTTTAGAAAGTCAGGTTTATAACAAACGTCAGGAATTGAATATTAATAGAGTTTATAAGCTTGTTGATACCTGTGCTGCTGAATTCAAAGCTAAAACTCCTTACTACTATTCTACTTTTGAAAGCGAATTAAAGATTAAAGGTGAAAAGGCGTATTCAGATAATGAGAGTATTGTTTCAGATAAAAAGAAAATTATAGTTTTAGGTTCTGGTCCAAATAGAATTGGTCAAGGTATTGAGTTTGATTACTGTTGTGTTCATGGTGTTTTAGCTAGTGCTGAAGCAGGTTATGAAACAATTATGATCAACTGTAATCCAGAGACTGTTTCCACTGATTTTGATACAGCTGATAAGCTATATTTTGAACCTGTCTTTTGGGAGCATATTTATGATATAATTAAGCACGAAAAACCAGAAGGTGTAATAGTACAACTTGGAGGACAGACTGCCCTAAAATTAGCCGAAAAATTAGAGCGTTACGGAATAAAGATTATTGGAACTAATTATAAATCTTTAAATTTAGCTGAAGACAGAGGATTGTTTTCTGAACTACTCAAAAAAATCAATATTCCATACCCTGAGTTTGATACTGCTACAACAGCAGAAGAAGCTTTAGAAGTTGCTAAAAAATTAGACTTTCCAATTTTAGTAAGACCATCTTATGTTTTAGGGGGTCAAGGAATGAAAATTGTAATTAACCCTCAAGAGTTAGAAGAGCATGTTATTGATTTGCTTAAAAGAATGCCAAATAATAATCTTTTATTAGATCATTATTTAGATGGAGCTATCGAGGCAGAGGCTGATGCAATTTGCGATGGTAAGGACGTTTTGATTATTGGTATAATGGAACATATTGAGCCTTGTGGAATACATTCAGGAGATTCAAATGCTACTTTACCACCTTTTAATATAGGTAAATTAGTAATGGATCAAATTAAAGAACATACTAAAAAAATTGCACTAGCATTAAATACTGTAGGTCTTATAAATATACAATTCGCAATAAAAGATGAAATTGTATATATCATTGAAGCTAATCCTAGGGCATCTAGGACTGTACCTTTCATAGCAAAAGCATATAAGCAGCCATATGTTAATTATGCTACTAAAGTAATGCTTGGTGAACTTAAAGTTTCAGATATTAATTACAAGCCTGACTTAAAAGGTTTCGCTATTAAGCAACCTGTATTCTCATTTAATAAATTCCCTAATGTAAATAAAAACTTAGGTCCAGAAATGAAAAGTACTGGTGAGAGCATCTTGTTTATTGATGATCTTAAAGATGATCAATTTTATGAGCTATACTCTAGAAGAAAAATGTATTTAAGTAAATAATTCTTTTCTTAATTTTTTATAACTAAATTTAGTTCACTTATATATTTTTTATGGATTACATCATTATTTTAATTGGCTTATCTATTTTGGGTTTGCTATTTTTTATCGTTAATAATAAAAGATTTGATAATAATTCTGTAAATAAGAATTCTGACTTGCTGTTTGAAGAACTAAATTCTCAGGTTTCTCAATTAGAAAAAGAAATAATAATAAAGGAAGCTGAGGTTCAAAATCTAAATAAGAATCTAGCAGTAGCAAACACAAAAATTGAAACTTTCGATCAGTTAAAGACTGAAAAAACTCAGTTTGAAGAACGCTTAAAACAGGTAGAGATTGAAAGAAATAATCTTAAAAATGAAACAACTTCTTACAAGAATGCAGAGGAAGGAAGGCAAAAAGAAGCTAGTAAGCATCTGGCTGCAGTTGTTACACTACAGGAGTCATTAGATAAGGAAAAGGAACGATTCAATGATGATAGAATAAAGGATAAAGAAGCTCATTTTGAAAAAATGAAATCTAAGTGGTCTGAACATGAAAAAGATGTTCAAAATCATCTGCAAATTATTTGTAAAAATAATATCATTACCTATATCAGTCAAGAAGATTTTCCTCATCCCAGAAATAAACCAGACAGCTCGATTGAAATTATGGATCAACTAATTGTATTTGATGCAAAATCACCTGCAAATGATGATCTATCAAATTTCCCCAAATATATTAAGCTACAAACTGAGAATTTAAAGAAATACGCTAAACACGAAGATGTAAAAAATGATTTGTTCTTAGTAATACCTTCTAATACACTAGAAGTGATTAATCAGTTCCACTACAACATTGGTGATTATAATGTATTTATAATCACAAAAGATGCATTAGAACCTATTATTTTAAGTTTAAAAAAAGTAGAAGAATATGAATTTGCTGATAAATTAAGTCCAGAAGATCGTGATAATGTTTGTAGAATCATTGGTAAGTTTGCACATACAACAAAAAGAAGAATTCAGGTTGATGAGTTTTTTGCTCGTGAATTCTTAGATACCCTAACAAAAGCTGGGTCTCAACTGCCTAGAGATATATTAGAAAATGTAATTAAATTTGAAAATGCTGAAAAGCTTAATCCTCCGATGGAGAAGCGAAATAAATCTATTCTCACTAAAGATTTAAAAGAACAAGTTGATAAACTAGAAAAAGAAATGCAGCTGCGTGAAATTCCTAAAATTGAAAATCAAATTGATTTTGATAGGTTAGACTAGTGTAAATCTTTTATTAATTTAAGCTGAATATTGTTATTTTTCGAAAATTAGGTATCTCTTTTCAATTTTCTCAAAACCATAATATAGTATTGCAGAAAAGAAAAGGTCTGCCATTAAAGAATTAGTGAAAAATGGAATTGCCATAGTGTAGCACAAGATTAGTCCTTCAATATTTTTTGGATATCCACCAATTAACCATACTCCAAAATTTGTAACAACAAAAAACAAAAGACTGCTTAAAAGTATATTTTTAATGCTGTATTTCTTAAATATGTAGCTGTAGGTAGTGATTAATATAAATGCTAGGTATACAAATAGTGATATTGAATAAAACCCAATAAATAAATCTGAAATTAACATTACGGCAATTGGGATTACGTATGCTAATTTAATATTTCTAAATTTCACACCAGCAAAAATTGCAATAGCAGTGATAGGCACAAAATTAGGAGGGTGAGGGATTAACCTCATTAAAGCAGCAATAACTATAAATAAAGTTATAAATAGTATTCTTTTATTTTTTTCTTTCATAGGATTGTTCAAATTTACTGTATTTATCAATAAAAAAATACATTTCTTTATCCAATATTTCAAAAAAGTTACTATCATTAACTAAATCTAATTCTACGTTAAAATTTTCTCTGTTTTTATCTGGATATATCTGGCTTAGTGCTAAAGATAAAAGAGGTTCATTTACATCACCAATAACCCCTAGGTTTGAAGAGCTTTCATTAGCTAGAATGTCAGGGCTTAACCCATCATAATAGTCGGTTACCCCTTGAGAATTAAGAGTTTTTAAAACTAATGGTTGTAAAGCATAAGTGTGAGAAGAGTTAACTCCGTTTAATGAGAAATCAGGCGAATCGTATAAAGTGACGGACGCTTGATACTTTCCGTAAGTGCTAGTGCCAATTTGTATTACATCAATATATGGCCTTAAACAATTTA
>Ga0209383_1000775_pt1 | contig 21472 bp, 20 predicted proteins | sample CoawatmetaG02DNA_FD_187510 | JGI IMG/M metagenome (GOLD analysis project Ga0209383, IMG submission 187510) | Marine microbial communities from the West Antarctic Peninsula - Coastal water metaG029-DNA (SPAdes) (version 2) | ecosystem: Environmental > Aquatic > Marine > Coastal ... | reverse complement strand
GTGGGATTACTCAATGCCCTGAAATTAAAGAACATTTATTACATGTGGATGGGGTTATGATCGGAAGAAAAATTTATCAGTCACCATATTTTTTGGTTGATATAGAGCGAGAAATTTTTAACAATTCTGATATTTTAACAAGAGCTCAAATTGTAGAAGAAATAGTAAAGTATGTTTCTGATGAGGTGCAAAAAGGAACGAGAGTTAATCAAATAATGAGGCATACAGTGGGTTTGTATCATGGTCAAAAAGGTTCTACTCAATGGAAACGGTATCTGTCTAATAATATGATGGCAAGAGATTCTGATTTTCAAAAAGTAAACCATATATTAGAGATTGTTCAAAACAATGAAAAAGAAAAAAAAGCAGTTTCATGAGTAGTTTAATTATACCTGAGCCAAAATTAACTTTAATTCCTATTAAAGATTCTTCTCAACAATTTCCTGTTAGAAGAATTTATTGCATCGGAAGAAATTATGCAGATCATGCAATTGAAATGGGCTTTGATCCCAACAAAGAAGACCCCTTCTTTTTTCAAAAAAATGGAGATAACATAGACACTTCAGGTAATTTTCCATATCCTCCAGAAACTTCTGACGTACATCATGAGGTTGAATTGGTGGTTGCGCTTAAGAGTGGCGGATCTAATATTTCTTTATCAGAATCCTATAAGCATGTATTAGGATTTGGAGTTGGCTTGGATATGACCAGAAGAGATTTGCAAGGACAAGCAAAAAAAACAGGAAGACCTTGGGAAATTGGAAAGGCATTTGAACATTCTGCTCCTATGGGAAAATTAAGTCTTATAGAAAAATCTGGAACTATGGAAAACGGATTCATTACTTTAAAAGTAAATGGTACAATCAAACAGCAAGGTGATCTTAATATGATGATTTGGAAAATACCTGAATTGATTTCAAATTTATCTAAATATTACACATTACAAGCTGGAGATTTAATTATGACAGGAACTCCTGCCGGTGTTGGACCAGTCCAAAAAGGAGACTATTTAGAGGGTTCAATTAGTAAACTAAGCAATTTATCTGTTAAAGTCGTTTAATATTCTTATATTAAAATTTAAAATTCAAAGTAATGATAATTTATAAAAAATGTTAAGTATTTTAAGCGCATCCGAACTAACCTCATTGATATTTATCTTGGCAGTGGCGGCATCTGTCTCAGGATTTATTGCTGGTTTATTAGGAGTAGGAGGAGGTATTATAATGGTCCCAGCATTGTACTATGCTTTCACAGTTATGGACTTTGATATTGCTACTAAGATGCATTTATCTTTGGGAACGTCACTAGCTATTATTATTCCTACCTCAATTATGTCAGCTAAGACTCATATGAAATTTAATGCAGTCGATTTTAAATTAATAAAATCTTTTGGCATTTTTATTATTCTTGGCGTAGTTTTAGGAACAATTTTAGCATCTAATTTAAAAACACCTCCTTTAATACTTTTTTTTTCTTTCTTTGCTTTTTTAGTTGGTTTATTTTTTATTTTTTTTAGAGAAAAAGTTGGAGCAAATCCAAGACCAATATCACAAACTTTTAAAGTTATTATTGGAATTGGATTAGGGTTTTTTTCTGTACCATTAGGTATTGGAGCCGGCTCTCTAGGCGTACCAGCTATGAGATTATTTGGATACCCAATTAAAATTGCAATTGGTACAGCTTCAGCCTTGGGATTTTTAGTGTCATTCTTTGGAGCAGTGAGCATGACATTTAGTGGACTGTATTTCGACAACGTAAGAGCTCCTTTAAGTTTGGGCTACGTTAATTTACCTGGGTTTTTAGTATTTGTGCCAATTACAATGATAGTGGCACCAATTGGGGCTAGACTAGTTCATCGTATTGATAAAAGTTTATTAGGTAAAATTTTTGGATTTTTTCTTATTGTTATTGCTTTACGATCCTTTTATGAATATTTATCTTTTTAGCATTTTATTATACCCCTCTTTTATTCCTCTATTAATATTATTATTTGTTGGAAATTTTACACCTGGTCCAAACAACATAATAGCTTCTTATTCTGGATTTAATTTTGGTTTCAGAAGAACATTACCTCACATATTTGGAGTAACATTTGGGTGGCCGTCTTTAATTTTAGCTATTAATTTTGGTTTGGTAATTATTTTTATAGAGTTTCCTATAGTTCAAAGAACTGTTGAAATATTAGGATCACTATTTCTTATTTATTTAGCCTACACATTAATTAAGGCTAAATCGATAGAAGAAAAAGAGCTACAAAAACCAATGACGTTTTTAGCTTCTTATTTTTTTCAATTTATTAATCCGAAAGGAGTGGTTACGGCTATTATTGTTGTTTCACAATTTATTGATACTGGTGATAATTTTATTAAAGATACGATTGTAGTATTTACTCTTACCTTAACATCTGCTTTTCTTTCTATTTCTACCTGGGCTATTTTTGGAAAATATCTAAGATCTTTGCTTAGCAGTAAGCTGTCTATTTCTATTTTTAATTATTCAATGGCTAGTTTGTTAGTCTTTATTGTTGTTTTGTTTTGGATAAAGTAAGAACTATTATACAATCTTTGTTCAAGCAAAACTGAATATGAAAAATACAAACATAGTAATAACAAGTGCCTTTAGAACAGCCATTGGATCTTTTGGTGGAGCACTTGCACACCAGGCAGCATCACACTTAGGCTCCTTAGTTATTAAGAGGTGTCTAGAACATTCTGAACTTAAATCTGTTGAAGTCGATATGGTTTATATGGGACAAGTTCTTACCACTGGTGCAGGCCAAAACCCAGCAAGACAGGCAGCTATACATGCAGGTATTTCAAAAGAAAAAACAGCAACTACAATCAATCAAGTTTGTGGGTCGGGGCTAGCTTCCGTAGCTTTAGCCTATAATTCAATTAAATGTGAAGATGGAGCTATTATGATTGCGGGCGGACAAGAAAGTATGTCTAATTCCCCTCACTACATACATTTGCGTGACGGAATTAAAATGGGCGATGGAAAAATAAAAGATTCTATGGTCATGGACGGATTGTGGGACATTTATAACCAGTACCACATGGGTGTTACAGCTGAAAATGTTGCTAAACAATTTAAAATTTCAAGAAAGCAGCAAGATGAATTTGCGGCCTTGTCGCAAAAGAAAACTCATAATGCAATTCTTGCTAACAGGTTTAAAGATGAAATTGTCCCAGTAATACTCAAAATTAAAAAGCAAGAAACTGTGTTTGAACAAGATGAGCATCCAAAGGCAGGATCTACAGTTGAAAAACTTACCGCCTTAAGACCAGCCTTTAAAGAAAATGGTTCAGTTACTGCTGGTAATTCATCTGGTTTAAATGATGGTGCAGCAGCAGTGGTATTGATGACGGAAGAAACTGCTAAGAAAAAAAATCTAAAACCATTGGCCCGAATAGTTTCTTGGGCTCAATGTGGAGTGGACCCCTCTATAATGGGAACAGGACCTATTCCTGCTTCTAATTTAGCTTTAAAAAAAGCAGGGTGGAGTAAGGACGATTTAGATTTAGTTGAGACCAATGAAGCTTTTGCAGCACAAGCTATTACAGTAAATAAGGAGTTAGGTTTTGATCTTGAGAAAGTTAATGTCAATGGAGGAGCCATTGCATTGGGCCATCCTATCGGAGCTTCTGGAGCAAGAATTTTAGTTACTTTAATTCACGAGATGCAAAAAAGAAAAGCTAAAAAAGGATTGGTAACCTTATGCATTGGTGGTGGTATGGGCATAGCCATGTGTATTGAAAATAATTTTTCCGATTAGTAGAATCCTATTATTTTTTTTTAATTTGAAATGCTAAAAAATATATCTATACCTAAATCTTAATGGAATATTTTACTCTTTTTTTTATTAGTTTTTTTGCAGCAACAATATTACCTGTTTCTTCTGAGTTAACCTTATTAGGAATGGTATCTACCAAAACATACAGTATTTTTTTGTTATTTCTTTTTGCAAGTTTAGGAAACATCTTAGGTTCTTGTGTGAATTGGTATTTAGGAATTCATTTTATTAAATTTAAAAATAAAAAATGGTTTCCTTTTTCGGATAAACAGATTAAAAAATCTTCTTTTTGGTTTAATAAATATGGCAAGTGGTCTCTTTTGTTTGCTTGGGTTCCTTTTTTTGGAGATCCTTTAACTTTTGTTGCAGGAACACTTAAAACAAATTTTTTTAAATTTTTATTACTAGTTTCAATTGGTAAGTCTGTAAGATATCTTATTTTAATTTATCTTTTAAATTATATCAGCTAACTTGAGAGAATCTTTAATCTCATCTAAAATTTTAGGATCATCGATAGTAGCAGGCGCTGTGTAAGATGCTTTGTCAGCAATCTTTCTAATAGTTCCTCTTAATATTTTCCCCGACCTTGTTTTAGGTAGTCTTTTTATTACCAAGGTTGTTTTAAATGCTGCCACCGGTCCTATTTTATCTCTGACCATTTGAATACATTCCTTAGAAACGTCTTCATGCTTTTTGTCTATTCCTGTTTTTAAAACTACCAACCCAATAGGAAGCTGTCCCTTTAAGTTATCTGCGATACCAACTACTGCACATTCGGCGACATCTTTATTGTCAGACAAAACTTCTTCGATAGCTCCAGTGGAGAGTCTGTGGCCAGCAACATTAATGACATCATCTGTTCTTGACATAATCCAAACATATCCATCTTCATCAATATGACCCGCATCATAGGTTTGGTAAAATCCAGGGTAGATATCCATATAATTTTCTTTATATCTTTTGTCTGCATTCCATAGAGTTGGAAAAGTACCTGGAGGAAGCGGAAGTTTGACCACAATATCTCCCATTTCACCTGGTTTAGCCTCAGAACCATCACTTTTTAATACTCTAACATCGTATCCAGGAGCTGGTTTTCCTGCAGAACCATACTTAGTTGGAAAAAGACCTAGACCTTTAAAGTTAGATGTAATGGACCAGCTAGTTTCCGTTTGCCACCAATGATCGATCACTGGTTTTTTTAATAAATCTTCTGCCCAATGAATTGTATCAGGGTCTGCTCTTTCTCCTGCCAAAAACAGAGCTTCAAATTTTGACAAATCATATTTTTTAAAAAACTCTCCTTTTGAGTCTTCTTTTTTAATAGCCCTAAATGCAGTTGGTGCAGTAAACATTGTTTTGATTTTATATTCAGAAATTACTCTCCAGAAGGCACCTGCATCAGGAGTTCCTACAGGTTTTCCCTCAAAAATTACAGTGGTGCAACCATGAAATAAAGGAGCGTAGACAATATAAGAGTGACCAACAATCCAACCTATATCACTAGCAGACCACCAAACATCACCAGGGTTAATGTCATAGATATTTTTCATTGTCCACTTTAGTGCTACTACGTGTCCTCCAATATCTCTTAAAATCCCCTTTGGAACTCCAGTGGTTCCAGAAGTATACAGAATATAAGCAGGATCATTTGCATCACATTCAACACATGGTGCTTTAGTAGCTCCCTTAATAAAATCTTTCCAATTAATATAATTAGATTCTAATGTGGCTTTATGCTCCTCTCTTTGAAAAATAATTATTTTTTCAGGCTTGTGCTTTGCAAGCTTTACTGCCTCCACCAATAAGGGCTTATATTCTATGATCCTTCCTGGTTCTAAACCACAAGAAGCAGATAAAATTAATTTTGCTCCTGAGTCGTCAATCCTACTTGCTAATTCCTTTGATGCAAAGCCACCAAAAACTACTGAGTGAACAGCTCCAATTCTAGCGCAAGCTAACATTGCCATGGCAGCCTCTGGTATCATGGGCATATAAATAATAATTCTATCTCCTTTAACGACTCCTTGTCTTTGCAAAGCTCCAGCTAGAATAGAAACTTCATCAGTTAATTCTTGATAAGTATATTTTTTCTTAATATTCGACATAGCACTGTCATAAATAAGAGCTATTCTTTCCCCGTTACCTTCTTCAACATGTCGGTCGAGTGCATTAAAGCATGTATTAATTTTTCCACCTTTAAACCATTTGTAGAATGGAGGATTGCTTGAATCTAAAACCTGATCATATTTTTTAATCCACTCAACATCTTCTGCTGCTTTCGCCCAAAACTTCTCCTTGTTCTGAATTGATTCTTTAAAAGTCAAAGTATACTTATTCATAGAGTCTATTTTCTCAATTATATATTTAAAAGAAAGGATTAAACCATGAAAAATAGATAAAAAATAAGTAATTTTTTATAATCTTGTGTTATTTTTCCTGTTTATAAGTCATTTTTTATTTGTATATCGGTCAAATTCTAGTAGAGTTTATAAAAATAATGCGAAATCTATGTAATTAGAAGTCGCATTTTTTGTTTAAACAAAAAAAAAGGGAGTAAATTATGAAAACTGCTATGTTAGCATCAAATGATTTCGTTGGAATTTCGTTCTGGCTGATTTCTATGGCTATGTTAGCTTCAACTGTATTTTTTTTCATTGAGAGAAATTCAGTTAAAGCATCTTGGAGAACCTCAATCACTATATCTGGTCTTGTAACTGGTATTGCGTTCGTGCACTACATGTACATGAGAGAAGTATGGGTTGCTACAGGAACTTCTCCAACTGTATTTAGATATATTGACTGGCTATTGACAGTTCCGTTATTGATGATTGAATTTTATTTCATCCTGTCGGCTGTTAAAAAAGTATCATCAGGTATTTTCTGGAGACTACTAATTGGTTCATTAGTAATGTTAGTCGGTGGATATTTGGGTGAAGCTGGTTACATGAACATCACTGCTGGCTTTGTAATTGGAATGGCCGGATGGATTTACATTCTATATGAAATATTTGCAGGTGAAGCAGCAAAAGAAGCTGCAAAATTAAAAGGTCCAGTAAATGACTGTTTTAATTTTTGTAAATGGGTCGTAACTTTAGGTTGGTCAATTTATCCATTAGGTTACCTATTTGGATATATGATTGGCGGAACTGATGAAGCGTCTCTTAATATCATCTACAACTTAGCTGACTTACTAAACAAAACTATCTTCGGATTGGTTATTTATCAAACAGCAAAAAATCTAACGCCTGTTGCTAAATAATTATATTTTAAATTAATTTTTAAAATAAAAAAAAGAGGCCCCTTTATAGGGGCCTTTTTTTTTGCTAATAAAAATTGTAATTTATTTGTGCCAAACCGTTTCGGTAAGTTATTCCGTGCAGGCGATCTTTTTTTAGAAAATAAGCTCCATCTAAGTCACAATAGTTACAATCGTTAAAATATCTTAAGGCAGGGTAGATAGAAAGAGAAGAGCTCACCATGCAACCTAACATAATTTTTTTCTTTAGTTTTTTTGCAATAGCAATGTATTTTACTATTTCTTGATGAGTTCCAAACTTATCTAATTTTAAATTTACATAAGTATAGTGCTGTATATTTTTGATTAGATTTTTATTTTTTATATGAAAAGATTCATCGGCACAAAAATCTATTTTAGATTTGATATTCTTTAAGCAATGGTCATCTCCCTGAAGGAAGGGCTGTTCAATAAAAAGGATGTTAAATTGCTCTAACTTTTTAATGTTTGCTTGAAGGAAAGCTTTACTCCAAGATTCATTCGCATCAATAATAATTTTAGATTTTGGACAAATTTCTTTGATGAGAGAAAGTTTGCTTATCACTTCTTTTTGATTCAGTTTTATTTTTATAATTTTAGTTTTGGTAAATTTCTTTAAAACTTTTTTAGTTTTCTCTAAATTAAAAATAGGAATAGTTATGGATGTAATAAACTTTTTTTTAATCTTGTTAAATTTAAAAAAATTAACTTTATTTTGCTTATGTTCTAGAGACAAAATAGAAGTAGAAAGAGCATTTTGAAGACAAAGAAAAGGTATTCTTTTAATTTCGTTATTTGTGATTATTTTTTCTAATTTGTCTTTATTAACTCTTAAATATTCAAGAATATCATCTAATTTTTCGTTATATCTTTGATATGGAACACACTCTGCTGTGGTCGAATTGACGCTATCTCTGAGCGAAATATCAATGACTTTAATAATTTTCTTAGATACCCTTGATATTTTAAACTCATCTTTAAGTTTAAATGTCTTTATTTTAAAATTTAATTTTATGTTATTAAAATTCTTTATTGTCATTAGCTATTGGATAAATATAAAGGAGATTATGCCAAAAGTAACCTATATTGAATTTAACGGAACAGAACACGTAGTGAATGTTGAAAAGGGCCTTACTATTATGGAAGGTGCTGTACAAAATAACATTCCCGGAATTGATGCGGATTGTGGAGGATCTTGCGCTTGTGCTACTTGCCACGTTTATGTTGATGACGATTGGGTAGATAAGTTACCTGAACAATCCGATGCGGAAAAAGATATGCTAGACTTTGCATTTGAAACCAAAAGTACCAGCAGATTAAGTTGTCAATTATTTTTAGATGAAGACTTAGATGGTATCACAGTTTCGTTACCAGAAAAGCAAGGGTAAATGATTAAAACAGATGCAGTTATAATTGGTGCTGGACCCGTTGGTTTATTTACTATTTTCGAATTAGGTATTTTAGGTTTAAATTCTCATGTGATTGATAATCTGGATAAAGCCGGTGGACAATGTATCGAGCTCTACCCTGATAAGCCTATCTATGACATCCCGGCTCTTCCAACTTGCACAGGAGAAAGTTTGACAGAGAATCTATTGGAACAAATTAAGCCATTCAAAAATGAATTTCATTTAAACCAAAGAGTAAATACCATTAAAAGAAATAACAAAAACTGGATTGTAGAAACTAGCGACCATGTAATTTTTGAAACTCCTAATGTTATTATTGCAGGTGGTGTAGGTTCGTTTGAGCCAAGAAAACCTCCTATCAAAGGTATTGAAAAATTCGAAGATAAAAATTTATTTTACTCTGTAAAAAATAAAAACCAATTTTCAGACCAGGAGGTTTGTATATTTGGAGGAGGAGATTCTGCTTTAGATTGGGCTGTTGAACTTTCAAAAATCGCAAAAAAAATAATCCTAGTTCATAGACGAGACGAGTTTAGGGCAGCTCAGCATACCGTTGATCAAATGATGAAGTTAAAAGAATCCGGAAAAATTGATCTTTATACAAATTGCCAGCCTAAAGATTTTATTGGAAGCTCTTCTATAGAAAAAATTATCATAGAAGATAATCAAAAAGAAAAAAAAGAGATTAAGGTAGACTCTGTCCTGGCTTTTTTTGGTTTGAAAATGGAGCTCGGACCCATAGTGAATTGGGGCTTGAATTTGGATAAGAAAACGATTGTTGTTAATACTCACAATTTTGAAACGAACGAAAAAGGAATTTTTGCGGTGGGAGATATTTGTTCTTATCCGGGAAAGTTGAAACTCATTTTATGCGGCTTTCATGAGGCTGCACTAGCAGCCCAGGAATGTTTTAAAAGAGCCAAGCCTGATGAAAAATATGTTTTCAGGTTTACAACTTCCTCTAGCGATATTCACAAAAGACTGGGTCTTAAATAGTTTAGCTTTTAATAGATTTAGTTATCCACACAAACACAATATCTAGTTTAAATGTTCACCCTTTGATTCATGAATGAATCCATTTTGGACTCAAAATACAACCTAAATAAGTGTATATGTTTCTTAAATAAAGAACAAAATAAGAACATATATGAAAGAAACTTTACCTATTATTTTACAAAAAGTGAGTGCTGGATTTCCATCCCCAGCAACAGACTATATTGAAGAGCAAATTGATTTAAATAAAGAGCTTATTAAAAAACCCTCTTCAACATTTTTAATTAGAGTCCAAGGCAACTCTATGAACGACCATAAAATTACCGAGGGAGATGTTTTGATAGTAGACCGTAGCTTGGCATTAAAAACAAACTCTGTAGCAGTTCTTAATTTTGAAGGAGAATTAGTAGTTAAAAAAATTATAAAAAAAAAAGAAAAATACTTTCTACTTTCTAAAAAAAATAATTCCATAAAAGAAATAGAAATTAATACAAATTCGAATACAGAATTATGGGGAGTTGTGACTTATGTTATTCACAAACTTTAATGATAAGAAAAAAACTATAGCACTAGTAGATTGTAATTCTTTTTATGTTTCCTGTGAAAGATTGTTTAATCCTAAAATTGCACAATCTCCAGTAGTCGTATTGTCTAATAATGATGGATGTGTCATTGCAAGATCTTCCGAAGCAAAAAAAATTGGAATTAAAATGGGTGAGCCTTACTTTAAAATAAAGAATATAGTAGCAGTTCATAATGTTCAGGTATTTTCCTCAAACTATGCCTTGTATGGAGATATATCTAGAAGAATAATGACAATTTTAAAACTTTTTTTTCCAGTTATTGAATACTATTCAATAGATGAGGCTTTTTTAGATCTAAGTGGCATGCCTATAAAGAATATGAAAAATTTTATTATTGATATTAAAAAAACTATTTATCAAAACACAGGAATACCCGTTAGCATAGGAGTTGGAAGTAACAAAACACTTTCTAAAATAGCAAATCATATAGCAAAAAAAAATTCAGAAGGAGTTGTCGATTTAACAAAATTATCTGATGAAGAAATAAATAGTATACTTAAAAATATTGATATTAAGGATGTTTGGGGGGTAGGACGTCGAATTTCTATTTTGTATAAAAAAAATAAAATAAATAATGCATATGAGCTTAAATATTCTAATTCATCTTGGATCAAAAAAAATACAAATGTTTTTGGTTTAAAAACCGTTATGGAATTAAATGGAGCAAGTTGTATTACGCTCGAAACTTCTGAGAAAAAAAAAAGAAAAAGCTGCTGCGTTTCCAAGTCTTTTGGAAAAAAAGTAGAATCTTTCGAAGAGCTTAAGGAGGCGGTTGTTACTCACTGTTTAAATGCAGCAGAAAAAATTAGGGAAGATGGACAATTAGTTAAGTCCGTTATCATTTTTATAAGAACTAGCCCTTTTGACAAAAGTCCTTTTCTATCTAGGTCTGAAAAAATTGATTTAGCTATATCGACTGATGATAGTATGGTTTTATCTAGCGTTTGTACAAATGCGTTAAAAAAAATTTTTGTAAAAGGTTATAAGTACCAAAAAGCAGGAGTAGTTTTTTTAGGCTTGGTTAATAATAATGAATATGGTCAAAATTTATTTGTAAATAAGAATAGTCAAAAATCAAACAATTTGATGAAAGCTATGGATAGTATGAATGCAAAATTTGGAAGAAATTCCTTAACACTGGCAGATAGTGGGGTCGGGCATTGTTGGAAGATGAGGAGAGATCACTCATCTAAAATAGATACCTCTCACTTTGATTTTTTACCTACTGTAAAAAGTGGTTAGATCTTTAATATTTAAGTAACTAGCATTTAGTTTTTTAACATCGTCTTTTCGCGAGAGATAAAACATAAACAGCATAAAAACCCAAGAGAGCATAGCTGGAATCAAAAAATAGGAGTTAGTAGTTTGATGGGCTGCATAGCTAAAAAACATAATTAAAAGAGTGGACCTGATAAAAATAGTCTCTCTAAAAGCAGCTGAAATATTTAAGGAATGAATTACCAATTTTGCAAAATTCATTTTAGAAGGACCAAAATACCTAATACCTCTAGTAGAACTTATAGATTCTATTGAAGAAAAGTTTTTAACAATTGAGCCAGAGTAGGTAAGCCAAATAGATCCACTTGAAAGTATTTTTGTTACAGTTTTTTTAGATAAGCATGAATAATTTCCAAATTTAACCATTTTTCCTATCATTAAATAGGTAAGAAACTTGTGGGCTGTATAGCAGGCTTTGAATAACTTCCCTTCACTTCTTCTTATTCTATTTGCTGTAATTACTTCAGGAGATGAGGAATCTGTAAGACTAAAAAATTTATTTAATTCCTCGGGTCTATCCTCTCCATCACCATCCATAGGTACAATGTAGTTGAATTCTAAATTCGTATTACAGTAATGAAGAGCCGTAGCAATTCCTTTGCAATGACCAATATTGTTAATTAAATTTAAAATTTTAACAGAATTGATTTTAGAGTAGGTTCTTTTGGTGTCATCAATAGCCTCAGTTGAAGCATCGTTAATAATAATAATATCAACATTTTGATTATTAATTTGTAAATCAATATTATCTATTAGCTTTAAAACCGACTGCCAGTCATTATAGACAGGAATGATAATTATATATTTTTTCATTTATCCATTATTTGTTTGAGCCACAAAGTTTGACTGTATACAAAAGAAGCTCTCTTTTTTTTATTTTCTGCCACTAATGTAAAATCATTTTTATTTTGTACAGTGCATTTGGGTCTAGGTTTTAAATTGTAGCATAAATTTCCTGCTAACCACTCATTACCCTGGATAGAAGAAATATTTTTATAACCCAAGTCAGTTAATTTCTTTTTAACTAATATAGCTTTTTCCTGACCATTATAATCAGTGCGCTTATTATCTTTAGCTAGAGAAATGTAACCATAGGTGAAAGGTGACAAGAAAAATAAAAAAACAAACGTGTAATAAAACTTTTTTAAATTGTTGATGCTTGTCTTGCTCTGAAATATATAAATTACGAAAACTCCAAAGAATAAATAAAAAGGAGTCATCCACATAGTTCTGACTTTAACGCCCATAGCCATGGATGTTAAGAACACTAGGGCCAGTGGGGCGAGATTAATGAATAGTAAAAAAATAAATTTACGATCTGCAAAACGAATATTGGTTTTAAGTTTGAGGATAATAAAAAAAGACATTAAAGCAAAAGGAATTAATATTCCAAGTTGTTTGCCCAAAAATATAATGGGTTGAGTTAAATGACTTAGTAGATTAGCTTCACCACCAGTTCTATTCAGACCATAGGTAACTGTAATGTAATTACTGTCTACTAACCACATTAGATGAGGCAATAGCAAGAGTAGAAAAGTGGGTACAATAACAAGAGATTTGGTTCTAATTTTTTTTTCCTTAACAATTAGATAAGCAAACAGAAGTCCAACACTCAAGACCAAATATGCAAAAAGGTATTTTGACAAAAGACCACAAGCAATAAATAGCCCTAAGAACAAATAGTCTTTTATTTTGTCATATTTTATACATTTCCATGCATACAAAACAGTTAATGACCAAAAAGGTAGCTGGCAAACATTTACATTGAACTCAGGTGTAGTGAAGTTGTAAAAATAAACACCCTCTAAAAGCAAAATAGAAAAAAATGCATGATTTTTGTTTTCTAAAAATTCTTCAGCAAATTTGTAAACAATATAGAAAGATGTAATAATAAAAATCTGGCTTAATAAATAATAAGACCAATCTTGATTTTTAAATATTTGGTAAAATAGCTCAACAGCAAAAGCGCTCATTGGAGGGTGCTTGTTAAAACCCCAATCTAGGTTACTTCCCCAAGCCAATGCTTCAATGGTGTCTAAGGGTAAATTGTTATTGGCAATAGAAGGAATTAAGGTCCAAATTATCAAGTGTGTTGATAAAAAAATAAATAATTTTTTATTTATCGTCATTTATTTGGTTTTATATGCTTTATTATTAATTGACACTTAAAATTAGAACCCTATTATCCAGCGCTTTAGAAATGCCAACAAAATTACCCAAAAATTATAAACCCACTTCCAAGGAGAAGTATATGTGCGCTAAGCACAAAGCTTATTTTAAACAGTTGTTATTTAACTGGAAAAAAGAACTTATAGAGCAAAATAATAGAATTATGTTTAATGACATGGATGACAATTCAGCTTCTGCCGATATTGTTGATCAAGCCACCTCTGTATCTGGAAAAACGGTAGAGATGAGAACTGTTAATAGGAATAAAAAACTTGTTAACAAAATAGATTCAGCTATAAAAAAAATCGAAGAAGGAACCTACGGATACTGTGAAGAAACAGGCGAAGAAATAGGTTTAAAAAGACTTGTGGCAAGGCCTATAGCCAGTTTAACAGTGGAAGCTCAAGAAAAGCACGAGAAGCAAGAAAAAATTTTTGCAGACAATTAAATTCCGGGAACTACCTCACCTTTTTTCAAGAGATCATACCCTTTAATAACGGCTTCTCTTCTAGAAATATCTAAATACCATCTACTTAAGTTTTTAAAATTTTTAAGACCAATGTCGTGGATTTCATGTCGCGCAATCCATGGAAAAGTCGCAATATCCGCAATCGTATAATTTTCTCCTGCCAAGTATTTTGATTGACCAAGCCGTTCATCTAGGTCTTCATAAATTCTTTTAGCAATTTTAAAATATCTTTCTTCCCCAAATTTACTTTTGCCAGAATTGTAATGATGAAATTGGTGGTGCTGACCTAGCATAGGACCAACATAAGCCATCTGACCCATTAACCATTGATTGATAACTAACCTTTCGCTTTTATCATAAAACTTTTTACTTTTTTCACTCAGGTATATAAGAATTGCTCCTGACTCAAAAATTGAAGTCTCCCCATCTTTAATAACTGGAATTTTACTAAAAGGACTAATTTTTCTAAATTCGGGATTAAACTGATCGTCTTTGTTAATATTTATTTTTGTAACTTTGTATTCAAGTCCTATTTCTTCAAGCATAATTGAAATTTTTTGACCATTGGGTGTATTTGCAGTTAAAAGCTCAATCACTTTTTTAATATATATTTAATTAACTTTAATTAAAGGTATAAATATCAAAATGAAAATAGAATATTACTATAGCGTAGCATCTCCTTATGCTTTCTTAGGTATAAGTAAATTTCAAGAACTTGTAAAAAAATATTCATTGGAAGTAGAGGAAAAGCCTTTTGATTTAGTTGGAACAGTTTTTCCTGCGACGGGAGGAGTGCCAATTCCTCAAAGAGATCCATCAAGACAGGCCTATAGACTATTAGAGATAGAGAGGCACGGAAAAAAATTAAATATTAGTATTAACAAACAACCTAAATTTTTTCCTCCCACAGACCCACACAAAGCAGCTTTGTTTGCGATTGCTTCAATCAAAAATGGCTTAAGCCTTGATTTTGGAAAAGCAGTATTAACCAAGCTTTGGTCGGACGAGCAGGATATATCTTCCGATTTAACTTTAGAAACAATTTGCAAAGAATTAGGGCTGGCTTTTGTTGATCTTAAAAAAGATGCTGACAATGAGGCTGCAAAGAGTATCTATTTATTAAATTCTAAGGAGGCTATTAGCAAGGGTGTGTTTGGAGCCCCTTCATTTATCATGGATAATGATCTTTTTTGGGGACAAGATAGACTTGATTTTTTAGAAGACAAGATTAAATCTCTTCAAAAGTAAAATGGGATTTATAGTAAATTTTTTAAGTTTTTGTATTTTTGTAACGCATTCATATGCGGAAGAGAATTTATTTAATTCTCTAGCTTCTTCTTATTTAAACAATCCTCAGCTGAACTCACAAAGAGAAAAAACAAAAGCAGTAGATGAAACTCTCATTCAGGCTTATAGCAATTTCAAACCATCTATAGAAGGATCTGTAGAGATGGCAAATTCTATAAATAAAAATACAACTAGATATGATGGCTCTTCTGCACCAGAATCAAATTCACAAAAACAAACAAGCTCTATAATAGTAACTCAAAAATTATTTCAAGGAATCTCGAACGCGCGGAAATATAAAAAAGCAGTTGATATTTCTAGATATGAATTAAAAAATATAGAACAAGAAGTTCTTTTTAAAACAATTGAATCTTTTACAGAAGTTTTATTGTTTGAAAAACAGGTATTGATTAATAACGATAACTTAGATCTTTCTGATAAGCAGGTGGAATTAGATAAGGCGAGATACAACAAGGGGTTATTAAAATTGTCTGACTTGGCACAGTCTGAAGCTTCCTTAGCATCAGCAAAGGCAAAGCTTTTAAGTTCAAAAAATAAATTAGCAATAAGTAAAAATAATTTTAAAAATATTATTGGTTATGCACCTAAAGATCTTAAAAATCCAAATTTAAAAAATATACAAATTCCACAATCATTAAATGATACTATTTCCGAATCTCAAAAACATAATGTTCAGCTACTAATTTCTGAATTGAAGGTAAAAAAAGCAAAGCATGACTATAATAGCAATATTGAAGATGCATTTGCTCCTAAAGCATCAGTGTCTTTTGAAATTTCTGAATATGATGAGTTTAGCTCTTCTTTTGATAAAAGAACTAAAACAGAAGCTTCAGCAAAAGTTTCTATTCCAGTTTATTCAGGTGGTAAGGGATACTCTTTAATTAAAGAAAAACAAGCATTGAAAATTAGTGCGGAACTTGATTACGAAGATGCAAAAAACAATACAGTAAAAGTTGCATCATCAACATGGTCTAATTTTAAACTCTCAGAAAGTAAATTAGAATTAGCTAAGGCACAATTAAAGGCTTCAGAAATAGCCTATGAGGGCATTACCCAAGAGTATGAATCCGGACAAAGAGCTACTCTAGATGTTTTAAATTCTAGAGGTTTTTTATTAGAATCAAAATTAAATTTAATCAATTCAGAAAGAGAGCAAATTATTGCGACCTTTAACTTACTTAAAGTAACTGGAAATCTAACAGCTAACTATCTAAATTTAGAAGCTATGCTCTACGATCCAAAAGAAGTATACAAGAAAAGCTGGATTAGACATATTTTTTAGTAAAAAGATCAATAAATTAGGCATTTATTTAATAGTTTGAAAATAAGAACAAAATGTGTACATTTGTTTTATAGATTCGTTTAATTAAAATATAAAAAAAGGATAAAAAAATGGCAAAAAAAGAAGGTAACTTAAAAGTAGTAAATGAGGCTCACACTGATGACAAAGAAAGACAAAAATCTTTGGATGCAGCAATCAGTCAAATAGATTCAAATTTCGGAAAAGGATCTGTAATGAAGCTTGGCCAAAGGCAAGTAATGGACATTGAGTCAATTTCAACAGGTTCATTAAGTCTAGATATAGCCTTAGGAATAGGTGGATTGCCAAAAAGTAGAATTGTCGAAATTTATGGACCTGAATCTTCAGGAAAAACAACTTTAGCTTTGCAGGTTATTGCAGAAGCACAAAAAAGTGGCGGAACATGTGCATTTATCGATGCCGAACATGCTTTGGATCCAAGTTATGCAAAAAAACTTGGTGTAAACACTACGGATTTACTAATTTCCCAACCAGATACAGGAGAACAAGCTTTAGAAATAACAGATACACTAGTTAGATCTGGTGCAATTTCAGTACTAGTAGTTGATTCTGTTGCCGCTCTAACTCCCAGAGCTGAGCTTGAGGGAGAAATGGGCGATCATCATATGGGATTACAAGCTCGTTTAATGAGTCAGGCTTTAAGAAAATTAACAGGAAGTATTTCAAAATCCAATACGATGGTTATTTTTATTAATCAAATTAGAATGAAAATTGGAGTGATGTTTGGAAGTCCAGAAACAACAGCTGGAGGAAATGCTTTAAAATTTTATTCATCCGTTAGATTGGACATTAGAAGAATTGGTGCAATTAAAGATGGTGATGAAATTGTAGGAAATCAAACTAGAGTGAAGGTGGTAAAAAATAAAGTTGCACCTCCATTTAAAGTAGTCGAATTTGATATTATGTATGGAAAAGGCATAAGCAAATTAGGAGAGTTAATCGACCTTGGTGCTAAAGCTGACATTGTTGAGAAAGCAGGAGCTTGGTATTCTTATAAAGGAGAAAAAATTGGCCAGGGTAAGGAAAACTCTAAAGAATATCTAATAAATAATCCCAAAATATCAGCAGAAATTGAAATGGCTATTAGAGCTAATGCAGGATTGATATCTGATAAAATGATGGGAAACCCATCTCCAAAAGAAAAAATAGACACTGAAGAGGATGTTAAAGGTACGAAAAATATCAAAGAACTAGAAAAATAAAAAAACTTTATTATTAGCCATCTTAAAGCTAGACAAAAGCACCCTACAAGGGTGCTTTTGTCTTGTATGGACTTATATTTTAAAAACTGTATTTATTAAAATATGAGTAACAAAACACTCCAAGATGTAAGAAGGACTTTTAAAGAATTTTTTAAAGGAAATGGTCATCAGATAGTTGATTCTAGTCCGCTAGTGCCACAAAACGATCCTACCTTAATGTTTGCAAACTCTGGAATGGTTCAGTTTAAGAATGTTTTTACTGGTCTGGAGCGAAGAGACTATAAGAGAGCCACAACCTCTCAAAAATGTGTTCGTGCTGGAGGAAAGCATAATGATTTAGAGAATGTAGGATTCACACCTAGACACCATACTTTTTTTGAAATGTTAGGAAATTTTTCATTTGGAGATTATTTTAAAGAAGAGGCAATTAATTATGCTTGGCAATTAATCACTAAGGAATACTCCTTACCCAAAGACAAATTGTATGTGACTGTTTTTTCTGAAGATCAAGAAGCTTATGATTTATGGCACAAAATGACAGGTTTTAATGAAGATAGAATAATAAAAATACCAACTTCAGACAATTTTTGGTCAATGGGTGATACAGGACCGTGTGGACCATGTTCTGAAATATTTTATGATCATGGAGATCATTTATTGGGTGGATTGCCAGGAACTAAAGATCAGGACGGAGATAGATTTATAGAAATTTGGAATCTAGTTTTTATGCAATATGAGCAGGTATCAAAAGAAAAAAGAATTAATTTACCTAAGCCTTCAGTCGACACTGGAATGGGATTGGAACGAATGGCCGCTGTTTTGCAAGGAACTCATGACAATTACAAAATTGATTTGTTTGAAAAAATTATTTTAGATACGGAAAGTTTTTTTGAACAAAAGTTATCTGAGAAAAATACTGCAAGTTATCGTGTGATAGCAGATCACCTTAGAGCTTCTGCTTTTTTAATTTCGGATGGCGTACTACCATCCAACGAAGGTCGTGGTTACGTATTGAGAAGAATAATGCGTAGAGCGATGAGACATAGTAATGTTTTGGGTAAAACAGATCCAATTTTATACAAGGTGTTACCAACTATTATTGAATTAATGAAAGATGAATATCCTCAATTAGAAAATGCAAAAGATTTAATAAAAGAAACAATTGTTACAGAAGAAGAAAGATTCTCATCACTATTAAAAAATGGATTAAAAATTTTAAATGATGAAGTATCAAAAATAAAAGACAAAACTTTACCAGGTTCAGTTGCATTTAAACTTTATGATACATACGGCTTTCCAGTTGATTTAACTCAAGATGTTTTAAAAGAAAAAAATATTAACATTGATCATGATGAGTTCAAAAAACTAAGAGAACAAAGCAAAGTAGAAGCCAGAGCCAGCTGGAAAGGTACGGGTTCAACAGGAATAGATAAAATATGGTTTGAAATTGTAACTGGTCAAAATAAAGAAAAACTAGCTGATACAGATTTTTTTGGTTATGGATCCGATAAAATTGAATCTAAGTTATTGTCTATAGTAAAGAAAAATAAAACTCTTCTTGAAATTAAAGAAGGAGACTCTGCAAGTTTAATTTTTAATCAAACAGTCTTTTACGCTGAATCTGGGGGACAAATATCAGACACTGGTACAATTGAATCTAATGAAGTTTTGTTTGAGGTGAGAGATACTCAAAAAATTTTTGGAACTATCTATGTACATTCTGGTGTAGTTATAAAGGGAACACTTAAAACAGGAGATAATTTTATTTTAAAAATTGACAAAAAAAGAAGAAATAGGATTAAATGCAATCACTCAGCAACTCATTTACTGCATGCCGCATTAAGAGATAGACTTGGAAAACACGTATCGCAAAAAGGTTCATATGTTGGACCTGATAGGTTGAGATTTGACTTTAGTCACTCAAAACCAATTAGTGATCAGGAAATTGAGGAATTAAATAAAAATGTAAATGCTGTGGTAATCAACGGTGGTGAGGTCAAAACGACACTCATGACGCCCAAAAAAGCTATTGAACAAGGAGCTATGGCCCTTTTTGGAGAAAAATATGGAGATGAGGTTCGAGTAGTAACTATGGGTAATTTTAACAACAAGAATTTTTCAATAGAGCTTTGTGGAGGAACTCATGTGGCAGATGTGTCTACCATTGGTAATTTTGAGATCATTAACGAGTCTTCTATTGCCTCCGGTGTGAGAAGAATAGAGGCGTTGAGAGGAGACGAACTCTCTATTTATAAACAATCTTTAAATAAATTGGCTAAAGAGAAAGAGACTAGTCTGAATTCTCAAATTCAAGATTTGGAAACTAATATAAAAAAACTTAATGGTAGTCTAGAAGATTTTAAAGATTTTTCACGAGAAGTAAAAGTGGGCAAGTTAAAATCTTTGTATGAATCTTTATATAAAAAAAATATTCTTCAAGATTCTAAAAAAAATATTATTAAAGATTATCCACTCAAAGACTTAACAATTCGAATTCAATATATTTATGGTCTTTCTGGAAAAGATTTGAGAACCATTGTAGATGATAATAAAAAAGAAATTGGTAGTTCTGCTGTTTTTACTTTCAGCGAGCTTGATAATAAACTAAATATAGCAGTTGGTATTACGGACGAGCTTACAAATAATTTAGACGCTTCTTTTTTTGCTAAAGAAATATCTAAATTTCTTAATGGTAAGGGGGGAGGTGGAAGGAAAGATTTTGCTCAAGCAGGAGGAGAGCCCCCATCTAATCTGAAGACTGTTTATGATTTTGTTCTAAAATTAATAGAAACAAAAATTAATTAAATATTTTTTTCAATAAACTCTATAATTTTTTGTGAATCTAAATTGTCAATAGTTTCTTTATTTTTTTCACAATCATATACAAAAGAATTGTTTTTTATCGGTTTAAATTTATCTGAATTCTTATTAAAAAAAACAAACAGCTTTGGATCCGTTAAAGATAGCATATGCATCACACCATTATCAATACTAATATTAAAAATCATTTTATTTGCAATTGCCATGACAAGAGCTGGATTTTGCAATTCAGGACTAGCCAAATGTTCTGGAAAATATGCATTGAAAATGTTTTTTTTAATTAGATTAATTTCTTCTATATATTTTGGCTCTATAAAAAAAATAGGTATAATTTTTTTTTCTGCAAAGTGCTGAGCTGTTTTAATAACTTCCATTAATTCGAGTTCTTTGATTCTAGTTTTGTGACCTGCTTTAATGGAAAAACCAACATACCGCTTACTATCATCAATTAATTTATCAGCTTCTTGTTTGTATTCAGCAGGAATTTTTATTTGAATATTTTTAATATCGAGTGTTTTATTTAAAAATTTTTCTAAATAGTTAATTACTCTTAATTGAACATGTGGATTTTTTTGAAAAAAACTCATTGGATTGCTCAAGACACCCCTCATGGTAAAACTTAAAAAGTACTTGTGTGGTATTTTTTTATATATTAGGGTATTTCTAATTTTTGACTGATTGTCTATAATTAGATCATAAGCTTTGGTAGTTCTAATTTTTTTATTGAATAGATGCTTAAACCTAAAGCCGAAATAAAGAGGAAAGTTCTTAATAGTTTGTACATTGCCTGCCTTTAAAGAGCTTAATTTATTATCAAACCAAAAATTGTTTAAATCATTTCCATAATAGTCG
>Ga0209383_1000767_pt1 | contig 21572 bp, 23 predicted proteins | sample CoawatmetaG02DNA_FD_187510 | JGI IMG/M metagenome (GOLD analysis project Ga0209383, IMG submission 187510) | Marine microbial communities from the West Antarctic Peninsula - Coastal water metaG029-DNA (SPAdes) (version 2) | ecosystem: Environmental > Aquatic > Marine > Coastal ... | reverse complement strand
GAATTAATTAAATTTCAGAGTCCTGATAGAAAATTTCCAGGTAAGGACGATGTAGTAGCACAAATTCATTTTCCTAAAGAAATTAAAAAAAAGATACCAGTTATTATATTTCAACATGGAAGTTCCAGAGATGGAATGAAGTTTAAGAAGTGGGGTGGTAAAACTGATGAAATGGGTAAACGAATTGCAAAAAGAGGAACTGAAGAAGGATACGCGGTAGTTTTGATCGATTCTTTTTTAAAAAAAAGAATTAAGCCTAGTAATAAAAGAAAATTTCCTCAATCTATTTTTTATGCAATTAAATTAAAAAATATTTTATCTAAAGACCAAAGATTTGATCAAAATCGTTTTTTTTACTCAGGATTTAGTTATGGTGCTGCCACTGCTTTAAAATTGTATAGTTCAAGATTAAATAAAATTAATCCTCCTTGGAGAGCCATAGCGGCTGCTGAGCCTGGATGTAATACTGTTCAATACCCGGTTAAAGTACCATTTCCAGGATTAATCATTAAAGGTGAAGAAAGTCATTATTATCTTCCAGCTTGCATCTATTATCATAAACTAATTCAAAAAGCAGGTAACAACGTAAAATTGGTCACAATTCCAAAAGTAAATCATTTTTTTAGTTTAAATGGAGTTATTGGAAAAGGTGTGGCAGTTAATGGGTGCACAAATAATATTGCATTAAGATACCCCGACGGCTCATGGAAATTCGCAGACGGAAAGTCAACAAATCGTCGAGAAATTACAAAAAAATGTTTTACAAAGGAGTCTGGTGTTGGAAAAACTCGTGAAAAATTAGATGAAGCTGTAGATCTAACTTTAAATTTTTTTAATAATTATAAAAAATAATATTTATAAAATTAGTTTTTTTTTCTTTTGAAAGCACCCTTTCCTTTTTTGGGTTTCACAATTCTTTTTTTATATTTTGTAGTTCTTAAGTCTTTGGCTATAGGATTATTTTTTTTCATTTCTTATTGATTAAGAAAATATTTTCCTTCCTTAATATCAATAAAATTTTTATCTTTTAACTTTGTTTGTATTTTTTGACGCAATCTATAAAGATGTGTTTCATAAGTATGAGTATCCACTTCATTCGAGTAGGACCAAATATCTTTCATAATATCTTTTTTATTTGCACCATCTTTTTTTCCAAATAGATAAACAATGATGTCCTGCTCTTTTTCAGTGAGTTTAATATTCTTTCTGCCGATAGACAAAGTTCTTTTATTTTTGTCTAATATATACTGTCCAATCTCAATTTTTGCCTGGAAGTGAAACTTAAATTTTAAAATTGATAGTTTAATAATTTTTTCTAAATCAAGAAAACTAATAGGGGTTTGTAAGAATGTGCTAAATAAATTGTTTTTTTTTAAATCTTTAAACTGCTTGGGATCGGAAGAGAAAAAAATTTTAGGAAACATAATTTTTTTAGCTTCCACGACCTTAATTTTTTCTAGATTGTCTAAAAAAAATAAAAAAATAAAACCATCTTGAACATTGTAGTTTTTAAACAAGTGGCTAGCTTCTTTAAATGTGCTCAGTTGATTAACGTTGTAATCTAACTTTTGTTCTTGTAGGCACTCGAAAAAGTCCTTCGAACCAACTGTGACTATTGAATAATTGTACATATAATGAAATTATAAATTTTTATGATCATAGTAAATAATAAGAGTGAGCTTTGGTACAATAAAATTTGCTATAAATGTGCATATGGCAAAAACGGCTTTATTAAATCCAAAAAAGAGGGTGATGGATGCACTCCAATTGGAACATTTCATATAAATAAGCTCTTTTTCAGGAAGGATAGAATTAAAAAAATTGTCACTAAGATTAGAACTATATCCACTATAAAAAATATGGCCTGGGAAGATAACCCAAGAAAAAAAAATTATAACAAATTAATTACATTGCAGAAAAACTTTCGTAGGGAACGGCTCTATAGAAAAGATCACCTGTATGATTTAGTTTTAGTTGTTGAATATAATACAAAAAAAATAATAAAAGGAAAAGGTAGCGCTATTTTTATTCATATAGCAAAACCAAAATACAAACCAACCGAAGGGTGTATTGCGCTTACAAAAAAAGATTTTTTGAATTTGCTTAAAAAAATAAAAAAGAAAGAAAAAATTAAAATTATTGGTTAGACCGAGAACCAAATATTTTACTACCTATTCTAACATGAGTAGACCCGCACTTTGCAGCATTCATATAATCGTCGCTCATACCCATACTAATAAATTTTAAACCGAGGTCATTATTAAGTTCTTTCAAATGATTAAAATGTGGAATGGGATTTTGATCGAATGGAGGTATGCACATCAACCCTATTACATTTAGATTTTTTTCATTCACGCAGGATTTCAATAAATTTCCAACCTCTTTTTTAGAAACACCTGATTTTTGTTCTTCCATCCCAACATTTACTTGAATAAAATATTTTCTTTTTACACCCAGTTTAGCCTCAGCCTTTGATAGCTCACTCGCAAGTTTTATGCTGTCTACTGAATGTATATAATTAAAGAGCTGCACCGCCTCTTTGGACTTATTAGACTGCAACCCTCCTATTAAATGAAGCTCTAAGTCTTTTAAGGAATCTTTCAGCTCTGACCACTTTTGCTTTGCTTCTTGAACTTTATTTTCTCCAAAAACTCTATGGCCATGGTCAATGAGTGGTCTGATATGACCTAGTGGAAAAGTTTTACTAACAGCAATTACGGATGGGTTCAGTTTTGCGTTAATTAATTCATCTCTTATTTTTAAAAAATTTTGTACTATGTTGCTCATAATGAAAAAAACTCAAATTTATTTTTTTTTAGAAGAGCTGAATAGTATCAATATTCCACTCCTAAAAAAATTAAAAAATATATCAATTATTTATAGAAACTATTCAAAACAAGACTATATAACTAGAGCTTTAAAAATAAAAGAATTTGCAAAAAAAAAGAGACATTCTCTTTTTGTTTCAAATGATCTTTTATTAGCAATGAAACTAGGTGCCAATCTCTATATTCCAAATTTTAACAAACAACTTCGATATTTAAATCATAGCTGCCAAAAAAAAATAAGTGTTATTGGATCTGCTCACAACGATCTAGAAGTGAGAATAAAAAAAGCGCAAGGCTGTTCACAAGTTTTTGTTTCTCCTCTCTACCCTACTTCCTCTCACTCAGAAAAAAAATCTATGGGGATTGTAAAATTTAATCTCTTAAAAAATAATTTTGTATCAAAAATTAATATTTGTGCGTTGGGTGGGTTTAATGAAAGCAACATTCATAAAGTTCGATCTTTAAACATCTTTGGCTTTGCTTTAAAAAGCTACTTAAATAAAAAACAAACTCAAAAAACCTTGGGTTTTCTTAATTTAATTGCACGATCAAATGTAATGCGCTAATTGTACAAAATGGTAGTAGAAAAATTTAATCACATTGTTGTTGAAAAGAAGTGGCATTCCTTTTGGGAGGAAAATAAAATTTTCAAAGCGGGTGAAGATAAAACGAAAAAAAAGTTCTATTGCCTAGAAATGTTTCCATATCCATCGGGCAAAATTCACATGGGGCATGTGAGAAATTATACCTTGGGTGATGTGGTCGCTAATTTTAAAAGATTAAATGGATTTAATGTACTACACCCTATGGGATGGGACTCATTCGGTATGCCTGCAGAAAACGCTGCTATTCAAAATAAGCTTCACCCAAAAGATTGGACTAATAGTAATATTAAAACTATGAAGTCCCAATTAAAGTTGTTGGGTTTTTCCATAGACTGGGAAAGAGAAATTTCTACTTGTAATGAAGATTACTATAAACATCAGCAAAAGTTTTTTTTAGATCTTTATAAAAAAAATCTTGTTTATAAAAAAGAAAGTTTAGTGAATTGGGATCCGGTAGATAATACGGTCTTGGCTAACGAGCAGGTGGTAGATGGTAAGGGCTGGAGGTCAGGAGCAGAAGTTATTCAAAAAAAACTATCCCAGTGGTTTTTTAAGATTACAGATTTTTCCGAAGATTTAGATCAATCTTTAGAAACTTTAAAAGAGTGGCCTGAAAAGGTTAAGTTAATGCAAAAAAACTGGATCGGAAAATCTAAAGGCTGTGAAATTGAATTTAGTCTTACTTCCACTGAGGAAAATAAAAAAATAACTATTTTTACTACTAGGCCGGATACTATTTTTGGAGCATCTTTTATTGCTCTTGCAGTTGATCATCCTATTGCAAAAGAATACAAGCAAAGCGATGAATTTAAAGCCTTTAAAGAGCAGTGTTACAAAATAGGTAATACTGATGAGGCGATAGCTAAAACTGATAAGTATGGTTTTAAAAGTGATTATTTAGCAGACCATCCTTTTATTAAAGATAAAAAGATACCAGTTTATTTTGCTAACTTTGTGCTGATGGATTACGGAACAGGTGCAGTATTTGGATGTCCGGCACATGATCAGAGAGATTTGGATTTTTCTAGAAAATATAATTTAGAAGTAACTCCTGTTATTCTTCCATCAAACCAAAAAGAAGAATCTTTCGAAATAAAAAATAAAGCCTACATTGAAGATGGAATTTTAATAAACTCTGATTTTTTGAATGGGCTGACCATCAAAGATGCCAAAGAAAAAATTATAGAAAAATTTGAGTCTGAAAATAAAGGTAAGGGCAAAACTACTTTTCGGTTAAGAGACTGGGGTATATCTAGACAACGTTATTGGGGTTGCCCGATTCCTATTCTTTATAGAGAAGATGGAGCTGTTATTCCAGTTGTAGAAAAAGACTTGCCCATAAAACTTCCCGAAGATATTAATTTTGACAAGCCTGGGAATCCTTTAGAGCACCACCCAACATGGAAATTTACCACTTGTCCTGAGACAGGTATGAAAGCTACACGAGAGACAGATACGTTAGATACGTTTGTTGATTCCTCTTGGTACTTTCTGAGATTTTGCTCAAGCAATAATCGAAATGTTGGATATGATTTGGAAGATGCAAAATATTGGATGCCTGTAGACCAATACATCGGAGGTGTAGAGCATGCTATTTTACATTTATTATATTCGCGTTTTTTCTCTAGAGCCATAAGTTTGAAAACAAAATACGAAATTACAGAGCCATTTAAAGGTTTGTTTACTCAGGGTATGGTTTGTCATAAAACATTTAAAACTGAGGATGGTCAATGGGTATATCCTGAAGACGTTATTGAAGAAAATGGAAATACTTTTGAAAAAACGAGTAAAAAAAAAATAGTAATTGGCTCATCAGAGTCTATGTCTAAATCTAAAAAAAATGTTGTAGATCCTCAGTCTGTTATCAATATTTACGGTGCAGATGCAGTTAGGTGGTTTATGTTATCTGATAGTCCACCTGAAAGAGATATACAATGGAGCGAAGAAGGGATTGCAGGCTGTCATAAATTTATTCAGAAAGTTTGGTTAATGGCAGAAATGATACAAAACATTTCACATACAACAAAAATATCAAAAGATAGAAAGCTAGAATTAGAAAAACTTATTAACAAATGCATTAAAGAAATTACATTAAATATAGAGCACTTTCATTTCAATGTTGCAGTTGCAAAATTTTATGAATTTGTAAATAGTTTTAATAAATATATAATAAATGAAAACTGTGATCGTGATGAATTTATTTCTATTGTCAAAAAATTTCTGATTTTAATTTACCCTTTTATTCCACACCTAGCTTCAGAAATTTGGGAAAAAATTACTAAAAACAAAAATCTACACCTACAACCATGGCCCTCATTTGAAGAAAGCCTTTTGCAACAAGACGAATTTAATATTGTTGTACAAATAAATGGCAAAAAAAGGTCTATTTTAAAGGCTAAAAACAATATGGACGAAGAGTATTTATTTCAAATGAGTTTGGAGCTAGATAATGTTAAAAAGTTTCTAGAAAATAAAAAAATTATCAAAAAAATATATGTTAAAAATAAATTAATTAATTTTGTCGTTCATGATTAAAAAAATTATTATTTGTTTCTTCTTTGCAATGTTATTTAGTTGCGGTTTCACCCCTATGCTCAAAGATTTTGACGTGTCTACTTTTAATATACAAAAAATAAATTACGTAGGAAAAAATAAACTTACCTACTTAGCTAAGAATTACTTAAATATACAAGAAAAGAAAAACAAGACAGGGTTAATAGTAAATCTTAAAGTTTCAGAAAATTTTTTCACATCCAAGAGGAACGCTTCTGGAAAAATTATTGAAGAACAGATGAATCTTTCTATAAATATGAGTATTGCAAATGGTCAAGGTATAAATCTCTTAACAGACACCGTTTCTGTTTCGAGAAAGATTTCTATTACAAGTAATGTAAGTTCAGATAATGAAAATCGTAGAATAGCAAAAAATAGCTTAATGCAAACTTTAACTCAAAAAGTTAAATTTAAATTACAACTTGTCTCTAAACTAGAAAATGATAGTAAAAAGTTTTAATTTAAAATTTCAAGAACTTATTAAAAAAAAATTTACTCTTCTTTATGGAGAAAATGTTTCCTTAATATCAGAAATAGAAAATAAAATCTCAGAAGAATCAAAGACTATTAAAAATCTAGTAATAAAAAAATACCAAGAAGAATATTTATTACAAAATAAAAATATATTTGATCAGCTAATAAACTCGGAAAGTCTATTTGGAGATCAAGAAATGATAATCATATCTAAATCAACAGATAAGATAATAGAAATATTTGATGAAAAAAGTGCCCAAAATAATGACAAACAGATAATATTTTTGTCGGAGCTTCTAACTAAAAAATCTAAACTACGAAATTTAGCAGAAATATCTAAAAATTTTTCTTGTATCGCCTGCTACAATGATACTCCTGAACAGCTACGGTCTATTTTATTTCAGAAACTAAAAGATAACAATATCTCTGTTTCTAGAGAGTTTATAAATGCTATTTTTGAAGTAAACTCTCTTAACCGACAGGATATTAATGATGCACTTTATAAAATTCAACTAATTCAAAGCACATCTAAGATTACTGAGGGTAATATAAAAAATATTTTTTATTCGTCAGAAAACAGTAATAACTTTGAAATAATAAATTTTTGCTTACTGGGTGATAAACAAAATATAAATAAAGTGCTTAGTAATATTTATGCTCAAGGAATTAACTTTAATGAAATCCTAGCCGCACTAAAATATAAAGTGAATAAGTTAATAGATGTTCAAGATTCTGATGTCAGTTGCAAAGATCTAAATAAACTTGTTGAAAACTTTAAGCCTCCTATTTTTTGGAAAGAGAAGAGCATGATCAAAGAGCAGCTAAAAAGATGGAATAAGTGTGAATTAAAAAAGTTGATGGAACTTATTTACGATACTGAAATAGAATGTAAAAGAAATTATGATGTTTCCAATACAATCCTGCAACAGTTTATTATCTCTACATTTAACAAATCTTACTTAGGTAAAAAGTACATCTAATTTAATAATTTTCTTTAATAGCTTTAATCAAAAATTCTAGTTGGGCTGAGTTCTTGTAATCAAAGCTAATGACTCCTCCTTTTTTTTTTTTATCCGAGATATTAACTGTCATGCCTGTTTTTCTTTGAAGGTCATCTATAAGCTCTACAATATTAGGGTCTATTTTCTTTTTAGATTTATTATTATTTGAAGTTGAAAGAGAATGTTTTTTTTTAGCCAAAAACTCTGCTTGTCTTACCGACAGATTATTATTCGCGATAGTCTTGGCTAATTCAACATTACCAGATACTTCAATTAAAGTTCTGGCATGCCCAGGGGTTAATATTCCTTCAGTAATCATATCCTGTATTTCAAGTGGTAATTTTTTCAGCCTTAAAGTATTTGTTATATGTGTTCTACTCTTCCCAATCATTTCTGAAAGCTTGTCTTGGGTGTAACTAAACTTGTCTATCAGTAGTTCATACCCATCTGCCTCCTCTAAAGCATTTAAGCCCTCTCTTTGGATATTTTCTAATACAGCTATCTCAGCTGCTAGTGTGTCGTCCGCATCTAATTTGACGATAGGGATCTCATGAAGTTGTGCTAGCTGTGCTGCTCTCCACCTTCTTTCTCCAGCAATAATTTCAAATGTATTTTCATTAGATACTCTCACAATGATAGGCTGAATAATTCCCCTAGTCTTAATAGATTGGGCTAATTCATCTAATTTTTTTTTATCAAAATTCTTCCTTGGCTGAAATCTATTTGGTTTTAAAAGATGTGTTGCAACTTTTTCTGAAGTAAATCCTTGTTCAATGATAGGATTTTTAGCTTCTGATTCGCCTAGTAATGCTGCTAACCCTTTTCCTAAACCTTTAGATCTAAAATTATTTAATACCATTAAGCTGCAAAGTTAATTTTTTTTTGTTTATCTATAATCTCTAATGCTAACTTTTCATAGGCAATAGACCCCGCACAATATTTATCGTAGACGAGAACCGGCAACCCATGAGAAGGAGCTTCAGAAATTCTAATATTCCTAGGAATCATTGTTTGATAAACTTGTTCGCTGAAGAACTTTCTAGCTTCGTCTTCTACCTGCGAGCAAAGCTTATTTCTTTTATCAAACATTGTTAGAACTATTCCTTCTACTTCTAGTCTTTTATTTAAACTGGATTTGATTCTATTGATTGTTTTTAAAAGCTGAGTGAGACCTTCGAGAGCAAAAAATTCTGTCTGCAAGGGAACTATAACTGAATTTGATGCTACCAACGCCATTACCGTTAAAAGGCTTAGGGACGGAGGACAATCAATAAGTATTTGATTATATTGATTTTTTTTTTTTAAACCACCCAATATCTCTTTCAAAATAAAAGCTCTATTTTTATCTTCAGCTACTTCTGTTTCAAATCCTGATAGCTCAACATTTGCACAAATAATATCCAAATTTTTAATTTTTGTTGCCTTCACGTAATATTGCAAATTATTTCTATCGTTTAAAAGTGTATAAATAGAATTGTCTCGATCGTTGTTTTCGATACCAACACCAGTTGAAGCATTTCCCTGGGGATCCAAATCTATGATTAAAATTTTTTGACCTAAGTTAGCAAAAGCACAACCAAGATTGATAGTTGAAGTGGTTTTTCCTACTCCTCCCTTTTGGTTTATGATTGATACAACATGATTCATTTTTATATTTTTTTTACACTATTTATTACTAAAACTTTCGAACCTGGGTTAGTGACGCTTTCGTGCATATCACAGTCTATTTCCCAATGCTTCTTTGCTTCTGTTATTTCATTATTATAACTTTGACCTTTAAGTAATAAAATTTTATTAAATTTAATGCTGCTCATGTTTAAAATATGTAAGAAAGGATTTAAAGGTTTAAATGCCCTACTTACTAAAGTTGTGTAATCTTTTTTTTCTAAATTAATAACATCATGATTGTGTATTGCCACATCTATTTCCAAAAATTTACAAAGCTCCTGTAGATAAGTGCATTTTTTTGAACTCTTTTCCACAATATCTAGATTGAAATCGATATTTAGGTCATTTTTGATTATATGCATCACTATTCCTGGGAAACCAGCTCCTGAGCCTACATCTAAGATATTTTTATCTTTAATGTTAATGTATTTAAGCAATTGAGCCGAATCCTCAATATGCCTGCTCATAATTATATTTTCGGTAGATTTAGATATTAAATTAAGATTTTTATTATATTCTATGAGAAAATCACAATATTTCTCTATTTTCTTCAATGTTTCACGTGAAACAATGCTATCTAAATATGGAGTTTTTATCATTTAATTTAAGCTGAATGCTTAAATTTATATCTTTTTGTGTATGCAAGCAAAATGTTTATTGCAGCTGGAGTCATTCCATCCATTCTCAGGGCTTGTCCAAATGTTTCTGGCTTTACTATCCTTAATTTATTCTTCACTTCTCCTGTGAGACCACTTATTTTATCATAGTCAATATCGAGTGGTATTTTTAAATCCTCATCTTTTTTAAATTTTTTTATGTCAGCATCTTGCTTTGCATAGTAACCCTTATAATGATTTTCTATCTTTAGCTGACCTATTATATCTTCTTCAGATTCAGGAAGTTCTTTGAATATCGTTTTTAACTTAGCATAATCTACATTTTTGTATCTTAGTAAATCTATCCCATTTCTCTTAATCCCGTCCATTGATATTGTAATTCCATGTTTTTTTGCTTCATTTGGCGATAAAGATACACTTGATAGACTTATTTTAAGCATATTTAATTTTTTAATTTTTTCCTCTATCTTTTTACATCTTTCAAGGCTCATACATCCAATTCTCATTGCTATTGGAGACAATCTCAAATCAGCATTATCAGCTCTTAAAGTAAGTCTATATTCAGCTCTAGAAGTAAACATTCTATAGGGCTCTGTGACTCCTTTAGTGATCAAATCATCAATCATTACACCTATGTAAGCCTGGGACCTATCTAAGATTAAGGGTTCTTGTCCTTTGACAGCAAGGGCTGCATTAAGACCTGCCATCAACCCTTGAGCTGCGGCCTCCTCATAACCTGTGGTTCCATTTATCTGTCCTGCTAGATAAAATGAGGAAATTTTTTTTAATTCAAGGGTTGATTTTAACTGTCTTGGATCAATATAGTCGTATTCTATAGCATATCCAGGTCTAATCATCTTAACTTCAGATAAGCCATTGATATTAAACAATATTTCTTTTTGCACTTCTTCAGGAAGTGATGTGGAAATACCATTGGGATAAATAGTATGATCATTTAGTCCTTCTGGTTCTAAAAATATTTGATGTCGCTGCTTGTCTGCAAACTTAACGATCTTGTCCTCTATAGATGGACAATATCTTGGGCCGACACCTTTAATATTTCCGGAATACATTGCAGATTTTTTTATGTTCCGAGAAATAATTTTATGAACTTCATCGTTGGTATACGTGATACTGCACGCAATTTGTTTAACGTTTATTTTTTTTGTTTCAGTGGAAAAGAAAAAAGGATTTTCATCTGCTTTTTGTTTTTCTAAACCATAAAAATTAATTGTACGAGCATCTAGTCGTGGAGGAGTTCCTGTTTTTAATCTTCCAAAAATTAAATTATATTTTTGTAACTGTTCAGACAAACCGGAGGTAGGAGCTTCGCCAAATCTTCCAGCGGGTGTCATCTGTGATCCAATATGAATTACTCCATTTAAAAAAGTTCCAGTAGTTAAAATTATTTTTTTAAATTTTATTTCTTTTCCTGAAGCTAAGATGATTGATTTAATGTTGTCTTTTTCGAAGACAAAGGATGTAACGGGATCATAAATAATACTTAAATTACAATGACTTATTAGGTTTTCTAGCATGTATTTTTTGTATAATGCTCTATCTGATTGTGTTCTTGGTCCTCGAACTGCAGGACCTCTACTTGCATTTAATAATTTAAATTGAATTCCCGATGCATCAGAAACTTTTGACATCACACCGTCGAAAGCATCAATCTCTCTTACAAGATGTCCTTTACCTAGACCTCCGATTGCAGGATTACAAGACATTTCACCAACTGAATTTTTATTCGTTGTGACAAGAGCAGTACTTACTCCCATGCGAGCAGACGCTGCTGCTGCCTCACAGCCGGCATGACCTCCTCCAATCACAACGACATCAAATTTTTCCATGAATGAAATGTATATCTCATGGATTATTTTACAAGTGAGTAATCTTGAATAGTAGAAGAGTTTATGACCTATTTGCCAACACAAAAATCTTTAAAAATTCTTCCAAGCACCTCTTCCACTCCTATAAAACCTACTATTTCGCTTAGGTAGTTTGAGGCTATTTTAAGCTCTTCAGCTGTTTTTTCTATTTCTACAGATTGAGAAATTTTGAGGTAATTTTTCAAATGTTTAGATGTTTTGATTAGTAAAGTTCTGTGTCTAGACCTTGATATTAGCGTATCATCTCCATGAACATATAGGCTGTTCAAAATATTTTTTAAATCTTCAATTAACTTTTTGTAACCAAATTTTGTTAAAATAGAAATTTCGTGAATTCCTAAAAAATTTTTTCCTTTTATATTTTTTAAAACAAGCATTCCATTAAAGTTTTTTTGATCTTGCTTGTTAATAATAATTAAAGTTTTTTCATTAATTAATTTTTTTATTTCATTTGAAATTTTTTTAATTGTACCATCTAATATTAAAATATTTATATTAGATTTTGTAATTTGTTTAAGGGCTAAATCAATTCCAATTTTTTCAATTTTGTTTTTTGCAGCTCTAATTCCTGCCGTGTCTGATAGCACAACAGGGAAGTTTTTAATTTGTAGTTGAACTTCTATAACATCTCTAGTTGTTCCTTTAACTTCGGAGACAATAGCAGCTTTTCTTTTGGCTAATAAATTCAAAAAGCTTGATTTCCCTGAGTTAGGAGGTCCAAAAATAGCTATCTTAAAGCCTTCTCGCATGATCTCCCCTACTTTGCTATCATCTAGCATTGCTGTAATTTCTTGCGAAATTTCTTTTATTTTTTGATCATTTCCTTCCAGAATACTAGGTGGAAGGTCTTCTTCAGAGAAGTCAATGGCAGCCTCGCACTTGCTTCTAACGTCTAAAATTTTCTCTCTCCACCTCATAAACAGAGGTGAGCTATTCTTTAATCTCAAAGCCTGAATTCTTTGTCCTTCTGTTTCAGCATTTAAAAGGTCCGCAATACTTTCAGCTTCGTATAAATTAATTTTATTATTTAAAAATGCTTGTTTAGTAAATTCTCCAGCTTCTGCAAGTTGGCAATCAGACCGTAACGATAATTCATTTAAAAATTTATTGATAACTGCTTTACTACCGTGAACATGAAACTCTATTAGATCATCACCAGTATAACTTTGGCCTTTGGGATACCAAACAACAATTCCCTCATCTATAATTTCTTTTTTTGAATCGTAAAAGTTTTTGAGCAAAGCCATTCTTGGCTTGTCAATTGTACTATGAATTATGTCTTTAGCGATTGTTAAAGAGTTAGGTCCCGACAAACGGATAATGGCAATTCCAGAAACTCCTGGTGGAGTTGACAGTGCATAAATTGTCATTTTAAAATCTTAATCCTTTGTCCGCTAGATTAATAATTTTATTCATCACTGAGGGTTGCGAAACTATAGAAAAACTTTTTTTTCGTAATTGAGAAATGGCAGGGGATTGGCTCCTGAATACTTTTCTTATTAGATCAATCGACATAGCAAACAATAAATTACTTACCTTAGTTTTTTTTTCATACTCTTTAAGTATCCCAAGATCCCCAATGTCATAACCTTTGTTTAATTTTTCCTTCAAAATGTTAACTAAAATATCGATATCCCTCAAAGTCATATTCCACCCTTGTCCTGCAATAGGATGAATTTTATGAGTAATATCACCCATAAATATAACTCTAGAAAGCACAGTCTTTCTCAAGAAGTCAAAAGTTAAGCCAAATTTTTCCAGCTTATTTGTACAACCAATGATCTTATAAAAACCTACTGAAATCATTTTTAAAAAATTTAATCTGGCTTCATAATTTAAAATAATCTTTTGTGCATCAGACTTATTTTTAACAGACCAAACAATGGAAGTGTGCGTATTTGAAATTGGTAAAAAGGCTAAAGGACCATCTTTTAAAAAAAATTGTCTAGCACAATTATTATTTACCTTTTTATGGTGGAGAACAAAAGTATAAGCAGTTTCAGAATAATCCCAATTTAATTTTTTTTCGTTAGATAATAATTTTAAATTGTTAAATTCAGTTGCAATAATTAAATTATATTCTGATGTTTTTTTATTTTGAAAAGTTATTTTTTTTAAAAACTCTTTGCCCTCGATAGAAATAATTTTATTTTTAACAAATTTAACTTTTTTTAATTTGTTGCTTATTTCTTTTTCTAGAACATTTCTTTTAACAATATGGCTTAAAGATTTTTTATTATGTATATTATAAAATTCTGTATCAGGTTTCACTTCTTTTTTGAGACCATCAAAAAGAATAATTTTTTTAAGAGGCCAAAAGTTAGACTTGTTTTTTTTAATGCCTAAACTTTGAAGTATTTTTAGAGAAGCATCGCTTATGGATAGAGTAATATTAGATTTGAAGGTTTTGGGTGGTGGAGTCTGTTCGATTAAATCTACTTCTATATTGAGGTCTATAAGAGCTATAGCTATAGCTTTGCCGGTTATACCGGATCCGAGGACTGCTACTCTTTGTTTGATTAAATTTTTCACGATTAATTTTTATCAATTGTATAAAAAATGCTAAAAAACAACAGCAAATGATTCGTTATATATGGAAAAAGTTTTAAATTTTATTAAAGAAAGAATGCTTGAAATTACAGGTTTAGCAATCACTGTAATTGGTATTTTCCTTTTCTATTTAATTTTTAATCATACGCCAAATAACCCTACTTTAATTTTTCCAAGTGATAACCGAACGTTTTGGTTACTTGAATATGCAGTAAGCTTTGTAGATTTTATACTGCAGGCATTTGGTCTAATGGCTTTTGGAATAGCTCTCAATTTCTGTTTTTTGGGTGCGCAAGTAGGAATGCAGAAGAAGATTAGTACTTCTATTACTTTTTTATTCATCACACTTTACTTAATTTTTGGATCTTTGTTTTTTAAAATTAATAACGATCAAAGTTTCTGGCTTTCTACAAATGGCAATGGAGGATTTTTGGGAAGTTACTTGTTAACACTAATGTCTTCTTCTTTAAATTTAGACGTTGTTATTTATGCGTCCGCAATTCTTAGTCTTATTTTTTTTATTTTAAGTTTGGGGTTATCTGTTTCTAACTGGAAAAGTATCTTCAAAACTATTTATCGACCATTTACTTTTTTAAAATTTAAAATATTAAACGATCAATCTATTGGCCAAGATCAAGAACTAAAGACTTTTGGAACTCAGATAGAAACTGAAACTTTAGAGCCACCCACATCTCAGGAATTTCAATCTAGTCTTCCATTGCAAGGAAGCACTAAATTGAATTCTTTTGAATATAAAATGCCTTCTATATCTTTTTTAAGAGAGCCGGATAATCCAACGTCAGATATAGAGCTAAGTGATAGCTTTGAGAAGCAGTCTAAATTTTTAGAGGATACCTTATTGGACTTTGGAATTATGGGAAAAATTAAAAGAGTCAGTGCAGGACCAGTGGTAACTCTTTATGAATTTGAACCTGCGGCTGGAATTAAAACTTCAAAAATTATAAATTTATCAGATGACATTGCCAGAAGTACCAGCTCTATTGCAACTAGAGTAGCAACTGTTCCGGGCAAAAATACTATTGGAATAGAAATTCCTAATAAAAATATTGAACCAGTATATTTAAAAGAAATTTTATCTAGCAAAGAATTCGTAAATAAAAACATTAGACTTCCTATTACTCTTGGAAAAAGTATTTCTGGTTATCCTATTGTAGGAGACTTGGTGAGTATGCCTCATTTGTTAATAGCAGGTACGACTGGCTCAGGTAAATCAGTATGTATTAATACTCTGATACTTTCTATTTTGTACAGACACAAGCCCGAATACTGCAAACTTATTTTAATAGACCCAAAGATGCTAGAACTCTCAATTTATCAAGGCATTCCACATTTGTTATCACCTGTTATTACAGAACCCAAAAAAGCCACTGCAGCATTAAAATGGGTAGTGGGTGAGATGGAAAATAGGTACCGAAAAATGACAGAGGAAGGGGTTCGTAATATATCTGGATATAATGAGAAAATAGCGGGAGATCTTAAAAGAGTTATTCCTTATATTGTCGTAATTGTAGATGAAATGGCAGACTTGATGATGATCGCAGGTAAAGAAATTGAAAACTACATTCAACGTTTGGCTCAGATGGCTAGGGCGGCTGGAATTCATATCGTTATGGCCACTCAGAGGCCCAGTGTGGATGTTATTACAGGTACCATTAAAGCCAATTTTCCAACACGAATTTCTTTTCAAGTTACTTCTAAAATTGACAGTAGAACTATTTTGGGAGAGCAGGGGGCAGAATTACTTCTTGGAAAAGGAGATATGCTATTCATGTCTTCGGCAAGCAGGGTAATTAGAATTCATGGTCCTTTTGTATCGGATGAAGAGATCGAAAAAATTACAACTTTTTTGAGATCTCAAGGAGCTCCTGATTATTTGGATGAAATTACAAAGGTTCAAAAAGGGGTCGATGAAAATGAAAACCAAACAGGGAGGAATGATAAGGATGAATTATTTGATGAGGCAGTGCGTTTAATTAAAGCAGAAGGCAAAGCTTCAACTAGCTACCTACAAAGAAAATTGCAGATTGGGTATAACCGAGCAGCAAGAATTATTGACCAGATGGAAGAATCTAAAATAATTAGTCCGGCAAACCATGCTGGTAAACGAGAAATACTTCCCTTTTAATGGTCAAAAAAATAAGTCTTTTGATTATTTTTTTTACAATATCTATCTCGGCTAAAGCAGAGAGCAACCAAGAAATTATTCAAAAAATCACAAATAAATTTAACGGTATAAATAATATCCAATTTGATTTTATTCAGACTAACAATGGGCTTATTGAAAAAGGTTCTTGTTATCTTTCCTTTACCAAAAAATTAATTTGCAGATATTTAGGTGATGAGCAGAAAGAAATTATTATAAAAAATAATACGCTAATAGTTATAAAAAAAAAATATCAAAAAATCTATTACTACCGCATGGCTAACTCTGTTTTTGCAATCATATTAGATAAAAAAGAAATTATTAATCAAATAAATCAGATTCAAAAAATTGCAATAAAAGATAATAATTTTGTGATTGAATTTAAAAGTAATGAAAATGTTGCTTCTGTTCGATTGTTTATAGATAAAGACACTTTCAATATAGCTGGATGGGAAACAGCTGGCTACGATCAGCAACCAACCACCTTTATAATCAAAAATAACCAGACTAATGTTAATACTTACGAGAAATTTGAGGTTCCCAATTTTGATCTAGACGGGAACTGAGACTGCTTCCTTCTTAAAAATACTCATCCCTCTTGCAATATAATTTCTCAAAGCGTTAGGATGATCTAAAGTACACGTATGTACCCAAACTCTTTTTGGGTTATGTTTCCACGATGTTTCTAAAGCATGGCTTAATAAATAACCGCCTATTTTTTTTCCGTAATAATTTTTAAAAATTCCAAAGTAAGTAATTTCCACTTCTTTGGTATCTTCGTGGTTAAGATATTCATAGTAACCAACGGGCTCTTCTCCAACATATGCTGTGTAAAATTTTAATTTTTCGTTATCTAAATAATTTTTCCACTCTTCTAGACTCCAACCTAACCTATCTTTCCAATGAAAATCTTTTCCTATTTCTTGGTATAAAAACTTACAAAACTGTGGGTCTTCTTTTCCTTGTTCTAAAATTTTTAAATTGAAAATTCCACACATGGCTGGATTAAAATCTTTTTTATTCTTTATTTCTAAAAAATATCTTTGAACTCTTTGAGTCATGGTTACTTTTTAGAAACCATTCTTCCAAGCGGTTCACCGCCTATAATATGAAAGTGTAAGTGAGGAACTTCTTGCCCTCCATCTGGTCCATTATTCCCTATGTATCTATAACCTTTTCCTTCAGAAGAAGATGACAGGCCAACCATTTTTGTAACTTCTCCTAAAGCTCTTATTAGAGCTACAATCTCATCATTCTTAGCATTTTGAGAAAAATCATCCATATTAACATAGGCACTTTTTGGAATGACTAACACGTGAATCTTGGCCTGAGGATTAATATCCTTAAATGCTAAGACATGGTCGTTTTCATAAATTGTATCACAAGGAATTTCTTTTCTTAATATTCTTGCAAAAATATTATTCACATCATAACTCATAATTTAACGACTTGCTTTTTCATTTAACCCAGACTGTTGTTGTCTTTTTTTTAGTTCGTCCATAACATCTTCGATTTTTATATCGTTACATTCCAAGAGTACCAATAAGTGATAGATTAAATCTGCAGCTTCATGCGTTTGATTTTTATTGAGTTGAATCGCTTCCAATAATTCCTGAAGCTCTTCTTCCGTTTTTTCTTTGCTTAGAGACTTGTTATTAAGCAGTTGGTTCGTGTAAGATTTATCTTTAATTGCATTTTTTCTAGAACGAATAATTTCTATTAATTCCTCTAAAGTTTTAAACATATCTATATTCTTACAGGAACATTCTCTGAGTTTAAATATTCTTTTACTTGGGAAATAGAAAATTCTCCGAAATGAAAAATAGATGCAGCCAGAACAGCACTTGCTCCTCCTTTAACAATTCCGTCCTTAATGTGCCTTAAAGTTCCAACACCTCCTGAGGCAACTACTGGTATTTTTAAGTTGCTTGTCATGCTCTTTGTAAGCTGCAAGTCGTATCCTGACTTTGTTCCATCTTTATCCATAGAGGTAAGTAAAATTTCACCTGCACCATTATTTTCCGCCAATAAGGCAAATTCTAAGGCATCCAGTTCTGTTGCTTCTCTTCCGCCATGAGTAAAGACACCCCACTTATTGGATGCTACATGTTTAGCATCAATAGCAACCACTATACATTGAGAGCCAAATTGTAGAGCTGCTTCTTTAATAAAATCTGGATTTTTAATTGCAGCTGTATTGATAGAAACTTTATCAGCTCCTGCCATCAAAAGATTTCGTATATCTTGAATTGATCTTACTCCACCTCCGACTGTTAAAGGAACAAAACATTGCTCCGCTGTTTTTTGAACTGTGTCTAATAAAATATCTCTATTCTCATTAGAAGCAGTAATGTCTAAAAAACAAATCTCATCTGCTCCACCGTCGCTATAAATTTTTGCTTGCTCTACCGGGTTGCCAGCATCTACCAAATTAACAAAATTAATACCTTTTACTACTCTTCCATTTTTTACATCGAGACAGGGAATAATTCTTTTTTTTAACATCTATTTAACTTTAACCAATTCTTCTAAATTAATAGAGCCATCGTAAATAGCCTTGCCAACTATAACTCCACCAATCTTTTTAGTTTTTTGTATATCAAACACATCCTCTATTTTTGCCACTCCTCCTGAAGCAATCACTGGAACTTTGCTTATAGTCCCTAGCTTTAATGTTTCCTCAAGATTTACACCTTCTTTTGTTCCATCTTTATCAATATCAGTAAAAATAATACTTTTAATTGGACATTCCTTAATCTGGTCTACAAAATCAAATGCTAACAATTTTGTTTGTTCCTTCCATCCTTTTAAAGCTAAAAATCCTTTTCTAACATCTATGCCTACTGAAATTTGATTGGGGTATTTTGCAGAAACCTCTTTCAATAAATCGATATTTTCTACTGCAGCAGTACCCATAACAATATTTTCGATACCCAATCTTAAAACTTCTTCGATGTTTTCTAAAGTTCTTAACCCACCCCCTACTTGAATTTTTAAAGAAGTATTCTCCGCAATTTCTTTTATAGAATTTAAGTTTGTGTTGTTAGGATTTAATGCTCTATCCAGATCTACAATATGTAAATTTTGAAAGCCTAGCTTTTCAAATTGTTGTGCTTGGTCTAATGGAGAATTATTAAAAATTTCTTCCTTAGAAAAATCTCCCTTATAAAGCCTTACACACTTCTGATTTTTAAGATCGATGGCTGGATAAATAATCATAATATTACCAGCTTATAAAATTTTTTAATATTTGAATTCCATTTTTTTGACTTTTTTCTGGATGAAACTGAGTTCCGAAAATATTATCCTTAAAAATAGCTACTGTTATCTCGTCCTGATAAAATGTAGATGCTGCAACATTAATTTGATCTTCTGCAATAAATTCATAACTGTGAACAAAATAAAAATGTTTGTCCTCACTTAAATTTTGAAACAAAGGGTTAGTTTCTTTTAAAATAATCTCATTCCAACCCATATGAGGAAGCTTTAATTCTGGGTTGATAATTTTGATTTTTTTGACCTCTCCTTGTATCCATCCTAGACCTTTAGAGCCTCCGTCTTCTTCTCCAAAATCTGCAAATAATTGCATGCCCACGCAAATACCAAAGATATTTTTTTTCTTATCTAACACAAAGTCATTCAGCTCATCTATAACTCCAGGTATACCTCGTAAATGTTGTGCGCATTGCTTAAATGAACCTTGACCCGGTAAAATAATTTTATCTGCCTCTTTAATTTTTCTTGGATCATGAATAACATGAACAGAAATATTTTTTTGTAAATTGCTAGCGGCAGATTCTACAGCTTTTGAAACAGACTTGATGTTGCCAGATCCATAATCAAAGATGGATACGATCATTTAAAATTAAATTGTACCCTTGGTAGAAGGGATAGAATTTTTTTGCCGAGGATCTATCTCTAAAGCACTTCGTAGAGCTTTTGCCAAACCTTTGTAGCATGACTCAATAATATGATGACTATTGTCTCCGTAAATATTTTCAACATGTAAGGTAATACCTGCTGCTTGTGCAAATCCTTGAAACCATTCTTTAAATAACTCCGTGTCCATTTCTCCAAGTTTTTCGACTTTTAGTTTTACATTCCAAACTAAATACGGACGACCTGAAATATCCAAAGCTACTCTGCTCAATGTTTCATCCATTGGAATAAGAGCATGGGAATATCGCTTAATTCCTTTTTTTTCTCCCAAAGCTTTTAATAAAGCTTCTCCAATTGCAATTCCTGTATCTTCAGTTGTATGATGCAAATCAATGTGCAGATCTCCTTCAGCTTTAACCTTTAGGTCGATCAAAGAATGTTTTGAAACTTGTTCTAACATATGGTCTAGAAAACCAATTCCAGTTTGAATATCGTACTTCCCCATACCATCAATATTTATATCAACGCTAATACTGGTTTCTTTTGTTTTTCTTTCTATGTTTGCTGTTCTCATAATGAAGTATGCTTATTTAATATAATAAATACCATTAAATTTATACCTTGAAGATATGGAATTCGTCACCACATATATTTAATAATTAAATAAAGCAAAAATATGAACAATAATAGCTGGCACGGAACTACCATTGCACTGGTTAGAAAAGATGGAGACGTGGTAATTGCAGGAGATGGACAGGTGAGTATTGGCAATACTGTTATGAAAAGTACTGCTAAAAAAGTTAGAAAAATTGAAAAAAGAAATATTATTGCAGGATTTGCAGGATCTACTGCCGACGCATTTACCTTGTTCGAAAGGTTAGAATCTAAACTAGAGAAACATGGAGGACAGCTAACACGGGCTGCTGTGGAATTAGCAAAAGACTGGAGATCAGACAAATATTTGAGAAGACTAGAGGCGCTAATGCTAGTCGCCGATAAAGATAAGAGTTTTGTAATTACTGGACAGGGTGACGTTCTGGAACCAGAATACGGAGTGGTAGCCATTGGATCAGGTGGAAATTATGCACTAGCTGCTGCTAGAGCTATGATAGATGACAAGACCAAAACTGCAGAAGAAATTGCTAAACGATCTATAGAAATAGCTTCGGACATTTGTGTATTCACAAATAACAATATTACTATTGAAAAATTATAAATGGAAAACGAACAAAAAATAGTTTCTTTTTCACCAAGAGAAATTGTGTCTGAGTTAGATCGCTATGTAATTGGGCAGGCAGATGCGAAAAAAGCAGTAGCAATAGCTCTTCGAAATAGATGGCGGCG
>Ga0209383_1000759_pt1 | contig 21680 bp, 26 predicted proteins | sample CoawatmetaG02DNA_FD_187510 | JGI IMG/M metagenome (GOLD analysis project Ga0209383, IMG submission 187510) | Marine microbial communities from the West Antarctic Peninsula - Coastal water metaG029-DNA (SPAdes) (version 2) | ecosystem: Environmental > Aquatic > Marine > Coastal ... | reverse complement strand
GAAGTGAAGGTCCGTCGATATCTTCTTATCTACACGGTATATCACAGCACTATTCTCCCCAACCTGAGCAAGAGAACCATCGGGATCCTTTATTTTTGTAACTATATCAGTTAAGACCTTCTTCTTTGTAACTGTGAACTTAACAGCATTCGCACCATCATAATTCACGAAATCAGTCTGAGCTTGGTATTTATTGGCTATCGCCATAACTTGAAGAGGATTGGCTTCTAAATAATAATTCGCATCACTTAGAATATCCGACTCAATTAAGAAATAACCTCGTAAGATCTTTCGAGGTAAATCATCCGCAGTGATTACCGTAGAGGTTGACAAGACCACTGTCGGCGGGAAAACATTACTCACCCCGTCACTGTATTCAGTCAATAGTTGGGTATTGTAAAGATTAGTTCCAAAAATATTAACAGGATAATCTAATGAATCACTTGAAACAATAGAAGCGTCCGTTGTCGCACCCGAAACATTAGTAGAATTATTAGTTATTCTTGAATTAATATCTAAAATAGATCCTTTTGGATTAAATTGACGATAGGAGAAACCAAGGATCCCCCATAAACTATTTTTCCATTCCTTCTCGTCTACACCCATATCTACAATACTGACCCCGCAATTCGCATCGATAATCTCGTATTCCTGATACATAAAAGAGAAAGGAATTATCGCCGCCCCCGTCGCTGTCAGAGTCGTTGGAATTGTGGGATAAGGTCTCATAGAAGGAGAAAAAGTATCATAATGATTTACTTTATTAATCTTATAGCAATCAAGACCTCCTTGCTGTGAAGGGGGCGGAGCCAACTCATTTCCGGTCACCAATGGATTTCCAGCATTGTAAAAATTACCGACTTTCTCGGCAGTGTGGAGATTTGAAAATTCAAACCGATTCTGAACACCATCAAAATTTAAAAGAGGATTATTTGCTCCAACGTAAGTCTGACCATTGATATATCCTCCCTCAGGAGATCCGGTCTTATCTCCATAATAAGCAGCATAATTGAAACCATTATGAAGCATTACCGCCGCATTCCCATAAGCATTGAAATGATAATCAAATCCGATTTTTGTATTGTCTTTCAATATCCTAGGAACTCCTGCTTGGTCACAATAACTCGCCTGAATTCCGCCTATTCTCTCTGTGGTAAATATGATAGTATTGTCGGTATTGTTCCTCCTGGCAAATCCAAATGCTAATTCGTCATCATTCTGTCCAGTCCAATACTCGGGAGATAAATCAGAGCAATTATTATTGAAATAAATGAAAAGAGGTTTCGACGATACATCACCGAGACCACCGGCATCGTAGGGATTAGTGTAAGAAACATTGTACATATCATCCCCCAAAGGAGCAGTGGGGTCATTAGCCGTATAAGAACTCCCTAAATGAAAAAATCGGGCTTCGTTTAAAAATGTATCTTCATTCCCACCGACCACTGCTGTATAATTTGTAAATATTGGATTAATTCCATTTTTAATTAAATCGGGATAAAGATCATGTTGAATATCAAATAATTTCTTTATATTTGTTAAAACTTCTAAGGACCAAGTGATATTTGTTTTTATTTGTGTCGATGCCGAAGTCATTGTCTTAACAAAATTTCCATGATAAGCAAACGTTTTGCGACCTTGTTCTATCAATTTAGGTCTTTTAAATCCTACATAACCATAAGCATTCGCCCACATTAGAGCAGAAGCATTGGGAGCGGGTCCAGCCCCAGTCCCCTGAGCCCAACCAATAGGAGAATGATCTGTAATTACGGCAAAACTCTTAGCGAATTCAATATTCGTAGATCCATTAAATCTATTAAGATTTGTTGCGGGGAATGCCTTGTAAAGCGATGCGTTTACTATTGTACTCCCTCGTCCCGAGCCAATATCCAACTTATCCAGTGAGATAGGATCATCTGCCTCGATCAGTTGGTCGGTTATTGTTGAAGCGATATTTGAAGGACTATCATATCCAGGATCAACTCTAATTGTCTTTTTTTCTTTATAAATCTGATAACCGTGACAAGCAGGATCATAATAATTTGCGGGGAAACTCACATAAGCCAAGTTTGAAGCATTTGAAACTTCCGAACCATTCCAAACGATTTCATTTTGTTTAAATAAAGTGAACTTTGAATTATCATTTCTAACTTTGCGAGGTCTTATTCCACCTGCCCCGACTTTGGCTCCCGAAGCATTCGCAAAATCATGATTAATTAAATGCCAATCGGGGTCATATACATGCGAAGCATTTTGAATTACTGTATTCATTCCCAAAGGATACCCGTCAATTGAAGTCCAATAATTAGAACTCGCATTCCAACTCGGATAAGCAAGACCTCCTCCTGTTTTGAGAGTTGAAGCATTTGCGAAATTTCTTGGAAGTGTTAAATAATTCTCACCATTCGCATTGGTATGATATTCAATTACAAAACTAACTTCATTGTCAGTCAAGGCGATCTCTTCCGTTATCAAAGAAGAACTTTCATAAGAAAAAGCAGTTTGAGATTTACTAAATCCAACAAAAGAAGTTGAAACAGAATTTGTGTATTCTATCGTTTTGAGACCTCCTAATGGTTTACCTTTGAATTCAATGACAGATCCTCCGGCCCCTCGCTCAGAAATAAATCCTTCGTGAATTGAAACCTGATCGCCTATGTCCAAGGTGATCCCCGAAGAAACTTTGTTCGTGAACACGGCATTGTCTCCGCCCTCAGCCAAACTAGATCCATTAAATTCCTCAGAGTTAAGGCGATTTGCGTCAATTAATAAAGTTTGGGTATATCCGCTCATTTATAAGTAATATAGAAGTTATTTATCATAAATGGTTTTTATAAAATTTAAATTAAGAAAGAATACTTAGACTTTTACATTAACTGAGTAGTGACATAGCCGTCGATGATGGAAGTCGTTTTGGCGAGTTCAAGCCACGACCGCTGGACATACGGAAGCAGGTTATTCAGATCATCAAACTTGTAATAAAGTTCTAAACCTCTGGAATTTACCCGCTCATTGCGATTGAGGCGGAAACCCTGCCAGCCGAAGCGACCGAGAATGCCCCGACCAGTTGCGGTGGTCCCCTCGTCCATTTCATATCCCATATATTCTGCCCCAGCCGCAATGGCAGTTCCCTCAGCCGAATATTCTTCACGGGTGACCATAGGCGGAACGCCCTCAGCCTGAGCCGTATTGTGGAAATGCCTCGCACTATTAACAACATCAACCGGGTAGAGGAAGCGATTATTGTATTTAATATTGTAGGTCGTGCTCCCGTTAGATCCAGCACCGGCACCTATTACATAAGAAACCTCCGGACACATTGCGTGGAAGGGACCAAGAGCCGATAACTGAAATCCACCAACACCAGCATCTGCCTGAACACCCGTAATGACTTTCGTCACTATGCGATTCGCACCACCGAGATTGCGGATTTGCGTCGAAGCCGCCGTCGTAGCACTCACCGAAACCTTGGAGTGACGGTAATCAAAATGATTAATATTAATAACACGATTCTGAGCCGCATAGGCATCCATAATTTCCTGAGGATAGTAGATGTAATCAGCAATAAATTTGGTTTCATTCGTATCAATGAAGAAATCCGCTTTCGCAACACCCGAGGCAGACTGGCAACGATCTTGGAGAGGAGCGAAAGTCAGTTCAATCGAGACCTGTTCCTTCATCATGTAGAGTGGGAGCTGGGTCTGTTTTAACATAGGAAAGAGATCGCTTAGAGAAATCTGCCAAGTAGGATCATTCTTGATTGAAGCCCAATCAGGGACCCGTAAATCACTGCGGACACTATCATCATAATCTTTACCATTGCTGAGACCATATCCCTCGGCCCGAGTATCATTATCAGGACCACCATTGACGGTTGCCCGATTATCGTAAATAAATTCGTGGGCAATCGATTTGCCACTCTGAACTTGTTCACGCTGTTTTTGGTGTTCATTAGAAATAAACATAGACTTATACGCAGTTAGGTAGTTGTATCCATCTATTTCTTGGAGAGTTTTTGTACCGACTTTCAGGGAGGCTCGCTGTATCAGGGAAGAAATCCCAACATTCGGGGGGAGGAAATGATCGTTTTCGTCACTAGAAAAAAGAGCAAAAGTAATTTTGCTGTGACTATGGAGTATCCCCTTGTTAGTCAAAACGAAGCGACAATTGGAGTCGCTTTGAACGACTGGATCCAAAACCGAAGTTTCGACGTCAGTTGCGGTCGTGGTATCCATAGGAGATACACGGAGAAGATCGGGAACATTTGGGGCGGCAGCCTCACGTTCAATCATAGATGTTTCAACACTATCGTCCATTATTTATAGTGTGTCTTTTATAAAAAAATAAATTAAAGAAAAACTTTTTAAAATTACTTAGAAGATCTTCTAAGCCATTACTTGAAGCCCCTGCGGTCCGAAGACCATTGTCTGCCGAGCGTGGCAGAAAACAAACAGTGCCTGGGGAGAGTCGCTATTTAACCGAAGGGACATATTCACACCAAAGTTGACTTTTGAGAAATCTACTCCTTGGTCACTGATGCTGTCCATTGCGATACCTAGACCGAAGGCACTCCCTCCATCAGCCCAATATTTATCATAGGTTGCGTCATTAGAATATCTCGTGTTAACTTGGTTTACTTGGGTTCTTGTAATATCAGCAAACTTTTGAATAGCATTCATGTAATTGAAAACAATCTGACTGTCCATCTGTTTTGCGTCCTTGTGGAAGCTGCGAATTAAATCAGTGTTCTCCCGCTGAATTGTATCAATATTAAAGTTAAGAGGGAATTTCTCACCATTGCGAGTGAAGAATAATTCATCGATCTCGGCAGCCGAGCCGTCCGAGTTAGTCGGGTAAAGAGTTGCTAATCCGTCAAAAGTTAAATTGTTAATGTGTGAAGCCGGAGCAACATTTGCGAATACTCCAAGGACACGGGATAAACCTAACTGGAAATTTAGAATACCATTTCCCGAGTTAATCGTTTGGTAATACGAAGAAATAGAATTGTATTCAAATGTTCCCGAAGTCTGCGACTTAATACTCTGTACGACCTGATCAGAAGGCTCCATTAATTCTGCTACTAGTGTAACATCACTGAATTCATAGAACGATTCCGCAATGGATGCCGACGTTGTCGTGTTGGAAAAGAAAACCTGCGAGTCCGGTGCCAGGTGAAGTTCTACGATGATCCCCCCGACAGCCTCGGGCATAAGTGGGATCGGGTTCCGTCCATTTAGAATTCCGCAAGGAAGTGCCATACAGAAAGAGTTCTGCGTGGTAGAACCTGACGGAATATTAACTACGGACTGACGCTGGGCTTCCCAATTCGGCATGATCAATGCTGTTTCATTCATGTGGGTAAGGGCATCTTCCTGCGAGTTGGTAACAGGGAGGTAGGAGGCGAGGAAGCGATTGTAGTGCCTTATGCTCTCTATTGTCTGACCAGTCCGCTGAGATTTAATGGTAAGAGTATCTATGGCGGCATATACTCCTAATTTCTCACTCATTCTTAGAGGAGAAGTGGCACTCGTTGAAAGTGACGTGGAAGTTAAACGGGCTACAAATTTGCCACAGAAACGGACAGAGTTTCCCATAAGGAGACGGTCCTGCTCACCGATAATAAACTGAATTACTGGATTACCATTACGGTAAGAGATCGTCCCGTTCGCAGTTACATTGGAGGGAACTACTTCGATATTGCTCTGAGATGCCATACTTTTATAAAGAAACTTTTATAAAAAAATGGTTGTAATAAAATAAAATTAATTGATTTCTATCTTTGAAATTTAGACTTGAACGCTGATGGATCCATTGCGGATCACTAGACGACGAAGGTGTGCGACGTAATTGTGCCAGAGCTTCCCAACCGTGGGAGTGGTGCCAGTGTATTCCAACTGTAAATTGAAGTCCTTGCCCCTAGCATCGTAAACAGCATTCTTCCCGAGAGCCAAAGCCCGACCGAGGAAGAAGTTATTCTGGAAGTTGAGGAAGGATAGAGGCTCAATATCCGCCATCGCTAATGCTTTCTCAGCCTCAACGCACCACTGCTGCGAGATGCTGTCTTTATCAGATATTTTCTTAACGTCGATAGGTCGGTTAGGATTAATTTTCGAGTCATAAATCCACTGATAGTTCTGTAAAAAATCAGATACTCCCACGAGACCGGATCTATTGGATCTATTAACTACGTCACCCGATTCGTTATTAATAAGATAAGTCGTATCACAAGACAGGGCTTGAATTGTGCTGTAAGGAGTGGAGTCGGTTGGGACGCAGAGAATACTGGTCGCCCGACTTTCAATTAGTGGGAGCCGAATATTCGCAACAATATCGTCCTTAACTTGGGAATGGCGGTAATCGGTCACGGTGCGATAATCATAATTAATCGTCCCACCCTCGGACATCATGCCCATCATAGACCTTTCGTATCCATCAGGAACTTGGATCTCCTCAACGATTAGATTTACTCCATCAATTGTAAGAGTTGGGCTGTAAGTGCTGTGAACTTCGGAAGTGCGAGAAACTAAGTAATAACCCTGACCTCCGCCCGACCCGGCATCAACTATGGCTTCGCCAGTGTTATTGGTCGTCGAAGTGATTGTGTATTTGGTTTTGCTCACCCCAACAGTGGATCCCGAAACGTGTTCAATCTGAGTAATTCTAGCGACCGATCCATTCAGAGAAGCATTATCAAACGAAACGAAGGAGATGTCCTGCCCCACCACGAAGGGACATGTCGGGAGAGAAGTCTGATTGTTCTCCTGAGTAGTGAAGAACGAGCTGATTGCCGCACCATTCGCCCAAGAACTGGGACCAGCATCGGAACCATTTACTGAGTCAAATTTGGGATTAAGGTGAAGGCGACGGTTGCGGGTGGTCGTGTCTAACTGGCGGAAGAGGGTCGTTGCCCGTTTTAGAACGATTTCAATAAAAATTCCATCCGTGAGAACCGCTGGGAAAACAGCCTTGTTGCGGAATAGACCCGTATTCAAATGAAGTTCACCTTTTACCTCCTGGAACATGCCCGAAGAAGCCTCATCGTCCACGGTGAAAGAACCAGTCAGGGAAGTATTCAACTCAACCTTAGAGAAATAAGGGTTGGAAAAGCAATTGGCGGCTGGGGACTGAGTGGTCCCCAAAGTTCCTCGACAGGCGGGATCGTAAGCCGTTGCCCCTTCCGTCATAACCCTTTTATTAACCATATTCTGATTAGTTTCGTAATCAAAGCGGAGTGCGGTGTAAATATCGTAGCCTTGTATCTCCTCCAAAAGTGCCGTTTTTCGGCCCGAGTAGATTTTTACAGAATCGATGAGTGAGTGTAATCCAGTCTCAGCGTCTAATTGAAGACGCTGAACACCGATAGCTGTCGGAACTTGGAGTTTTACTCGCATTTGAAGGCGGGACTGGGAAAGATCAACAAACTTGGAAGTCGGAGGGATGTATAGATCAATCTTGCCCCCAGGAGCATAGGATAGACCATTCTCGGCCGGAATAGAAATAGAAGTCTGACCAACCTTAACTTTATCACTTGAAACGAAAAACGAAGACATATTTTATAATTACTCAAATAAAATAATTTTGGAAAATGAAATTTAAAAACTAAACTAACGACTTAAAAGGAACCCGAACCCTGGATTGAAGTTTTCGCAGAGATTGGTGCCGAGGCAATGAGACCCATTGCCGCATACGCTGGACTGACCTTGGTTGCCGTTTTCTTAGGAGGAGGGATATTTGTGGAGTCGGCTTGTGTATTTCTTGAATCGCTAAATAAATCATCAATTCCGTCGATCAGTCCACCCGTGAGACTTAATGCTCCCCCTAGAACTTCTAGGGGAGGGAAGGCAGTCCCAGCAAGATCAGCAACTGAACCCGCTATTTGAAATGAGTCGCCAAATTTCTTGGCTGTATCGTCATTACCAAAGAAGTTTCTACCTTCGGCGAGATTATCAATTCCCTTTATTCCAGTAGTAACTCCCGCAAATGCCGAGATTGCTTTACCACCAACCTCCGAAGCGGCGGACAGAGCAGCGTCTGAGGCTACCGCTTTCCCACCTAATTTGACAAGTGTTCCTTTTAAAAGTTTTGGAACTAATCCCGAAGAACCTATTTCTTCTTCCGCCGCAGGAGCAACTGTCGTCGCCGCTTTTCCAGCAGATGAGGCTGGATCGAATTCACCTCCATCTCCAATAACTCCACTCGTTCTTAAATCTTCTGTTTCGGTTAATTGTTCCGGTTCAGGTTCAGGTTCAGGATCAGAGGCTCCCGTCGATTTGGGTTGCGTCATAGGTTTTGTTGTTTCGGAGGTGGTTGCCTCAGTTACCTTGCCGTCTGAGGTTACCGAAGCGGGGGCAGAAGTCTTTTCAATTGGAGTTCCCCCTTTAAGTTTTTGCCAAGTAGATCCAATCGCATTTGATCTCGCCGCCTTGGTCGTTGCTAAATATGCCGCGGTCCCCTGACTGGAAATTCCCTTGGCGGTCTCAGCAGCCCCAACAAGTGTTCCAAGTAATCCAGCACCATCTTGAACTCCATCCTTTGTTCCAGTGAGGACTTCTTTTTGTTTATCTGTTGCGATAGTTCCTTTTTGAGTTAAGAGTGTTTGTTTATAGTTGAGATCCAATTGACGATTGTGAGCGTCTACCGCCTCATTAAAATCACGAGTTTTGGCGGAGAACATATTACCCTCCCCGAGAGTAGAAGCATAACTGGAATACATAGACATCTTTTATATATTGATAATTATTTTAATTTATCTTGATGATTTATTTTTATTCGGGTATTTTTAATTCAATCCCCCCATCGTCAAATAATAACTGATCCCCTTCTGCTAATTGTTGCTCAAAATTTCTAAATGCTCTCGCTGGATTACTTTGTAAATCAAGATACAAAAAATCATATCTCACTTCCGTCGCTTTCGCATATATTTTTCTAAATTTCTTATCGCCCCCGAACATCCCATTGTACTCCGATGAGATCTTTTCGAGTTCAGACATATTTTGTAAATTCATACAAATGAAGGCGTTACAATTATTCCGAATGGTTGGTCCCAAAGCTTTAAAACTTTGAACCGAGATTGCTAGCAGACCAACCCCAAAATGACGGCTCCTTGTGACTAGCGAATTCAAATAAGAGTTCCTTTTCACGCTCCCCAAAATATCATCGAATAATAATCCTATGAAGGGCATATCGTCTTTTTTAAATTGTTTTTGCTGTTCAATAATTCCTCCTAGAATGTGATCATCATATCCAACATAAGTGTCGCAGCATTGTTTTAGGAAACGACCCGTTTCGTCTTGGTCGATTGTGTTGCTCATGATGGTCACGTTATCATGAATATCTTTATAAAAATCATCCCTGAGAAGGAGGTTGCTGAGCAACACAGTTTTACCACTTTTTGTCGGAGCCACAAGGATCATAATACAGGGTAGTTCGGGCAAGTTTGGATGGAGAAATTTTCTTGGCTTCGGCTTGGGAAGAGGTTTCACGGGCAATATTTTTGGCGGAGATCCTTCCATAGTTTATTTAATACATAATAGATTATTTTAATTTATAGAGATTAAATTTTCTATACTTACATAGCCATTAGTTTCATACAAGCCATATAATTATTATCTAAATGAAATCTCATAATATTACAATTATGACATAATACATTCCTAAATTTGCCCGTCTTATGGCAATGATCCATTACCCGACTCGCCTTGCCCTCAGTTATTGATTTCTTACAACAATCGCATTCATAAGTATTAATATATCTGTCATAAATAGCGTCACAATCTTCTTCCTTTAATCCCGCATATTTCCACTCTGAAATTCTGTGAGATCTTTTACCTTTTTCAGTTTTACGATATTCTGCGTGATATTTCTTCTGTTTTTCTCTATTGGCATCCCGATATTCTTTTGTTTTTTCAGGATCTTTATAAGGCATTGGTTACACTAATAAAATTATTACATTAATAAATCAAATTTAACCAAACAACTGTCGCCACGGATCGTTTTGCGGAGCCTGAACCATATTTGGATTAATAGCATTTTGAATTATTTTCATTTTAGCCGTTTCCTTTAAGTCATCAACCTGTTTCTTTTTCTTTGCTACTTTGCGGACTTTCCTTTGGGTATCATAAGTTTCGACGGCTTTCAACATTGCCTTCTCTAAATCTTCCTGCGAGTAAGCAAGGGGGACTGACTGATTTAATGGTGCGGAGATCCCCTTCACCATTTCACTTTTCTTTGCCTTTGCTTCTTTTAATATTTTATCATCTTCTTCTTTTTCCTTCTTTTTTAATAGTCTTTCTTCTGCGGCACTCTCCTGGTCTAAAAGTTTCTTTTGTCGGGCTTCTTCGGCACGGACTTTTCTCTTTTCAACACCTATGGCACGAATTTTCGCCAAATGATCTAATTGTTTTTGGCTCATTGGAGTTTTCCTTTCATATTTACGTTTTCCTTTTTTAACAGGTTCACCGATCTCTTTTGATAGTTGATCTTCTGCTACTTGCTGAATTTGCTCAACTTGCTCATGCTTCACGACCTTTGGTTTATCAAAAATATCAGGCTCATCCGGGGGATCTTCCACTGCTTCAATAATTACTTCCTCTTCTTCCGAGGAAGATATATCGGTGTTTTCGGCGATAATACTTTCCACAGGATCTTGTACTGGGGCTTTCATTTCAATAACAGGTAGGCTCATTTTACTTAAACTTAGATTTTAAAAGATAGAATTAAATTTTTTAATTGGGATCTATTTGTTTGAGACCATAATGCTTTGAGAGTTCATGATTTTTATTAGTCTTTTTGTCGATCTCGGACTCGTGTTTCCCTTGGACGAATACTGGTGGATAATAATAATATTTTACAACTTGTAAGTTTGAGAAATGAATATCATAGTTTCTTATTTTTGGAATGAAAGTTGATTGGAGGATCTCCATTGCTTCCTCAGGAGTTTTAATAAATAATGAATGGTTCATAATTACTCTGAATTTATCATAATGAATTTCATTCATACCATTCGTTGGTTTGATTACTATTGGTGGCTCTTTTTTTTGGAAAGTGGTCGGACCCAGCCATCCACCGAAATAACAAGATTTATCAGGTGGTCCCGGAAGATCTCCTATCAATTGGGCATCGGCTTCAAGAATAATGTTGTTTTTAGTTTTATTATTGTAAATCGCTAAGAGAGCCATACGATGTGAAGCAATACATCCTAATTTGGAAATGATTTTATCTGTTTTCGTATTGTATCGAGTTAGAAGATCTTTTAACACAATTCCATTGTTATTAAGATATTGGGCTGGTATTAATTTAATACTCGCAACCTGAGGTTTATGACTGAGAGAATTAATTTTAGATTCGTATTCCCCAGGTTTACAGATAATGTAAACAGAATATTGAGAATAAGACATTTAATAAATAGGTAGAAAATTTATTTTACATTTTGGATTTAATTACATTTTGTGATGTTTTTTACGGAAATGAAAAATAATTTCAGTTGCTCCTGTTAAGTCAGTCGCTTTGGTTTCGTCCTTTTTAACCATATCAACCTTAAAATCTGTGATGTGAAGTGGCTGAGAATTATTACAGTCCACATATAGTCTTTCACTGGCTTCGAAGAATAAAGCTCCCGATTCTGATCCAGTGTTGTCGAATCTTGGAAGACTATATAGGATCTTGGAAGGATTGCCCGTTGTGGCATTGTAAGTTTGAATATCTAGGCGAGGAGTTCTAATAAATAGAGAACTATCCGCCGAAGTTGAGGGGAGACCCGGGGCTGCGAATGAAGCACCAAAAGCCGCCACTATTCCTGTAACTTTCGGTCCTATTGCCGAAGGAGCAAATCCCAAAATATCAGCAGAGTTAGGTTGCCAAGACTGGGTATTGGGCTTCAATGCCATATATCTTTGACTTTGTCCCATAATTAATAAATTCTCGTATCCCGCCATTACATTATTATCTAGTCCCTTGTAAGTGTGAATGGTTCCACCATCGGTTGCCAAACCGGGGATCTCGTCCACTCCTTCATAATATCTAAATATATCACGGAGATCCAATTCTTCGGGATAAGCCCTCATCCCTGTCCACATTGGATAAAGTCTTCCAGCATCATCAGTCACATCAGTCGTACAATGGGAAGGCCAATCGTTCCTGTAATAATTATCTTTCATTGTGGCGTTGGTTCTCCCTTGGTATTTCGTAATACTTACCTCATCCTCTTCATCCCATAAATCTATTTGAGGATACAATTTCCAACCATTCTGACAATTTGGTTTTGGAACTTGTGCTTTTGTTGAAGCATTCACCAAGGTCGGCTTACAGATAACCGAAGCATTTTGATCAGTGACGGTTAAAACTTCATTCTCTAAATTGAAAGTTATAGAAGTCACCGAGGCGGAAGGCAAAGGAGATCCTGTTGCGAATGAACTATTGGAAGCATTGTTTGCTGCGAATGAACTATTATTTTTTTGATAATATTTAATTTCTCTCATTACGATTTGATTACCTCCCCCACTATCAGGAACGCATTGAAAAAGTTTTATAAATCCAGCCGCTGACTGAGCACAATACTCGTAGAAAGTTTCCCCTGACGGTCCGATCCCATCGGTGGGTTCAAAATTATAATCAAGATAAGTGTCTATATAAGCCTCTGAGGCAGAGAGATCGACAGATCTCGCCAAACCGACTGTCCAGTCCGAAGCATTGGACTGAGAAACATCAAAGGTTAAATCACCACCATAGAGTGAAAGAGGTCCTTCGGTCCCTTCCAGTTTGAAAGTTCCTAGTGCGACATCATCGACGGCAGCCATCGTTCCCCCAGTGTAAGTGGCTCTTCCCTCCAAGCCTTCCACCCCTCCTAGACTGACAAAGGTTGTGTCGCTGGGAACTACCGAAGCGGGTGCCGTCCCAACTTGTGCGATTTGGAATTTATATCCCAAAAACTTCCCATTGGTGTCATAACTAGGAGTACAAAAAGATGCGGAAGAAGCACTGGTGGCTATCTCAGGATGGAGGGCGAGGGCTTCTGCCATCATATCTGAGAATGCTTCGGTAAATTCTTGGATTGGCAATGATTGTTCAATTCTATTGACTTGGGGAATAAAACCACAAACCGAATCTTTTAATTCCGCAGTTTGGCTCAATCTTTCACCAAACCAAAAATTGGTCAAACGACCTCCGCTGTAATCTACCTCAGGATTTCTTTGAATTTTAACACTTTGAACCGCTACTTCGCTATCTTCGGGAATTGTGAGTGTTCCCTTCAAATGATTTGTAAACGCTGCGGGATCTTCAATTCCAATCGCATTCGTTTGTGATTTACTCGACGAAGATGTAATTAACAGACTCATTTTATAATACCACATATTAAAATAATTATCTATAATAAAATTAAAATATGTATTCCGCCGCCTCAAAGAAGAAAGTGCCGAAAGGTTCACACAGAATGCCTGATGGTTCGATCATGAAAGACAGTGCTATGAAAGCAAAACCAAAACCAAAAGCAAAAGCAAAAGCGAAGCCTAAGAAGAAGCCAGTAAAGGTGGAGGAGTCGTGTCCCGACACCAGTCGCTGTTCGGCGGGAATGTCCGTCAAATATGCTGATAATCTTAAAGTTGAAAAGACACTTGAAAAAAAGAAAGAAGTTAAGGAAACTGATATTTTTGAAGGAGTTCCGCCAAAATCCAAGTCTACGAAATATTAAATAAATTGCGTCAAAACTTAAAAAATAAAATGATATTTATTGTATTGAATGGTAAATCCTTATCCGATGATGTTTTCACATGAGCGGTGTCAAGGAGATCGCCCCGACCAGGATCCGGAATTAAATGAATGCTATACTCACGATATCCCGACCCCCGATTATCATTATTATGAAGAGCCTGAATATTTCTTTGATGACTCGAACTTTCATGGAAATCCTTTTGAGGATGAAGATGAACGTCACTTTCACCCAATGAAGAGATCCAATTCATTTGAGGTATTGGGTCTCGATGAAGATGCCAGTAAGGATGATATTAAGAAAGCCTTTCGTGAGAAGGCACTTATCCATCATCCTGATAAACAAGGAGATCCCCTTGAATTCATTAAGTTAAGAGAAGCATATGAAGATCTAATTTAAAAATCTAGAAAATTAAACATTACTATTCCTTTTATTCAAGTTATGATAATTCAATAATAATTATCATAAATCAATTTGTAATATAATGGGTCAAATCTGTAATAAAATTTGATAAATCTGTAATAATCTGTAATATGAAAAGAGTATTTGATTTGAAAAGTGTATTCTAATAAGGTTTACGAACTAATATATTACAGATTTAAAGGTTATTTGTAATATTATTACAGATTTGCGTTAATTCTGTAATATTATTTTCTAAGCCATAATAAATATGAAATCAGTAGCCTGGAATTATACGGATGCGGAATTCGATCGTTTTTACGATCTTAATGATAATTTTGAAAATTTATTAAATTATTATATGAGTGCCTCGGGTCTTAAAAACAAATTCTTAACGAATAAAAGTCACAAAGCCGTGTATCGGTGTCAAATGAAAGAGTTTTATGATGCCGGAGATCTCAAAAAACCAAGGATGAAAAAAATGATTGCGTGGCTTAAAGAAGATCATGAGACCAAACTTCGTAAAAGAGACTTACAAAATCATGATGAACAGGGAAAAATAATGGATATGAAAGATAAAGAAAATGATAGATTAAATAGAGAATTACAGGAAGCCCGATTACTTATCGCTGATCTCCAACGACTCAATAATAGACAAAAGATAAAGGTAAAAGAATTAGAGTTAACTTGTGAGAAATTATCTTTGATTAAAACGAAAGAGGAAAATGAAAGACCTATCGTTGAATATGGTTGCGATCAGGATAGCGACCCGTATTCGACACAGATTGCGACCCAGGGACCAGTTGATGATTCCGACGATGATATATTTTGAAACCGCTTAAATTTGATTTAAAAATAATTTACTAGTTATTAGTAGTGTAATATGGAAAATTCTCCTCTCCCCTCTGACCATGCCTTCAAGCGAATGAAAAAGGAAAAGGTGATTGAATTTGTTAAAAAAATGGATAAGGGACTTACTAATCTCAATGAAGAATTATCAGTTGCTCTTGTCGAGCGGGATCAGGCGGATGTAGCCAATCAAAAACTCAATGATGAAAAGATTATTAATTACGAGCAGATCCATATTCTCCAAGCCGAGGTAAGCCGACTTGAAAAAAAGAATTATGAAATGGATCTTCTCAATCAAGATCTTGAAAATGGAACAAATCAAAAACAAGTTCAAGAAGGGCTTCAAACTCTTAAAAAACTGATTGATTTGAACTCACATGATAATTGGCATCAAATCACAAAATTTTTCAAAGTTGAATTTCAATTTGAGGATAGGAAGAAATTAAATCATCAGAATGTTATTGATCAGATTAGGGATCTTCAACAAGAGTCGCTTCATAAGAATGAATGGAATGAAGAACAAGAAGAAGAAATTGAAATTCTAAAACAAAAGAATGCGGAATTAAATGATCTAAATGGATCTGCCGTCAAATGGGAAATTGAAATGCTAAAAGAAAAGAATGCGGAATTAAATGAAAAGAATATCAAACTTATTATTTTTATTCAAAATTCTCAGTATTCTTCTCAAAAGTTTTTAAATCTTTATTTATCAGAAGATATTGTCAAGCGATGGATTGGGGATTGCTGTGTAGAGGAAGAAAACATTAAGGAAGGAATTAATGAATATGCTCCTAGCGAATACGACAATCTGTTTGCGGAATTCAAAGAATGGTGCGACCAGAATGAAGAGAGCAACCCTCCGGATAAGAAATCGGTTAAGGAAGCCCTCAAAAAGTGGCAACTCAGTTCTAAGTTTGGATTGTCAATTGGGAAGAAGAAAAGCGATAGTAACGTGAATGGTTTTGAGGCGAAGCCACGCTTCAATCTTAGGGTCATTTAATCAAATGAAACAACTACTTTCTGATGTTTAATTGTTATTTCACAAGGAGTTCCCCGGGTTGCGGTGGGACAATATTTCACTCCTTTCGCACGTTTCTTTTGCCATTCCTGTCTATGTATTCGATGATATTCTTTGGCGTATCGCCGACAATATTCTTTATCGTCTGATTTTCTCAAATGTTCATTTTCGGGAAGTTGCTTAATGTGAACTAGTTTATCTCGTTTCAGGTATTCCTTGGATCTTTTGCGATTGGCGGGATATTTAATATGTCCTGTCATTGATATTTATATACTAACTTTTTTTTTTAAATATTTTAACACACTCCTCACATTTACAATTGGGGCAAAATCTATCAGGATTTTCTGTAAAATTATTTTCAAAATACAATACACTTGAAGGGATCTCTTCAATTGCGGTTATTTCAATTAAGGAAGAATTTTCGAAATCAAGGAGATCTTCTAAGACCTTATCCATTTTCAAATATTATTATGATTTTTATTTTAAATAAATTAACGTGAATATCCTTTGATCTTTAATTTCCTGACTTGATCTGCGATATCTTTATCAGCCTTTCCCCACGTTCCCTGAGCCTTAACTAAAAAAGAGTAAAGACGGGCTGTCGCCCACTGCTCTTTTGATTTCACAGAAGGTCTTACCGAGGCTCTATTAGTTTTAAAAGCCCCAATTCCTCTGTAATAAACTTTATCAAGAAGTCTTTTAGGGATACCTGTTAACTTCACCATATCTGCTTTTGAATTGGGTTCATTAAGAGGTTGTTTATATTTCTTATTGAATTTTTGTTTGTTTGTTACGACCATTTTAAAATAAATAATAAATTAAAATGGCAAGACCAATAAAAGTTATTGTTAAAAAGAGTACAAAACCTGAAAAGAAGTTAATGGCGATCTTTACCTTGGACAACGGAAGAACCAAGACCACACATTTTGGACAAGCAGGAGCCCCCGATTACACCAAAACGAAAGACAAAGCACAAAGATCCCGATACTTAACACGCCATCGTCGAAACGAGAACTGGAACGCTCCAATGACTGCGGGGGCTTTATCTCGTTGGATTTTATGGAGTGAGACCTCAAAGTCATTGGCATTATCTAAATATAAGAAGAGATTTAATTTAAAGTAGTTTGTAGTTTTTAAATTTGATTTATTAATTCAAAATCCCCTCATTCTTATTTATGAATAAAATAGATCGCCTTGAAGAGGGACTAAAAGAATATAATCTAACTCTTGGAGAAATAAATGAATTAGGATGGAAATATTGTGGTGGCGATGAAGGGGCTGGTCAGCAACACTTAAACTATTTCAGAACGATATTCAAGAATGACCCTGAGCAATGCGTCGAAGATTATCCGGGAACAAGTTGTGTCTGTGGTCACACGATTCACAGAAACTTCTTTATTTGTAATAAGGAAGAAGATGAAATCCTAATCATAGGCTCGGAATGTATTAATAAATTTATCACAAAAAAGGGGAGAACTTGTGAGAAATGTGGCGATAGTCACCAAAACAGAAAGGACAATCTTTGTAAACGTTGTCGCCCCCGTCGCCGTTATTATTGGTAAATTTGATTTATTAATTCAAAATTATAATTAATATAAAAAACATTCATATTAAAAATGACCATTGATAAAAGATCCCTGAGATCTTACAATCCAACCATGACAAAAAAACATATACCCCGAGCCATGAAAGAACAGTTATGGATTAAGAAAGTAGGAAGAGTGTTTGAGGCTCCTTGTAATATTAAATGGTGTGAAAACAATATGACTTCTTTTGATTTTCATGTTGGACACAATGTTCCTGAGAGTAAAGGGGGCAAATTGGAATGGAACAACCTTGTTCCTATCTGTTGCCGTTGTAATCTCTCAATGGGTTCTTCTCACAACATTAGGGAATGGAATAGCCTTATAAGCTAAAAATTTGATTATTTGATACAAGAAACTTTAACAAAACAAAACAAGAACAGAATGGTTATTCTCTCAACCAAAGAATACCTCGCCGTCACGGAACCGAACTTCCTTTCGTACTACGCCGAGAAGGAGTGCCATGTATGTTACGAGAAAATTCCCACAGGAAAGGGGGTAACCTGTTCAAACGGACACTCCTGTTGTCAGAAACATCATCTCGAAAGGGTGAGAGCCATGTATCAAGAGGGTCAATCGGCATTTGGGGGATTGGATGGGTGTGAGGGCAATAGTGGACAGCATTGTTTCATGTGTCGCTGTACGATTGGAGACACCCGGTTCTCTCCAAGTTTCTTTAAAGTTCTCACAGTTATTCAGGCGGTGGAAATCCCCAAAATGATGGGTATTAATGATGTTCACCCATCGGAACTTCTTAAAGACTTACAACAGAAGCTCTTCATTGACAAGTAGACAGTGAAGGATCTTCAAAGTGATAGACGTGCCCGATAAAATTAATATTAGCCGAGGTTTTAGGATATTCTAACTGAATTTTTTTTAACCAATTGAGATCTTCCTGAGCATTTCCGTTTGAGTCGGAACGATAGACTTTTTTAAATTTTTTATTCCAAAGTTCCCATTGCCAGGGGTATCTTATATATGCTTCGATTTGTTTATTAATTTTTCCGTCAGGATCTAATTGATTTCCGCACGGAATTAGGTTCATAGGGTAATCGAGGGAACTCTTAACAATAAATTCTGTATCACCAACCAATGCTTTTTGATCGTAGGTAATTACATCAACTTCTTCATTCATTTTTTCAATAAAATCTACGACTGTTTTACAATAGTTGTGAGTTAACTCGTCATCATCATCTAGGTGAGTAAAATATTTTCCATTACTTAATTTTTGAAGCATATTTCTTTTATCAGATAATTTTATCGTTCTATTATCGCAGATTGAAATGATTTCTACTTTTTCTTTGAGATTGTCTTTATTAATTTGTCTTTCCAATCCGTGGAGTAATTCTAAAAACTTTCCTTTTCTTTCAAGCAATGTTGGGATGAGGATTGATACTAACATTTATTCTTCTTAGAAAAAAAACTTAAATTAAAAACTTTACGAATCCCTCTTTGTTTTTCTCAAATGTAATTATGTAATATCTTCCAAACCATTTGGAGATATTTATGACACATATATCAGTGATAGACCAACCCATAATTTTCCAATTAGATAGTCTTCTAGGAGTTAATGAGTTAAACATATTAATATTGATTAAGAAAATACATTTTTCATTTGCGACTTCAAAACATTTGTTAAAGCAATCTATCACAATATTTTTTTTATCTGTTTCATAATCCTTGTATGGGGGATTAGTTATAATAATATCATATTCTTTATCACATTGAAAGAAATCTTTACCTTCTTGAATTTCATAATATTCTTTATTTTCAGGTAAGAGTTTGAAAATATTATGGTTCCCACTAAACGGCTCACAATAGGATTTAGTGGGATCTAAATCAAGATAAGTAATCATTTGTTCGCAAGTTTCGTCGGGAGTATAATTAAAGGTTTGATCTGACATTTTATTAATACATCATATAAAAATAAAATGTTAAGTTTTCATATATGATTAAATCACCTGGTTCTGATTGGGATGCTAACGGATGCGTCGCTTCTGCTGGTTATGTGTGGTGTCAGATCTTGGGAAAGTGTGTTAGGACATGGTTAACAGCCTGTGAATATCCTTCAAATTGTTTAACTTATTTCGATGGTTGTAATTCTTGTATGCTCGTAGAAGGTGAAAATGGATTAACACTGGGAGGATGTACGGAGATGATGTGTTTTCAGCAGGGAACGCCCCAATGTCAAGTATGGTCCCCGGGAACAATATCAACAATGCCTGTGATTGATTATCCTCCCGTGATTAATCCTTTTGTCGGCGACAACGGTCATTAATACACGAATAAATTTATAGCAAAGTGCTTCTTTTTTTGTAATAAATCTTTTTCTGTGACTTTTATGAACATATAACCATCTCTTTGTCTGTTTCCATTTTACGGTTTTTTCATAACATATTCCAGTATGACCCGAAATATTATTTTTACCTTTTATCTTGTTTGTTTCTTGTAATGATTGATCTACCCAGCGAAGATTTTGAATTCTATTATCTTGACGATCTCTATTAATGTGATCTACTTGTGGATAATTATTTGGATTTGAGATATAATGTGATGCTATCAACCTATGAATATATTTTTGTTTTTTATCCAAATTAACGCACATATATCCTGTATTTTTTCTTGTATGTTTTAAAAACCTATTGCTTTTATTACTCCATAGTCTTCCATCGGGATAAATTAAATAATCAGTGAACCCCTCAATTTCCATTTTGAATTAATAGTTATTTCAATTAATAAATCAAATTTAAGGTTCGGGTTCAGGTTCGGGTTCAGGTTCAGGTTCAGGTTCGGGTTGTGGAATAATATCTAATGTTCTTTCTTCTTCAAATTGTAATTGTTCCATAGTTTCGGGGACCTTCTGCTTGGGAACAATAACAACATCGGGATCATCCTTGTAGGGGACAATGGATTTCAAACCATTACAAACAATCGGCTTGGAGACCTCCGGATATTTATCATCAAACTTTTTGTTAAACATTCCTATGATATCTAAATCAATGGTTGGTGAACTCTCTAATAAATTATCGTATTCTGCTCTACATATTTTTAAGAAGTCTCGACAAGGTTTTCTCTTTTTATCGTGAAGACTTAGTTCTATTTGAATATTTCTTCCAAGTTTAGACCAAGCCAAGGCGGAGATCCTGTGTCCTTCAAATATTTCAGAGTATCTCAAAAAACTTAAAAGAGTTCCAAGAATTCCGCAGAAAATATTGAAACCACCGACGACAGCCGTGAAGCCGTGCTGATAGTCTTTTGGGATGTAACTATCAACGGCAAAATTACCAACACCGGTGAGTGTAGATAAAACAATAATTGGGATCTGTAAATTATGATATTTCTGTTTGTATTTTCTCTGGGAATAACTATGTAAATATTGATAGCACAGGGCGATCTCTCCCCATTCTGCTAAAAGTTCTTCAATTTCATGGGACCAGTCGTCAATATTCTCAGGCATTGCTCTTGGTGTTTTCAGTGTATCCATTTAACTATAAATTTGATTTTTATTTTGAACCTAAATTTTAGTTTTATTATGGAAGTAAAAGGATTTCCAAATTATTTAATTTATCCTGATGGGAGAGTGTGGAGTAAACCAAGAATTAGGGTGAAGGGTGGATTTCTCAAACCATTTAACACAGGAAGGGGATATTTGTGTGTTCAACTTCGCTCAAAAGAAAAAAATCAGACAAAACCAGTCCATAGATTAGTCGCCGAACATTATATTTATCGTCCCGAAAACACAACGGAAGTAGATCATAAAAACAGAATAAAAGAAGATAATTGTGTAGAGAATTTAAGGTGGGTGACTTCCAAGGAAAATCAAAATAATAAAGGGGATTATAAATTAAAAAGGGTCCGTAAAACTGATACAGGATTCGGGTGGATCACCCGAAATGGTAATAATTTTATGTTCAGAAGAAATAATTGCGGAAATAAAACTAATAAATCTTTATCCAAATTATTATGTTATTCATTCTTTTATTTACTTAAACATCCTTTGGTTCCGGTTCAGGATTTCCCCTAAATTTTGAATTATCTTGAACGCCTTGGGCGATCTCTTCTGCCATAATCTCCCTTAAAATATCGGCTTTCAGTCCACTAATTTTTCCTTCTTGTTGATTGAGAT